>Ga0302325_10016532_pt1 | contig 15625 bp, 13 predicted proteins | sample Palsa_T0_2_FD_201948 | JGI IMG/M metagenome (GOLD analysis project Ga0302325, IMG submission 201948) | Peat permafrost microbial communities from Stordalen Mire near Abisko, Sweden - Palsa_T0_2 | ecosystem: Environmental > Terrestrial > Soil > Palsa > Peat permafrost | place: Sweden: Abisko...
TTCGTCCACGATCTCGATCGTGTTCAGCGCCGAAACGTCGATGACGATGCCGCCGTCGTTGGTCGAGCGGCCGCTGATGCCGTGGCCGCCGCTGCGGACCGACATCGCCACCCCGGCCTGGTCCCTGGCGAACGCGAGCGCGTCGATGACCTGCGGGACGCTGGTGACGCGGAGCACCAGGCCGGGTGCTCCGCCGCGCATGTAGGTGGACCGGACCCGGGCGTAGCCGAAGTCGCCCGGCTCCACCGCGGCCGCGGCCAGCGAGGCGGGCAGGCCGTCATAGTCGATGCCGTCCCGGCGCCGGGCCAGCGCGGCGGCGCTGCGGACCGGCGCGGCCGGCCCGGCGGGTCGGTCCGGCCCGGCCGGGGTGCCGCGGGCGGCTCGCTCCCGGCTGACCGCCTCGCGCAGCGGCGGCATCACCTGCTCGGCGAACCGTTGCATGATCTCCGGATCGTCGGCCATCACGATCAGTGTGCTGATGCCGTCCTGCAGGACCAGCGGCAGCAGGTCGGCCACCCACTGCTCCGGCGGCCCGTCGAGCGGGCCGCGGCCGACGGCCGAGAAGCGGCCGGAGATGTTCAGCAGCCGGTGGATCTCCGCCGGGTCACGGCCCGCCGCCCGCGCGGCCTCGTCGATTATCTGGTTACCGGCCTGCAGGTCGCCGGGCGCCAGGTAGGGCAACGACGGCAGCCAGCCGTCGGCCTTGCGCCCGGTCAGCCGCAGCATCCGGGGCTTGAACGCGCCGACCCAGATCGGGATGTCGTGCGCGGGCGCCGGCCCGCGCTTGGCCCCGTGCACCCGGTAGTACTCGCCGTCCACGCGCAGCGGGGCCGGCTCGCCGTCGGCCCAGATGCCGCGGATCACGTCGATCGCCTCATCCAGCGCGTCGACGGCCTGCCCGGGCGACAGGCGCCGGCCGCCCATGGCTTCGATCGCGTCCCAGAAACCGCCCGCGCCGAGGCCCAGATCGAAGCGGCCGGCGGACAGCAGGTCCAGGCTCGCGGCGGCGCGGGCGGTGACCGCGGGCGGCCGCAGCGGCAGGTTCAGCACGTTGCTGGCCAGGTGAATCCGGGTGGTGCGGGCCGCCACCCAGGTTATCAGCGTCCACGTGTCCAGGTAGGACGGCTGGTACGGGTGATCCTGGAACGTCACCAGGTCGTAGCCGAGCTGCTCGCTCCGTTCGGCTAGGGCGACGGTCAGCTCGGGCTGGGCGTTCGACGGCTGGATGAACGTGCCGAAGCGAAGCGGGTGACCATAGTCGGGCATGCCTCCAGTCTCCGGTACCGGCCGCCGCCTTGCAAATCATGCGTAAGAGACTTACTTTTAGTAAGTGCAAGCGGAATGGGGACACATCGACGACGACCAGTGCCGGCTGTTCCAGGCTTCGGTCGAGCTGATCGGCCGCCGGTGGAGCTCGGCCATCCTGCTGGCCCTGGCCCGTGGCGCCCGCCGGTTCTCCGAGATCCACGCGTCCGTGCCCGGGCTGTCGGACCGGATGCTCGCCCAGCGGCTCAGGGAGCTCAGCGCCGCTGGGATAGTGGCCCGCGACGTGGTGCCCAGCACGCCGGTCCAGGTGACCTACCGGCTGACGCCCGGGGGCCGCGAGCTGATGGCGGCGCTTCAGCCGCTGGTCCGCTGGGGCCTGCGCTGGCACAGCGAAGATGAACGAGCCGAGGCCGGTTAAGGGGCCGCCACGGCGTCGGTGCGGCGCGACCGGCGCAGGCCGAACCCTCCGGCGACGGCCAGCAGCAACCCGGCGGCGAGCGTGGCCAGCCACGGCGCCAGGCCGGGGGCGGGAGGGCCGGGCGCAGTCCCGCCCAGGCCGGTTTCGGCGTAGCCCTTGGCGGCGACCTGGCTGGCCGCCGCGTCGGTCAGGTTCTCGGCCTTCAGCCCGGAGGTCCCGTCGAGGACGACGATGGTGTGCACCGAGCCCGCCGCCAGGGTGACAGGCGTGGTCGCGTGCCCATCCGGCGTGCTGAACACCACGGAGGGCGTGCCGGGCGGGACGGCCTGGTAGGTCGTGACCGAGCCGAGCGCCAGCTGCCGCGCCACGGTGTCAGCGCCGATGCTGACGGTAACCCGCGGGTGCTTTGACGACGCCTGGATAACCCGGACGAGCGCTTCGCCGTTCGGCGCGACGATCTGGTCCGTCAGCACCTGCAGCCGTCGTCCGGTGGCGGATCCGAGGCTGGCCACGGTGTAATTCGTCCCGGCGCTCACCATGAAGCTGGTGGTGATCGACGCCGGGCTCGTGGCCGCCGCGCCGACCGGGCGTACCGCTACCGTGTACTCCCCGGCGCTGAGCCGCATGTAACTGGAGACACCGCCATAGCCCTCGTTCATCAGTACGCTCGGGTTCTGCGGATCTCCGAACGAGTAGAGGTACACGTCCTCCGGTGTTCCCTGGGACAGGTTGGCGCAGCGCACCCACCCGGCGTCCCCCTGGTCCGCGGGCATGGCCTGCGCCCTGGTCGAGGCCGGCACTCCGGCCGTGGCGGCGTAAGCCGCGGGCGATGCGGCCGCGATCGCGACGCCAGCACTGCCCAGCAGAGTAGTGGCCGCTGTGAGCAGAATGAGACGCCTACCTAGCCTCATCATCGGTTCCTCTCACCCGGGAATACTGCCCGCCAGCAGCCCGAGCGGGCTCGGCGCGGCGAAGTCGATGCGCAATCCCGCCTGGCCGCCTGCCAGCCGGACGATGGCGACCTGAGCGGGCTGGTAGGTGCCGTGCTGCGCGCGCAGCACGGCGAGCGTCGGGGCCAGGCCGGCCGTCCCGCCCCCGCCACCCGCGGCGGCGATGATGACTTGCCGGTAGGGCGCCTCGGTCAGGGACACCCCCGGGGACGCGTCGCCGAAGGCGATCACCCGCCAGGAGTGCTGCGACGCCAGCACCGCGAGTGTCGCCAGCAGGCGGGTATCCACCTCGCCCGTCGCGAGCTGCCCGGCGCCCTGGGCGGCGACCTCGATACGCCGACTGTGCATCAGCTGCGCGCCGGCGGACCGGCGGGCGGCGAGGTCGGAGCGGAGCGCCGCCCGGTAGGCCGCGGCCCCGCCGGGGTAGACGGCACGGACCTCGATCAGGCTGGCGCCGGACCCGACGCTGGCGAGCAGCGCCGGCGCGTCCGCGCTGAGCCAGGCGTGGGTCGACGGGGACGCGACGACAATGTCGGCACCCGGCGCGCCGGACGCCGAAGGCGGCAGCGGCCGCAGGCGGCTCGGCGCGACACCGCGCGCGCCGAGCGCCGTGCACACGGCCGGATCGCACGCGATGGTCTCGTCGCCGCCCACCTGGCCGGCCACCCAGGCCGCGGCCTGCGCTCCGACGGCGGCGGCGGCCTGCGCCTGGGCGGCGGCCTGCGCCCTGGCGGCAGCGGCCGAGGCCTGCGCCTGGGCAGCCGCGGCGCCGGAGGAACGGCCGGATCCGGCCCGGGTCAACGGGCCCTGGCCCGCACGCCCTGACGTCGGCACCCGAGCGGCCTGCCCAGACGACGTGCCGACGAGCTGGACGACGGCGATCACGGCGATCACGGCCACCGCCAGCACGCAGATCGCAACGAGCCACGCCCGCCGCGAGCGGCGCAGGCGCTGCCGCCGCCGGGCGGCCCAGAGCCTCAAAGTCGTGACCAGGACCGCGCCCCAGGACGGTACCGCGGGTCGCGACTGCACTGCGGGTCGCGACTGCACTGCGGGTCGCGACTGCACTGCGGGTCGCGACGGTACCGCGGGTCGCGACGGTACCGCGGGTCGCGATTGCGGGGCAGCTGACCGCACCGTCTTGGTGGCCCGGTGCTCCCGCGAACCGGTAACCGACATCTGATCTCGCCTCCCCGCTGAGCTATCATTGGCTGAGCCGCGCGAAGACCACGACGTTGGACAGGTAGCTCCCGAGCGACCGGTCGAAGACGCCGCCGCAGGTGATCAGGCGCAACTCCGGGTCCGGGACGGGACCGTACACCGCGGCGGTGGGAAACAGGTCCTTGGCGAACTTCTTGACGGCCGTGACGGTGAAGACCGCCATCGTCCCGTCGGCGCGTCCCACGTACACGCGATCGCCAGGGCGCAGGTTCCGCAGCCAGAAGAAGATCCCCGGCCCGGTGTAGGAGTCCACGTGACCGGCGATGACGGCGGAGCCGACGGCGCCGGGCCGCGGGCTGCCGGTGTACCAGCCCGCCACCGCGGTGCTGGACGGCACCTGGAGCGTGCCGTTCGCTTGGAGGCCGAGATGGACCAGCGAGGTCCGCACCCCGATCGCCGGAATGCTCAGCCAGAGCGGCCGGGCGACCGGCCGGGCCGCCGATAGTGCCGCCGACTGTGACGCCGACTGGGACGCCGGCAGCACGGTCGGCTCCGACGGAGCCGGGATCGGCGACGGTCTGGCGGGCAGCTGCACCGCGTGCTGGGGCGAAAGCGCGGACGCGGCCAGGCCCGTGCTCCCGACGGCCACCGCGACCAGCCCGGCGCCGAGCGCCAGCGCCGCCAGCCGCCGCCGGGGGGCTCGGCGGAGCCAGGGCAGGCGCCGCGACGTCCACAAACCGAGGGTGGTGGCGAGGACCTGCCCCCACGCTGGCGGAGGCTTTGGCGGCTGCGTCTCGGGCAGCCGGGGCACGCTGGCGGGTGCCGCGGCTTCGGTGGGGTCCCAGAGGGCTGGCGTAGGCCCGCTGGCCTCCGGCGACTTCACCGACAGCCAGGCCGGATCCCACCAGTCGTCGGGCAGGCAGGTGGGCTCGGGCGTCGGCGCTGCCGTCCCGTTGTAGCCCATCGCGATCCCCGATCCCACGGCCGTCTGGCACAGCAGATTACACCGATGACGCGCTTATATACCGGATTGCCGGAAGGATGAGCTTCATCTCGGTTCCTCGTCCTGGCTGGCTGCTGGCGGATAGCCGCCCGTCGTGCGCGTGCGCGAGCTCGGCGGCGACGGCGAGGCCGACGCCGCTGCCGGGGGTCTGCGACGCCTGGCGGCCGCGCCAGAACCGGTCGAAGATGCGGGGCAGCTCGTCGGCGGGGATCCCGGTGCCGGTGTCGGTGACGGTCAGCACCGCGTCAGCCTCGGCGGGTCCGGCTGCGATGGTGACCCGGCCGCCCGCTGGGGTGAACTTCAGCGCGTTGGTCAGCAGGTTGGTGATGACCTGATGCAGCCAGCGCGGATCGCCCAGGATGTCAGCCGTGGCCAGCCGCCGCACGAGGGTGATGCCGGCTGTCTCGAACTGGCCGGCCAGGCTGTCGGCGGCGGTGCCGGCGATTTCCGCCAGGTCGCAGTGGCGCCGCGACAGGCGCACGGCAGCGGCATCGGCCGCGGCCAGAGTCTGCAGGTCAGTAACCATGCGGGCCAGCCGCAGCACCTCTTCGCAGAGCGAGGCCAGCTGGTCCGGGGTCGGCTGGGTGACCCCGTCGAGCAGCGCTTCATGTCCGGCCTGCAAGACCGCGACCGGGGTGCGCAGCTCGTGCGCGACGTCGGCCACCAGGTCGCGGCGCAGCTGTTCCTGCCGGTCCATCACGTCGGCCATCTGGTCGAACGCGCTGGCCAGCTCGCGCAGTTCAGCTGGCGCGGTGACCTGGCCAACCCGGGCGGTGCGCTGCCCGCGTCCCATCGCCCGCGTCACCGCGATGATCCGCTCGACCGGGCGGGTGATGTGCCGCGCCACGGCTAGCCCGGTCAGCATGGCCAGCAGAGCCGCCGCCCCGGCCGCACCCGCGATGGCATGCAGCAGGTCGGTCTGCAGGTCATGGTCGGCGCTGCCCAGGCCGGAGCCGGTGAACCGGACGACGGCCAGCCCCACCCGCTCGCCCCGGACCACGACCGGCGCGCTGTACCGCAGGCGTGTCTGCGCGATGGCACCGGGTGAGGACGCGACAATCCGGCCCGGCTGGTCAAGTATCTGGACATCCGCGCCGGTCCGCGCGGCCAGGTCCAGCACCGGGGACAGGTCGGCCGTGGTCCAGCTGTTGTTCCGGCTCCACGCCGCGGCCGCGACCACCGCGATCGTGTTCGTCAGCTCGACATGCTGCCGGGTCGCCAGGGCCGAGACATCCGCGGCGGCGAATGCCGCGGTCAGCCCGGCGAGCAGGGCGACCGCGGCCAACGCGACCGAAATGAACGCCAGCGCGAGCCGCAAACCGAGTGTGCCGCGGGTCGCGGGGGCCGACGGCGAGCCGTGGCCATCAGTCATCGTGAGCCAGGCCAAGCCGGTACCCGCCGCCGAACACGGTCTGAACGATCACCGGGCTACCCGGATCGCCCTCGACCTTGCGCCGCAGGTTCTTCACATGCGAATCGACGGTCCGCTCATAACCCTCGAACTCATACCCCCGCACCCGGTTGATCAGCTCACACCGTGAGTAAACCCGGCCCGGGACCGTGGCCAGGGCCAGCAGGATCCCCCATTCGGTCGGGGTCAGCTCCACACCCGAGCCGCGCACCGTCACTTCCCGCCGCGCCTCGTCGATGACCAGGATCCTCCCCCCGTAGCTGGCCGCACCTGGCCTGACCGTCGGCGAGCCGCGGCGCAAGATCGCCTGCACGCGCAGCACCAGCTCCCGCGGGCTGAAGGGCTTGGTCACATAATCATCGGCGCCGAGCTCGAGCCCGGCGATCCGGTCCTCCTCAGCAGCCTTGGCCGTCAACATCAAGATCGGCACCGCCCCGGTTCGCCGGGTGCCGCGGACCTCCCGGGCGACCGCCTCGCCGGACACGTCCGGCAGGCCCAGATCAAGGACCACCAGGTCCGGCGCGGCCGAGACCGCCAGCGTGATGGCCTTCGTGCCGGAGCCGGTCGACAGCACGGTGAACCCGGCCCGCTCCAGGTAGGACCGGATCAGCTCCCGCAGCTTTTGCTCGTCCTCCACCAGCAGCACCGTCGCCGTCATCACCGCTCGCCCGCCCCTCTGCTGCCTCTTCCTCGGCGATTCCATAATCGCCGCACCAATGGCCAGCTGACGAGCCCGCTGGCTGATTACGGGCTTTCTCCACGTGATCGCCACTGCCGCTTCATCTGTCCTGCATTCCGGTGCGCTGGCATGAGATGCCATCGGCAATCCAGGTCAGGACAGGTCAGGATCGGTGAGTGAAATCAAAGGTGACGACGGCTGACCTGCTGGTCCTTGTTCCGTGGCTGGTCTTCGCGGCAGGCGTCGCGGTAATCGGCTGGCGCCTTCTGGTCGTCCGCCGACGTCGGCGGGACAGAAAGTGAGCAGGGCCGGGCCGCAGCGGGCCGCCAGAATTCTTCACATCATCTGCACAAGTTCGGCAGCTGACCTGCACGCTGGCTTGGTCAGCTGACTCAGCGCGGCCTAGCCGGCCACGTGGTGGGGGAACCGCGAGGCCGGCCAGGCCGACTTCCCGTGGCGTCAGGCCGGGGTCGTCGGTGGGTTCTGCCGTGATCCGGTGCCAGCGCAGGCCGGGCAGGTCGATGTGCCGGCGCATCAGCCCGCGCAGTTCCGGCAGCGGGTGAGACAAGGTGTCCCACTCGCGTCTCGGGGAAGAGCATCAGGCTGGACAGCACGATCGCGACGGTGACGCCGGAGACCGGCCGCGTTGCGCTCTGGCTCTGGTCAGCGCAGGAGAGCGGCCAGCGCGCGGCGGGAGGTGATGTCCAGCTTGATGTAGCTGTTGCGGAGGTGGTATTCCACCGTCTTCACGGACACGTACAGCTCGCTGGCCACCTCTTTGTTGGTCAGCCCGGTGGCGACCAGGCGGGCCACGGCCAGCTCGGCGCGGCTGAGCCCGAGCAGCTCAGCGGGACTGCTGGTCGGGGCGGTGACCTGCAAGGCGGCCAGTTCTGCGGCGCAGGCCTGCAGGTAGGGGTCGGCGCCCAAGTCGGAGAAGAGCCGGTGGGCCTTTTCGAGCTGCGTCACCGCCGCCGACCGGTCCTGCGCCGCGGCCAGGCGGCGGCCGTCGTCGAGGCTCAGCCGGGCGTGTTCGAACGGCATCGGTACGTCCGGCTCGATCTCGCGGGCGCGGACGAACGCCGCTTCCGCCGCGGTCGCGTCCCCGCTCGCCGCGGCCAGGTTGCCCCGGCCGCGGGCCAGCGCCAGGGCGGCCGACCCCAGCCCGGCCGGCCCCAGCCGGGCCGGCCCCAGCCGGGCCGACCCCAGCCCGGCCGGCCCGGGCCGGGCCAGGGGAATGGCGGCCTCGAATTCGTCGAGCATGGCCTCGGCGTCGTCCAGCCGGCCCAAGCCGATCAGCGCGTCCGCCTCGATGGCTCGCCAGTTGAAGATGCCCGGGCGGCCCCCGGCGTCGACGAGCCCGGTGGCGCGCACCGGCTCGGTCGCGCGAAGGACCCCGGCCAGGTCGCCGCGCGCATGGGCCAGTGCGGCGGCGGCCGTCGCCGCACTGGCCACGGCGTAGACCAGCGGAAGCCGGTCGGCCGCGGCCCTCGCCGCGTTGACGTGAACCTGCGCAGCCGGCCACTGGCCGCGGCAGGCCAGGACCTGGGCGGCCCGGGCATGCGCTCGCGCGAGGTCAAGCGGACGGTCGGTGTCTTGCGCCAGGGCGGTCGCCAGCTGGGCGTGCGTGAGGGCCGCGTCCCAGTCGCCCCGGCGGAAGTGGGCGTCGCTGAGATGAGCCAGGCACGGGCCCGGGTAGCTGGACGGCAGTCCCGTGCCCAGCCGGGCCGTCGCGACGCCGAGGTCCGCGATGGCCCCGGGCAGGTCGTCGACGTAGACCTTCAGCATGCCCCGCATGATGAGGGCGTCGGTCTCAGAAATTGATACCTCGTTCCCTGAGACGGGCAGAAAGCCCAGCGCGGCCAGCCCCTCGGGGCTGCGGCCGGCCGCGGCGAACGCGTAAGCCTGTGCGGTGCGCGCCATGGCCCCCAGCGCCGAACCCGGAACGGTGCCGCCTACCGCTCGGTCCGCCCAGCTCAGTGCCGCCTCAGGGCGACCAGATATGACCATCCAGTTGGTCAGGGAGGTCGCGGCCCGCGCTCCGATTTCACCCTCGGTCGCCGGATCGTGGGCCTGCCACGCGGCGAGCAGGCGAGCCTCGGTGCTCGGCGATCCGGTGAACACGCCCAGAAGTCCGGTCACGGCGTCACGGCGAGCGCTGGAACCCTGGCAGGAAGCCAGCACTCGCGCCGCCGCGGCTGTATCTGCGGCGTTGAGCAGGATTACCGCAGCGTCGAGCAGTCGGCGTTCCCTGTCCTGCGCCGCTGCCGAAAGCGCAGCCGCCTGTTCGAGCGCCCAAGCCGCGGCGCCTAGGTCACCGGTGGCCACGGTGGCCAGGGCCGCCGCTTCGAGTTCCCCCGCTAGCGCTTCGTCGGGACCCAGCGCCGCCGCGGCCCGGTGGGCCAGTCGCGCGCGACCGGCGACGGTCTCGGCCGCCCGGCCGTGCAGTTCTCGCCGGCTCGTCGGACTGAGATCGGCGTAGATGGCGGCCCGGTACAACGGATGGGTGAAGGTCAGCTCCGGCGCCGAAGCCCCTTCGGTCAGCAAGTCGGCGGCCACCGCCGCATCCACCTCGCCGCGCGCGTCCGGCAACCGGGCGACCGACGCGATCGCCAACATCGGCGCGTGCTGCCCCAGCACGGAAGCGGCCGCCAGGAATGACTGAGCCGAGGCCGGGAGCGATGCCACCCGGGCGAGGATCACCGCCGACAGGTCCCGCGGCGCCGGCAAGCCGCGATCCCCGCCCGCGCTCAGCCCGGCGATGCCGATCTCTTCGAGCAAGGCCCGGCAGTACAGCGCGTTGCCTTCGGTATGAGCCGCCAGCCGAGACGCCCCGCGCCGCGAAAGCACCCCCAGCCCCAGCGCGCTGGCCAACTCGGTGAGATCACCCGCGCTCAGCCCGCCCAGGCGAATACGGGTGACACGCGAATCACCGCTCAAGAAACGCGCCCAGCCGGGATCGGCCAGCCCGCCGACCCGCGTCGACACGACCGCCAGCACCTTGTCCACCCGCAGCCGCCGCAAGGCGAACAACACCGCACGCGATGACGGCCGGTCAGCCCACTGCAGATCGTCGAGGGCGAGCACGACGACCTGGCCGTCAGCTTGCCGCCGGTCGAGCAGGTCGAGCAGCCGGGCTCCGGCAGCCATCGGGTCCGTCCCCGGCTCGGTAAAGGTCCCGGGCTGCAGCTGATCGATGATCCCGTAGGAGAGCAACGTCTCCGCCTCGTCACCGCTCACCTCAAGAACGGCAGCGTCCGACAGCGAACCGAGGAACACCGACAGCAGAGTCGACTTCCCCCCGCCTGCCTCGCCTTCCACATAGACGACCTGCGGATGGCCCAGCCTAGCGGCGGCCAGCCGGTCACCAAGGATGCGCAGTTCGCGCTGCCGTCCGACGAAGCCGGCCGGGGTGCTGGTAGCCGTCGTCGACCATCTCCTGAAGGGATGCCCGCTAGCGCCCGGAGGATCGGCCGTCGCCAGTCAGAGCTGAGGCGGACTTTCTCATGTTACCGTGGCCATACAGCAGTCCTGCGGGCAAGCTGCCGGCGTCTATCAATCGGTTCTGCATCTGGCGCAACCGGGTGGCGCTCCCGATAAGGGGACTCGCTTGATGACCGCTGAGCAAGGCCCCGTTCGGTGGGGCATGCTGACCGTGATCAGCCTGGGCATCGTCGCGCTCACGCTGAACTGGTTCGACGTCGCCACGGCCTTCCCGCTCATCGGCGCGGAGTTCAAGGTGGGGCTCGGACCGCTGAGCTACCTCATCTCGCTCTACATCGTCGGCTACGGGCTCACGCACATTCCAGGCGGCATGCTCGCCACGGCGATCGGCATGAAGAAGACTCTGGTGCTCGGGCTTGGCGTGCAGGGACTGGCCGGAATCATGTCCGGGCTGTCGTACAGCTACGCCGAACTCGCCTTCTTCCGGGTGGTCAGCGGCATCGGCGGGTCGGTGTTCATCGCCGTCGGCACCGCCGCCGTGGTCCTCTGGTTCCGCGATAAAGACGTCACGCTCGCGCTCGGGATCACCGGCGGGGCCGTCTTCAGCGCGGGGGCGGCCTTGGCGCTTTATGTCTGGCTGTACGTGCAGCGCGCGACGAGCTGGCACACGTCGCTGATCCTGGCCGGTGTCTTCGAGCTACTCGTCATGATCGGGATGATCGTGGTCTTCCGGGTCCCGGCGGGCGACCGGTCGCTTGGCGGCGCCAGGTTCGATCGGGCCGCCCTGCGGGCCACGCTCGCGAGCAGGGATCTGTGGATCTACGGTCTCGCGCTCTTCGGCGGATATGGCGCGTACTTCACCACTTCGCAGCTGTTCAGCGAGTACGTGACGGTCGACAGGCACTTCGATCCCTCCGCCGGCGGATTGCTGTCCGCGCTCATCGCGCTGGCCGGTATCCCCGGCAGTTTGCTTGGCGGCTACTGGGCCGACCGGAGCAGGAACCTGCGGATGTTCGTGGTCGGACCGCTCGTCGTGGTCGCCGCGCTGCTGGCCCTCATCCCCGTGGTGCCGGCCAGAGCACTGTGGGTGCTCGGGATCGGCATCGGTTTCTTCCTCATCTTCGGCTTCGCGGCCTGGCTGGCGGTGCCGGCCCGGGTCTGCGACATCGACCCTCAGTACATTGGGACGGCGACCGGCCTGATGCTCACGCTGGCCGCGGTGGGCGGCTTCTTCATCCCTATTATCTTCGGGCATCTTGTGCCCCATTCGAGCTTCGATACCGGCTGGGTCTTTCTCGCCATCGTGTCCTTCGCATTTGCCCTTCTCGGGCTGGCCGGGCGCAACCCGGTAACCGTCTCGAAGCGCACCGTCGCGGACACGCTGGCTCCGATCGGGATTCGAGTCACTCTGCCGTCCCCGAAAGTCGCCGGGGATTGAGTTAGCTATCCGGCTGGCTTCATTTCCGGCTCAGATCAGAAGGGGCGTGCGAGTCCGGGAAACATGGGGTAATGGCGGACGTTCAGTGTGGCGAGTTCCAGTCCATCGGTGAGTGCGGTCGCGGCAATCAGGGAGTCACCGAGGCCGATCCCGGTATGGGACCGGCGATACTCGCGCATGAGCGTCGCTGCCCGCCATGCCACCTGTTCGCTGACTTCGAACCGTTGCATGCTGCCGAGCAGGCGCATGACTTCGCGACGCTCCGGCGATCGCACCCCCCCGGCGACTTCGGTCAGGCTTACCACGCTAATGGCCAGGGGCCCGGAGGACTGCCGGGCGCGCACGAGCCAGTCTCGTGCGGCCGCGTTGCCGCGCAGGTGCTCGATCAGCACGTCGCTGTCGACCAGGATCACGCGTCGGACAACCGTTCCAGGTAATTCATGCGCTCGTCTCGCACGCGGGCGAATGTCTCCTCCTCGGACAGGATCCCGAAGGACCCGTCAATGGCAGCGAGGTCGGCGGCGAGATCCGCGCCGGGGTGCCCGCCGATCGCCCGGTCGATCAGTTCGCGGATCAGCTCAGCCCGGGAAACACCCGCTGCCTGCGCAACCCGGTCCAGTGCATCAGCCTGGCCTTCGGCGAGGTAAATGTTCGTCCGCTTCATACACCACATCATACACCACGACTGGCGCCCAGGACACCCGCCTCCGTCTTGTACGACGTAGCCAGGCCCAGTCGTTCGAGATGCGGTCTTCCCTTCTAAGGTTTGCGTGCGGATCGGCCGAGCGCGCGTAAGGCTGAGGCGGCTGAGCCTGGACGGCGCCCGGCCTTCCGGACGGACGAAGGGATCACGAACGCTCCGACCGTGACGCCCGGCCGGGCAGCGAGGTCAGCCCGGCCAGGAGCTCGAGAGCCCACGCTCAGAGCAGTGCGGACGATACGGCGCCCGGGGCGTCGAGTAACCCCTGGGCCGCTCAGGTGAAGCGGCGGATGAAGGCGAGCGCGGTCTGCGCGACCTGGGCCCAGCCGTTGTCGATGGTCAGGGCGTGTCCGCGGTCAGGGATCTCGGTGAACTCGGTCACGCCCGGGTTGTGCTGCTGCCGCTTGTACTCGGCCGCGGAGATGGCTGTGGGGACCGTGTTGTCCCTCGCGCCGGAGATGATCAGGAGCGGTCCCCGGTCGGGGTTGTGAATGTCGACTTTGTCCTCGGTCCGCGGGTTGACGTTGGCGGTGGCGGCCTGGAACAGCGGAGCTCCCGAGGCTGGCACGGAGAAGGTATCGTAGAGTTCCTTTGCTTCCTCTTCGCTCACCGCGTTGGCGAAGCTGAATTTGAACTGGTCGTAGGTGAGCGGAACGGCGCGGTGCCGGTTGGCCGGGTTGCCCAGCACCGGGAAGCCGGCCTTCAGCGAGGACAGCGGCAGCGGCAGCACGCCGCGGAATGGCGCGGCGTCGATCGCCACCGTCGCCGCTGACTGGCCGCGCCCGGCGATGATCTGGGCGAGCAGGCCGCCGAAGGAGTGGCCGATCACCGCCGGCGTACGCGTCAGAGTCCCGATGACCTGGGAGTAGTGGTCCGCTACGGCGCCGATGGTCTTGTTCGCGAAGACCTCGGGGTCGGCGTTGGCCTCAGCCGCCGTGTCCGGGTCGTCTGGCCAGCCGGGGCTGACCGGGGCATAGCCGGCCTCGGCGAACATGGCTGCCCACCGGTCCCAGCTGGACGGCAGCAGCCACAGGCCGTGGATGAAGACGACCGGGACGCGTCCCGAATCGTTGGCCCGCCCGACTTGCTCGGCCACCGGGACGACGGCTGACAGGGAAGTGCTGGACTGATCGCTCATTGTTACTGACCTCCAAGAGGGGATGGGGCTGGCATTGGGTCAGGCGTCGCGCAGGGCCTGGTGCAGGAACACCGCGCCCTGGGCGGTGGCGGCGCGGGCGGCATGGGTACCGGCCAGCGGGTGCAGCATGACGAAGTCGTGGATGATGCCGCCGTAGCGGACGGCCGTGACCGGGACCCCGGCGGCGCGGAGCTTGGCGGCGTAGGCCTCGCCTTCGTCGCGCAGCACGTCGGCCTCGCCGTTGATCACCATGGCCGGCGGCAAACCCGAGAGTTCCTCGGCGCTCGCGCGCAGCGGCGAGGCGAGGATCTCGCCGCGGCGGGAAGTGTCGGGCAGGTACTGGTCCCAGAACCACTCCATCCCGGCGGCGGCCAGGAAGTAGCCCTCGGCGAACTGATGATAGGAGCCGGTGTCCATCCCGGCGTCGGTCACCGGGTAGTACAGCAGCTGGGCGGCGAACGCGGGGCCGCCACGCTGCTTGGCCATCAGGGTCACGGCGGTGGCCATGTTGCCCCCGACCGAGTCGCCGGCGATGGCCAGGCGGCTGGGGTCGAGGCCGTGCTCGCTACCCTGCTCAGCGATCCATTCCGCGGTGGCGTAGCTTTCCTCGAGCTGAGAGGGGTACTGGGCCTCGGGGGCGCGCCGGTAGTCCGGGAACACGACGGCGGCCTGAGCGCCGGCGGCCAGGTTACGTACCAGCAGGTCGTGGGTCTGCGGGCTGCCGAGCACCCACCCGGCCCCGTGCACATACAAGATGACGGGCAAAGGACCGGCAGCCCCGGCCGGCTTGATCAGCCGGACGGCGATCTGGCCGTGTGGGCCGCCGGAGATCGTGATGTCCTCGATATCGGCGTCGGGCTTGTCGATCGGGGATCGCTGCACGTCTTCGAGGACCTCGCGGGCCTTGTCCGGGCTGAGCTGGTAGATCAGGGGCGGCTTCGACGTCGCGTCGGCGAACTCTTGGGCGGCCGTCTCCAAGACGACCACCTGCTGCTGGGTAGACATCGTGTGCTCCTTCGGCGTGGTAAGAGATGCGGGGTGGCTACCGCTAGCAGCAGTGCACAGCGGACATTACGACGGCGGCAATGCCGCTGGCCCTGTCATGCGCGCCGAGCACGGAGGCGTGCACGGCCAGCCAGCTTCCGGGCCGTCCTCTATGCCCCCACAGCGCCGGCGTGGGTCACCGAGAACCGAAACCTGACCGGGCCTTAAGGGCGATCCTGTGCACGGCCAGCACCAGACCGTGCGCTGCCGCCCTGTTCTATCCCCCGCTGACTCATCTAGCTTGGGTAATTGCAGGCTGCGGCGTCCTGATCCGGCGTCGCAGATCAGGATCAGCCGCAGGCTGAGAGCACGGCCTCAGAAGCGAGGGTGCCAGTGGCGATTCTCTTCAATGCCGCGGAGCTGCCCGCGGCGGACCGCGACGCGGCGCTGGAAGACATATTTGATCAGGCGGGCGTGCCCATCCACGTCGCCAACTGCGGCCCGGCCGATCGGGTCAGCACCCGGATTCATTACTGGAAATTCGGCGCTAACGACCTTTTCGTGGCTCAGGGGGAGGGTTTGCGGCTGACGCGGACGCAAAGCCAGTTGCGCGCGGCCGCGCCGGAGGCGATCCGGGTAGGTTTTCGGGTTAGCGGGAGATACACCCTCTCGGTGAACGGCCATGATGAGGCGCAGGGCGCCGGGCACGTGAACCTTACCGACCTGACCGTGCCTTGTGAGTTCACGCAGTACGGAGCCGCAGCGAGTACGGCATCGCTCCAGCTGAGTTAACGACCAGCTGCGTTTTCCCGTGGACAGGGTCCGTAAGGCGGGCCGGATGCTGGCGAGCAGCCCGGTTTACGCTCTCGTGCAGGGCCATATGGCGGGATTGTGCCGGCGTGCGGACGAACTGGCCTCCAGCACGTCGGCCGGAACGATCGGCGACGCGACCCTCGAGCTCGTGCGGGCGATGATCTCGAGCGCGGGCCGAGATGACGCGCACTCCGACAGCGTCATGAACGAGACCCTGTACACC
>Ga0302325_10016533_pt1 | contig 15625 bp, 13 predicted proteins | sample Palsa_T0_2_FD_201948 | JGI IMG/M metagenome (GOLD analysis project Ga0302325, IMG submission 201948) | Peat permafrost microbial communities from Stordalen Mire near Abisko, Sweden - Palsa_T0_2 | ecosystem: Environmental > Terrestrial > Soil > Palsa > Peat permafrost | place: Sweden: Abisko...
CGGGGAGAGAGTTGCAGGGACGCGGTGCGCGGGACGAAGAACCCCACGGAGCAAGCTCCGTGGGCGTTCGGGCAGAATCAGCAACTTCACGCCCCCAACGCCCACGGAGCTTGCTCCGTGGGGTCCATGGAATCGCGGCAGGCGACTGTCGCGCCTCAACCCGCCGTCTGCGGCACGGCTTCGCGCAGATTCGACACCACCACCTCCAGCGGCTGCTCGCGCGGAGCCCGCGCGATCGGCTCGACTTCGGCCACCGCGGGCGGCTCGGCAAGGTGCTTGATCTTCAGGTTCAGGTGCGGGTTGAACGCCGTCCCGGCAGGGATCAAATGGCCGAGGATCACGTTCTCCTTGAGCCCCACCAGCGTGTCGATCGCGCCGGCCAGGGCCGCCTCGGTCAATACCTTGGTGGTCTCCTGGAAGCTGGCGGCGGAGATGAACGACTCGCTCTGCAGCGACGCCTTGGTGATCCCCAGCAGCAGCGTCTTGCCGCGGGCGGGCTTGGGCTTCTTGCCCTTGGCGGGCTCCTTGCCGGCGGCCTCGGCGGTGTCGTTGGCGGTCTTGAGATCGGCCTTGAGCACGACGTCGCCCTCCTTGTAGGAGGTGCCGCCCGGCTCGCTGATCTTCAAACTCTGCGCCACCAGGTCATTGCCCGCGCGGAAGCGGAACTTGTCCACCACCTCGCCCGGGAGGAACTTGCTGTCGCCGGCGTCCTCGACCTTCACCTTGCGGAGCATCTGGTTGAGGATGATCTCGATGTGCTTGTCATTGATCTTCACGCCCTGCGAGCGGTAGACGTTCTGCACCTCGGTCAGCAGATACTGATAGAGCGATTCCTCGCCCTTGATGCGCAGGATATCGTGCGGAATGATCGGCCCGCGGACCAGCGGATCGCCGGCTTCGACGTAGTCGCCGGCATGCACCTGGAGCTCCTTGTCCTGCGGGACGTGGTGCTCCTTTTCCATGCCCGATTCGTTCTTGATGTTGATGGTCATCTTGCCGCGCCGCTTGTCGGACCGCAGCTCGACGGTGCCGGAGATCTCGGCAAGGACCGCAGGGTCCTTGGGCTTGCGTGCCTCGAAGATTTCCGTCACCCGGGGCAGGCCGCCGGTGATGTCCATCGTGCCGGCCGCCTCGCGCGGCTGGCGGGCGAGCATCTGCCCGGCTTCGATCTTCTGCCCGTCGCGCACTTCGATGCGAGCCTTGGCCGGCAGATAGTGGAAGTCGAGAATCTTGCCGTCGGAGCCTTCGATGGTGATGCGCGGATGGCGCTCGCCCTTGTGCTCGATGACGACGAGCTTGGCCTCGGCGCTGCCACCCTTGCGCTCCTCCTCGGTGCGGACGGTTTCGCCTTCCTCGATGTCCTCGTAGCGGACCACGCCGCCCTTCTCCGCCAGAATCGGCGTGATGTGGGGGTCCCAGACGACCAGTTGCTGGCGCGGCTTCACCTTCTCGCCGTCGCCGACGAGGATGGTCGAGCCGTAGGGCACCTTGTACTTCTCGAGTTCGCGCCCCTTGGCGTCGAGAATGACCAGCTCGCCGTTGCGCTTGAGGGCGGTGAGCTTCTTGACGCCCTCGGCATCGGTCACCTGCACGGCATTGATGTCGCGGTGCTGAATGGTGCCGGCGGTGGCGGCCTTGATGTCGTTCTCGATGAGGCTTCCGGTGGCGACGCCGCCGGTGTGGAACGTTCGCATGGTCAGCTGCGTGCCCGGCTCGCCGATTGATTGGGCGCCGATGATCCCGACCGCGAGGCCTTCCTCGACGATCTGGTTGGTGCTCATGTCCACGCCGTAGCAGCGGGCGCAGATGCCGCGGGTGCTTTCGCACGCCAGGGGGGAGCGCACGCGGATGCTCTCGAGCTTGAGCTCCTTGAGCTTGTCGGCGATGTCGTTGGTGATCATCTGGTTCTCGGCGACGATGGTTTCATCGGTGATCGGATTGCGGATGGTGTCGCGGGCGGTTCGGCCCACGATCATGTCCTTCAATTCGACCTCGACGGTTTCGCCCTTGTAGATGGTCGTCTTGGACACGCCGTTGAGCGTGCCGCACTCGAGCTGGGTGATGATGACGTTCTGGGCGACGTCGGCCAGCTTGCGGGTGAGATACCCCGAGTCGGCGGTCTTGAGGGCGGTGTCGGCCAAACCCTTGCGGGCGCCGTGGGTGCTGGAGAAATACTCCAGCACGGACAAACCTTCGCGGAAGTTGGCCTTGATCGGGGTTTCGATGATTTCGCCGGAGGGCTTGGCCATGAGGCCGCGCATTCCGCCGAGCTGGCGAATCTGGTCCACGTTGCCGCGGGCGCCGGAGACGGCCATCATCGCGATGGGGTTCAGATACTTGAGCGTGCCATGCGCCTTGGGAGCGACGGGTCGGCCGTCGGCGTCACGGTAGTCGTTTTGCAGGCCGGCCATCAGGTCTTCGGTGACCTGCTTGCGGGCGTGGCCCCAGACGTCGATCAGGGCGGCGTAACGCTCCTGATCGGTGATGGCGCCCTGGCGATACTGCTTCTCGATGCGGTCGGCCTTGGCCTGACCCTCTTCGAGAATCCGCTGCTTGCTGTCGGGCGAGCGGATGTCGGTGATGCCGAAGCTCAGGGCCGCCAGCGTCGAACGCTTGAAGCCCAGCGACTTCATGTCATCCAGCAACTTGATGGTCGCCGGTCGGCCCAGCAGGGCGTAGGTGTCAGCGATCACGCGGCTGGCGCCCTTTGCGGTCAGGGCGTAGTTATAGAACGGCATCTCCCTGGGGAGAATGTCGTTAAACATGCAGCGGCCAACGGTGGTCAAAAGAACCCGGCCGCTGTACTTGGCCGGCCGCGGCTTGATCTCGTAAGCCGGGTCGCGCCGCTTGCGCTGGTCCTCCAGGGCCTTCCACGAAACGTCGCCGATCGGGGCGGCGGCGGATTTGTCGTCGGGAACGACCTGCGTGCGGTCCACCAGGCGGACGAAGACGCGCGAGTGCATCGCGATCTTCCCCAGGTCGTAAGCCATCATCGCCTCGGCCGGGTTGTCGAAGAGCGAGAATTCGCCCTTGTCACCCTCACGGTCGCTGGTGATATAGAACGTGCCGAGCACGATGTCCTGCGACGGCGTGATGATCGGCGTGCCGGACTGTGGCGAGAAGATGTTGTTGGGGGCCAGCATCAGCACGTGCGCTTCGGTCTGCGCCTCGATGCTCAGGGGCAGATGCACGGCCATCTGGTCGCCGTCGAAGTCGGCGTTGAAACCCTTGCAGACCAACGGGTGAATCTTGATGGCGTTGCCCTCGACCAGCACCGGCTCAAACGCCTGAATGCCCATGCGGTGCAGCGTCGGAGCGCGATTGAGCATGACCGGGTGCTGGAAAATGCACTCTTCGAGAATGTCCCACACCTCGGGGTCGCGCCGCTCCAGCATCTTCTTGGCAGACTTGATGGTGTCGGCCAGGCCATGCTCCTTGAGCCGGCGGATAATGAAGGGCTGATAGAGCTCCAGCGCGATCTTCTTGGGGAGCCCGCACTGATGCAGCTTGAGCTCCGGACCGACCACAATGACCGAGCGGGCCGAGTAATCGACGCGCTTTCCCAGCAGGTTTTCGCGGAATCGGCCCTGCTTCCCCTTGATCATGTCGGTCAGCGACTTGAGCGGACGATTGCTGCTCCCCAGCACCGGACGGCGGCAGCGGCCGTTGTCGAACAGGGCATCGACCGCCTGTTGCAACATGCGCTTCTCGTTGCGGATGATGACTTCCGGCGCATTCAGATCGACCAGCTTCTTGAGCCGGTTGTTGCGGTTGATGATCCGGCGATACAGATCGTTGAGGTCGCTGGTGGCGAAGTTGCCGCTCTCCAGCAGCACCAGCGGGCGCAGATCGGGCGGGATCACCGGGATCACGTCCATGACCATCCACTCGGCCTTGTTTTCCGAGTTACGGATGGCCTCGACCATTTTTAGGCGCTTGGTCAGGTCCTTGATCTTCTGCTTGCTGTTGGTCTTCTCGATGTCGCGGCGAATTTTCGCGGCCTCGGTCGGCAGATCGAGCATCCCCAGCAGCTTCTTGATCGCCTCGGCGCCCATCTCCGCCTCGAACTCGCTGCCGTATTTCTCGAACGCGGCGCGATATTCGTCCTCGGTCAGCAGCTGCTTCTTTTTCAGCGGCGTCTTGCCCGGATCGGTGACGACGTAGTCCTGGAAATAGACGATCTTTTCGATGTCGCTGGTCTTCATGTCCAGCATGGAGCCCAGCCGGCTCGGCAACGCCTTGAAGAACCAGATGTGAACGATCGGCGCGGCCAGGTTGATATGGCCCATGCGCTTGCGGCGCACGCGGCTGTGGGTGACTTTCACGCCGCAACGGTCGCAGATGATCCCCTTATACTTGGTCCCCTTGTACTTTCCGCAGGAGCATTCCCAATCGCGCTCCGGCCCGAAGATGCGCTCGCAGAAGAGCCCGTCCTTCTCGGCCCGGTAGGTGCGATAGTTGATCGTCTCCGGCTTCTTGACCTCGCCGAAGCTCCACGACCGAATGTCGTTGGGGCTGGCAAGCTGAATCCGGACAGAACCGTAATCGTTAATCCGATCGTAGACGCTTTCAGCCATGATCGTATTCTTTCCTTAAGAGCAACCAAAACTCAACTGCCTACATGCGGTGGATCTAAGACGCTTTGCTTCGGCCACGCTCTCCTGGAGACCGCATTCCCAATGCCTTTTTCAGCGCCTGATTGACTGCTTTCTCATTCGCAAATGCGCGTCGAAGCTTGGGCTCGATCCGCACAAAGCCATTCCGAAATTTCATGAACTTTCGCCAATCCTTCGGCCCACGGCCGATTGTTGGAAATCGCTTCGGATCGCTCGTATCCCGCGGCGCGTCGTAGGCCATTTCTTCCGGGGTGAACTTCACATACCGGACCTTAATCCTCGCGGAAGTAGCGGAGGCCTTCTTGGCGCGTCGCCCGCCGAGCGCTGATGATTCGGATGTAGCCTTCTTCTCTCTCATAAACCACAACCATAAGCAGCCGCAGTTTTGCCGAAAAACCAATTACAATCTCGCGGTCTTCGGTCCCGGCGTGTTCCAAGTCGTACTCTCGCAGTCGCCGCGGATCGCTGAACACCGAGGCAGCTTCCTCGAACGACACGCGGTGCTTTCGAACGTTGCCCGCCGCCTTGGCGGAGTCCCACTCGAACTGCATGTCGTTCAATCAGGCTCCCTCCATCACATCATGTCCTCATCCTCTTCCGTCGCCAGGCCCTTCTTCTTCTCGAGCTGAATGTTCAATCCCAGCCCGCGGATTTCGTTGCAGAGCACGTCAAACGAAACCGGCGTGCCGGCTTCCAGCGTGTTGGTGCCTTTGACCATCGATTCGTAAATCTTGGTGCGGCCTTCCACGTCGTCGCTCTTGACGGTGAGCAACTCCTGCAGGACGTAAGCCGAGCCGTAGGCTTCGAGGCCCCAGACTTCCATCTCGCCGAAGCGCTGGCCGCCGGTGCGGGCCTTGCCGCCCAGGGGTTGCTGGGTGATCAGCGAATACGGGCCGGTGGCGCGGGCGTGAATCTTGTCGTCCACCAGGTGATGCAGCTTCATCATGTAGATGTAGCCGACGGTCGTCTTCTGCTCGAACGCCTCGCCGGTTCGGCCATCGTGCAGTTGAACCTTGCCGCCGTAGGGCATCTCGACGTCCAGCTCACGGGCTGCGATCGGCTGATGGTGCTGCTTGCGATCCTTGCGGCGTTCGCGCACCGTGCGGTTGGCCTCTTCGATGGCCTTGTGAATCTCCTCTTCGTTGGCACCGTCGAAGACAGGCGTGACGGCCTGGAATCCCAGCACCGCCGCGGCCCAGCCCAGGTGCGTCTCGAGAATCTGCCCGACGTTCATGCGGCTGGGCACGCCCAGCGGGTTGAGCAGAATGTCCACCGGGGAGCCGTCCTCGAGGAACGGCATGTCCTCTTCGGGCACGATGCGGGCGATGACGCCCTTGTTGCCATGGCGACCCGCCATCTTGTCGCCGACTGACAACTGCCGCTTGGTCGCGACATATACCTTGACCATTTCCAGCACGCCGCTGGGGAGCTCGTCGCCGCGCTTCATGTGTTCCATGCGGCGGACTTTTTCCTTCCGCACCGCATCGATGCGCGGCCAGAACCGCGAGTAGGTGTTGACCGCCTGCTCCTTGGATTCCTTGGAGCCCTTGATCCAGTCGGAGGTGAATCCCTCGACCTGCTCAAGAATCACGTCGGCGTTTTCAGAGTGGCCGACTTTCTGCCGGGTGCCGGGATCCACGATCTGCTGGCCGGTCACTTCGTTGATCTCGTTGATCATCTGCTTGAAGATCTCGATGGCCCGGAGGTTCATCTCCTTTTCGTATTTCTCGATGTCCTTGCGGAGGGCCTTTTTCTGGTCCTCGGTCATGTGCATGCGACGGCTGAAGCGCTGAGCGCCGATGACCACGCCCTCTTCGCCCGCGGGCATCTCCAGCGAATCGTTCTTCACGTCTTCGCCGGCCCGGCCGAAGATCGCGTGCAGCAGCTTCTCCTCGGGAGTCAGCTCGCTCTTGCTCTTGGGGGCGATCTTGCCGACGAGAATATCGCCGGGCCCGACGCGGGTGCCGACGCGCACCACGCCGTTCTCGTCGAGGTTGGCCAGCGCCCGCTCGCTGACGTTGGGAATGTCGCGGGTGAATTCCTCGCGGCCCAGCTTGGTCTCGCGAATCTCCACGTCGTATTCCTCGATGTGAATCGAGGTGAAGACGTCCTCCTTCACCAGCCGCTGGCTGATGACGATGGCGTCCTCGAAGTTGTAGCCATCGAAGGTCATGAACGCGACCAGCACGTTCCGCCCCAGGGCCAATTCGCCCAAATGCGTGGCGGCGCCGTCGGCGATGATCTGGTTCTTCTTGACGCGCTGGCCCTTCTTCACGATCGGCTTCTGGTTCAGACACGTCCGCTCGTTGAGCCCGACGAACTTGCGGAGGATGTATTCATCCGCGTTGTCGATCAGGATGCGTGTGGCATCGACGGCCGTCACTACGCCCGATCTCTCGGCGCGAACGACCATGCCGCTGTTCTGGGCCACGGCCTTTTCCATGCCCGTGCCGCAAACCGGCGGATCGGTCCTCAGAAGCGGCACCGCCTGGCGCTGCATGTTGGAGCCCATCAACGCCCGGTTGGCGTCGTCGTGTTCGAGGAAGGGGATCAGCGATGCCGAGATGGACACCGTCTGCCGCGGACTGATGTCCACGTATTGCACTTCCTTGCTCGGCACCGTCGCCAGGTCGCCCTGGACGCGGGCCAACACGAAGCCCTTGCGCAAATGCCCATCCTTCTCCACGATGTCCGGCGGAGCCAGGACGGCCTTCATTTCCTCGTCGGCGCGCAGGTATTTGTGCTCGCCATTGACCTTGCCGTCCTTCACGACACGGTACGGCGTGATCAGGAAGCCGTATTCGTCGAGATCGGCGTAAATCGACAACGATGCGATCAGGCCGATGTTGGTGCCTTCCGGCGTTTCAATCGGGCAGATTCGGCCGTAGTGGGAAATGTGAACGTCGCGCACTTCGAAGCCCGCGCGCTTGCGGTTCAACCCGCCGGGGCCCAGGGCCGACAGACGCCGCTCGTGGGTGAGCTGCGCCAGGGGGTTGGTCTGATCCACGACCTGCGACAACTCGCCGCGGCCGAAGAAGAAATCAATCGAGCTGCTGATGCTCTTGGAGTTGACCAATTCTGCGATGCGCCCCAGCTCGTTGGGGTCCTTGAGCGACATCCGCTCCTGCACGGTGCGCTTGAGCTTGAGGAACCCCTTGCGCAGCTCCTCGGCGGCCAGCTCGTCGATGGTGCGCAGCCGGCGGTTGCCGAGGTGATCGATGTCGTCAACATATCCTTCACCGCTGCGCAGCTTGAACATGTACTTGAGCGAGTTGACCAGATCCTCGCTGCGGAGGGTCATGACCGTTTCCGGCACGTTCTGATCGAATTTGCGGTTGATGCGGAAGCGCCCGACCCGGCCGAGCCGATAGCGGTTCTCGTCGAAGAATTTTTCCTGGAAGAGCGTTTGCGCCTTTTCCAACTGGGGGGGGTTTCCCGGCCGCAGGCGGGCGTAGATGCGCATCAGCGCGTCTTCGTGGCTCGTGGCGCTGTCGTCGGCCAGCGTGTTGAGAATCAGCGGATCGGTCACCTTCGTGACGCAGTCCACGCTCTTGAGGGCCGACGCCTGAATCTTGCTCAGCGTCTCGCCGATCTGAGCGCCGGCCTTGACCAGCTCCTCGCCGGTCTCGGCGTCGATGATCGGGCTCGAGGCGTAATAGGCGGCCTGGAGCTGGCCCACTTTCACGCTTTCGACGGTGTAAAATTCCTTGATAATCGCTTCGTTGCTGCTGTACTTCTTGTCCAGTGCCCGCAGGAATGTGGTCGCGGGAATCTTGCTCGACTGGTCGATGCGAACCGCCAGCGCGTCCTTCTTGGTGACCGAGCACTCGATCCAGCTCCCGCGCTCGGGGATGACCCGGCAGCCGTGCAGCGGGCGGTCGCCCTCCTGCACCTCCACCAGAAAATCCACGCCGGGCGAGCGATGCAACTGATTCACGATCACGCGCTCGGCGCCGTTGATGATGAATTCGCCGCCGCCGATCATGATCGGGACTTCGCCGAGGTAGATGGAATCTTCCATCACCTCGTCCTTGTCCTTGCGGACAAAGCGCACGCGGATGCGGAACGGCATCCCGAACGTCAGCCGCAGCGCCCGGCATTCATCCGGCGTGTAGCGCGGCTCGGACAGGTCGTAGCTGATATATTCGAGGCGGAGATTTCCGTCGTAGCTCTCGATCGGAAACACTTCGCGCAGCAGAACCTCCAGGCCGTTATCCTTCCGCTTGGTCGGATCGGTGTCCTTCTGGAGAAACCGCTGATAAGACGCGATCTGCACGTCGATCAGGTTCGGAATCGGCAACGCATCGCCGCGCTTGCTGAAATCGCGCGTTTCACGCACTTGCATCAGATTTTCCTTTTCCCGTGAACCGAGGAGAGAACCGCCGACGTCATCCAAACGCCTCTGGCCCCAAAAAAAACGGCAGGTACGGACAAAGCCTGACCGATACTCACTGTGACTCGAACGCTTCACCCGTCCAAAAACAAACGCAAAAAAACAGAACCTCCCCCTCCCGCTGGGCGGGGTAGTCCTTTTTTGCTGCGATTATTTAGTTGCTGGCACCAATGGACGCTCGATGAGTTTAGCAATTCCGCGCCGCGAGTCAAGCGCAGCACAAGAAAGCGCGCGCTCGTGGATAGCCGGGCGAGTTAGCCGCGGCATCCACGCGGCGTCTCTCCCGCGAAACCTCGGCGGGAAAAAGACGCGGCGTGGACGCCGCGGCTAAACAAATTCGCCAATCGGCGCTTGCGGATCGTCCGCGAAACTCTACTTGAGTTCGACGGTTGCGCCCTGCTCTTCCAGCTCCTTCTTGAGCTTGTCGGCATCGGCCTTGGGGAGCGCTTCCTTGACGGTCTTGGGAGCGCCCTCGACCAGGTCCTTGGCTTCCTTGAGGCCCAGGCCGGTGGCGGCACGAACGACCTTGATGACGTTGATCTTCTTCTCGCCGGCGGCCTTGAGCACCACGTCGAAGGTGGTCTTGGCTTCCTCCACTTCCGGAGCAGCCGCCCCGCCACCGCCACCGCCGGCCACAACCGCCACCGCGCCGGCCGCGGGCTCGATGCCGTGGGCTTCCTTGAGATATGCGGCCAGATCGACCGCCTGCTTGAGTGTCAGCCCGACGATCTTGTCGCCGAGCTCCTTGATGTCTGTTGCGAATTCCGCCATGACTCTAATCTCCGGGACGTGTCGTGTCCCAACCGTGTCGAGTTCATCCCGCCCGAGAGCCCGCCTCACAGCGAGGCGATTTAATCCCGATGATCCGGGAGCAGTCGGAGCCGTCGGATTGTTTCGTGCTTATGCCGTCGGTGCCGCCGCCGCTGGGGTAGCAGCCGCCGCGTCCGCCGCGGGGGCCGGAGCCGCCGCCTCGGCCGCTTTGGCCTTTTCCTCCACCGCCTTGATGAGTGCCGCCACGCGGCCGGCCTGACCCTTGAAAATGCCGCCCAGGTTTCTGCCCGGCGAGAGAATCAGCGACAGCAGCGATGCGATGGCTTCCTCGCGGGTCGGCAGCTTGCTGACCTGCTCGACGCCCTTGTCGCCGCCGTACAGCTCGCCGTCGAAGAAGATGCCGCGCAGCTCCAGCGTTTCCAGCAGCTTCTTCTCCTCCAGCAGCGCCCGGGCGATGGTCGAGATGCTCGCCTTGCCGAACACCACGGCACTTGGGCCGTCAAGGAGCTTGTCGAAACCCTTGATCTTGCTCCCGTCGCCGACGGCTCGCTTGGCCAGCGTGTTTTTCACCACGACCATCTTCAGGCCATGGTCATGCAGGCGGCGGCGGATCTGGTTGTTCTTGATCGCGTCGATGCCGCGCGGATTGATGACGGCCACGCCGTCAACGTCCTTGAAGCGGGCGGACAGCTCGTTGGTGATGGTTGCTTTGACTTGTTTGCTCATGATTACACTTCCCGTTTATTGCACCGCCAGATAGACCGCGGGGGTCATCGTGCCCTTGAGAACCACCTTCTTGAAATAGTGCCCCTTGCTGGTTTGCGGCTTCATCTTCCGCAGCTGGGCCACCATGGCGTTGATGTTGTCGGTCAGATGCTCCTTGGAGAAGCTCATCTTGCCGACGACGGTGTGAATGTTGCCACCAGTGTCGTTGCGGAACTCGATCTTGCCGGCCGCGTATTCCCGAACCGCCGCGGCCACGTCGGGCGTCACCGTGCCGGCCTTGGGCGACGGCATCAAACCCTTGGGCCCCAGGACTTTGCCCAGCCGACCGACGAACCGCATCATGTCGGGCGTGGCGACGGCGACGTCAAAATCGGTGAAATTCTCCTTCTCGATCGCCTGCACCAGTTCCTGCCCCCCCGCCCGGATCGCCCCCGCGGCGGTGGCCAGGGGAGCGAGGTGGTCGGGGCAGAACGCCACGACCCGCTTGGTCTTGCCCACGCCATGCGGCAATGAGAGCGACCCGCGGATCATCTGATCCGCCTGCTTGGCGTCAATTCCCAGTGAGAATATCAACTCGACCGACTGGTCGAACTTGGTGGCGTCGAAGGACTTGAGCAGATCGATCCCCGCATCGATCGCCACCGGCTCCGCAACCGCCTTCTTTGCCGCGGCTTTGTACCGCTTTGATCTTTCAATGACGATAGCGGCCATGCGCCGATCGCTTTCCCGGTCGAAATCAGCTTCGACCAAAGCTCCCACTGTTACGGCCCGTGGTGCGGCCCTTATTGATTCGATCCGTCGCTGAACTCGTCCTCGACCTCCACTAGGATATCAGCGATATCCACAGGGTCCATCTCCAACCGCTCAATCAATTCGGGAAGATCCTCCAAATTCGGCTCATTCAATCCCGTCAACTCGGCGAGCATACGCAGCAATTTCTCTCGTCTCGCCTCATCCCACTGGAAAAACAGGTCCTGCTCACCAAGTCGCACAAACCACAACAGGGAACCGCACGACGGACAAGGCGCGTCAGAAAAGTTGATCGACGGTTCAATTAGAACAGCTTCTCCGCAGATCGGGCACTTTGCAGGCTCGCCTTCAGGTGTTCGTGAGGCAATAACCATCAGACCCGACCAATCCGCTTATCCGTCCACCGTAATTCCCATGCTCCGCGCCGTGCCGGCGATAATCCGCGCGGCATGATCTTCGTCAAATGCGTTCAAATCCTTCCCTTTTTCCTTCGCGATCGCCTTGCACTGGGCGATGGTCACTTTGCCGATCTTGGTCTTATTCGGCTCGCCGCTTCCCTTCTCGGCCTTGACCGCGTCCTTGAGCAACACACTGGACGGGGGGCTCTTCAACTCGAAGCTGAAGGTGCGGTCCTTGTAAACTGTCACCAGCACGCCGATGACCTTGCCCTTGAGATGAGCCGACGCGGCGTTGAATTGCTGGATGAACTGGCCCGGGTTGACCCCGTGCTGGCCGAGGGCCGGGCCGATCGGGGGCGCGGGCGTGGCGGTGCCGCCGGGGGCCTGGAGCTTGAACTGAACTGTGATTTCCTTCTTAGCCATGTCCGTCCGCCTGTCTTTCTACAACATCTGACTCGATCACACGCGCCGTCACCTGCCGCCGCTGCGGGTCCTCTGTGCCGAACCCCGCGGGTGCCGGCATCGTCGCCCGCCGCAGCAGGCTGTAAACCGGCGCCGCCAGGAGCAAAAGGGCGGTTAGACTAACGAGGAACAGCACGACTGACAAGGCCAGCAGCGCCAATCCCGGAATCGCCGCGATCAGCACCAACACCCTGCCCCACGCCGGCAGCCCGAAAACGTTGCCGCGCACACCGTCAAATCTGCTCGCATAAACCGAAAATCGCGACACTGCCGGCTGCCCGTCTCCCTCACATTCGTTCGATCTGCCAGTATTCCAGCTCCAGGGGCGTGGGCCGGCCGAAAATCGTGGTGATGATGCGCACCATTCCCTTGTCGGGAATCACCTCGTCGACGTCCCCCTCGAAGTTGATGAATGCGCCGTTGGTCACCTTGATCCGCTCGCCCTTCTTGAACTGGGCCTCGAAGCGCGGGCCTTCGTCCGGGCGCTCGGCTTCCTCGAGCATCTTGCCCTGGTCCTTGGGGCTCATGGGGGTCGGCTTGCCGTTGGAGCCGATGAAATCACCGACGCCGTCGGTCTCCTTGATCATGAACCAGACTTTTTCCGGAATGGTTCCGTTCTTGTCGAGTTCCAGCTCGATGAAGACATACCCGGGATAGAGCTTGCGCTCGGTATCGCGGCGTTTGCCGTCCTTCATGGAGCGGACGCGCTCGCTGGGCACCAGAATGCGGTTGACGACCGTCTCGAGGCCCTCGATCTTGACCTTCCGCGCCAACGCCTCGCGGACGCGGTCTTCCTTGTTGCTGGCGACTCGCAGGACAAAAAATTGCATGGTGCGTTTGATCTCCAAGCCCGCTTTAGCCAAACGGGCCGGCTTTGAGGACTCCGATGAAATGGAACAGGTAGGTGAAGAGGATATCCGCGACGAAGAGAAAGATCGCCACGGAAAACATGAAAATGATGACGATTTTGGTCGAGGCGATCAAATCCTTGCGGCTGGTCCAGTTGACCTTCTTCATCTCGCTGTCGGTGGCGATCAGAAAATCAACGTTCGTGGGCTTGTTGGTCACCCAGAAACCCAGCAGCACGCACCCCAGCAAAAACCCCGCCGATACGCCCGCCGCGATGCGGGTGTGAACCGTCTCGGCATGTTGAAAGATGATGGCCTGCTGATCGGGGGTCAAGCCGGCGTCGGGCTTGGTCGTCGGCAAAAACGTCGGGATGTAAACGAACAGGTTGTAGGCCGTGAACACCGTGACCAAGGCGATGCCGATCACCGTGCCGATGCGCGTCCAGTACCCCTGGCCCTTCTTGTAAATCGAGAAGAACCCACCCCCCGCCGAGCCGGCGCTGCGGGCAGTCGGCTTCCACGGCGGCGTGCCATCGGACACGGGCTCGGGCTTGAGCTGCGGTGCCTCGGGCAGATTCGCATCGCCGGTCAGCTTGTTCTCCTGCTGGGTGGACTTGGTTACGTACGCCATGAGAACACCGATTGGTCGGCCAGATCGCAACGGACGGGGCTTGGCCCGAGACCGTGACACGCCAGGAGGGAATCGAACCCCCAACCTGCCGCTTTGGAGACGGCCGCTCTGCCAATTGAGCTACTGGCGTAAGCATTGGTGATTGGTGCGTGGTACGTGACAAATCACACACGGTCACGCACCAATCACCAATCACCAGCAGTCATTTCCGCTTCACCTTATGCAGCGTATGGCGGCGCAGGCGCGGCGAGTATTTCTTGACTTCGACCTTTTGCGGGCCGCCGGCCACCTTGATCTCGGTGCGATAATTCAGATCGCCCGTCTCGGTGCACTGCAGCCAGACCATTTCGCGACTTTCTTTAGCCATCGGACACCCGCCCGGTTATTCCAGAATTTTCACGACCACGCCGGAGCCCACCGTCTTGCCACCCTCGCGGACGGCAAAGCGGAGCTTCTCCTCCATGGCGATCGGAGCCTGCAGCTCGACTTCCATGGTGACATTGTCGCCCGGCATGACCATTTCCGCGCCGCCCAGCAGCTTGGCCGAGCCAGTCACGTCGGTCGTGCGAAAGTAAAACTGCGGGCGATACCCGGTGAAGAACGGGGTATGCCGGCCGCCCTCTTCCTTGGTCAACACGTACACTTCCGCCTGGAACTTCTTGTGCGGCGTGATCGACTTGGGAAGCGCCAGCACCTGCCCGCGCTCCAGGTCGTCCTTTTCAATGCCGCGGAGGAGCAGTCCTGCGTTGTCGCCGGCGATGCCCTCGTCCATGCTCTTGTTGAACTGCTCGATGTCGGTGACGGTGGTGCTGCGGGTGTCCTTGAGGCCGACGATTTCGATCGTGTCGCCCTTGCGGATCTTGCCGCGCTCAATGCGCCCCGTGCCGACCGTGCCGCGGCCCTTGATGCTGAAGACGTCTTCGATGGGCATCAGGAACGGCTTGTCGATCTCGCGCTGCGGAATCGGCACATAGTCGTCCAGGGCCTTGATCAGATCATCGATGCACTTGTTGGCCGCATCGTCGCCGGGGTTCTGCACCGCCGGCAGCGACGAGCCGCGGATCATCGGCGTGTCATCGCCGGGGAAACCGTACTTGGTCAGCAGCTCGCGGATTTCCATGTCCACCAGCTCGAGCAACTCGGCATCGTCCACCAGGTCGATCTTGTTGAGGAAGACCACGATCTTCGGCACGCCCACCTGGCGGGCCAGAAGGATGTGCTCGCGGGTCTGCGGCATCGGGCCGTCGGCGGCCGACACCACCAGGATCGCCCCGTCCATCTGGGCGGCGCCGGTGATCATGTTCTTGATGTAGTCGGCGTGGCCCGGACAGTCGACGTGGGCGTAGTGCCGGGCGTCGGACTCGTATTCCACGTGCGCAGCGGCGATGGTCACCGTCTTGGTCGCGTCACGCTCGGTGCCGCCCTTGGCAATGTCCTTATAAGCCTTGGCCGTCACCGACGTGAACTTGTGCGCGGACCGGGCGCTCAGCGCCGCCGTCAGCGTCGTCTTGCCGTGGTCGATGTGACCAATGGTGCCCACGTTCACGTGCGGCTTTTTGCGTTCGAATACTCCCTTTGCCATGTTTGCTAACCTCCAGAAACAAATTGATACGCCACAGAATGCTGGCGACTTGTGATCGAGTCCACGACCCGGCGAGAATCAGAAATCGCGATGTCCAAACTTTGCGTTTCCACGAGCCCTTCCGCGAAGCTGGCACAGGGGCTTGAACCCTGGACCTCCACCTTACCAAGGTGGCGCTCTACCACTGAGCTATGCCAGCGACAACGCCTCCGTTGTCGGCGACACGTCTCGACTTCAACGGCGCAATCAACATCGTCTCCCGGCGCACCGAGAGCGTTGAAGGGGGAGAAGTATAGGTCGCGCTGAAGCAATGTCAATTCGCGTGGGTTAGGGTTTAGACGTCAGGCTTCAGCGTTCAGCAAAGACGCGGAAGGCTTTTCTTCCCTGAACCCTGACCTCTGACCCCTGACCCCTCCCTCACACATACTCCGACGCCACCGCCACATAG
>Ga0302325_10016534_pt1 | contig 15624 bp, 14 predicted proteins | sample Palsa_T0_2_FD_201948 | JGI IMG/M metagenome (GOLD analysis project Ga0302325, IMG submission 201948) | Peat permafrost microbial communities from Stordalen Mire near Abisko, Sweden - Palsa_T0_2 | ecosystem: Environmental > Terrestrial > Soil > Palsa > Peat permafrost | place: Sweden: Abisko...
TGTGGAACCACTATGCGGAAGAAACCGGGCAGTTCTTTGCCGGCGTGTGGGCGGCGACGTGCGGCCGTTGGGTCGTACGCTACACCGAGCACGAATTCTGCCATTTGCTCGCCGGGCGCGTCGTGCTTACGAGCGAAGGGGGTGAGCGGCTGGAATTCAGCCGCGGCGACAGCTTCGTCGTACCGGCCGGATTTGTCGGCACCTGGGAAGTGGTTGAAGAGTGCCGCAAGCTCTACGCCATTTTTGAGCCGCGCTAAAGTGCTTGCTGCGGCTGCGGCGCTCGACACGCCTGCAGGCGGTGGCGCGGGAGCAAAGGGCGATTCACACCCGCTTGCCCTAGCGCGAGGTTGCCGCGGCCCGCTCGGCCCACGGCGGCACGCCACGAAAGCTTGCCGCCAGCATGTCGATGAGCGCTCGCACCGCGCGGCTCACATAGCGCGTCTGCGGATAAACGGCGTGGATGGTATCCGGCGAAGGCGGGTTTTTTGCAAGCAGTGCTACGAGCCGGCCGTCCCTCAGCGCGGGCGCCGCGATGAACAGCGGCAAAACCGCAAGTCCCAGGCCGGCAATTGCCGCATCGCGCATACTTTCGCCATTGTTTAGGTGTGTGCGACCGCGCACGACGATCTGCTCGACGGCGCCGCCGCGTTCCGCAGGTTCGAACTGCCAGTACGGGGCGACGCTCGCACTCCCGTAACAGATGCACTGATGCTGCTGTATCGCTGCGACGCTCGCCGGAGCGCCATGACGATCAACATAGGCGGGGCTGCAGCACAGCACCCGGGCGCTCGGCGCCAGGCGGCGCGCCATCAACGAGGAGTCGGTGAGGCGCCATCCGCACACCCAGATCGTAGCCCCCGCCAAGGATGTCGACGTGGCGGTCATCGCACTCGAGCGTAAGTTCCAGCAGCGGGTGTTCCTGCATGAACGTGAAGAGCAGCGGGCCAAGATAGGCTGTCCCAAAGGTCATCGGCGCAGCGATGCGCAAGCTGCCACTCAGGGCCGCCGCGTCACTGCCGGCCGCCTCGTCGACAGCCTCCTGCAGGCGCGACACGACATCGGACATGCGCGCGTAGAAACGCTGGCCGGCGTCGGTGACGGCGACACCGCGTGACGAGCGGTGCAGGAGCTTGGTTCCAAGCGCACGCTCCAAGCGCGAGACGCGTGAGCTCAAGATCGACTTCGAAACGCTCATGCGCGTCGCAGCGGCGCTGATGCCGCCGCTGTCAACGACCTGCAGAAAAACGCGGTTGTCGCCCATGTCGTAGTCCAAGACAAGTCCTCCCGGCTAATGCGACGCGGCGTTCGGCAGGATGGAACGTGGCGTTCGAGGCCGCGTGGCTATTCCGGCGAGCGAAAGCGGCATAAAGTTTCTGCAATCGATTGGGAGGCTAACGCCAATGCACGCAACAAGACTTTCTCAGGACCGCGGCCACGCGGATTTCGGCTGGCTCAATAGTCGGCACACATTCTCGTTCGGTGACTACCATGATCCGCGCTTCATGGGTTTTGGTCCACTGCGCGTCATCAATGAGGATCGTGTCGCACCGGGCGCCGGGTTCGCAAAGCATTCGCATCGTGACATGGAAATCCTTTCATGGGTCCTCGATGGCGCGCTCGAACACAAGGACAGTATGGGCACGGGCGCCGTGATCCGCCCCGGTGAGCTGCAGCGCATGACCGCGGGCACCGGCGTCACGCACTCAGAATTCAATGCCTCGCAGCGCGACCCGGTGCACTTCCTGCAGATCTGGCTATTGCCGGAGCGGCGCGGCCTTGAACCAGGATATGAACAGCGTTCGTTTTCAGCAGCCGAACTGCAGGACCGCTGGCGCTTGATTGCGGCGCACGATGGGCGCGATGGCGCGGTCAAGGTCCATCAGGATGCCGATCTGTATGCCGCCAGAGTAAGCGCCGGCGCGGAGCTGGTGCATACGCCGGTGCCCGGCCGCCGGCTGTGGCTGCAGGTGGCACGCGGATCCGTCGAAGCGGATGGCCAGCAGCTCTCGGCCGGCGATGCCATGTCCTGGGTGGGTCCCGCCAAGGTCGTCGTACACGCCCGAGAGCCGGGCGAAGTACTGCTGTTCGATATGGCGCCGTGAGTAAGTCTGCACAGGGGTGTTCCGTCGAGCGCGGGCACCCCGCGGCCTAGAAGACGCGGGTTTCGCCGGTCTCCAGTACCTGGAATGCGTCGGCTGGAACATCATGTGCCTGCCGTGCAGCGGCCAGGCCAATGACGGGATCGTCAATGCCTTCATCAGTGAGTTCGAAGCAGCCGAAATGCGTGCCGATCGAGATCTTCGCGTCAAGATCCTTGTGCGCGCGCACCGCATCATCCGGGTTCATATGCTGGTCACGCATGAACCAGCGCGGCTCGTATGCGCCGATGGGCAGGAGAGCGAGATCCATGCGGCCGAAGCGCGCGCGGATGTCGCTGAAGTGCTTCCAGTAACCGGTGTCGCCCGCGAAGTAGACCTGCCGCGCGGCCGCGTGCAGGATAAATCCGCCCCAGAGCGTGCGGTTGCGGTTTCCAGGACCGCGGGTCGACCAGTGCTGCGCCGGTGTCATGATTACCGCCGCTCCCGCGGCATTTATGCTTTGCCACCAGTCAAGCTCATCCACCCTGCGCAGGCTGAAGCCCTCGAGGAAGGCGCGGTTCCCGAGACTGGTGATGAAGTGCGGTGCGTGCGCCGCCTCGAGCTGCAGGAGTGTTTCGACATCCAGGTGGTCGTAGTGATTGTGCGTGACGAGGACCAGATGGATCGGCGGCAGATCGGCGAAGGCGAGTCCCGGATCACGCACGCGTCGCGGCCCCAGATGCCGAAACGGACTCGCGCGCTCGGAATAGACGGGATCCGTCAGGACGTTGAGTCCGGGAAATTGGATGAGGAAGGTAATGTGATTGATGAAAGTAAGCGCGACCTGGCCCTGCTCGAGACGCTCGGGCAGAGCGGGCCGCACACGATTACTGACGCGCCGGGGCCAAGGCTTAGGGTTGGCCGTGCGACGCCAGCGCAGGAAATCGCTGAACGAGCGGCCCGCAGAGGCGGCTGGATTGAAAAAGAATCGACCGTCAAAATGATCGGACGGCGGCCCATGATATCCCGGGCCTCCGCCGAGCGAGCGCAGCGTATTGCGCAGACCCCAATGTGCGCGCGCCGCCGGGGGTACACGTCGGACCGGAGTATCCATGGGATGATCATCGCATGAGCGTGCGGCCGGCGACAGCGGCGAGAACTCACGGGCTCCCGGGCGCACGATGGGGACTGCACCTGCATGCTCGCGGGCGCGCTGCGCAGGTCGACCCGACGTTCACACTGCCGGGTGCGGGGCTCGGCGTGCGGATGAATTCTCGCGCGCCCGGAGTAGTATTAAATTATCCGCAAATCCGTGCTGCTACACGCAGCCCACGATGGGGGACTCAATGATTTACTTCATAGCGCTGATCCCGGCCACGGCGCTGACTATCGCCGGCTACTTTGTTCTTTATCTTTCCCATCGTTCGGAGGGCGCTTTGCGGACGTTGGGCAGGTACCTTGGGTTTTGGGCCTTCACGTTGGCTGGCCTCGTCATCCTCGGGGCGATTTTCGCTGCAGCTCACGGCGGCCGGCATCGCGGCATGATAGGCGGGCGCGGGATGGAAGGCCCGATGCACGAGCGACCCTGGGCGGGTGACCCACGCTCTTGTGGACCTCGCTCCAACGCGGGTCCGCCCGGTGAAACACAGCGCGAGGCAGCGCCAGGGACATCGGATCGCGCCCCGAATCCCGATCCGCATTAGAGGAGCTCCCGTATGTCAGCGCTAAAGCCCGGCACGCTTGCCCCGCCGTTCTCGTTACCCAGTACACCTGACCAGCGCGTCGCGCTGGCGGAGTTTCAGGGTCGACCGGTGATCCTGGTGTTCTACCCGGCCGATTGGAGTCCGGTGTGCGGTGACCAACTCGCCCTCTACAATGAGCTGCACGAGGAATTTGCCAAGTTCAACGCCGAGTTGCTGGCGATTTCCGTCGACGGCGCATGGTGCCATCTCGCATTCGCGCAGAATCGCGGCTATCACCTCACATTGCTCTCCGATTTCGAGCCCAAGGGGGAGATTGCGCGTTTGTATGGGGTGTATCGCGATAAAGACGGCTTCGCAGAACGCGCGCTATTTGTCATCGATAGCGGTGGCGTGATCCGCTGGAGTTACGTGTCGCCGGTGGGCGTCAATCCGGGTGCCGACGGCATATTGAGCGCGCTCGAGGCGCTGCCGCGGAGGACCTCGTGAGTCTCACAATCCCGGTGGCCAAGGATGATCACATTCAGGGCCCCGCATCGGCGCCGGTGACCCTGGTCGAGTACGGCGACTATGAGTGTCCGTATTGCGGCGCCGCGTATCCAATCGTCAAGGCCATCACCCGGCATTTCGGATCGAAGCTGCGCTTCGTCTTTCGCAACATGCCGCTTACCGAGATGCATCCCCATGCGGAGCTTGCGGCGGAAGCCGCGGAGGCCGCCGCGGCGCAGGGCAAGTTTTGGGAAATGCATGATGCGCTTTATGAGCATCAGTCCGAGCTCGGTCCGGACTTGGTGCGCACGCTCGCGCAGCGATTCCATCTTGACCTCGCGCGGTTCGAGGATGATCTTAATTCACGGCGCTTCCGAGACCATGTGAAGCGCGACTTCATGAGCGGGGTACGCAGCGGAGTAGCCGGTACTCCAACGTTCTTCATCAACGCCGAGCGCTACGACGGCGCTTTGGATGAGAAGTCACTGACGGCAGCGTTGCAACAGCAGATCGACCACGGAGCCCGACAATGAGCACGATCACGACCAAAGACGGTACGCAGATTTACTACAATGATTGGGGTAGTGGGCAGCCGATAGTATTCAGTCACGGCTGGCCGCTGTCGGCAGACGCCTTTGAAGACCAGATGTTCTTCCTCGCATCGCGCGGTTATCGCTGCATCGCTCATGATCGGCGCGGTCACGGTCGCTCGAGCCAGCCGTGGAACGGCAACGACATGGATACTTATGCGGACGATCTGGCAGCGTTGACAGAAAAGCTGGATCTGAAGAAGGCGATACATGTCGGCCATTCCACCGGCGGTGGCGAAGTGGCACGCTACATTGGACGACACGGCACGCAGCGCGTCGCCAAGGCCGTGCTGATTGGCGCCGTAACGCCGCTGATGCTGAAGACGGCCGCCAATCCCGGCGGCTTGCCCATGGCGGTGTTCGATGGCATCCGCGCGGGGGTGCAAGCCGACCGATCGCAGTTCTGGAAGGATCTCAGCCTGCCTTTCTACGGCTACAACCGACCGGGCGCCAAAGTTTCAGAGGGCGTGCGCGAGTCGTTCTGGCTGCAAGGAATGATGGCGGGCTTCCCGGCATCCTACTTCTGCGTCAAGGCGTTCTCCGAAACGGATCTGACCGAGGATCTGAAGAAATTCGATATCCCGACGCTCATCCTTCACGGCGACGACGATCAGATCGTGCCGATCGCAGACTCGGCATTGCTCTCCGCCAAGATCGTTAAGGACGCTACGCTGAAAGTCTACAAAGGCGCGCCACACGGTATGTGCACGACGCGCAAGGACCAGGTCAATGAAGATCTGCTCGCTTTTATCAAGGCGTGAAATGAGACCTTGAAATGAATCCGCGGCGAGCTCATGAGCCGCGACTCCTCGTGTCAGTGCGAGGATTTTCGAAGCTCACATGAGGGGCGCAAGTAGCCTCAGGACGCAGTGGACGGGAAGCCGCTGATGATGAGCCCGTGGACACCGTTCCAGCAGATCTGGACGCCGATGCACAATAGGATGAATGCGGACAGGCGCACCACGACGCTGGTGCCGGTCGTACCCAGCCTGCGCAGGATACGCTCGGCGTAGCGGTAGCAGAGATAGACACCCAGCGCCACGAGCAAAATGCCGACCCCGTGCGCCAGGGCTGTCACAAGCAATGAGCGAAATCCCGCTGGCGGATTAGCCCCGAGCGTCAGGGCAACGGAAATTGAGCCGGGTCCGACTGTGAGCGGCATGGTCATCGGGTAGAACGCGCGCTGACTCAGATCGTCGGGTCTTTCCGCTTGCGGGTTGCTGCGATTGAGCGCTGGCGGCGTATTTGGGCTATTCAGCAGCGACCACCCGATCATGCAGACTACGATGCCGCCGGCGACTTGCACTGAGGGAATGGACAGGCCGAAAAAGTCGAGCACATAGGCTCCGATTAGAGCCGACGCGGTGAGCAGCAGAAAGCTGTTGATCGCAACGGCCTTCGCCATCCGGACGCGCTCCGCGGAGGTTAGGTTGGCGGTCATGGCCAGATAAATCGGAGCTCCGCCGAGCGGATCCACGATCGGCAACAAAACGCCGACCGCCAACATGACGACTGATCCGAAATTGACCAGGGCGTTGAATATGGAGACAGCAGTCATCGACCAGCTCGGCTACACCCGGCACAACAAATGCCCAGGTCCGTCCCATACTAATCGCTCTGGCCGGCGCTGACGATAAACCGCACATGGCGACCAGCTGGACTCCGATGCGTGAAGTAGCTACCGCCGATCGGCGTTGTCGAATCGGCCGAAGCGCTGCAATTTCATCGTCGCAGTGATTGCGCGCAGCCAGGGCAGGGGACGCCAATCACCTTGTTAGAAGTAAGATGAATAATATAATTTAAATATCTAATAAATAACATTATATTTATCAAATAGCTGTGAACCTGGATTGCAAAACGACCGCCGGCCAGCGTGGCGAATCTGCTGTCGAAAAAGCTGCAGGCTCGCTTCCTGCAGTGTTCCTTCTAAGGTAATGCACGCACAATCGCGCACTGCTCGAGAACCCACGAACGCTCGTCGTGATTCGGCATGCGCATGGATCGACGACGCGCTCATCTCAGCCGCGGATGCGCACGGTGCAGCTGCGGAAAAAATTTGCATACTGCCGTGATCGCTACGACTATGGGATTCCGAGGAAATCTTCGCGACCGAGAAATCACTTCTGAACGGATCCGCGATCATCCGCCGCGAGGCGGGCCTTCACAAAGACCTCAAGCGTTCACAGGTCATCATGATTGGCCTGGGCGGCGCGATCGGCACGGGGCTCTTCATGGGCAGCGGCCTTGCGATCGGCTATGCCGGTCCCGCAGTGATCCTAAGTTTCGCCATAGCAGGGTTTGCCGCCGCGGTCATGGTGTTCAGCCTGTCGGAGATGGCAGTAGTTCACCCATCCGCTGGTTCCTTCGGAACCTATGCCGAGATTTATCTGAATCCCTGGGCCGGCACGGTCGTTCGCTACACCTACTGGATGGCCCAGGTCATCGCGGTGGGGGGCGAGGCAGTGGCGGCCGGCGTTTACATGACGTATTGGTACCCCGGCACGCCGGTGTGGCTGTGGTCGCTGGCATTCGCCTTTACGCTGCTGTATTTCAATTCCAGGTCCGTCAACCATTTTGGAACGATTGAATACTGGTTTGCCTTAATCAAGGTCGTCGCGATCGTTGTTTTCATTGCCATCGGCATCGCGACGATCCTCGGGATCGGCATGCAGGCCATCGGTTTTCACAACCTTACCGGGCTTCCCGGCGGGTTCATGCCCAAAGGGTTTGGCGGCGTTTGGATGGCGGTCATCGTCGGGGTTTTGTCCTTCAACGGCATCGAAGTCATCGCGGTCACATCCGGGGAGACGAAAGATCCGGTGCGCACCATTCCGGCGGCGTTGCGATCCATGGCGCTACGCCTGTTTCTGTTTTATGTCCTGGCGCTCGGCATCGTCGTGACCTTCGTTCCGTGGACTGAAACCGGAGCGACCGTTGTGACTCAGAGCCCCTTCGTTCGCGTGTTTGCACACTCCGGCATTCGACACGCGGCGGCGATCATGAATTTTGTCGTGCTGACCGCTGCTCTTTCGAGCATGAACACCAACGTCTATCTGTGCTCGCGGATGCTCTTTTCGCTGTCACGCGGCAATTTCGCGCCGCGCTTTCTCGCGCGGCTCAGCAAGAATGGCACGCCGATCGCCGCGATATTAACCTCCGGAGCGTGCATTCTGCTGGCGGCCGGCGTTTCCAAGCTGACGCCGCTTGCGTACAACTATTTATTCGGAGTAGCGCTGTTCGGCGCGATCATCGTGTGGATCGTCGTGCTGCTGAGCCATTTGAGTTTCCGACGCAGACATAGAGTGGAGGATCTGCCGGTGGTAATGCCGTTCTTCCCCGGCATGCAACTCGCCGGGTTGGCGCTTCTCATTGCCGTGCTGATCACGATGGGGCTCGACAAGGAGGTCTGGCGCATCTCCTGGATTGTCGGCGTGCCCTGGCTCATGTTCGTATCGGTGGTATATTTCATCATGAAGGCACACCGCGCCCGCAGCTGCCCGGCTCCCGAGGCGATCCCGTCCGACCTTGCCCGGGCGCCACTCGGAGTCGAGGCGCGCAAACCGGGCGCCGTCTAGATCGGTACGCTTCCTGCAAGGATCGTAGTCAGCATCTGACTGTCGAGATTGCCGCCCGAGACCACCGCGCACACCTTGCTCTGCGGATAGCGCCCCGATAGCGCTGCTGCGACGGACACCGCACCGGCCCCTTCGGCTATGACCCTGTTGTGCTCGGCCATGACTCTGATCGCCGCCGCCACTTCCCCCAAGCTGACTAGGATGACACTGTCAATCACGCTGCGTGCGAGGGGCCACATTTCCGGTAAGACGCAACCGTAGCCAACGCCGCTCACGAACCCGGGGTCGTGCGGCGTCTTGACGGGAGCACCCGCGTCAAACGCGGCCTTGAGCGGATGGGCGCTCGCGAGTTCGCAGGCGATGACCTTCACATTGGATTGCAACTCGCGCAACGCGCACCCGATTCCGCAGGCGAGCCCGCCACCGCCGAAGGGAACCAGGATGGCCTCAACATCCGGCCACTCCTCGAACACCTCAAGGCCGACGGTCGCGTCGCCGGCCACGGATGCAGCATCGCGTACAGCGTCGATGTAAACCCCTTCCTGATCAGGGAGCGCTCCGGCCTCGATCGCGCGCCACCATTCTTCGTTTGACCGCATGTCAATGCGTGCGCCCAGAGTCCGGAGTTTTTGCAACTTGGCCTCGGGAGCGTTCGTCGGCACGACCGCAGTGGCGGAGATCCCGAGCCGGCGCGCCATCCAGGCGACCCCGAGGGCGCTGTTGCCCGAGCTGGTGGTGTAGATTCCCCGGTCGAGGTCGGGCTGCGCTTTACTCAAGACCGCGTTGCCAATCGGCCGGATCTTGAACGACCCGATGGCCTGCAGGTTTTCAAGCTTCAGGCGGACGCTCTTTCCCACCGGCGCGGCGTCGCAATCGACGAGTGGTGTGACCAGGGCGAGGCCTTGCAGGCGCGCCCGCGCCGCTGCAATGGCGGCGCTACCGACCGGCTTCACTGCATCGAGCATTTGAAATAATCCACCGAGGATGCAATTGCAGAATTATATGATATTGCATATAGTTATCACCATCTAATTCAGCAATCAGTGCAACATGGATTTGAATTTCGACGCGCTTCGCAAGGAGTTTCCGTTACTCGAGCGCAAAACCTATCTGAACAGCGGTTCGTATTGCGCGCTCGCGAAGAATGTGAAGGCTGCGTTCGAAGCGTATATGGAAGACCGCTTGCTGGTGGGCGCGAATTGGGATGTCTGGGTCACCAAAAATGAATCGGTGCGCGCGTTGGTGGCCGAGCTGCTGCACGCCGCCCCGGGCGAGATCGCGGTTACCGCCTCCGTATCCGCGGGACTCAATGCCCTTGCCAGTGCCTTGCAATTCTCCGGCGCCCGCAACAAGGTGATCGTGAGTGACTTTGAGTTCCCGACGAACGCTCAGATCTGGCATGCACAGGAGCCGCGCGGCGCACGGGTGGTGCACGTGCCGCGAGCAGCTGACGGCTACATTCCCGCGGAGAATTTTGCCAGTGTCATCGATGAACAGACTCAGCTCGTCGCCATAACCCACGTCTGCTTTCGTAACGGCGCCAAGCTCGACATTCCCGGCATCGTCCGGCTCGCTCGCGCCAAGGGTGCAAAGGTGCTGCTCGATTGCTATCAATCGGTCGGCTCGCTCGACCTCAATGTGAAGACTCTGGACGTCGATTTCGCAACGGGCGGCATGCTGAAGTATTTGCTGGGCACGGCCGGCATTGGGTTCATGTATGTGCGCGATTCGTGCGTGAAGTCACTGTTGCCGACGAACAGCGGCTGGTTTGCCCAGGCCGACATCGGCGCGATGGATATTACCGCGAACCGGCCTGCGCCCAGCGCGCGTCGCTTCGAAGCCGGCACGCCGCCGGTGGTCAATTGCTACGCCTCCGAAGCGGGCCTGCAAACTCTCCTGGCAGTGGGCACGCCGGCCATCGAGAAGCGCGTGAACGATCTGACGCGCCGCTGCATGCGCAGGCTCGAGGAGATTGGCTGGCCGAGCATCACGCCGACGCGGGACGACCGCCGCGGCGCAACCGTTGCGGTTCCGTCGCGCGCGAGCCCGCAACTGTGCGCGCAACTGATGAAGCGTGACATCGTCACGTCGTCTCGCGATGACAACGTCCGCGCAAGTTTCCACTACTATAATAATGAAGATGACGTCGAGTCTTTCGTCGCGGCGATGAAGGATTTGCGCAGCGAGTACATTCTGCGCTGACCGCGGTGTACAGGCGCTACTAGGAGCGCTGAATAAGACCAGAAATAAAAGGGGAGGTGTGCTGGTGGATATTCGGGTGTTGCGCGGCCATCAGGTACGCGCTCTGCTGCCGATGTCCGAATGTATCGAGCTGATGCACCGGACCATGACCGCAGTGTCAGAGGGCCGCGCCGTGCTGCCACTGCGCTCGGTGCTGGTAATGCCAAATGGGCGCGGCATGATGGGCAACATGCCCGGGTTTCTTGCCGATCCCGAATGTTTCGGGGTCAAGCTCGTAAGCCTCATGCCGCACAACAAACCCCCGCAATACTCATCGCACCTGGGCTTGGTCTTATTGTTTGAGAGCGCGCATGGCCGCCCGGTTGCCCTCCTTGACGCCGCCGAAATCACCGCAATTCGCACCGCCGCCGCCAGCGGTTTGGCAACGCGACTGCTGGCGCGCGCGGACGCCGGCGACCTGGCATTGCTCGGGGCGGGGGAGCAGGCGCAGAGCCACCTCGCGGCCATGCTGGCCGTACGAACGCTGCGTCGCGTGCGAGTTTGGGCGCGCGACGCGGGCAAGGCGACCGCGTTTGCCACCGCCGAATCCGCTCGCCATGGCGTCGCCATTGAAACCTCGGCCACGGTTCAGAAGGCTGTGGCCGGCGCCGATATCATCTGTACACTGACCAAGGCACGTGAGCCCATACTGCTTGGCGACTGGCTGATGCCCGGTATCCATTTGAACGTTGTCGGCTCGAGCATTGCCACGGCAGCCGAAATCGATACCGCAGCGGTCGTGAAGGCGCGATTCTTCGTTGACTATCGGGATTCGACCATCCACGAGGGCGGCGAGTACCTGCGGGCCTTACGCGCGCAGGCGATTACCCCGGATCACATCCTGGCTGAGATCGGCGAAGTCGCGAATGGCTCAAAGCCTGGACGTCAATCGGCAAACGACGTGACGCTCTACAAATCCCTGGGCATTGCGCCGCAGGACCTCGCCGCCGCGCACTACATACTCGAACAGGCACGCGCCCGCGGCGTCGGGCAGATCATTGAGTTCTGAGAGCGTAGCGAGTGTGAACGCCCCGGGTCTGCGAGTGCCGACCGCGGAAGACGTCGCGGCCGCGCGCGACAACATCCGTGGCCGGGCCATTCGTACGCCGCTATTGAAGTTGAATGCTGGCATTCCCGGCACAAACATCTACCTGAAACTCGAGAACCTCCAGCCCTACGGATCGTTCAAGATTCGGCCAGCACTCAACGTGCTGAAGTGCATGCCGCGGGAAAGTCTGCGGCGTGGCGTGCTAACCGCGAGCGCTGGCAACTTTGGTCAAGGCCTCGCCTTTGCGGCCCGCGAAATCGGTGTGCCGATCACGGTCGTCGTGCCGGAGACCTCGGCGGCCATCAAGACCACGGCCCTTGCTGATCTGGGTGCCACAGTCATCCGCGTGCCCTTTGACAAATGGTGGACAGCGCTGACGTGCCGCAGCTTCCGGGACGTGGAGGGCGTTTTCGTCCATCCCGTGGCGGAGTCTGCCGTGGTCGCGGGTAACGCCACGATCGGCGCTGAGATCATCGAGGACGTGCCGAACGTCAATGCGGTCGTCGTGCCTTTCGGCGGCGGCGGTTTGATCAGCGGCATCGGCTCGGTGATGCGACGCTTGGGACGCGCGGTGCGGATGGTGGCCGCTGAATCGGCAGCCTCGCAACCTGCCGCGGCGGCGCTCGCGAGCGGACGACCGGTCACGGTCCGGCATCTGCAGAGCTTTGTGGATGGCATGGGCAGCACGACTGTGCTTGAAGAGATGTGGCCACTCGTGCGTGACAACGTGGATGCGGCCGTGTGCGTATCCTTTGCCCAGATCAGCGACGCGATCCGTCTGCTCGCCGCCCGTCATCACGTCATCGCCGAAGCCGCCGGGGCCGCCTCGGTGGCAGCCGCCATGGCCGCCTTGGCAGGCACGGGTGATATCGTCTGCATCGTCTCGGGGGGCAACATCGATGCACCCAAATTAGGAGCCATTCTCAACGGCCAGGACCCCTTTTGAGGCCACCATGAGCAGTCATCCGAAATCTACCCACCAAGCCGCGTTCGACAACTTCCTGCCGCATCTGATCACGCGCCTCGCCTACCAGTTGAACGGCGACCTCATCGAGAAGCTGCGGCGCGAGGGCATCAACGTCACGCGCTGGCGAATTCTTGCGGTGCTCGCCATGGGCGACGGCATCACAATCAACGAAATCGTCGAGCGCGCGATGATGCAGCAGTCGGCACTCAGCCGCGCACTCATGAACATGGAAAAGGAAGAGTACATCCGTCGTACGCTGCGGCGCGATGATGCGCGCTACGTCGAGGTGTTCCTCACCGACAAGGGCCGCGCCCTGTTCAATGCACTCAACGTGGTGGTGCGCGGCCGGCAGAAACGTCTTCTGAAAGGGTTCTCCAGGAAAGAAATCGCGGCGGCCTTCGCACTGGTTCGGCGCTTGAGTCGCAACATGACCGGTTGAGTAGGGCGACCGATCCATCCCCGTGCAGCATCACTCGTTGTATGCCCCGAAATGGAGCTCGGCGTGTGCCTTGCGCGCAACAGTTCAACCATCAACTTGATATTTCATATGATAACTCATATCGTAATTGCAACAACACAGGGGATCACCGATGCAACCTCATGCTGTCGGATTTAAAGTGCAGACCAAATACAAGGTTTCTGGCTGCGCGCTGGCGGCGAGCGTTGGTATCTGCGCGTTGCTCAGCGGTGCGCCGACCACAGCAGTAGGTCAGGTTGAGCCCGTTGCTGACGCCTCGACGCTGACCGAGGTCGTCGTCACAGCCAATAAGCTCAACGCGCAGAAAGTGCTCGACGTTCCCGCCTCGATCCAGGCGATCAGTGGTGATGCGCTGCAAGCTGCCGGCGCGTCTGGGATCATGAGCATTGCAGGGGACGTTCCCGGCCTTTCGATTCAGGATCTGGGGCCCGGCGACAAGAAGTACGTCATCCGCGGCATCAACTCCACCGGCGACTCGACTGCCGGCGTCTATTACGGGGAGGCGGTGATCAGCGGCACGAATAGCGACGATGGCGGCGGCTTCGAGTCTGATATCCGCCTGTATGACCTCGATCACATCGAGGTGCTGCGCGGGCCGCAGGGCACTCTGTACGGTGCAAGTTCCATGAGCGGCACGATCCGTTTCATTCCCAAGGCGCCCGATCTCAACGCCGTCAGCGGCTACCTGACCCTGGAAGGCTCGGAGACGGCGCAAGCCAGCGGCAACTACAATGTTAATGGTGCGGTGAATCTGCCGATCGTCGACGGCGTGCTCGCGCTGCGCCTGGTGGGATGGAAACTCTACGATAGCGGCTATATCAACCAGATCCGCGTCGGCGAAGACGTCACTCAGATCGTGAACGTCAGCACGACAGCCACGCCAAAATACGAAACCGAGCCTGTGCAGGCCCTCGGATATCTCAAGGGTGTGAATGATGATGACGTGGGGGGCGCACGCGCCACGGTGCGGTATCAGCCAACGGACAAGCTGACCATCGACGCCACCTACACGGCGCAGACCGAGACTTCCGGCGGTTCATCGCGTTACACGCCTGCCGGTACGATCGCTTTCAATGGCGGACCCATCAAGCCCATAGAAGGCTGCGACCTGTGCAACACCGACTTGACCCAGAGTCCCTGGAGCGACAACCTCGCGGTGTTCGGCACCACGATTACCTATGACACCGGCGTCGGTACCGTGACTGGAACCGCCAATGAATACAATCGCCGAACCGACTTCAGCTTCGATTCGACGCCCATTCTGGTTTCATACGCCATTCCCGTGCCTGCCGAGACCTTCGAACCGCGCGATCGGGACGTGACCTCGAGCGAAATCCGCTACGCGAGCGCGTTTGATTCGCCCGTCAACTTTGTCACGGGTGTTTACCGCGAGCATGATCACCAGCTCCTGACCGTGGATGTCATCACCACGAATGGCCTGGGCCTGCCCACCGGTTTGTTCTGCGACAACAACAGCTGCGATGCGCTTACCTATCCGGGCGCGGGCACCACATTCTTCGGGCGCACGGACGAGCGCTGGACGACCTCATACGCCGGCTTCGGTGAAGTGACCTGGAAGATCACCAACGCCTGGACGGCGGTCGCCGGCATACGCTACTTCACGGAGTCTTTGGAGGGAGTGCAGGTACAGACTCATCCGTTCGGCGGCTTTCCGCCCGGACCGACTTTGGTACCCCTGCCCGACCCAAATCAGACTTTTAACAAGGTCACTTGGAAAGGTAATCTCAGCTACAAGTTCAGTGAAAGCCTCCTCGGCTACGCAACCGTGTCCACCGGCTTCCGCAGTGGCGGTCTGAACGCCATCAGCGAGCCCTTCGAGCCAATTCCTTCAACGTATGCTCCCGACTCGCTCACCAACTACGAAATCGGCGCTAAGGGGCGGCTATTCAATGGCCTCTTCGACTATCAGATCGACGCCTATTTCATCCGTTGGAATGACATGCAGGTACAGGAAACTACGCCCGACGGAGCGTTCAGCTTCCAGGCGAACGCCGGCGAAGCCTATGTCAAGGGAGTGGAATTCGAATTCACGGCGCACCCCATCCAGTACCTCACCGCCAGTTTCGCCGGAGCTTATACGGATGCCTATCTTGAACAGGGCGCCAGCGCCGCCGCGTACAAAGCAAATCCCACTTTGGGTTTGACCGGAGATGTCATTCCTAATGTACCCAAATATCAGTTCAGCCTCGGATTGATGTACAGGCGACCGATCGCGAACGGCTGGGACGGCATGCTGGCGACGGATGTGACCTACCGGGATGGGGTGGAATCGTATTTCACGTCCAATATGTTCAACATACCGCTTGCCCCCTACACATTGATGGGGCTGCGGGTGGGAGCGATCGAGGGCCCGTGGAGTGTTACCGCTTTCGCGCGCAATCTGACCAACAAACGCGCCCAGGTGTCGGCAATCAATTCCACGCAGGACCCCGACGCG
>Ga0302325_10016535_pt1 | contig 15624 bp, 15 predicted proteins | sample Palsa_T0_2_FD_201948 | JGI IMG/M metagenome (GOLD analysis project Ga0302325, IMG submission 201948) | Peat permafrost microbial communities from Stordalen Mire near Abisko, Sweden - Palsa_T0_2 | ecosystem: Environmental > Terrestrial > Soil > Palsa > Peat permafrost | place: Sweden: Abisko...
CGCGCCTGGTCATGTCTATTGGGTGGAGCGCACCGGAAAAACGCAGCGCAATCTGGCCCTGCACGCCGCGCCCATCAATGTGGCCGACTTTTTGCGCGAACGATTATTCGGCACCGACACTTCCGTCATTATGACCAGCGCGACCTTGGGGGTCTCGGTTTCCGGGGACCGCTCCCCCGCAGTCAAGCATAGCCCCGCCAAAGCGCCGCCGCTGCATTATTTCGCCCAGCAGGTGGGAGGCGAGAAGGCGAATTTGGTCCAGACCGGTTCGCCCTTCGATTACGAACGGCAAATGAAAATATATGTGGCCGCCAAAATGCCCGACCCGCGCGAGCCTGCCTACCAATCCAGCCTGATCCATTGGATCGAGCATTTCGTGCGTCTGACCCACGGCAAAGCCTTCGTGCTCTTTACCAATTTCAAGCTCATGCTGGAAGTGGGCCAGCGCATGGAACCGTTTTTTCAGGAATTGGGCGTGGAATGTTTCGTGCAAGGCACCGGCACGCCGCGCTCGCTCATGCTGGAAAAATTCAAACTCGATGTAAATTCAGTCCTCTTCGGCGCCGACAGTTTTTGGCAAGGAGTCGATGTGCCCGGGGAATCCCTTTCCAATGTCATTATTACGCGCCTGCCCTTTGCCGTGCCGGACCATCCGTTGATCGAAGCGCGTTTGGAAGCCATTGAGGCGCGCGGCGGCAATTCGTTCATGGAATTTTCCCTGCCCGAAGCGATTCTGAAATTCCGCCAGGGCATCGGCCGATTGATCCGCGCCAAAACGGACACCGGCATCGTGGTCATTCTGGATAATCGGGTTTTAACCAAACAATACGGCGCGGCTTTTCTGGCTTCGATCCCCTCGTGCCCCGTGGAGGTAGTTTAGCGCCCAGGACTGGGCCGAATTCATTTGCCAAGATGGGCGTGGAGCACGGCAAAAGTTTTGAGAAAGCGCGCCATTTCGTCCTTCTTGCTCTCGCCCATCGCCAGCACATCCTGATGCATCAAGACACCTGCTTTTTCGTCGCCGCCGGCTTTGTTGGTGATGCAGGAAATGCCCGCCAACGCCAACCCGCATTGCCGCGCCACAATCGCTTCGGGCACAGTGCTCATGCCGATGGCGTCGGCGCCAAGGCGTCGATAGGCCCGAATTTCCGCCGGCGTCTCATAGTTCGGTCCGCAAACGGCCATGTAAACGCCTTTGCGCATGCGCATCTTGCTTTTCTTCGCTGCGGTCAAGGAAAGCTTGATCAAGCGAGGATCATAGACTCGTGTCAAATCCACAAAGCGCGGCAAACCGGGCAGAGCGGGACCACGCAAGGGATTGGCGTGCATGAAATTGATGTGATCTTGCAGCGCCATAAAGTCGCCGGAACGATAGGAGGCATTGATCGCGCCGGCCGCGTTGGTCAGCAATAATGTCGTGATGCCAAATTCCGCCAGCACGCGCACAGGGAATGTCAGCCGTTCCATTTCCACCCCCTCGTAATAGTGAGCCCGGCCCTTGAGAGCCACCACTGGGACTTTGTCGAATGTGCCGATGAGGAGTCTTCCGGCATGGCCCGTGACGCCCACGGTTGGAAAACCGGGCAGCGCGCCATAAGCAAATTCGCGCGCGACCTCCAGATGGGTCAAAGCTTGTTGAAAGCCGCTGCCGAGAATCATCCCCAGGGCAGGGCGCAGGCTGGTCTCTTTTCGCAAGAGCGCGGCCGTGGATTTGGCATCGAGTGTCATCAACGTGTATGGATTATCGGTTCTCCTCTGCTTGAGTTTAAGCATAACCTCGTTTCGTTGCGCAACCAACAAAAATGAATGATCGCTCAAGGAACGAAAACGAGATAAGATGTAGCCATGCTGATTCCATTTTGCCTGCGTCTTTCCGAGATTGATCCGGCCGTAAAATTCGATGAAAATGCCCACGCGATGAATGCCTCTAGCCCGAAACGATTCCCCAGCGCCACGCGAGCATCTTTGCTGATCTTCCTGTTGGCGTTGCTCTTGACTCAAACGCAGGCCCACGCCGACCCCGCCGCCGACCGTTTCTGGCCGCAATGGCGCGGGCCGCTGGCCACCGGCGTCGCTCCTTTGGCCGACCCGCCACTGCACTGGAGTGAGACCAATAACGTCAAATGGAAAACGCCCATCCCTGGCGAAGGCAATTCGACACCGATTATTTGGGGGAACCGCGTCTTCATTCTCTCGGCCATCCCCACGGGCAGGAAGCCCAACGCTCCCGTGGCCGAGAACGCGCCGAATGAAATTTTCCAATGGGTGGTTTTCTGTCTGGATCGCGCCGAGGGCAAAGTTCTGTGGCAGAAGGTCGCGCGTGAGGAAGCACCGCATGAAGGCCGCCAGCAGAATAATACCTTTGCCTCCGCTTCGCCTGTCACCGACGGTAAATTGCTGCTGGCCTACTTCGGGTCGCGCGGGCTGCACTGCTACGATTTTGACGGCAACCTTATCTGGGAAAAAGACTTTGGCAAAATGAAGACCAGAATGGGATTCGGCGAAGGCTCTTCGCCCGCCTTGAGTGGCGACACCGTCGTCGTCAACTGGGACACCGAAGGCGATGACTTCATCGCGGCCCTGGACAAACAGACCGGCAAGGAGCTTTGGCGCAGGCCGCGCGACGAAGCGACGGGTTGGTCCACGCCGCTCATTCTCGAGTTTCAGGGCAAAAAACAGGTCATCGTCAATGCCACCAAAAAAGTACGCAGTTATGATCTGGCCACCGGCCAGGAGCTCTGGTCCTGCGCCGGGCAGACGGCCAATGCCATCCCCAGCCCCGTGGCGGCCAATGGCGTGGTTTATTTGACAAGCGGATTTCGCGGCAGCGCCATGCAGGCCATTCGCCTGGGGCGCGAGGGCGATTTGACCGGTACCGACGCCATTATTTGGAGCCATGACAAGGGAACGCCCTACGTGCCCTCTCCCTTGCTCGTGGATAATTCTCTTTATGTGTTGCAAGGCACCGACGCCATCTTGACCTGTTTTAATGCGGAAAACGGGGAAACTTATTTTGATCGCGAACGACTGGACGGGATTCACAGCGTTTATGCTTCACCCGTTTCCGCCAAGAACCACGTTTATATTCTGAGCCGGGAAGGAACATGTGTTGTCTTGAAAAAGGGACCCAAGGTGGAAGTTGAGGCTGTCAACAAATTGGAGGACGAGATTGGACATACCGACGCTTCCATGGCCCTGGTGGACCAGCAGGCATTCATCCGCACGCCGCGCCACCTTTACTGCCTTGAGGCCAAGGAGCATTGATTTTTGCATCGCCTGGCGCTCGGATTTGTCTGAGAATTAAGTGATGCAAGCGCGGACGATGATTCGAGGAGCAAGCAAAAGAATAGTCATGGGGCTTCTTTTGGCGTCCTTTTTTATTGGCTGCGGGTCTTTCAACAACCGGGCTTGGGGAGCGCCCCCACCCAAATCCCAGGAGGACATCGCCTTTCAGAACGCGTTCGACCGCTTCCAGGATTTGCATTACCCATTAGCGGAAACTTATTTCAGCGATTTCCTCACGAAATATACCAATTCTCCACATCGGGCCGACGCCATCCTTTACTTGGCGCGCGCGCGTTTGGAGCAATCCAATTATATCGGCGCTGTTGATCTATTGCAAAAATCGTCGGCCGAAGCCGGCGGCTTGAAACATGAATATCTTTTCTGGATCGCCAAGGCGAGGTACGCGTCTGGAGACTTAACCAATGCGGCGGAAGGATTTGCCACGGTGGCGCAGGACTTCCCGTTGTCGTCGAAACGCTTGGAGGCCTCGTATGATCAGGCGGAAGTTCGTTCCCTCATGGGCGATTGGCAGGCGGTCACCAACCTGCTCCAACAAACCAACGGACCCTTCCAACTTGCGTCCGCCCAGGATGCCCGTAACGAATTTGCTTCGATGGGAAAACTCCTGTTGGGCGAAGCTCTCCTGCATGAGACTAATTATGCTACCGGCGAAAAAGTGGTTCTGAGCCTTGAATCCTCAAATTTGACCCAGGATTTGCGCTGGCATCAGCAATTCTTGCTGAGCCGGCTGCAATTGGCCGGAGGACGGCCTGAGGCGGCGCTGGCCACCAGCACCAACGCCATCGAACTCTCTTTGGAACCGCGGCATCAGGCCGCCAGTGTCTTTCTGCAAGGGGAAATTTTGGAAAAATTGGGCCGGCTTGGCGAGGCCCTGGGAGTTTATACCAAGAATCTGGTGGACAGCCAGCCAGAGGAGGTTCAACGAAGGGCGTTGTCCCGCATCATCCCATTGACCGTAACGTTGAGTCCCCTGGCTAATGCCATTGTGACCCTCCAAACGCTCAGCGATCAACGTCCACCGATCAAGGCGCTGGATTTGGCGAAAGTCAGCCTTGGCGAATTGTATCTCAAGGCCGGGGTCACCCCAATCAGTCCAACTCTCGAATCCAATTCTCCTTCGGCCTTAGACACTAACATGCTCACCAGCGCGCTGACTAACTTTAATGCTGTCATTACTAACTTTACCAACAGCCCGTTGCTGGCCCAGGCGCGCCTGGATCGAGGCTGGTGCGAGTGGCTTTCAGGAAACGTCGCCGCGGCAAAAGTTGATTTTCAAGAAGCTGCTGAGCATTTGCCACCATCGCCGGCTCAAGCCGTGGCTTTGTTCAAACTGGCTGATACACAACTTGCCCTGAAGGATTACGCGGGCGCGGCGGGTAACTATAATCTGGTGCTGACGCGTTATGACAAAATTCCCGAAGTCACCAACTCGCTCTTTGACCTCGCGCTTTATCAAATCGCCGAGGCAGACATTCGGATCGGCGATGCGGACGCGGCGCAGCAGGCGGTGGAGAAGATCCTGCATAGTTATCCGGGCAGTTACTTCGGTGATCGCGGTTCGCTTTTGCTGGGCGAGGATTCGGATCGTAAAACCGATTACGCCAAGGCGCGCGCCGTCTTTCTCGAAATCCTGCAGACGTCGCCCAACTCGCCGTTGCGTCCCGAAGTGGAATATGCCATTGCGCGAACGTTCGATTACGAGAGTCATTGGAACCAGGCCATTGCCGGCTACAAGCAGTGGGAGACCAATCACCCGGCAAATGCGCTGGTGCCGGAAGTCGAATACCATTTGGCGCTGGCTTACGGCAAAGCGGGCCTGACGAACGAGGCGCTGGCGGGATTCACCAATTTCGTCGCCCGATATCCCACCAACAACACCTACGCGCCGTGGGCGCTGAATTGGGTCGCGGACTTTTATTACAGCCAGAAGGATTATGTGTCGGCCGAGAAATGCTATGCGGAATTGTTCAAGTGTCCTGACGTGGAAGGCCTGGCTTATGCGGCCCGGTTTTGGGCGGGCCGCTCGGCTCTGGCCGGACAGAGGACCGATGATGCGCGCGATCACTTTCTGGAACTGGTCAACCTGACCAATGCCCCACCTTTAATGGTCGCACGCGGCTACCTCGCCCTGGGCGAAACACTCTATCAACATTTTTTCGCGGGGCAAACGAACGAGGATTATTTGAGTCAAGCAATTACCGCTGTCAGCAAGTGTACTAACGGCGCTCCCACCAACATGATCGCCGTTGAAGCCCTGGGCAGGCTGGCCGATTATTGGATGGCTTGGGCCAACCAAAATCCCCGCAGCAACAACTATGCGACGGCCAAACAGTTGTATAAGACCATCGTCGATTTTCCGCTGGCCAGCGTGAACGTGGCGGCGCGCAGCCAGGCTGAGTTTGGCTTGGGCCTGATTGCCGAACGAGAGCATCCCAAGTCTCCGCGAGAAGCGTTGGATCATTACATCAAAATTTTCGATTTCAATCCCAATGGTTTCGACGCCTATTGGTTGGAACGCGCCGGAGAATCCGCCGGGCGAATCTACGAGGACGAACAACATTGGGACGAAGCCGACAAGGTTTATAAGCGGCTTGAGGATCGTCTGCCCGCTTTGCGCACCGTGCTGGAAAAGAAGAGGGCGTCGGCGCAAGCGCACCTGGAAGCGCGCAACCACTGATCTTGCAATCACATCATTTTCAACAGCGTCGCCGCCATTTCTGAAGGCGTGGCCGCGATGCCGATCCGGGCCTTTCGAAAAGCGTCGATCTTGGCTGCGGCTGTGCCTTTACCGCCGCTGACAATGGCCCCGGCGTGCCCCATGCGACGACCCGGGGGCGCAGTTGCCCCAGCAATGAATCCTGCTACCGGCTTTTTACAATTTCTCTCGATCCATTCCGCCGCTTCTTCTTCCGCTGACCCGCCGATTTCGCCGATCATGATGATTCCGTGCGTCTCGGGATCGTCATTGAACATCTTTATGACGTCCAAGTGCGACGTGCCGTTGACCGGATCGCCACCGATGCCGACGCAGGTCGATTGCCCCACGCCGCGACACGTCAATTGCCAAACCGCCTCGTAGGTCAATGTTCCGCTGCGGGAAACGACGCCGATGTTTCCCTTCTTGTGGATATAGCCGGGGGCGATGCCGATGCGACAACCGCCAAAGGAGTCTTTGCCCTCGCCTGGAGTGACCACTCCGGGACAATTCGGCCCAATGAGGCGGGCCTTCCCGCCGCGCATGGCGTCTTTCACCTTGACCATGTCGTTGACTGGGATGCCTTCGGTAATGCAGACGATCAAATCCAGGCCCGCATCGGCGGCTTCAAGGATGGCATCGCCGGCAAAAGGCGGCGGGACAAAAATCGCGGAAACCGTTGCGCCGGTTTGCCGGGCGGCCTCGCCAACGGTGTCAAATATCGGGATTTCGTGGCTGCCATGCTTGAAGACTTGGCCGCCTTTGCCGGGCGTGACGCCGGCGACAATCTTCGTGCCGTAATCGAGGGAAAGCTGTGTATGCCTGGCGCCAAAACTGCCGGTGATGCCCTGGACGAGGACTTTGGTGTCGGGTTTTACGAGAATGGACATGATTATCTAATTTTGTTGTTCCTTAATTTTTTCCAAAAGCATGACGGTAATTTTGTCGTGGTTACGATTCATCGCCTTCTTGGCTTTGATCAAGGTGTCAATATCGAGAATGCGGCAGTTGCCGTAAGGCAATTCCAACTCAATGCTATTTTTCAAAACCTCATCAAAACCGCCGACTCCCAACACCTCACCCAAACAATCGACGACACCCAAATCTGTCTTCAAATACAAATTCTTCAACCTCGAGCATTGTTCGGACGTTAATTGCAACGGCAAATCCGTTCGGGGACGATGCACCGGATGCAAATCCGAAAAAGCCTCCTGAATTCGCATCAGATTCGCCTCACTGAATCGGCAACAGATATCCACGTCGCGCGTGACTAGCGTAACGCCATGCGCCACTGCGGCGAATCCTCCAACCAAAACGAATTCGACTTGTGATGAGACGAGTCTGCGCATCAATTCACTTAGGTTTTGCATGACGTTTCTGCATCGCAGTACGAAGCGATTCGCCAAAATTTAAAGCGTCATCGTTAGCCTGCATTCGCTCCCACGGAGTCTTCATCAGGCTATCCTTCAGCAGCGACAAATCAATGTCTTCTGCTTCAGTCCCGTGGACAAGGACCATGTCCTTCAATACCATTGCTTCGTTATCGCGTTCTCCCGGCATTGCCTTACTGCGCTTTGCGCTTATGAATCATGATCTTGTTGCCATCCGGATCGAAGACAATGGCAAAGCGGCAGACCGGCGAATCCGTCGGCTCCAGGTGGAACTTCACGTTGCGCGATTTCAGCCGGGCCAATTCCTTTTCCAGGTCGTCAACTTCAAACGCGACGCAAGTCCCTTCCGATGACGGCTTCCAGACTTCGCCGAAACAACCGAGGGCAAAAGTTCCCGCGCCGATGTCGTATTCGACCCACATGCCACCGGCAGATTCCATGGTTGGCTTGAGACCCAGCACGCCTTCATAGAATTCACGGGCGCGTTTTATATCCGTCACCGGGGCGCCAGTAAATGCAATTTCAGTGATCATATTTATAAAAAGTTATCCCTGAACAGATACAAGATGCCAGCGGCAATGCGCAACAAGGTTCCATAGCAACAACTCATGCCGCAAGTATCGGGCCACCGGCCACAAGCTTTTTCGCACGGGAATCAACGCGCAAGTTCATGCCCTCCAGCGAGCGAGTGCCGAGAATTTGCAAGTCGCCGGGCTCGCCAAAAATGACTTCGTCAATGGTCAATGCATTGCCGACGTGAAGAATGGCGAAACCGACGGCACGAGTGATTTCCTGCCCGTTAGCCATGACGAAGGTGTAATCCTTTTTCTCCCGCTTGACGCCGATATTCTTAAGAGTCTCGCCGCTAATCCAAGTAAATTCCGCACCAGTGTCCACCAGCAGTTTAGGCACTTCCACCGTTCTTTTTCGGTCATTGTGATTCTCAACCCTGCAGCTTGTATAAAATGTGCCCATCCGATTCTTCATCCCGTCATGTTATCATTTTCCTACAGCCTTGACAACTTTCTGGGCCGCATCCGACATTGAATCGCCCGGGATGATGGCCACGCCGGATTCGGCCAGCGTCTTGCGGCCGGTGGCGACGTTGTTGCCTTCGAGCCGGACGACCAGCGGCAGTTTCAAGCCGGTTTCCTTGACCGCCGCCACGATGCCGGTAGCGATGACATTGCAGTCCATGATGCCGCCAAAAATATTGACCAAAATCCCCTTCACATGCGGATCACTCAAAATGATTTTGAATGCGGCGGTGACCTGCTCCTTGCTCGCGCCACCTCCTACATCGAGGAAATTCGCCGGGCTGCCGCCGTAATGCTGGATAATATCCATGGTCGCCATGGCCAATCCGGCGCCATTGACGAGGCAGGCGATGCTGCCGTCAAGTTTGATATAATTGAGATTAAACTTGCCGGCCTCGATTTCCAACGGCGCTTCTTCGGATAAATCGCGCATGGCTTGGATGTTCGGATGACGGTAAAGGGCATTGTCGTCCAGGCTCATCTTGGCGTCGATAGCCAGAAGGCTTTCTTTGCCATCCTTGGCGGCCATGATGCAGAGCGGATTGATCTCCACCATGCTCGCGTCGCATTCCCACCATGTCTTATACAGGCCGGAAAACATTTTCGCCCCGAGCGCGATGAGGTCGCCCTTGAGGCCCAACGCGGCGGATAATTTGCGCCCCTGAAAAGGCATCAGGCCGATGGCGGGATTGATGATTTCGCGGATGATTTTTTCTGGATGCTTCTCGGCGACTTCTTCAATATCCATGCCGCCTTCGGTGCTGGCCATGATAACGGGCCGGCCCGCGGCGCGATCAAGCAATACGGCGCAATACAGTTCCTTTTTAATAGTGGGCGCGCCGGCCACCAAAAGTTTACTGACCAGGCGCCCTTCCGGGCCGGTTTGCTTTGTCACCAGGACGTTCCCCAACATGGCTTTGGCCTTTTCAAAAATATCCTCCGCCGTCCGGCACAACTTAACGCCTCCCTGAAAACCGCTCTTGAAAGTGCCCTTGCCGCGCCCACCCGCGTGGATTTGAGCCTTGATGACCACCACCACTTCGCCTTGGGCGAAAAGCCTTTCCGCGATGGATTTGGCCGCTTCGGGAGAGTCGCAAACTTCACCCGCAGGGACCGGGACACCGTACTGGGCCAGCAATTGTTTGGCTTGGAATTCGTGTATATTCATCTTCTGTTGAGTTCAAAGTTTAAGGTTCAAAGTTCAAAGTTCAAAGTTTGGTCGCACAGCGCGAAATCCTTTCCAAACGCCCCCTTGAACTCGCTTACCGTTCATCAATCGGTTTGACCTTCAGTCCGACCGGTCCGATGTAGAGGCTCTGGGGGCGGATGAGACGGTTGTCGGCGACCTGCTCCAACAAATGCGCTGTCCAGCCTGCCGTCCGCGCAATGGCAAACACTGGGGTAAAAAGATCGGTCGGGACGCCCAGTGAATAATAGACGGTGGCGGAGTAAAAATCGACGTTGGCGTGCAAATTCTTTTTCTGCAGCATGATTTCGGCGATGCGTTCGCTCATTTGAATCCACTTCGGCTCGCCCAGTTTCGAACTGAGGATTTGCGCCATGCGCTTCAAATGCGGCGCGCGCGGATCCAAAGTCTTATACACCCGGTGGCCGATGCCCATGATCTTCTTTTTCTGCGCCAGGCATTCATCAATGTAGGCATCCACTTTGGCCAGGGAGCCAATTTCCTTCAACATCTTGATGACGCCTTCGTTGGCGCCGCCGTGCAGCGGGCCTTTGAGCGTTCCAATGGCGCTGGTGATGGCCGAGTACATGTCGCTCATCGTCGCCATAGTGACGCGCGCGCTGAAAGTCGAAGCGTTCATGCCATGGTCGGTGTGCAGGATATAACAAAGGTCGATCGTGCTGACTTTTTCCTGCGGCGGCAGCTCTCCGTCCATCATATAAAGAAAGTTGGCCGCTTCTCCCAGTTTCGGGTCCGGTGGCACCAATTCCTTCCCTTGGCGGAGCCGGTGAAAGTAAGCCGTGAACACAGGAACCTGCGCAATCAGCCGCATCGCCTTGCGCCGCAAATCATGGTAGGAACTGTCGTCGCGTTGCGGATCAAAGCAGCCGGACGCAGAAACCGCCGTGCGCAGGACGTCCATCGGCGGAGTGTCTTTGGGCAAGAGGCGCAGGATGTCGATCACCCCCTTGGGCAACTCGCGCTCGGCCGCGAGCGTGGCATGCAACTCTGCTAATTCCTTGCGATTGGGCAAATGATTCCAATGCAGAAGATGAATAACCTCCTCGAAACTGACTTTGCCGGCCAATTCATTGATGTCATAGCCGGCGTAAATTAACTCGCCGGCATCTCCGCGCACGTCGCTTAGGCGCGTGGAAGCGGCAATAATGCCATCCAACCCTTTGCTCACGGATTCTGAAGGATTAGCCATGATTGATTTCCTTTAATACTCTTTATCGAAAGCCAGCGCGTAGCCAATTTTTGGCAGAAACAGCCGATTGCTCTGCTCAAATTCCAACTCGGAAGTCTCGGGCAAGGAACCGGGCAGATTAACCTCGTAGGTCTCGCCATCCTTTTTCCAGGTCCCCGCTGCCACAACTGTTCCATCAGAATTGTTCGGGGCCGGCCTTTTCAAAATGACTTGGTGATCCGGCGTGGCGATGAGTGAGAGGCCATCGATCTGCGGATACAAGTCCTGCTCTTTCTGCCCCAGTTCCTTCAAAGTGATCTTGGGCTGCTTCTTACGCAATTGCGCCATGGTCGCAGCGCGGTCGATGTTCCATACGCCCAGGATGCTATCCGGGTCGTACTTTGGAGATTGGCCGGTCGTCAGGAAGGATTGCAGATCGTCCAAGTCCTCGCCGATCAGGCCGCTGAGCAGAGTGACGGTGGCCCCGTTGGTCAGCATGGTATAGACGCTCGGGTATTTGATGATGTCAACAATTTTGGTTTGGGTCGTAATCATCCGTTGCAACTCCGAATCATGGGCCAAATCCTTGAATTGCTGCTGTTGCACCAATTGCAAGCTCAGCGGATAATGGGCCAACCGGTCCAATACCTGGGGATTACGCAGGATCAGAGTGCCGAGGTCTGCCGCCTTGTAAGCCTGCGCGGGAACCATATCGTAGGATGCCAGCACACGATCCAGATTCTGATCGTGTAACTGCGCCCGCACCGATGTCAGGAACCTGACCCCGGCGGGGTCGCTATCCCCGGAGGAAGCTTCGGTCGTGAAATAGCCGGCGGAGTAGATGAGCAGCGTCAATAAGATGAAATAGAAGACGCCGTTGAGCAATCCCACCGATAATCCAACCCGGGAATAAACGCGCTGCCAGCGATAAAGACTCTTGTCATCGACCTTATACTTGAAATAAATGGCGACTTTTTGATGGACCACTTGCCCGGCAATTTTGAAAATAAGCAGGACGATCAGAAAAGCTAGAATCTGCGGGGCGAAAAAATTCCAGGCCGGATGATGAAACCCCAGCAGCGGCAAAAGATGCTTGGTCAAGTTCGATAGCGGCCCGGCCAGAAAAGTCCCAAACAACAATCCAAAAAACGAAAAGGCCGCCCGAATGGGTCCCTGGTAATAACCAGCCGCGCCCACCAATCCCATGCATAGAAGAGCGATGATCCAAACCATGCTAAAAACTATCGGACGAACACAAAAAAAGCACGAACAAATTTGGATTTTAGGGTCGCTGCGTGGAATGAGAACTTCCTGAACGCGGATTTGTTCAGCCGCGCATTCCTCAAGCCGTGCGAGGCGATCCGCCCAAATATCGGCATCCTGATCTTCGAGTTTTCACGCTTTCATTCAACGGATTACGAACATGGGGCGCAATTCGTCGCTGATTTGGACAGATTTTTCGGACAACCGCCAACTGAATGGCCCTACGGTTTTGAACTTCGGAACAAATACTGGCTGAAACCCGAATACTTCGCTTGCCTCGCCGGCCAGGGCATCACGCACACATTCAACTCGTGGAGTGCCATGCCGTCCGTAAGCGAGCAGATGGCAATGCCTGCCAGTCGCACGACTCCTGAACGGACCGCAGCCCGCTTCCTATTGAAGCCGGGGCGAAAGTACGAGGACGCGGTAAAGGCATTTCAACCCTACGATTCGACGAAGGAAATTAACGACGACGCTCCTCCTTCAGCTCTTTCTCTCGTCGCCCAGTAATCACGACGTGCGCACCTTCTTCCACGAAGCGTTTGGCGGTGGCCAAGCCAATCCCGCTGCTTCCGCCTGTGACAACCGCAATTTTTCCCGCCAATTTTTGTCCGTTGTTGTTGCTCATATGTTTTCTCCTTTTATTTATAGTTGTTAAAACGAATCTTCGAGTTAGACCTGCGCCATACCTCCAGCGACGGCGAGTTCTACGCCGGTAATGTATGAACTTTCTTCGGAGGCGAGAAACGCCACGGCAGCCGCAATTTCTTCGGGTTTGCCTCTGCGTCCGAGCGGAACCTGCGTGGTGAATCCTGCTATCGCTTGTTCGAGCATTTCAGGGGGGATGCCCGCTTTCTCAAGTGCCGGAGTTTCGATTGGTCCGGGGCTTACCGCATTCACGCGAATGTTGCGGTCTTTTAGTTCCACGGTCCAAGCACGGACGAAACTGCGCACAGCCGCCTTACTCGCGGCATAGACAGCAAACGTTGGCAATCCCATTACGTTCGCGACCGAAGTGTTAAGGATGATCGAACCTCCATCTTTGAAGAGGGGAATGGCCTTCTGCACTGTGAAGAATGTTCCCTTCGCATTTAAATCGAAGGTTTTGTCGAAATGAGCTTCGGTAGCCGCGCCAAGCGGTGCGACTTCACCCCAGCCAGCATTTGCGAAGAGTGCGTCGATGTGACCGTGTTTCTCTTTCACGACGGCATAGAGCCGGTCCAAATCCTCAAGGCGCGTTATGTCGCCAGCGACCGTCGTGACGTTTTTACCGATATAGGTTGCGGCCTCTTTCAGCTCTTCCTCTCGTCGGCCCGTGATTACGACGTACGCACCTTCTTCCACAAAGCGCTTGGCTGTCGCCAAGCCAATCCCGCTGTTTCCGCCTGTGATTACCGCAATTTTTCCCGCCAATTTTTGTCCGTTGTTGTTGCTCATATGTTTTATCCTTTTATTTGTTGTTGTTTTTTATGTGAAATTTACGCTTTTCCTCCAAAGCTGACATAGTCATCGAGCTCGCCGAATTCGAACAAGGTTGTGACGTCTTCCCTGGCCCGATCAACTGCTGACAAGGCCAAGTTGTTGCTGCATTACGGAAGGCGAATTGTAGCAATTAAAGGATATGACCTTTCCACTCTCGAGGTGAAAAACATCGACACACGGGACATCTATTGCCTTGCCCGAGGGAGCTATAGTCTTAGAACCAAGGGCCAGCTCACCTTTATGCGTCCCGCGAATTCTAAGCTCGACGACGACGACGTTCTCCGCGACGTAGATGCTCAATAACTCACGGTGGACATCAGGAAATGCACTTGCGAGGGCGGCAATAGAGTCACCAATGGCCTTCCCGCGAAACTTTGTGCCGGAAGGAACGTCATACATGTATCCTTTCTCCGAGAAAAAGGAGACAAACTTCTCGGTATCCATTCCTGGCCCCTCTGCGGCAGCATAGAGTTTTCTGATGATTTCTTCATTACCAAGACTCATCTCGGAGGCCCGCGCCAGTGCTTGCGTGTCGATATACTCCCGGATGTTCGTCAGTTTCCCATTTCGAACGGTAATGGCGAAGACCCAATCGTCCTCGAACGTTTTATTCGTGGCTATGATTTTCCCTCTAGCGAAGCCGACGACCAGAACCCGGTCTCCCTGCGCTACGAATTCAAAGGGCTTTGGGTATGAAGTTTCCAGCGTTTCGGAAGCCTTCTGAAGCAAATCCGTCAATCCCGCATGTCCGCAGTGCGTGCCGGCGAGCGGCCAGCCGTCGCCCGGAATGATCCATTCAATATCTTCGGCAGACAACGCCAGCAGACCTTGCTTATCGCCGCGGTGCATTGCTGCAAAAAAATCCTTCACAGTTTGGACATGGTTATTACTCATATTTTTTTGTTCTTCGTTATTTTTGGAGAATGTGAGATTTACGCTTTTCCTCCAAAGCTGACATAGTCATCGAGCTCGCCGAATTCGAACAAGGTTTTGACGTCTTCCCGGATTTTGGAAAGCCGTCCCAGGTGTTTGGCAAAGAACGCAAGTGTTTCGGCGTCGCTGTCCGGCGCGCGTTTTTCCATGAAAGCAGACCAGGGCTCGATTTCCCATGGAGAGCTCGGGGTCTTGGAATGGGCCTGAACCCATTCGAGCATTTTCCCGTCACTTTTGCCGGTTGCCAATTCCTTCAACAAGGCGTCGGGATCGAAACCAAGAAATTGCACCAGGCGCTGGTCGGTTGGGGAATTGTATATATATTCGCCATTCTTCCCGGCGAGGGTCGCCCGGCCCTTGTCGAGCATGCGCGCCAAAACCACATAGTTGCCCAAGCGGACGCGGAAGCTCCGGGGGGGGCGCTGAGTCAGATCAATAAAGTAATGGTGCGTTTTCATAATTTTCTAGTTTTGACACAGCCCGGTTGGCCCAAATCGGAAAACAACCCAAGCTGTGTCATCTATATTGGCATCATGCGCCTTCTTGAGGGCTTGTGGCTATAGGGTGAATGTCGGATATGCCGGTTCGTGATTGCAGCGATGCAAGCTTTGCATCACGATATGCCGGGTTCGTGATTGCAGTGATGCAAGATTTTGCATCACTGTTTCAATCGTGCTGGAAAAGATTCGTTTGTTCTTAGTGGTCCTTGAGGAAGGCAGCCTCCGTCGTGCGGCTGACCGTCTGCACATTTCTCAGTCCGCCATCACGCGACAGATGCAATCACTCGAACTCGATCTCGGTGGGCGCCTTTTGGAACGAACATCGGCCGGGGTGCGTCCCACGGACGGAGGGCATGCCCTTGCCGAAAAGGCAAAAACGCTTCTGGCAGATTATGATTCCACCATGGCTGAAGTCCGCCGGCTGGTTCGCGGAGAAAGCGAACGATTGCGTATTGGCTATATTGCGTCGGCCGTCCAGGAGTATCTTGGGCCGGCTCTGGCCGTGGTGCGGCGCGCTTATCCGAGGCTGAAAGTCAAAATGCTCGATCAAACGCCCGGCGAGATGATTATCGCATTACGGCAAGGTAAAATTGATTTAGCATTGACCTTGCATGGTATAGACCTGCTCTCGCGCGATTTCTA
>Ga0302325_10016536_pt1 | contig 15623 bp, 7 predicted proteins | sample Palsa_T0_2_FD_201948 | JGI IMG/M metagenome (GOLD analysis project Ga0302325, IMG submission 201948) | Peat permafrost microbial communities from Stordalen Mire near Abisko, Sweden - Palsa_T0_2 | ecosystem: Environmental > Terrestrial > Soil > Palsa > Peat permafrost | place: Sweden: Abisko...
GCGCTGGCCAATAACGCGGGGTCCCAGTTGCAAACCGTGCACGCATGGCGGAATGCCGACCGGGCAAAATCGAGCCCGCTCGCCCGTATGTCAGGGGCGTTGCGGACATCGTCCCAATCAAGGATGTACTCACCAAGGCCCCCGTCCCAGTGCGCAGCTGCTGGGGAGAGAGTGGCCTCGGAAAACCCTTCGACTGCCGGGTGCGCATAGGCATAAAAGGCCGCTTTGGTGTGCCTCGGGTCGCCAGGCCACCAACCGATGGCTACTTCTTGTGCGTCCATTGCGTTGCGCATGATGAAGTCGTCCGACGGCGGCTTGGCCGGCAGTCCGGAAAACAGGCTCACCGCAAGGTCAAACGAACCCCACCATGCGTTGACCGGAGTCTTCCGCCCCCGGTATGGGGCCCGGAAGGCAGCGAGCACAAGCGCCGCTTGGGTAGCGGCGGCGAAATAACGGGCGACCGCATCTGGGTCGTAGCTCGCATGCACCGTGTCCTCGTGGATCGGCACCTTCCACGCGACCTCCTGCGGTCTCGGGTCGATCGTCACGGGGCCGACGAGACCGCTCAACGTTTCTAGGACTTCGCGCGTGACCGCTCCCACCGCGCGATCTGGTACGAGCGAGATGCGTCGGTCCGCTCCATTACTCGGTTCAATGACGACTTCATGCAAGCGCAGGTCGAGCGCAACCACAAGGGTGCCCGAACCGTCCGGTGCCGGCAGCGGAGCAGTCTCCCAACCTCGCGCAGTTAGCCGCAGCGCCGCATGTTGGAGCTGTGGCTCAGGCGGGGCGAGTGCCACCGCGAGCTTGCCGAGGACTTGCGTGTGCGCATGCAGCGTGTCGCAAGTACCGCTCCACTGCTCGTAGTTGACCGCCGGCCATATCTGGGACATGGCTGGACGATAGCAACCGCAAGCCTCGCGCCCCCCTCGGCTGAGGTCGCTGCCCAGGACTGAGAGGGCGCGCCCAGGCTGAGAGAGCGTGGCCGGGGAAGGGCCGCCCGTTTATCAAAAGTTCATGGGCCCGACATCGGCGGGATACACGGCGGAGCGACCATAAACCCGCGGCTCGACTGGCTCAGTGTGCCAGCTGGGCGCAATTGGAGGCCGAGTGTGATCGCCATCACCTATCGGGACTGGTCCCGCCATGTCATCGTATGCGGGTTACAGGGCTTGGGCTTCCGTATCGTGGAACTCCTCCACCAGGCCGATGTTGCTGTCGTGGTGGTGGACGACGACCCCGACCCCAAGCTCGTCCCCCTCATCGCTCAGTGGGGCGTCCCCCACGTCCCGGGTAGCGCCCGGCTCGGCCAGGCGTTGTGGGACGCCGGCCTGGAGGGCGCCGAGGCGGTCGTGTGCGTGGAGAAGACGGACCTTCGCAGTCTCGAGACGGCGTTGCTCGCCCGCCAGCTCCGGCCCGAGGTGCGGGTGGTCGTGCAAATGGCGAACCCGGCCGTGGGCAGCGCCGTCGAAGAGGTTCTGGGAGCCGGGTCGGTGCTGGACATGGCATCCTTGGCTGCCCCGTCGGTGGTGGAAGCGTGCGTGCGCCGGCGGGCGCACGGCTTCGTCCTGGGGGGCGAGCAATTCGTGGCGGCGGAGGTGGTAGCGGTCCCTGAGGAAGGGAAATCCCAGGTCAGCATCCGCCACCTCTACGGCGACCTGGCCCCCGTAGCGGTGGTCCCGGGGGGCGACGCTCCTCTGGTCGTGTGCCCCGGGCGCGACCACCTGGTGAGCGCGGGCGACCGGGTGACCTTGCTCGGCACCCCCAAGGAGCTCGCCATGTACGGCATCGTCGGCCCCCTCCAGGCCACCTCGACGACGAGGGCTGGCAAGAGGGGCGGTCGCGCCATCCACCGCTTTATAGCGGCCGTCGTCTCCGGCTCCGACCGACCGCTGCGGCGCACCCTGCTGGCCGTGGTCGTCCTGTTCGTCGTGTCCGCGGTGGTGATCCGGCTGGGGTACCGGCCTGTCCAGGCCCACGCTCATCTTTCGGTCCTCGACGCCATCTATTTCGCCATGACCACCATCACCACCATCGGTTTCGGGGACTACTCCTTCGGTGGGCAACCAACGTGGCTGCTGGCCTACGGCGTGTTCTTCATGGTGGCCGGCGTAGCCCTGATGACCACCGCCTTCGCTCTGTTCACCAACTTGCTTGTCAGTCGCCGCATCGAACAGTCGCTCGGCCGCCAGCAGGTGACCATGATGTCTGGCCACGTGGTGGTGGTGGGCTTCGGCGCCGTCGGGCTCCGAGTCGTCGAGGGCCTCATAGCCGAGGGCTGGCGGGTGGTGGTGGTGGAGACCGACGAGCACAACCGGTACTTGCAGCGAGCCCGCGCCCTGGGCGTCCCGGTGGTATTGGCCGATGCGACCCAGCGCCAAACCCTCGAGTCTGTGGGGCTCAAACAGGCGTCTGCGGTGGCCCTGCTGACCAGCAACGACCTCACCAACATCGAGGCCGCCCTGGCAGCCCGAGCTCACCTGGGAGACAGGGCGTCGTCGGTGCCCACCGTGTTGCGCGTCTTCGACCGGATGCTGGCCCACACCGTCGAGGTCAGCTTCGGCTTCCGCCAGGTCCGCTCCACCTCCGCCCTGGCCGCCCCCTGGTTCGTGGGAGCCGCCCTGGGCCTGCAGGTCATGGGCACCTTCTACGTTGAGGACCGCCCCTTCCTGGTGGGCCGGCTGTCGATCGCCAGCGGGAGCGGGCTCGATGGCCTGGCCATGCAGGACCTCCCGGCGCGGACGCGGGTAGTAGCCATCCGACCGGGAACGGGGGCGGGCGTACTCGAGCACCCTCCCCGCCGAGGGACCCGCTTCGGGGCCGGTGACGAGGCCTACATCCTGGGGCCTTACGAAGAACTGCTCCAGGTCTTGTTGCAAGACCAGCGTGGCCGTCGGTCCTCAGCCGGGGAGGCGAGCGGTGCCGGAGGCCGGGCCTACTACAAGGGGCCGAAAGCCGCCGGGGGAACCCTGGCCAGCGAAGGCGAGGTGCTGCTGGGCTGAGTGCGCAGCGCAGCTCGGGTAGCCAAACATTCACGTTCCGGAAATACGCACGTCACGCGAGCCCTCTAACTTCTTCGTGGCAGTAAGCCCGTGGTCGCGCAGGGTGCCGACCGCATACGGGCCGGTCTGTCGGACAGGAGTTTCAATGAGCGGAAGCAAGGCCCGCCTTCAGGCGATCGACGACGTCAAGAATTACCAGCCTCCGGCGCAGCTCGACGTCCTCGATGGCAACCCGGGCGAGATCTTCGGGCAGAACGTTTTTTCCAAGGCGGTCATGCAAAAACGGCTGCCCAAAGCCGTCTTCAAGTCGCTCATGGGGACCATCGAGCACTCCAAGCCCCTGGACCCGACCGTGGCCGACGTGGTCGCGGCGGCGATGAAGGACTGGGCCATGGAAAAGGGTGCCACCCACTACGCCCACGTTTTCTTCCCGTTGACCCACTCGACGGCTGAAAAGCACGACAGCTTCCTGGAGCCCGGCGGGGACGGAAGCTCGATCGCCGAGTTCAGTGGCAAGACGCTCACTCAGGGCGAGCCGGATGCCTCGAGCTTCCCGAGCGGCGGGCTAAGGGCGACCTTCGAGGCCCGAGGCTACACGGGCTGGGACGCCACGAGCCCGGCCTACCTGCTGGAGAACCCCAACGGCAAGACCCTTTGCATCCCCACCGTTTTCGTTTCGATGACGGGCGATGCCCTTGACCACAAGACACCGCTGTTGCGTTCACAGCAGGCGATGGCGGCGCAGGCCGAGCGGGTGCTGCGCCTCTTCGGCCACGAGAACCCCGACGCGGTGGTTTCCTTTGCCGGGCCCGAGCAGGAGTACTTCCTCATCGACCGGAGCTTCTTCCTGTCCCGTCCCGACCTGCTGAACGCCGGGCGTACCCTGTTCGGGGCGAAGGCGCCCAAGGGCCAGGAATTTGACGACCACTATTTCGGCGCCATACCGCAGCGCGTCCTGGGCTTCATGCTCGATGCCGAGCGTGAGCTGTTCAAGCTGGGTATCCCGGCCAAGACCAGGCACAACGAGGTGGCACCGGGCCAGTTCGAGATCGCCCCCATGTTCGAGCGGGCAAACGTGGCAGCCGACCACCAGCAACTGCTCATGGTTACCTTCAAACGGGTCGCCCAGCAGCACGGGATGGAGTGCCTGTTCCACGAGAAGCCTTTCGAGGGCATCAACGGCTCGGGCAAGCACGTCAATTTCTCGGTGGGCAACGCCAGCGAAGGCAACCTGCTGTTCCCGGGGGACACACCTCATGCCAATGCCCAGTTCCTCGTGTTCTGCGGCGCGGTGATCCGGGCCGTGCACAAGTACGGCGGGTTGCTACGGGCCTCTGTGGCCTCCGCAAGCAACGACCACCGCCTAGGCGCCAACGAGGCCCCTCCTGCCATCATCTCTATCTTCCTGGGCGACCAGCTGGCAGACGTCTTCGACCAAATCGCCAAGGGCGGCGCCACCAGCTCGAAGAAAAGGGGCGTGCTGCAGGTCGGGGTCGACACGCTGCCCGCCCTGCCGTCGGATCCCGGTGACCGCAACCGCACAAGCCCGTTCGCCTTTACGGGCAACCGGTTCGAGTTCCGCGCCCCCGGATCGATGCAGTCCATCGCCGGGCCCATGGTCACGATCAACACGATCCTGGCCGAGGCACTGGACCATATCGCCACGGGGATCGAGTCACTGCTCGACAGCGGGACCGAGTTCAATGAAGCCGTCCAGGCCGTCCTCCAAGAGATCATCACGACGCACGGCAACGTGGTCTACAACGGGGACGGTTACACGGACGCCTGGCAGGCCGAGGCGGCCGAACGGGGCCTGCCCAACCTGCGTACAACCCTGGACGCCCTGCCCCAGCTCGTCACGGAAGAGTCGTTGGAACTGTTCAGCAAGTACGGGGTTTTCTCGCACCGGGAGATGCACAGCCGCTACGAGATCGCCCTGGAGCAGTACATCCTCAGCATCGGGGTGGAGGCCCGCATAACCCTTGAGATGGCGACCACGTCGGTCCTGCCGGCAGCCAGCCGGTACCAGACCGAACTAGCGGCCAACCTGGCCAGCCTGAAGGCGGTCGGCATGACTGGGGACTCGAGCACCCTCGACGAGGTGTCGAGTGCGCTCGCCGCGCTAAGGGCTGGTATTGCAAAGTTGCGGCACGAACTAGGGAGCAAAGTAGCCAAACATGCCGCCGCGGAGGCCAAGCACGCCCAGGTAGCCCTATTGCCGGCGATGGCCGCTGTCCGGGCGGCGTCCGACGAGCTCGAGGGCCTGGTCGCCGACGACCTGTGGCCGCTGCCGACCTACCAAGAAATGCTCTACATACTTTAGGCCAAGAAAGTCGCGAATCAGCCCTTCTGCACATAATGCTCACAGGCTGTTGTTCGCGTTCCAACACACTTTATAGGGCTTTGGCCCGTTCAGATCGACGCTGAACAGCGCCCCCCAAATTCCCCAATGATCGTCGGCTGAACAAAACTTAGATGTGGTCTCGCCGTCCTGGGTGTACTCGGCGTTGAACACGGGCTTGCCCGCCGCCAGGTAGCGGTCCCAGTCTCCTCCTTGCCCGGCACAAGGATCGTCGTAATAATTGCATTCCTCGCTCAAGGCCCCGTCGAAGAGCGGCTCGTCGACCCTGGCGTTCGCGGGGTCGTTCTTTTGAAGGACCGCCAGCCCATCTGCGTGAGCTTGGTACGCGAGCCAGCGCTCGAAACCCGCCGAGTCTGCCTGCGTCAGTCCCCAGCCTCCGCCTTTTGCCCCGGTAGCGCTTGTGTTCGTATAGCCGTCAATGTCGTCGGGCTCGACAGCATTTTGCCCCTCTAGGGCGCACCATTTGAACCGGTCGTTCAGACCAGCAGCAATATTCACCGCTACCGGGTTGAGCGTCGAGGGTTTACCGGCCACATAGTTCTTGAAGCCGGTGATGTCGAACCACCACTCGTTCGGGTAGCCGCTCATCTCGTACCCCTTGGCGCCATACCCGTAGTCCTTTTTGGCGAAGTCGGGATCGTCAGGGAAACCTGCTTGAAAAGCGCCGGCCTCGACGTAGCAGACGCTGTAATGGCCGGCCGCATGGATGGCCTGCACCACTGGTGATGCCCCGGTCGGGATACCCAAATGGCCCCCCGAGGAGGTGTTGGAATCACTGAACAGGTCCGTGTCCCAAACGTGGGCGCTCCCTGGTCCGGGGTACGGAGCGCTCACAGCAGGGAGACCCGGCAGCCCAGCCGTGGGAGGGTCGATTTCCCAATACCACGAGTCGGCCGTGGCGGGGAACGGTATGTACCGCAAGTGGCCAGTCGCTCTGAGCGATTGGCCCTGTGCGGCAGCCGCGATTGGGGTGGCAAAGGCAATTATGAGTGCCATGACGGCGATCAAGCGTTTCGGCATTCGCACTCATCACCGTGTAAGTCCGGCACGTTCAATTCCCCGCAAGCCCTAAGACGTCCGCAGCGGCCTGAGCCCACCGTCCGCGCAAACCGACGCCCGGGGTGGCGGCAACTCCGTCGCGACTGCCCGGCCTTTGGTCCAGGAGGCGGAGCACGCCGGCTTCAGTCACCAACTCATCGCTGGCAAGGCCATTTTCGCTGGCAGCACCATTGATCACGCCTGCCAGGGCTCTCGCCATTTCCCCGGTTTGCCCGGGGACAGACAGGACACAATGGGCGCATACACCTAGGCGACGCGCCGCGATCCCCTTTAGCGGGCCGGCGCAATGTGGGCATTGTGCTGTTGCGACGGAGACGACTTTGCCGTCTGGTGGGTGCCGCTCCGCTCGTTGGCCGCGCCGCTGTTTCGTCGGCGCCGCGAGACGGTCGCGCCGCTGTTGCGTCGCTGCGGCAAGACGGTCCAAGAACGGGCTCGGGTGGTTCGTCCAACCACGCGAGTTCGAGGTTGCCCACGTGAGGTGCAATTCGCGACGAGCTCGAGTCACTCCTACGTGGAGAAGACGTTCCTCCTCCGCGAGCTCTTCGTCGCTCTCGGCGTACACCGACGGCATCGCTCCGTCGGTCATGCCGACCACGAAGACGATGTCCCACTCGAGGCCTTTGGCCTTGTGCAAGGTGGCCAGGGTTACCCCCAAGGTGCGTGGGCCGTGGGTACGAACGGCTAGCGAGTTGACCTCGGCCAGCAGCGACGTGGCGTCGGCCGTCGTTGCGCCGGGCAGTGCCTCAACGAGTTCGACCAAGGCTTGTTGAGACTCCCAACGTGCCCGGGCAGCGCCGAGCCCACTGGGCGGCTTGTCACGGTCGAACCCGGCACGGGCCAGGAGGGACGAAAGCAGCTCCAAGCCGTTGCGCTCGGGTTGGGCCCGGGCTTCGCGCCCATAGGGCACCAGGACCGCCCGCACTTCTTCTCGATCGAAGAACGTAGTGTCCTCGGCGACGACCACAGCGATATCAGCGCGGGCAAAGGCAGCCTCGAAACGGGCCTGGGTGGAGTTGAAGCGGTACAGGACGGCTATCTCAGACGGCGGTACCCCAGATGCGATAGCTCGCCGGGCGGCACCTGCTACCCAGGCAGCCTCAGCCTGCTCGTCGTCAAGCTGGGTCACTTTGGGCCTGGCGCCGGCGTCTCGGGTGGCCACAAGTGGCTTCGTCCGACCTCCTACCGCCACCCGGTTGGCCCAATCCAGGATCTGCGGGCTCGAGCGGTAGTTACGTGTGAGGTTGAACACTTGGGCCTCGGGGTACCGCCGCGTGAAGCCGGTCAAGTAGACCGAGTCGGCGCCTTTGAACGAGTAAATGGCCTGCCGCGGGTCGCCGACGACACAGATGTCTTGGCCATCACCCAAGATGGCGTCCAGGAGGCGCTGCTGGGCCGGATCGGTGTCCTGGTACTCGTCGACCGTCACGTGTGCCCAACGGGCCCGTACCGCCCCAGCGACCGGTTCTTCGCCCTCGATCAAGCGGGACGCGATCTCGATCAGGTCGGCAAAATCGACTTTTCCAATCCTGGCTTTTGCCGAGTTGAACCGCTCCCAGCAACGTACCACCGAGGAGGCGTCGACGCCGGGACGTCGACCAGCCAGCATCGCTGCCGCCGGGTAGTCGTCGACGCCGACGAGCTGGCTTCGCGCCCAGCCGACTTCGTCTATAAGGTCACGCAGTTCCGCGTTGTCGGGCTCCTGGCCGAGGGCGGAGCGCAGCGCGTCTCGCCACAAACGCCACTCCTCGTTGTCTGGCAAAACGATTGGTGAAGGCTCCGGCCTACCCGTAAGTGCCCAGTGGTCCTTGACAACCCGCAGCCCGGCGGCGTGGAACGTTCGGGCGTCAACCCCGCTGACACCCAGTCGGCTGAGCCGCTCACCCAGCTCGGCGGCGGCCTTGCGGGAATGGGTGATCGCCAACGCGCGCCGGGGGCCCACTTCTCCGGTGGCAACGCCGTAAGCGACCCGGTGGGTCACAGTGCGGGTCTTGCCGGTACCAGCCCCCGCGATGATGCAAACCGGACCGGTCAGCGCCGTCGCAGCTGCTCTCTGCTCCTCGTCGAGGTCGTCGAGCGCCGCAGGCATAGTGCCAGTGTGGCGCGAAGCTGTGACCGAGAGTGCGAGCTCCCCCAACCTCGCGCTGTTAGGCGGGGCGCCGTGTCTTGGAGCTGGGGCCTCATGGGGGCAACGGCCAACGCCAGTCCGCACGTCCGCAAGCGCCCACGTCCTCCTGCAAAAGCAGAGGTCGTCACCGAACCTCTCCGCGCCCTTGGATGTCGCGGTAGCATTCGGCTCCGTGGGGGCCGCCCGCTCGGCGACCGGCCCGAGGGCCGGCAGTACCTGCCTCGGCTCGCGCCTGGGGCCTCTGGTCAACGCGCGGCATACACCGGGCGCCGCTCGTGACACCGAACCGTCCAGGGCCAGCCACGGTGCGCACATGAGATTAGGCAAAGCACTCGACCGGCATTCTCGCCGTGCAGCCCTGGCAGTCGTGCTTGCAATGGCATCCGGTTTGCTCCTGGTGGGGCCCGGGGCGGTCGGGGCCTCGCTTCCCGTGACCAGGCCCGGGGCTGCGAAGGCCGTCGCGTTCCAGGCGGTTCGCGCCTCCGGCGGTCACGCCTCCGCCGCCCGGGACTTGCCCGATGGCAACCCGGAGAACCCCGACTGCAACGGGACACCTACCTCGTACAGCGGGGGGACCGGGTGGTTCTACTCGAACTCGTTCATCAGCGACTACGTAGGTGCACCCTTCACGGGGGCGGCCGACGTACCTGACGGAGACTTCACCAACATCTTCCTTTACCCTAACTCGTCAACCATGACCTGGGACGAGTACATGGCGAGCCTTCCATCAACGGAGCGAGGCCCAACGCAGGAGCAGATCGACGCCATGACGCAGGCGCTCGTTTGCAGTTCCTATTTCGATGACCTTTCCCAGTACAACATCAACCCTCCGATCTATTCTGGCGACGAAAAGACAATAACGAGTTGCGTTAGCGCCGCCCTGCACGATGCCAACGCCGACAACGGCGGCGTGATCGCATACGCCACGATGCGAACTTTTGCCGGGTGCGAGCAGTCCAACAATGCTAACGGCTCCTCCCAGGTCAACATATTCACCGCTTACGGCATCAACACCTCCGCGTACGGCCACGACGGCACCAATATGTGCAGTACCGGCGTCCTCGGCTACCACGGCTGGGGTTTGAGCGTGCCGAACTGGACGGTCATACCGACCAACCCCAGTTGCAACTACGGCGCCGGCCACGTGCTGGACGTCTTGTCGCACGAGATGGTCGAAACGGTTTCAGACCCGGGAGGTTTCGGCTGGATCCACACCGAGGACGACCTGAATGTTACCCAGAACACCACGCGCGGAGAATTGGGCGACATATGCAGCGGGGTCGGCATGTTCCCGACCCCCGCGTCGAGCCCGGGCTATATACCGTTCCCCGACACACCCGCGCTGACAGCACTGGGACTTAACGACCTGTTCGTATCTCCATACTATTCGGACCAAGAATCCCAATGCGAGCCCACGGCGATAATGAACGACACGGTCGTCCCTCTCGCCGGGAGCCCCTCAACCCGGTTCACCGGTAGCGTCCATAACCTGGTGGTCCAAATCAGCCAGCCCAGTTCCCCGCCCGGCATCCTGGACGCCCTCGAGCTCGACATAGCGACGGGCAACGACAACCTCGACGGTTCTTCGGCGGCGAACCTGCTCGTCGAGGTCGACATCGACGGCGTTATCGCCACCCTGCAACAGGACGATATCAACGAGGGTGCCGAGTGGGCCAACGACTCGATGCACGCGGTTTTCGTGCAGTTCCCGCTCGGGATCACGCTCAGCGAAATAAAGCAGATCACTCTCAACACCCAGTTCGGCGGGGGGCCATTCGGCGACAACTGGGATGTCTCCGGGGTGATGGTGCAGGCCGCGATTTACCCGAACACCAGCAAATGCCCCGAGGTGGCCCCGCCACCTCTCCTCAACATCACCGGGACGGCGACTTTAAGCGACGGAAGCACCGGATTAGTCCGTATCAAGGGTGGCGGCCCCGTCGAGGTGCCCGAGACATTCGAGGAAGTGCCCAAGTCGGAACAGGACCAACAGGTGACCGGGCTCTATCTGCTGGTAACAACGGGGGGTGACAACCTGCGCGGCGGTGACTCGGACCAGGACAACGCCAACGTCGCAATCGACCTGAGCGGCGGCCGTTCTGTCTCGTTCAGCAACATCAACCAGGGCAACGAATGGGCGAACGGGATCACCAGCCCGACGATCTACCTGCTCGAGCTCAACTCGTTGCCGCCCGAAACGGCGGCGAAGGATCTGCAGCAGCTGGTCATCGAGACGGATCTGCCAGGGGGGCTGTCGGGGGACAACTGGGACATATTGGGCATCCAGATGTTCGCCACGCTTGGTTGCGCCGTCACGACACCTCCCAAGACCGTCACCCAGCCCTTGGTCGACGACGTTGGCAAAGCCACGCTCAGCGACGGCTCGACGGGTTTGTGCCGGCTCACCGGCTCGGTGGGGGTCTGCCCGGTGACCGTGCCTGCGCCATCTGGGCTGGCCAAAACCGACCCCGTCGACTCCCTGCAGCTCACCGTCACGACCGGCAACGACGACCTGCACGGGGGCAGCTTCGCGGGCGACAACGCCAACGTGCAGGTCGGCAACGAGACGTTCCGGGACGTGAACGATATGTACGACTGGCCCAATGGGTCGGTCAATTCGCTCCCCCTCGTGATCACTTCCGCCATGACCCTGGGTGAGATCACCTCGGTCGACGTGATCACTGGCTTCGGAGGAGGCGTCGGCGGCGACAACTGGGACATCGCTGCAGTCGAACTGCAAGCCACCGTGACGGTGCCCGGCCATGGCTCGGCCGTCGTCAATCTCACCGCTTCCGCTCACCCCACCCCCCTCGCCCGCTTGCCAGGGGCCGTTCCCCCAAAGGCAGGGATGCCCCATGCCCTGCAGGCCAAGAAGGCTGTGCTGGCGCAGAGCAGGTCGTTCCTGGGTCCCGGCCCTCCATATCCCTGGAAGGTCGACAAGAGCGCCGACAACGGCAAGGGGGACAACGTCCTCAACGGAGTCGCTTGCGCGACCCCGGCGTACTGCGTGGCTGTCGGCTACTCCACGGAAGCTGGTGGGGTGCAACACGCCCTCATAGAGGTGCGCACCGGGGCCTCCTGGGCCATTGTGGCGAGCCCCGCCACAGGGGCCCAGTACAGCGTGTTGAACAGCGTGTCGTGCAGCGGTCCGGAGGCCTGCATCGCCGTGGGGTTCGACGGCTCGGCAAGCGTCGAGGGCGATGTCGGGATCGTCCAGCTCCTGATCGAATCCTGGAACGGCACCAGCTGGACGGTTACGAAGTCGGGCAACCCCCCCGGCGACCACACCAGTGCGCTCAACAGCATCTCCTGCCTCCAAACGGAGCAGTACTGCGTCGCAGTCGGTTACCAGCAGTCCGAAGGGGCGTCCCAGACGCTTGTCGAAACGTTCATCAACGAGGTCTGGTTCCGCACGCCCAGTGCCAACGACCCTCGGGGTGACAGCGTGCTCTATGGCGTCTCCTGTTTCAGCCCAACCTATTGCGTGGCCGTCGGCGCGAACGATGGCTCGAGACTGGCCCAGACGCTCACCGAGAACTGGGGCGGGACGGCCTGGTACATCCAACCGAGCGCCAACCAAGGCCCAGCGGGGAACGTGTTGGAGAACATGGGCCTGAACGTGCTTTACGCCGTGTCCTGTTATGGCCCGGTCGTATGCACGGCGGTGGGTGCCTATATCGGTGATGACCGCAAGCCGCACGCCCTGATCGAACAAAAAACGGCGGTAGGGAACGAGAACTGGACTATAGCGCCGAGCAACAACAGCAGTGCAGGTCAGGTGCTCTATGGGGTGTCTTGCAACGCCGCACCCATGTGCGCGGCCGTTGGCTTCGACGAGAACGGCGAGGTCGCCCAAACCCTTGATGACAACTGGGCCGGTGACCAGTGGGCCCAGTCGCCTACGCCGAGCCCCGGGAAGGTAAGCAACTTCCTCACATCCGACTGGTGTGACGCGACGAGCTACTGCGTGGCCGCCGGCGACAACGGGCCGGGTGACGGCGTCAACCGGACGCTAGCCATGGACTTCTCCCCCACGCCTCCGGGTGCACCGACCGGTGTCCTCGCCAGCCCCGTCAGTACCAGCGCCACCGTCTCCTTCCAATCCCCCAAAGACGATGGCGGCTTTCCGGTAACCAGCTTTACGGTGAGGGCATCCGACCTGACTGACCTGGCACACGGCGGCCAAACCGCCGGTGGCACCGCGAGCCCGCTAAAGGTGACAGGGCTAACGAGCGGCGACACCTATACCTTCAAAGTGCTCGCCACGAACGCTGTCGGCGCTGGCCCACTGTCGGCCCCATCCAAGGCCATCGTGATCGGGGGTGCCCCAACGGTCACCTCGGTCACACCCAACCGGCTCGGGCAAGGAGCAACCGCCGTACTAGAAATCTCGGGCTCCGGCTTCCGCACCGGTACGACCGCTTCGGTGGCCGATACGGGAGTCACGCTGTCGGGCGTCTCCGTGGTGAGCGCCCACAGGCTGAAAGCCGAAATAGCCGTCGCCCTCACCGCTCCTACGGGGACCTTCGCCGTTACGGTCAACGACTTGGGTGGTTCGGGCACTTGCAGTGCCTGCTTCACCGTCTTCGCCCATCCGACGGTAACAGCGGCGAACCCCCCGAACGTAGCGGCCGGTGCGGCCGGTGCAGTCACCTTTACGGGTTCCGGTTTCCTTACCGGAGCCACGGTCCAATTCTCGGGACCGGCCAACTCGATCACGGCAAGCCATCTCGTCGTCCACCCGCACAAACTGACCGCCGTGGTGACTGTGCCCATCGGCACCCCGCTCGGGCCTTACACCCTGACGGTCCGCAATGCGCGGGGCGCCAGTGGAAGTTGCGCCACATGCTTCTCGGTGCTCGCCGCACCCACCCTGGCGTCGCTCAGCAACCCAAGCGTCGACAAGGGCTCGACAACGTCGCTCAGCATCACGGGCACCGGTTTCGCGCCAGGGGCCAGAGTCAGAGGGCCCAGCGGCGTGAGCTTCACCGCCATAACTGTTGTCAGCCCCACGTCTATCACGGCGACCATGACGGTGTCGGCGACGGCCCCGAGCGGCGGCAACCTGGCCGTAACGGTGGCCAACGACGCAGCCGGCGGCTACGGAAAGGCAACGGCGGACCTCCTGACTATCACCTAGCCGCGGACCAGTGAAGCCATCGCGAAGGCACAAGGTACGTGATAAGGTCCCCAAGCGGGACGCCGTAAAGCCAAGCGCTCGGTGTCAGGCAGGGCGCGCTCCGGCCATTGCGAGGTATCGATGAGAGATTTGGGGCCGGGCCCAGTTTCAGACGCTTCGCACGCGCAGGGCGCCGCAGCCTCGCTGCCGTGGTACTCGGGTGCGCCGCCACTACGGCCTTCCCGATCGGCGCCGCCAGCGGAGCAGGCACGCCATCTCAGCACTCGCTGTCTTATTATTACAATCACCCGTGCGCTCTCATAACCTCTAAGCAAGTCAAGAGCGTTTTCGGTATGCCTGTGGGCCGAAGTCGGACCATTCTGCCCCACGCCGACGGCGGCCCCGGCGGAGGAAAGTGCGAATTCAGCACGGCCAACGAAGAGCGCACACTAGCGTTTTCGTTCGAGGCGGGCACAGCGGCGTCCGAGAAGGCCACCGTTCCAGGGTCCTATGTAAACGAACCTTCGGTGGGTCACGGCGCCTTCTGCGTGGCGAAGGGGTTCGGTGTCGGTTGGCTTTATGCCGACCTCGGACACCTATAACGGTTCGCCCGAGAACCTGAGCATCGTGGATAGCAACTGCACATATTCGGTCAAGTTCGCCCGAGACGCGCTAGCCCGGCTTTTCTGACACTGTAATCACGCGACCGACCTTCGCGTTGTTCGGCGCATAAGAACGGTACGTGGTCGAACGGGTGCCCCAAGGGGCACGCTACTGCGGGAACTGTGGCGCTGCCGTTTCGGACATGAACGCCGCCAACGAGGCGGTCACTGCCGAGCGCCCGGTCGTTTTAGCCCAGGTTGGCCCAGGACGCGAGCTGCGCGCTGGCCGCCGCAGGAATGCCATGATGCTGGTTGTGCTGGCAGCCGTCGCGCTGGCCGCCGTGGCGGTCGCTGTCAGTTTTACCGGACGGGTCCGAGGCGCGAGCTCCTCAAGCGCGGCCGGCGCCGCAGGGCAAAGGTCTTTCTCGCCGGCGGAGGTCCCGGTGGCATCGGGATTGTGGGTGAACAGCCAGCGTCTGTGGGACGAGCTGTCCCCGGCGCAAAAGGCCGACCTCGTCGGCCGCCTCGACAAGCTCACGCCCGCGTTCGACGCTACGGCGCGAGCCTTTCGGCCCGAGGGTGGGTTACGGGTCCGTCTTGTGCCTCCCGCCAAACCAGGTTTGTCCCTACACCGGGCCGGGGTGCCGCCGAGCGGGGCCGAGCCGGAACTGGCGGCGGTAACCGTGGACGACGGATCCGGTGCCGACTTTCCCTCCGCTGCCAACGAGCTTTGGTCCGGAGGCGGCTCTGTGTCGACAGACCAACCGTATGTGACCGACACCGGCAGCATCTTTCGGAGCGTCGCCGACGTGCTGAGCCTGTGCGCGGGGTGGGGCACAGGTGTCGCCGGCCCGGTCACGGGCTAAACGACATCGGGCCTCAGCACCGCAGTCGTGGTGGGAGGCGGGGACGAGCTAGCCAGCGCCTACACGGGGCTGTCCGCTGGCTACACCGTCCCGACGACCGAAGGAGCCAACCAAACCGTGAACGCGACTGTCACCGTTACGTCCCTCCAAGTCGTTGCCGGTTGGGAAGGTTTTGGCGCGGCTTGTGCTCCCGCCGAGTTGACCGAGGCTGACCCAGGGGCTTCTGATGCTGCCACCGCCTACGGCGATGCCGGCGGCATAAACCTTACTAACATCACATCTTGTTGGAGCAGCCTCGCCTTCGGCGCCATTTTCGAGCCTGCGGTGGAGGCAGCGGACACCGCCTTACGGCGCCCTCAGCTAGTAACTGTGGATGGGGAAGTAACGGCCGTGGTCGCCCGCTGGCACAGCCATATGGTGCCGGCCGAGGTCGCCGCCTTCGCCCGCGAGGTGGTCGCTGCCGCCGGGCCGACCAGTCGGGGCCGGGC
>Ga0302325_10016537_pt1 | contig 15623 bp, 6 predicted proteins | sample Palsa_T0_2_FD_201948 | JGI IMG/M metagenome (GOLD analysis project Ga0302325, IMG submission 201948) | Peat permafrost microbial communities from Stordalen Mire near Abisko, Sweden - Palsa_T0_2 | ecosystem: Environmental > Terrestrial > Soil > Palsa > Peat permafrost | place: Sweden: Abisko...
GCCTTCGCGTCGCATTTGCCGCCCTCGCTCTATGCTCAGCGCGTTTCTTTCACGATTGCCAAGCTCAGACGACTGACGGGATGGAGGAATTGAACGCGCGAACAAAAGCCGCCTCAGGGCTTCTGTCCGGTCATTGTCCGAGTGGATTGAGTAAATTTGTCCACCTTGACGATTGAATTACCTTCCGTCAAAGTGATCAGCCGATCGGCAGGGACGCTCTTGTGAACTTCGATGGTTCCCAGCGGCCAGCGCACTTCAAGTTCCACTGAATCGGCGGCACCAAGACCGAAATGCAGTCGCGGATCGTTGGCAGAGACATAGCTGGACTGGCTCATCACTTCCTGGACCTGGGCTTTGCCGCCACTGCGGATGACGACTCTGGCTCCAATGGCGCTGCGATTGCTCCTGGTTCCATGCAGACGGACCTTGATCCAGTGGTTTGCTGGCGGCGCATCGTTGCGCAGCAGCGAAGGCGGCTCGTTTTGATTCATGATCAGAATGTCGAGATCGCCGTCATTGTCGAAGTCGCCGAAGGCGCAGCCTCGGCTGACGTGGCGGGCGTTGAGGGCGGGCTGGCTTTCCGTGGGAATCTCGAGAAAAGTCCCGTTGCCCAGGTTGCGGAAGAGGATGCGCGGACCGCGGCGGGGATATTTTGGATTGACGGCTTCCAGTTCGGGATAGACCTGTCCGGTGACGAGAAATATGTCGGGATTGCCGTCGTTATCGAGATCGAGCAGGCCCACGCCCCAGCTCACAAAGCGCCGTTCATGGATGAGTCCGGCGCGCGCGGTCACGTCTTCGAACTCGCCCTTGCCCTGGTTGTGGTAAAGCCCCGAGGGCTGATTCATATAGTGCGTGCGCACGATGTCGAGGCGGCCGTCGCAGTCGTAGTCGCCTATGCCCACGCCCATGCCGGCCATCTCCCTGCCGTCGTCGTCCAGCGCCACGCCGCGCATCAGCGCTTCTTCGCGGAATGTCCCGTCGTGATTGTTCATCAGCAATAGACTGGGGGTGCTGTCGCAGGCGACAAAGATATCCGGCCAGCCGTCTTCGTCCACATCGAAGGCAGCGGCGGTCAGGCCATACGATCCATGCAGCGCGCCCACGCCGGACTGCTTCGACACATCGGTAAACGTGCCGTCGCCGTTGTTGCGATAGAGCATGTGATAAGGCAGCGGAAGCCCGCTGGGGCCGCAGTTGACGGGCACGCCTTCAAAGTTGCAGTTGGGGCGCTCGAGCGAAGGCTTGGGCATGGTGGCCAGGTCCACATCGGCGTAGTTGGAGACAAAGAGATCGAGCCAGCCGTCGCGGTTGTAATCCACAAATGTGCATCCGGCCCCAAAGCGTGTGGTTTTGCTCAGCAGTCCTGCGTGCGCTGCAACATCGGTAAAAGTTCCGTTGCCGTTGTTTCGATACAGCCGGTTTTGTCCGAAGTAAGTGAGAAACAGATCTTCAAAGCCGTCGTTGTTGTAATCTCCCACGCACACGCCTACCGCCCAACCGGCATCGGTCAAGCCCGACTCGGCGGTCACATCGGTAAAAGTGCCATCGCGATTGTTGTGGTAAAGGCGGTTGCTTGCTCCGGGAGGGATGCTGTCGAGGCGTCGACCGCCAAGGATGAAGACGTCCATCCATCCGTCGTTGTCGTAGTCGAAGAAGGCGCAGCCCCCGCCCATGATCTCGGTAAGATAGGTGGCCGTTGTGCCGTCGCCATACGGCATGACTTTTGTGAGCCCGGCGGACTCGGCGACTTCGACGAAGTGAGAAAAGGGCGGCAGCTCAGCGGCTGCGGGCGCGCGCGCCGAAGCTCTGCGGCGAAGCAGTCCGGCCGCAAGGACTCCGGAAGCGGATCGCAGTAGACGCCGGCGCGACCATCCGCGGGAAGATCTGGAAGAAGCAGCCATCGGTTTAGGGGAATCCTCCATATTTGTCCGCGGTCATGGCTCCGTGCGATCGGTGAGATACGGATTGCGTGCAGCCGCAAAGACGCAGAATGGGTTCGCCGCTGTCATGGGCCGGGATGAGCGTCGGCCAGTTCTTGGGAAAGCCTTCGTCCGTCGGCGTTGTCCGGATCGATTTCGAGCGCGTGGCTCAGAGCCTGCTTGGAATCCTGCCATTTTTCTTCGCTGGCCAGCGTAGCCGCCAGGTTGATCCATGCTCCGACATAGGAGGGTGAAGCCTGCACCGCGGCGCGGAAGTAGCCTTCCGCCCGCGCCGCATCACCGCCTCGAACGACCAGATAGCCCATCTGGTTCTGCGCTTCGGCAAGATTTGGGTTCAGTTGAATGGCTCGTTCCAAAGCCGTCTTTTCGCCGGCAATATCTTTCAACTTGTCCAGCGCCCTGGAAAGCTTGTAGGAGAGAATCGGCTCGTCGGGATTGTCTTCCAACGCTTCGCGGTAGAGCGATGCGGCCTGGGTGGGGTTGCCCGCGGCCATGGCCTGGTCGCCTTCTTCGGACTTGCCGGCGGCTTGCACTTTGTCCGATTGCGCCCCCTTCAGCTTCTGGTAGATGGCCAGCGTCTGCTGCGCCCGCGTTGTGTCGCCGAGGCGCTTGAACACCATGGCCAGGTCGTATTCGACCTCCGGCTGGTTGTCTCCCAGGGCGATGGCCTTTTCCAACTGCTCCCTTGCGCCGGGCAGATCGCCAAGCCTGGCGAGAACGTTGCCGAGAGCGTGATGCGCCTGATCGTAGTCTGCATTCAATGCAATGGAGCGCTCGAAATGGGCGCGCGCATTTTGAAAATCCGCTTCGCGCGATTCCAGAACTCCATTCAGATAGAGCACCTCCCAATGATCTGGATAGGAGGCAAGAAGCTGGTGGGCAAACCCGACAGCCCCGGCTCCGTGGCTGGAGACCAGCGTGCGCAGGTAAAGAAGCTGCGTAGCCTGATCGTTGGGATGCTTCAGAAGAGCCAGATCGAGCACGGCAAAGGCCTCCTGGTCGCGGCCCCGCAGCATGAGGACGAGGGAAAGCTGGTCGGCAATGGCGGGCGAATCGGGATCGTTGTTGAGGCCCTCGCGGAGCACTTTGTCCGCAGCGTCGAGTTGCGCTGTTCCCACATAGGCCACGCCCAGACTGAGGCTTTGCTGTGGCGTTCGCACACGGCTGGCGCCGGGCTTGTCCAGCAAGGCGATTACCGAGGCGTAATCTTTTTGAGAGATTAAATCCTGGGAAAGCGATTCCAGCGCAGTTGCCGAATCCGGATCGATGGCCAGCGCCGCGCGCCACTCATCCTCGGCCTCGGGGATCTTCTTCATCCGGTCCAGGACCGCGGCAAGAACCAGGTGGGGGCGGATATCGTTTCGATCGGTCTGCTTCGCTCGATTCAGCGGCTCCAGGGCTCGTTCATCGTGACCGGCGGAATACAGGCTCAGTCCCCAAAGATAGGCCAGCGATGCTGCCTCCGGCTGCAGGCGCGAAGCGGAGGCAAATGCAGTGGCGGCACAATCGAATTGCTTTCTGTCCGCGAACCAGTTTCCAGCGGCAGCATAGTTCTCACTCGTTGGCTTGGCTTTCAGACGGGCCTGCAGCTCGGGCGAGGCTGTGCATGTGGCCCCAACAGGACGCCATGAACCGGCAAGAAGCAGAGTTGCCACAAGGCTGCGCACCAAGGCCCAAGGGGAACTGCTTCGCACATTCACCCTCAGCGTCCTCGTCCACGGAGATGTCATAAGCGGATCTTTCCCAACAGCATTGGAGAACATTCCTGCGCAGCGCACGTGCGCTGCCCGTTGCAAGCGCAGTCTACATTCCCGTGAAGAGACAAGCCATCCTACCAAAGTCGGGTTGGCCGGGGGATCGGCGGGGCGGGGCGACAGGAACTGCCGGCAGCTGAAATTAGGGCTGGCTGCAACGGCGCACAATGCATTGCAGGGTACGTCCAGAAAAAATGCATTCCGATCCGACTTTTGGCGGATTCATCACGCTATTCGGCGAGCGTAGGATTCGACGCGCCATACAAGAATTGTTTCCGATGGTTTTGAAAACACAAACGAGAGCGGCGATCCATAGTTTCGTCTCTTCGGGTTCGGCGGGATAAAGAAGAAAACGGTTTCAATTGCTTTCTCTTGAGCTTGAGGGGAAGCCTGAACCGGATGGATGCCGCCGGGTACTGGCACTCATTTCAGGAGGTAGTCATGCATCTGCTCAGCGCGAGGGGTTTACGAGTCCTGATGCTCGTAGTCGTTCTTGGTTTCTTCAGTTCGGCCGCGTTGCTCTTCGGACAAGGCACAAACGGAAGCTTAACGGGTCAGGTTACCGATCCGTCCGGCGCGGCCATTCCCGCCGCGGCAGTCACGCTCACCGATGTCGATACCAACTACACGCAAAACGCGGTCACCGATGGACAAGGAGTTTACGCGTTCAATCTGGTGCCGCCCGGTCACTATGCGCTCAAGGTTACTGCCAATTCCTTCGCACTGTACGAGCAAAAGGGCATTGTTATCAACGCAGACCTCTATGCCACGCAGAACGTGCACCTTAAAGTCGCCGGCGCCAAGGGCGAAACGGTGAATGTCACCGCTGACGCGGAGTTGATCGACACGACCACTCCCGAGCTGGGCATGACTGTCAACCAGGAATCCGTTGCCGAACTCCCTTTGAACGGCCGCGACCCATCCACCCTGGCGCTGCTGGCGCCGGGCATGGTCGATGCCGGAAAGGCCGGCGTCAGTTGGATGCAGTCGGGGTTCTCGTTTCCCACCGAAGTGGCTGCCTCGTCCAATGGCGGCCGTATCGGCAGCACCTTCTACATGCTCGACGGCGTCTCGAACATGGACACTTACCTGGGCTCGAACTCGCCCGCGCCTAACACCGACGCTACGCAGGAGTTCCGCCTGATCTCAAACAACTTCAGCGCCGTTTATGGCTTCTCGACGGGCGGCGTTGTCTCCATGGCGACCAAGAGCGGCAGCAACACGTGGCACGGCGGTCTCTTCGAGTTCTTGCGCAACGGGGACCTGGACGCAGGGAACTGGAGCAACCATGTCCAGGATACTTTCAGGCGAAACCAGTACGGCGGCTATGTGGGCGGGCCGGCGATCAAGGACAAGCTGTTCTTCTTCTTCAACTACCAGGGAACCGTGATTGCCGGCGGTCCGGGCAGCTCGACCAATGAAACCCAAACGCCCACGGTGCAGATGCTCAACGGGGACTTCAGCGGGCTCATCGATTATGCCCAGGCCCACAGTTCCAATTGCGGCTCGGGTTACGGCGTACCTGCATCGGAGCAGACGACCGGCTGCGGCTGGCTGAATGGCCCGTTCCAGACCATCAAAGGGATTCCCAACCAGCTCATAGGCGGGGCGGCCGGCCTGGACCCTGTGGCTGCGCAGTTTACCAACCTTGGGCTGCCGGGGCACGCAGCGCCGGCTTCAGGGACTGCGTCTCCGACGTCCACGGCCCAGAATCTGGCCGGGGATATGTTTTATGCATCGGCCAACCTGGGGAATCAAACCTATAACGAGTACACGGCCAGGGTTGACTACGACCTGTCAAAGAGCCAGCGCCTCACGGTGCGCTCCTACATTGACAAGTTCGTTCAGCCCTCCGGGGATACGCCGGGCAATGTTCTCTCGGTGTTGAACCTGAACACCTGGAACCAGACCTTCGGGGAGCAGATGTGGTACTTCAACGAGATCGTGCAGCACACCTGGACGGTGAGCGCGAATACTGTCAATACGGCCACGGTTCTTTGGACCCAGCAGAGCGCCCATAACGGCACGCCGGTCGTCGACACCAACGGCAAAAACCTGTGCTGGTCGCGCTTCATCACCATCACCGAGCCGGTCTGCTACATGGAAGGCGCGTATTTTGGCCCCGCCTCCGGCGGCTGGACAGAGCCCTCGGACGAGGTCCGTGGCACGATGGGCGTCTCCGACACGCTCATCAAGACCATTCACCGGCACACGATTTCGACCGGCATCGACCTGATCCACCAGCGAGCGGTCGAAAACGCATCCAACTACCCTGCCGACGCCATCATCGGCTTCAACGCGGGCTATACCGGCGCTGGCGTTGCCGACTGGCTGCTGGGTTACATGGGAAACTTCGAGCAGGGGGCAGGCGAATTGGCCGACATCCAGGGATGGATGGTCGACCCGTACGTCAACGATGAATTCCGCGTGAAACCGGGCCTGACGCTGACTCTCGGCTTGCGCTGGGATCCGGACTTCGCCCCGCAATCCGTCGGAGGCCGCGGGGCGGCTTTCGTGCCCGGCCAGCAGAGCGTGATGTTCCCAGACGCGCCCCTGGGTCTGGTTTTCCCCGGCGACCAAGGAGTGGACGCCGCGCTTCGACCCAGCAGCAAGTCTTTCTTTGAACCCCGCATCGGCGTGGCTTGGCAGCCCAAGAATTGGCCACACAGTTCCTTCCATGGCGCATTCGGCATGTTCAGCGGCCCAGTGCCTTACGCCGACTACAACCACGTTGTCGATATCGCACCCTTTGCTACCGCACTTGCCCCGCCTGCGCCGTCGAACGTCCCTCTCTGCTCCACAGGCAGCGTTTCTGCCAATTGCACGCCGAACACCGGCCAAACGGTCGCCGGATATATGAACTTCCACAATCCCTATGAGACATCGAGCTTTGGGACCAACGGCGTAAGCCCCTTCCCGCCGTTCGCCAACGTCAACTACAAGCCCCCGTCAAACGCCCTGATCCCTGGCCCGGTCTACTTGCAGGATTCCTTCAGCCGGAACTTCAAGGCTGGTATGACCCAGGCTTGGAACGCCTCGGTGGAGCAGCAGATCAGCAACACCATGGCCATCCGTGTCGCCTACGTAGGTAGCGAGTCATATCACCAGAGCTACGTGCAGGATGACAACTTCGCCGGATACAGCTACTGCACCTCGTACACATCGCTCGGCTGCCCGTCTCCTGCGCTGGCCCCCAAACCTGTTGCTCCGTACTCGAACTTCACCGGAATCCTTGAGTATGAAAGCGGCGCAACAGCCAACTATCATGCACTCCAGGCAACCTTCCAGCGGCGCATGTCCCACGGTCTCCAGGCGCAGTCCAGCTTTACCTGGCAAAAGACGATCGACGTGGCCAGTTCCGCCAACATCGCCGCCAGCCAGGACGGGATCGACAATCCCAAGGACCTTCGCTGGAGCCGCGGCATCTCCAGTGCAAGTATCCCTTTCGACTGGACGACAAACTTCGTCTTCCACAGTCCTGAGTTGAAGGGGCAGAACTTCGTCCTGAGGGAGGCGCTCGGAGGCTGGGAAATCAGTCCCATCGCCAGTTGGCAGTCCGGTGCTCCGTTCAGCATTGGCTCTGGAAGCAGTCAGTCTGCGTATGGCGAGCCAGGGTACGGCGGCGGTTGTTTGCAGTTCTGCGCCGGCGACCGCGCCGACCGTGTCTCCGGAATTCCGCTCAAGGTTCGCCAGGGTGGGCGGGCGGCGTGGGAAAAACAGTACTTCAACCCAGCGGCGTTTGTCACCCGTCACGACGGCACCTTCGGCAACAGCGGTCGCGACCTCATCTACGGTCCTCCGAGCTTCAATACCGACGCGGCGCTGATGAAGAACTTCCCAGTTCTTGAAAAGTACCAGCTTCAGCTCCGCTTCGAATTCTTCAACGCCTTCAACCATGTCGTGATGAGCACCCCGGATACGGGTCCAACCGACTCCACCTTCGGCCAGATCAACGGCGGCACCGGCTCCGACGCTGCCACTCCACGTGAAGTCCAGGGGGCTCTGAAGTTCACATTCTGATCCATCCGCAGGCCCGGGCGCATATGAAGCTGTCCGGGCCTGTTTTTTAGCACTCGCAGCCAGGCGCCTGGGCCGTTTCCCCCGCGCCGCCGCACTGCGCGCTCCACGAATCTATGATGACTTCATGGGTTGCCGTTCGAGCGTGGACCCGGAGGTTCTACCAATGCTCGAGTCCATGCCCCGGCCATCCTCGCTGCGCAGGCGCTTCCTTCAAGCAGGCGCGACAACCCTAGCCTTCCTTCTCGTCTGTTCTTGTCTTTTGCCCTTTCATAGCAAAGCATTCGGCAGCGGTCAGGCTATCTCTTCCGGCGACGCCAAGCGCGGGCTTTGGCCCATCTCCATCGACTATCCATTGGATGGCTCCATCTTTCCGCCCGGAATTACGCCGCCCACATTCTTGTGGCGCGATGCGGCCGGGGACTCCTGGCAAATCGATATCGCCTTTGCCGACAATTCTGCCTCCATTCACGTGCAACCCAAAGCGGAGCGCATGCAGGTCGGGACAATCGATCCGGAATGCATAAGCAATACCAACGAGCTGCCGAGGCTGACGCCGCAGCAAGCGGCCTCATGGACATGGACTCCCGACGCAGGTACCTGGAAGGCCATCCAGGCGCATACCTCGGATTCGCCCGCAACGCTGACCATTACGGGCTATTCCAGTGCGCGCGGCGCATCCTCGCAGGGGCGCATCTCTCTCACCACTTCAGCGGATCCGGTGGGCGCGCCGATCTTCTATCGCGATGTGCCGCTGATGCCGAGCGCCGGCGCAAACGGAACAGTGCAGCCGCTGTCTCCCGCGGCCATTCATCTCATTCGCTGGCGCCTCAGAGACATTGGCCAGCAGGAAAGCCGCACGGTATTGACGAACATGCCCACTTGCGCCAACTGTCATTCCTTTTCCCGCGACGGCAAGACCATGGGCATCGACGTCGATGGGCCGGCCAATGACAAGGGTCTCTACGCGGTTGTCCCGGTGGCGAAGCAGATGTCCATTCAGAACAAGGATGTGGTTGAGTGGAACACGGACGGCCAGGCGGGAAAAGTTCGCGTGGGCTTCATGTCGCAGGTCTCTCCGGACGGCCGCTACGTGCTCAGCACTTTTGCCGGCTCCGCGCGCGATGTTTCCAACACCTATTACGTCACCAACTTCAAGGATTATCGCTTTCTGCAGGTCTTTTATCCGACGCGGGGAATCCTCGAGTGGTATGACCGCGCTGCCGGCAAACGCCAGCCGCTCCCCGGCGCCGACGATCCACGGTATGTGCAGACCGATGGCGTCTGGAGTCCCGACGGCAAGTACGTCGTTTTTGCGCGGGCCGAAGCCAAGGACCCGTATCCGCCTGGCGAGCCGAAGGCGCTGCACGCTAACGATCCCAATGAGACTCAAATCCAATACGACCTTTACCGCATTCCGTTCAACGACGGCAAGGGCGGCGTTCCCGAGCCGATTGCGGGTGCTTCAAACAACGGCATGAGCAACAACTTTCCCAAGGTCTCGCCGGATGGGCGCTGGATTGTCTTTGTGCAGTGCCGCAACGGCCAGCTCATGCGTCCCGACAGCCAGCTTTACATTGTCCCCTTCGCGGGCGGCGCGGCGAGGCGCCTGCGCGCCAACACATCGCTGATGAATTCATGGCACAGCTTCTCGCCGAACGGCCGTTGGCTGGTGTTTTCATCCAAGGCTCGCTCGCCGTATACCCAGATGTACCTGACTCACCTGGACGAGCAAGGCAACTCCAGCCCGGCGATTCTCGTCGACAATGCCACTGCGGCCAATCGCGCAGTGAACATCCCTGAATTCGTGAACACGGCCGGGGATGGCATCGAGGACATTCAGGTCCCCGCCGTCGAAATCTACAAGCTGATCGACGAGGCCATGCAACGGGAAGAAAAAGGAGAAAACGACCGGGCCCTCGAAATCTGGAAAAGGGCCGCATCCCTCGACCCGGAAATTGCGAAGGTGCAAAACGGCCTGGGAATCGCTCTCTACATTCACGGCGAGAAGGAAGAGGGCCTCGAGCATCTTCGACACGCCATTCGCATCAACCCGCTCTCCGTCGAGACGCACTTCGCCCTCGGCGGGTTTCTGCTCGATCAGGGAAATGTGCAGGAAGCGCTGCCGGAACTGCAGACGGCCATTGAGATCAGGCCGCACTTCGAATCGTGCGAGGAGGCGCTCGGCAGCGCCTATGAACAATTGGGCAGCTTCTCCGAGGCGCTTGCCCACTGGCGAAAGGCGCACCTCATCGATCCCACTCGTCCCGGCGCGGCACTGGGCGTTGCGTGGCTGCTGGCAACTGCGCCGGAGTCATCATTAAGAAACGGCGCGGAAGCGGTGCAACTGGCGGAGAGCGCCAGGGATTCCGCGCCCGACAACGCGGAGGCGCTGGATACGCTGGCCGCGGCCTATGCCGAGGACGGGCAGTTCGCGCGCGCTTCGGCAACTGTTGCGCGAGCGGTAGGGTTGGCGAAGGCGCAGGGCAACCAGAGACTTTTAGTAGCGCTCCACGCACGAGAGTTGCTGTACGAAAGCAACAGGGCATTTCACGGAGCAAGGAAAGCTGCCGATGCGAGCCAGCTCACGGTCAAGGCGCAAACTCGATCGGGAAGCCAGTGACTCGTAAACCGATGCGCAGCGGCCTCCTGTTCGGCCGGAATTTCGCGCCAGTCCCACTTTCGACGGATTTGAAGCGAGTTGCAAGAGAGTAAAGTGATCCTTCTCCGTGGGTTCTCTGAAAACCACGCGTGAGAAAGAAGCAGCACGCGCGGGGTTCCTTGCGATGTTTTTCCCTCGACAAGCGATGATCGAGTACTTGCCAATTTCCTGCAAAGGGCGGCGCTTCGCGGCTTCTGCCGTTCTTGCCATGGTTCTGTTCGCGGCGCCGCCCAGCCATGCACAAGGCACAACGCCGATTCGGATCGACGCCAGCCAGCCCTTTGCCGATCCCGCCCCCGCGCTCTACGACGGAGGTCCGTCCAAGTCGCCATCCGGAAGCGTGATTGGGGTCAACAGCCGTTATCTCACGCTGAATGGAAGACCATGGCTCCCTGTGTTGGGGGAGTTCCATTTCTCGCGCTACCCGGAAGCGCAATGGGAAGAAGAGATCCTCAAAATGAAGGCCGCGGGGGTCAACATTGTGGCCACCTATGTGATCTGGATACACCACGAAGAGATCGAAGGGCAGTTCGATTGGACGGGGCAACGGAATTTAAGGGCATTCACCGAGCTTTGCGCCAGGCATGGAATGTTTGTGCTGGCGCGCATCGGTCCCTGGGATCATGGCGAAGTGAGAAATGGCGGCTTCCCCGATTGGGTCATGAAGGCGAGCCGGACTCGTGTCAACGATCCGGTCTATCTTGCCGAGGTCCGCGCCTGGTACGGACAAATCGCCCAGCAGCTTAACGGCCTTCTGTGGAAGGACGGCGGCCCGGTGCTGGGCATTCAGCTCGAAAACGAATACGCGCAACGTGGCCCGGGAGCGGGCGAAGAGCATATTCTGCAACTGAAGAAGATAGCCATCGACAGCGGCCTGGATGTCCCCCTGTACTTGGTCACTGGCTGGGACAATGCTGCAATCCCTCCCGGCGCGGTGATTCCCGTCTATGGTGGATATCCGGATGCGCCTTGGGATGGCTCACTCACCAGGATGCGGCCGGCAGAGGTATATGCGTTCCGTTTTCAGAATCGTGTCGCGGCAAACACGGGTGCGTCCGCGGCCCAGGTCTTATCTGCGGGTTGCCTGCCCTTTCTGACAGCGGAGATCGGCGGCGGCAACGAAGTCACATACCATCGCCGTCCGGTGATCGAGCCGGACGATATTGCGGCCATGTTCCCGGTCATGCTTGGCTCAGGAGTCAATCTCTATGGCACTTACATGTTTCATGGCGGCGAAAACCCTGAGGGCAAGCAGACCCTTTTGCAGGAATCGCAGGACACAGGCTATCCCAACGATGTGCCCGTCAAATCGTACGACTTTCAAGCGCCGCTGAGTGAATTTGGAGAAGAACGACCCTCATTCCGCAAGCTGAAAGTGTTTCAATACTTTCTGAACGATTTCGGGGCCGATCTGGCCCCGATGATGGTTCACGAGCCGGATGTGACGCCCCAAACCGCCGCGGATTTCACAGTGCCGCGGGCCTCGGTGCGCTCGCGAGGGGATGCCGGATTCATCTTCATGAACAATTATGTGCGCGGGTACTCAATGCCGGCGCGACCGGCAGTGCAGTTTGAGATTCAACTTCCGGATGGCCCTGTTCGGGTGCCCCGGAATCCGGTGGATATTCCATCCGGCGCTTATTTCATCTGGCCTTTCAATCTGCGCATCAACGGCATCAATCTCCGCTATAGCACCGCACAGTTGTTTACGCGCCTCACCAACGACAAAACGACCACGCTCTATTTTGCCGCCGTCCGTGGAATTCCAGTTGAATTTGAATTCGATGCCGCTGGCATTCGCGCTATCCATGCGTCGAGCGGAGAGACCTCCAAAGGATCCGGTCTCCTCTCAATCAGCGGAATCAGGCCCGGGGTCGCGTCGTGGATCGATCTTGTCTCAAGCGCAGGGGAGAACGTTCGTGTCGTTGTCCTGACACCGCAGGAAGCTGAGGACGCCTGGAAGATCAGCCTGGGTGGAACAGAACATCTGTTGATTACGAGTCAGGACTTTTTTACCGGCTCTGGCCACATTTGGCTGCGTTCGCGGGGGACAAACGAGTTTGCGTTCAGCATTACACCTCCACCGCCCTCTGTGCTCCAGGCGAGCCTGCCTTTGACGCAGACTGCATCGGACGCCACGGCTGCAGCCTTTAACGCCCGGGCGAGGACGCGCAACATCGACCTCAAATTCGTACAGGTGCAGGCTGCCGAGAATGCGCCTCCTGTGAAAGTCGGGCCTGCTCCGAGCTGGCGCCCGCAGGGGGTGGCAGAGGCGCCTACGGAGAGCGCATTCTCGCACGCCGCAAGGTGGACGGTGACTGTTCCGCCAGGAGCGATGGACGACCTCAGCGAACTGTTTCTCAATGTCGATTACCGCGGCGATGTTGCGCATCTGAGTGCGGGACAGAAGCTTCTGACGGACGATTTCTACAATGGCCATCCATGGCGCGCTGGTCTTGGCAGATTCCTTCACCAGCAAGCTGCCAGCACGTTCGAGTTGAGTATCCTCCCGCTGCGCAAGGACGCCCCAATCTATTTCGAGATACCGAAACCCATAAGTTTTCCACCGAATGGCCAGGTAGATCGACTGGATGGCCTGAACCTTGTACCCGAGTACCAACTTGTTCTCTCATTCCCGGCAACAAAATGACGCGCCAAAGCTTCTCTCGCCTTCTGGTCAAATCCGGGCGCTCCCTCCGAAGGTTGTCTGAAATAAGCTACCATCGGCAATGAGAGACGAACCGATGTTGATCGGCCCCCATGAATTTCGCACGTTTCGAGCAAATGGTGTCGATTCTGCGGCCGCCACGGCACCCAAAACTCACAAAAATCAAGAGCGATCAGGGTGCCGGCGGTGTCCCGTGCCGTATGCCTGCCGTAACCGCGGAGCCCGTGATTCAACTGCTCGACAACGAGACTTTGGGCGCACCGGCCAACTACCATGAAGATGAAAGCCCCGGTCAACCTCGGTTTGCTTCACGGACTGACACGTTTGTGGACCGCCCTCAGCATCGGGAGTAAAAGAGGCTTTGCCTTCGATGCATTGAATTGTGTGCCACACCGGTGGCGTCCCAGCCTTCGTCAACGTCGTCGAGATTTTTGCAACGGGCCGCGGCGGACTGCTCTTGCCGCATGACGAACGGGAAAGATCGCATGTCGTTGGAGGAGAGATGAACAATGAAGCTACTGGCCGTCGCGGCTTCCTCAAGCACGCCGGCCTATTGGGATCCATCGCCATGATGGGCGGGTTTTCACAAAGTGCGTTGGCCGGCGATGGCGCGCCCGATCGGGTGATTGAAGATTTGGCTCTACCCGAGCAAATGGAAGAAGCGCCCAAATATCACATCAAATTCGCTGTGTGCGGCATGAGCCACGACCATATCTACGGAATGGTTGGGGCTGTGCAGCGCGGAGGAGGCGAATTGGTGGCCGTCTGGGGGCAGGAGCCGGACAAGCTAGCCACGTTTATGAAGCGCTTTCCCAATGCAAGGGTTGTGAAGACGCAGGATGAAATCCTCGACAATTCATCGATCCAACTGGTGTTGAGTTCGCAGATCGCCAGCGAGCGTGCTCCGCTTGGCGTCAAGGTCATGAAGCACGGCAAGGATTATCTCTCTGACAAGCCGGGCATCACCACGCTCGAACAGCTCGCCGAGGTTCGCAAGACCATTGCCGAGACCAGGCGCATCTACGCCATCATGTACTCCGAACGGCTTGAGGTGAAGGCAGCTGTTTACGCGGGCAAGCTGGTCGAACAGGGCGCCATCGGCAAGGTCATTCAGACCATCAACATTGCGCCGCACCAGATTGTGCAGGGGCATGGCGACGCGGGCGGAGGCACCGGCAGGCCTGACTGGTTTTGGAATCCTGACCAGTACGGCGGAATTCTGTGCGACATCGGTTCGCACCAGGTGGATCAGTTTCTCTACTACACGGGTTCGAATCGAGCCGAAGTGGTGGAGTCGCAGATTGCGAACGTGCGCCATCCCGATCATCCCCGCTTCCAGGACTTCGGCGATATGGTGCTGCGTGGCAATCGGGGCCTGGGGTACGTGCGCCTGGACTGGTTCACGCCCGACGGGCTGGGAACGTGGGGCGATGGCCGCCTATTCATTCTTGGAACCAACGGCTACATTGAAGTGCGCAAGTACACCAACGTTGCTGTCAGCAAGCAGGGCAACAACCTGTTCCTGGTTGACAACAAGCAAGCCCGGTATATTGACTGCAACCAGATGCCGCTTCCGTTCGGTCCGGACTTTGTAGCCGACATCGTGAATCGCACCCATAACGCGCAGGACCAGGTGCAATGCCTGCTGGCTGCGGAACTGGTGATCAAGGCGCAGAAGAACGCCAAGGTGGTAACGCTGGAGGACTGACGATGGAAAAATCCAGGAGTCGAGCTGTCAAAGGGAGTGTGTCCCGGCGCAAGTTACTGAAGGCAGGTCTGGGCACCGCAGCAGCGTTCGGATTTCCTACCGTCGTGCCGTCGTATCTCTTCGGCCAGTACGCGCCCAGCAAGCGCATCAATGTGGGCGCCATCGGCGTGGGCCGCATCTCTCGCGTGCATGACATGCCCGGCATTCTGCAATACGACAACGCGCGCATTGTCGCAGTCTGCGATCTCGATGCGCATCGTGTGGAAGATGGAAAGAAGTTCGTCAACGACTACTACGCCAACAAGACCGGCAAGCCGTACGATGGCGTGACAGGCTGCGCAAACTACCACGAATTGCTGGCAAATAAGGATATCGATGCGATCGTGGTCAGTACGCCCGATCACTGGCACGCGCTCATCGGCGTTGACGCGGTGCGCGCCGGCAAGGACGTCTACCTGCAGAAGCCCGCCTCCCTCACCATTGCCGACGGGCGGGCTTTGAGCAATGCTGTGCAGGCTTCCGGCCGCATTCTGCAGATCGGTTCCCAGCAGCGCTCCACGGTGCAGTTTCGCTATGCCGCGGAGCTGGTGCGCAACGGACGCATCGGCGAGTTGCAGCGCGTGGAGGTTGGCCTGCCCGGTGACCCTGCCGGCGGAGACAAGACGCCCATGCTGGTTCCGGACGGCTTCAACTACGAGATGTGGCTGGGTGAAACGCCCTATGTGTACTACACGCTCGACCGCGTCCACCCGCGAAAGGGCTACGATCGTCCCGGGTGGCTGCGCTGCCGGCAATTCGGCGCCGGCATGATTACCGGATGGGGCGCTCACCACATTGACAGTGCGCATTGGGCCATGAATACGGAATACAC
>Ga0302325_10016538_pt1 | contig 15623 bp, 13 predicted proteins | sample Palsa_T0_2_FD_201948 | JGI IMG/M metagenome (GOLD analysis project Ga0302325, IMG submission 201948) | Peat permafrost microbial communities from Stordalen Mire near Abisko, Sweden - Palsa_T0_2 | ecosystem: Environmental > Terrestrial > Soil > Palsa > Peat permafrost | place: Sweden: Abisko...
AGCTGTGTTTTCCTTGGATCTTGCACATTTGGCTGGCCGGGTTACTTGCGATGTGCGTTCGACTGGCGGGGGGACTGTTCGTGGTGGAGCGGCTCAAGCGGCGCTCCAGCGAAGCGATGGGTACAGCATGGCAGGAGGCCGCAGACGGAATCGCGGCCAAGCTTGGGATCCGAGGGCCGGTCGAGTTGCGACTTTGTCACGGCATCGAGTCGCCGTCCGTGATCGGGGTGATCAAGGCGACCGTGCTATTCCCCGCAAGCGTTCTCACTCACCTGACCACTGGCCAAGTTGAGGCGCTCCTGGCCCACGAACTGGCCCACATAAGGCGGCACGACTATGTGGTGAACCTGGTCCAGTCGGTGATTGAGACGGTGCTGTTCTATCACCCGGCAGTTTGGTGTATCTCGAACATCTTGCGCAAAGAGCGAGAGCACTGCTGCGACGACCTGGCGATCCAGGTGATTGGCAGCAAGCGCGAGTACGTGAGCGCATTGGCTTCACTGGAAGGCACTCGGAATGGGAGCCCTGGTCTGACGATGGCTGCCACCGGCGGTTCTCTGGTTGGGCGGATTAAGCGAATTCTAGGCGTGAGACCCTCGGGTTCACGGTTTGGCGCGTTCCACCCCGTCTTAGTGGGGCTGGCCCTCACGATCACGATCGGGGTTTCGCTGGCGCTAGCGCACGGGTTTCGTAAACACCAGGACACCTACATCACGGTACACGGACAGGTCCTCGACTATCAAGGAAAGCCTGTCCCCGAGCCTGAAATCCTAGTGCAGACAATCGATACCGACGAGCCCAACCTCGAACTTAAAAAGAGTGTCGGTGATTCGAACGGGCGGTTCGTCCTCTCGGTCGCGAAGCAACACGCAAGTAACATTGTTGCGATCAAGCGCGGCTATGGATTCGCGATTGCGAGCCTCCCTCAGTTCAACCCTCCCGATAAGATGACTCTGGGTTTTCTGGAACCGAAGCAAGTGAAGGTAATGGTAGTAGATCCGCAAGGGCGGCCCGTGGCCCGTCTAAAGGTTTGGCCGGCGTCGCTGTGGGGAGAGACATTCGCCGCACCTGAGCTGGCCCAAATCACCGATGACCACGGAACTGCTCTCTTCCCTGACTACCCTTCTGACACACCGCTCTTTTTCAACTCAGCAGACCAGAAATACGCTCTAGTGAACGCGGCTTGGTACGCGGCCTCTGGAGTTGCATTAGACGTTAAGGGCCCTTCCCAAGACGTTTCCCTTGTGAAACTCATTGCTCAACCGGCGGCATCCCTCAAAGGAACCGTGACGGCGGGTGGAAGACCGCTTTCAAGTGTCATCGTCGAGGGGTTCGTGCGAGTACCGGCCTACTCAAAGTTGATTACAACGGACGCGACAGGCCGGTTCGACCTGGAGGGCTTCCCGAGTGGCGAGGCCCAGGTGCAGGTGTTCGTGCCCAAGTCGCTCAAGCGGGAGTGGGTCGGTCGCGGTTGGAAGTCAATGCTGTCACCGGGTGAGACGAAACAAGTGAACTTGCGGCTCGAACACGGGGGCGAGGTGTCCGGCACGGTATTTAGAGCCGACGGAACTCCGGCCAGCCAGGCCCAGGTGTTCTCCCATTCAAAATCGAGTTTCGTCTTCGCGCATACGGACGATCAGGGCCACTACGAACTTCGGCTCCCTAGCGGCAGCTACACCCTTATAGCCAACTTACTGGCTGGCGGCGGCCGCCTCCATGGCGCCGCGAAGAATGTAAAGGTTGGTGACGGTGAGGCGATCAGAGTCGACCTCTCAACGCCTCAACCGGGAGCTATGACGGATGTGTATGTTCAGGATGAGAGTGGCAATCCGGTTCCCCATGCCAATGTCGAGTACGGGCAGTCGCGATGGTTTGCGGCAAGCTCGACGGACGCGAGCGGACGCGCTACGGTGATGACGGACTCAGCGGCGCCAACCGGCCTAAGCTTCCGAGCAAGTTGGCACGACGAGTTCAGCGCCGAAGTCAAGCCCGTTTCAGGGCAAGTGCGCCTCATTCTTCACCGGGTGAACCTCGGGGCCGTAACTGGCCACGTGGCGGATGCCCATGGAAGGCCGATCCCAAATGCAAACGTATCGTTGGTGTTTGACCCATCGACGCCATTTATGGGTGACTCGCGTGACGTCCGCGTACGTTGGCTCACCGACGCCGAAGGAAAGTATCGCATACCGGGCATTTATCCGGGCTTGGAAGTGCGCGTCGCGGTTGTGGACCAAACACACGCAACGGGGATTTCGGAGACTGTCCGGGTCGTCCCAGGGCAGGGTGTAGAACTGGGCACGGTGGAACTACCGACCGCAGAAAACGTCGCCGGACGCGTGGTAGATCAGTCTGGCAGACCCGTTGAAGGCGCCATTGTCTTTGCGGAGGATGCGTTTGGCGACACCACGGGGACAGACGCCAAGGGGCATTTCTTGCTGAAGAGAGTTGCTTCGGGCGCTCACCGACTGAAGATCTACAAAGGCGAGTCTTGGGCGGAGGTGTCTGGGGACGCTGGGAAAGAGAGGACTTACAGGTTGCGGATCCGACCTTGAGGGGGCCTTCGCTCGAGGTTTCTCGGGCGAAGGGTCTGATCCCCTCCTTCTGGTAATTACTCCTAGGTCCGGTGATTTGGCAAAATCTGGGCTACGAGACCCGCGAAGCCGGCGATAATCAGCGCCCCGACCTAATAGATTTGGGCAGGTAAATGCTGGGGTGGGGCCGATGGGAAGCACATCTCCATTCTGGTTCACCAGTGGGTCGAAGCGTTCACGAACGACCGGGCCCAACGCATTCCCCGAAACCATGGCTAGCCTCCCGAAAGGCCCACTTTCGCCTGGAACTCGCTGGTACACTTGAGCGTTATACACTCATGGAATTGAGTGATTGGCAAGCATGGCAAAGGATTTCTATCAGACACTCGGCGTCGGGCGTGGGGCCGATGAGAAGGAGATCAAAAGCGCCTACCGAAAGCTGGCGCGCAAGTACCACCCGGACGTAAACCCGAACGACAAGGCGTCCGAGGCGCGGTTCAAGGACGTCAGCGAAGCTTACGATGTGCTCAGCGATCCCGAGAAGCGCAAACTGTACGATCAGTTCGGCTCCCAGTGGGAACAGATCCAGGCAGGTGGCGGAGGCGCACCGGGAACCGACTTTGGAGGCGCCGGATTCCACATTCCGGGCGGCAACGCCGGTATCGGTTTCGAGGACATCTTCGGCCAGATATTCGGCGGCCACCGGGGTGCCGGCGGGGTCCGGATGAACATGGAGGACTTCGAGGTCCAGCAGCCGCGTGACGTGGAGAAGGTGGTCGAAGTCACCCTCGAGGAGATCGATATCGGCTCCAAGCGGACCCTGACCTACCAGACCATGGATGCTCAGCGAACCCGCGAAGGAATTGCTACCGTGCCAACCACCAAGAAAGTAGAGGTTAAGATCCCCGCCGGAATTCAGGACGGTAAGAAGCTCCGGGTGCCCGGCAAGGGCGCGGCCGGGGCGAATGGCAAGGCCGGCGATCTCTACGTGGTCGTCAAATGGGCAATCCACTCCAAGTTCAAGGCGAACGGGGACAACCTGGAGGTTGAGATTCCGGTTCCCTACACCACGGCTGCACTTGGAGGAGAACTCAAAGTGCCGACCCTCCGATCGACCGTCACGATGAAAATCCCCCCGGAACCCAAAGCGGCCAGGCGTTCCGACTCGGCGGGCAGGGGCTGAGCAAGCTGAACGGCGGACGCTCCGACCTGATGGCGAAGATCAAGATCACGGTTCCAAAGAACCCGAGCGGCGAGGAGCGAGCGCTTCTTGAGAAACTCGCGAATCTCCAGAAGGCGGCCGTATGAAAGGGGAAAACCAGCCCGTCTACATGATCGGAATCGCCGCCCAACTTTGCGGGGTGCACCCACAAACGCTTCGCCAGTACGAGCGGCTGGGCCTTGTGCGGCCGAGCCGAGTCGGCTCAAAGAACCGCCTCTATAGCGAGGGCGACATCCTCCGGGTCCGTCGAATTCAGCGGCTCACCCAGGAAATGGGGGTGAATCTCGCGGGGGTCGATCTGATACTGCGTCTGCTCGACGACATGGAGGAGATGCGCCGCGACCTCGAGTCCCAAATGACGGCCTACATCGAGGACGCGGAAAAGCGCATCACTCAGATGATGAGCACCAACCCAAGCATCCCACTTCGCAAGGACCAAACCCTTTTGCCGGTGCCCAACTTCCGCCCCCGCCATAAAGTCGACCTCTAAGATCGCTGAAGATTTCTTAAGACGCTGTCGTACAGGACGTTGCTGTTTTTCACGCTGAGCGGCTCGCTCATGTCTGCTTGCTCCTGCGGTACAAGAAGGGTGGCGTGTAGCGCCAAACCCTTCTCGTTCCGCGTCCATTGAAACGTAATCACCCCGGTCGGCAATGCAGCCGGGTAGTCGGGCTGCAGTATTTCCGTCAGATTTGCGGCCAGGTGATCTGCAGTCATGAAGTCCAAGGAAGGCCCGACAAGCTTCGCGTCCTCCGCGAACGATTGAAAGTCGGCGGGCGCCTCAGCGAATGCGATTGAGATGACCTTCCCCACCGGCGCATCCAAGATCTCTTTCCGGCGGCCAACCTTGAGATGTCCCAGGAGCCTAAGGGCTGGATAACTCTGGCAAAACCCGAACTCCGAGTCAAAGATCGGGACTCTTGCGAGCGCGCGGAGGGATTCTGGATCGACCTTCTGGGCAAGTTTTACCCACTGGTCAATCGGTCGATGGTCGCTGAGAAGCGCCTCTCCGATGTTCTCATCAAACCCTGGCTGCCAAAGCGCCGAATCGAGGAATTCGCGGCTGTTTTGGACCACGAGGACACCGTTACTCAGGGCGATGTTCCACGTGGGGCCCCGATCCTCTATCGCGCCGCTCCAGGTCGTTGCGGCCGAGACGGACGTCTTTGGGCCACGCAAAATTTGGGCCAAGCTGAGCTTCTCCACGTTGGCGGGCCATGCAACCAGCCCGTCCCGGACCGGGGAAATGGGCGCGACCAACTCTTGCCGGGTTGCTGACGTCCACGCCAACAAAGCGCTCGACCAGGTCGGAGCCCAACCTACGGGAACCGGCGATTTAAACTCCTCCTTCTCAACCAGGTCGACCGACATGGCGCGCTTGACATCGAACTGGCCGGCAAGACTCGCGGCGTGGTAGATTTCCCGGAGGAGCGGCTTCGGGTCACCGAACGGCGAACCCAGATCTCGGAGGAGTTCAGGACGACTCGCGCCGTAGTTGACCCGGTAGCCAGCCTTTACCTTTTCATCTATCGGGTCGAACCGAACCTCCGAATCTAAGGAAGCCAGCAGCCGGCTGTCTCCTCGAAAATGTATCTGCGAAGCATTCCAGTATTTGCGGATATCAAGCGCGTCGACGGTGAGCCTAGCGAGCGGATCCGGGGTTCCAAGAAGCTGTTGCCCGGTCAGGATTACTCGTCCCTCGTCCCGCATTCCTTCCTCGAGCGTAGGAGCCTCCGCCAGCCACGCCATGGCCGGAATCTTTGGTCCCGCCCGACATAGGAATTGGGCGAGCCCCGCCGCCGTTGTAGGGGTCAAAACATCTCCTAGGTCGGTCTGCCCAAGCTGCTCGTTCAGTTTGTCGAGCGGCTCGTTGGCCGACACAATGATGTCCAGCGCGTCCTTGGCCATCCGACAGCAAGGGTCCCACACGATGGCAGCTTCGGCGGAACGAAGCTGCTCTTCTTCGTGCTCCACGGTTGGGTCAAGCACAAGCCGGATCCGGCCGCTTTTCTCCGGGCTCGCAGCCAAGCCGAGCGCGGAAGTCACCACCTCCAAGTCTCGGCTAAGCGATCCTGCGGCCAAGTGAACGAGGGCGAGCCGGCCGGCGATAGGTGCATCGCAGGTTACGGTCCCGCCACTGGCTGATAGCAGGCGGCACAGTGACCGGTAGGAAACGATAACTGGACCGATTTCCGGGACCGGCGCCGTCTGGATCAGACCAAATATCATGGAAGGCGCTCACCCAACTTTATCCTACGCAAAGCTACGCTCAATCCCGCGAACTCACTGAAAACACAATGTCTTACCTCCTCGTTCAACTGGACGCTCCGCTGTGGCGAGCCGTCCGCGAGCTGTACTTGAAGGACCTGGTGGTGGAAGCCCTCCACGAGGCAGAACTGCTTGGAGGCTTGGACTCGAACGATCTTTACGCGGAGGCCGAGGTTCGAACCAAGGGACGGCAGTGGAAGCTGCGGCCATGGCTTACGCTTGAAGCGATTGAGTCCGAAGTCCACGACTTTCACTCGCTTGGCCAGCTTGTGGCGGCTCAATGCGACGACCTCTCGAAGCGCTTCGGCTGGGACCACCGCGAATCGACCTTGATCGCAATGCTCCCTCAGGACGTCGAGGCGCCCTGGATGCCGGGTCGGTGGGGTTATTTCGTGGACAAGGACCCATACGACAAGATCTGCCTTCCACACCATCTGCTCGCGAACCCGGGGGAGCTCGTTCGCACCACCCGCCACGAGTTTATGCACGACATCACCCTGAACCTGAGCAGTGGGAAAGCGAGCCGCTGGCTCTCAGAGGGCCTCAGCACCTATGCGGAGGACCGCCGAGACCCAAAGGCGGTTCTCGACTTTCAAACTGGCGCAGCAGACTGGGCCAATCCAGTCGACCTGGTCGGACTGCTCACGGTCGACAATCGGCGTGAGGAGATGCAGCGTTCGATCCACCTTGCCTATGCGCAGTCGAACCTGATCGTGAGATATCTAGTTTCTCAATATGGTGAAACCGAGCTCGGCTCTCTCCTCCAGACTCTGGGGGATGAGTCTTTTTTCGGTTCGCTGCAAACCGAGTTGATGTCCCGTTCGCATGTCGACACGGCGCTCAGAAAGCAGCTCCACCTCAGCGAGATGGAGCTGTTCGAAAAAGCACATGAATGGGTGCGAGCCCAAGCGAGGTAACTGAAAGCCTACTTCGGCATCGCCATCGGTTTGCCGTCCATCGTCATTGGCCCATCCGTCCAAACCATCTTGGACATCTTCCATCTGCCGCCCTGCTTGACATAGGTCTCGGTCGACATGCCGGACGACAACATCGTGTGTGGCTTTTTGTCCTTCCCAACCACCAGCCCGCCGACTGTGCGATTCGTCTTGGTAACGACCGTGCCCCCGGATACCGTGTAAGACAGAAGCTGCGTCGTCGCAATGGTGATCTTCTGCATTGCGGAGAGGCCCATTTGCATTTCGGACACCATTTGAGTCGCCGTCAGCGGCTTGCCAGGTCTGTTCTCGATGTACACAAAGTCCGGGGTCACGCCCGAAAGCACCGACTTCTTGAGAAGCGGGAAATTCTTGGTGAGGATCGCCCCACAAATCTGCTTGTCGGAAGCTTTGATCTCGGCTTTAAGGGAATCAGCGCTCGCGACCAGGGTCAGTCCGAGCAACGCAATCACAAATGCAACACCTTTCATCGCAGAGACACTATACAACGGCGCTCTGTCCTAGCACAGTTATTTCGAACTAACAAAGTCTGAGACAAGGCGGAACACCTTGGAATTGGGGTCTAGCAGGGCGGACGCCACGGCCTCATGAGTGGAATATTCGTCCGCGTGTTTGGAGACGGACACGCCTCCGTCCCTCAGATGCTTCGCGAAGTCTTGACTCTGCCCCACGTCCACCAGTTCGTCCTGGGTGGAATGGATCACCAGCCAAGGCGTTTTGAGCACCACGGGCCTCCGAGTCGGCGACGCGACTGCCCACTTGTTTGGGTTGCCGAACGCTTTGGTAATAAACCAGTTGCGATAGGCAGGCCAGGCTGAGTCCAGCTTCGGCAGATCATAGATGCCCTCCAAGCCGACAAACCCCGTGGGCGGGGAGTGTCTGAGATAGTCGCCGGTGGCGAGCAGGCCCGCGATATGCGCTCCGGCTGAGTGACCGATCACGTAAATTCGGTCCTTGCGATATCCGTATTTGCCGGCGTTCGCAACCAGCCACCGGTACGCCGCCGCAATATCTTCCACATGAGCCGGGTGCTTGGGCGCCCCGGAGCTGGAAAGTCGATAGTTGGGAATTGCCACCGCATAGCCGCGTTGTCCCCAGATGAAGCCAACGCGCTGATACATCGACTTGTCACCTGAGACCCACGCCCCGCCATGGACAAAGATGAGCAGCGGATTTTCCCCACGCTTCGCTGGCAACGCCAAATCCAACTGGTGCGCAGACGAGCCATCGTCCAGGTACGGCAGGTTCATGTGGAGCGAGACAGAGGCGGGCGCCGGACCTCTTTGGACGGGCTGCGCGTTCACCGGCGCCCTGCATCCCATCAGTGCCGCCCCAAGCAACATCGCCTCGCAACGCATCGTGCAAGGATACTCCTCGCGGATGTTAAAGCTTAACATCTACTTTGTTGCGCGGAATTACGCACAATCCACACATGTGGATAACTATGTGGATAACTCATCCAAACCGTTTGGAAGCAACCCGCAAACCGTCCAGGGTCAGGTTCGGTTCATAGGCCTGAATCGTGGCGCAGAGGTCGGCAAACATCCCCCCCAGGCCCCCCGTCGCGACTACGGAACAGTCGGCCCCAAGCTCCGTCATCATCTCCCGAACAAGGCCATCGATTGCATGTTTGTAGCCGAGCACGATTCCCGATTGCAGGGACCCCACGGTTGACTTTCCAATCGCCCGAGAAGGTGCGGCCAGGTTCAAACCTTCTACGTGAGGCAGCTTCGCGGCCCGATTGAAGAGCGCCTCGCTCCCGACGAGAATTCCCGGCATAATCGCTCCGCCCACATATCGAGCCTTCGAATCGATGACGTCGAAGGTGGTCCCGGTTCCCAGGTCCACGACGATAATCGGCGGCTGATAAAGTTCAAGCGCCCCCAGCGCGTTCGCGATCCGGTCTGCTCCGACAGACGCGGCGGGCTGGTAGTCGATGTCCAATCCAACTTTAGAAGCCGCAGTCAAGAAGCGGAGCGGAATGTGGAAAAACCTTTCGCATAGCCAGGACAACGCCTCGTTGGCGGGCGGGGAAACCGATGCGCAGATCGCGCCGTCGATTTCCCAAGGAATACCGGCAATCCCAAACATCGCTTTGAGCCACCCGGCAAGCTGATCCTCGGTCGTGTATGAGGACGTCGCTCGCCGCCACTGAACGACCCACGACTCACCGTCCCACAGAGCAAAGACGGTATGCGTATTGCCGACGTCAATCGCCAAGAGCATAGGTGAGGTCTACCCTTCCTTCCACATGACCGCCCATGCGCTGCTCCATGGCGGACACGATTCGATCCGCGACCTGATCCCGAGCCGCGTACTCGTCGGCTTCAACCATCACCCGGATCACCGGCTGGGTTCCGCTTGGCCGGACCACCAGCCGCCCTCGCGAGCCAAGCCGCTCGCGGCCCTCCTCGAGAACATCGCGGAGCGTCTCCTGCCACCCGGCAGTTGCGTCCACCGCGACGTTGACCAGAAGCTGCGGCCAGGGCTCATAGGACTCGTAGAACTCGGCCGCTGTCTTGCCCGTCAATTTGAGCACCCGGAACAACTCGAGCATCGTGACCAAGCCGTCGCCGGTCGGGCCGTGATGTGGAAAAATGATGTGACCGCTCTGCTCGCCGCCGATCAGAGCTCCCGTCGATCGGATTCGTTCAGCCACATACTTGTCGCCCACCGGGGCACGTTCGACCGTAATGTTCTGTTGGGCGAGGTACTCGACGAACCCGCCGTTGCTCATCACCGTCCCGACAATCAGACTTGGGTCGAGCCTGCCAGCCCCTTTCGTGTGTTCCGCCCAGATGCCCATCGTTCGGTCGCCGTTGATGAGCCTCCCCTGCCCGTCGGAGAAAACCGCCCGATCAGCGTCGCCGTCAAATGCGACCCCGACCTGGGACCCGGAATCTACCGTAACCTTGCAGATCGTATCTGGCTTGGTAGCCCCGCCCACCGCGTTGATGTTAACTCCATCGGGGTGTGTCCCGGTTGCGCAGACCTTGGCGCCAAGTCGCCGAAGAATAGTCGGCCCGAGTTCCCAGGCCGCTCCGTGTGCTGCATCGATGGCCACCCTCCAGCCATCTAGCCGCTCCGGCACAATTGACTCCAGCATCGCCAAATAGCGTTCGATGCCGTCTCGCCCATGCTGGATCCGCCCAACGCTGCCTCCGATCGGCCGGTCGAACTTCGAATCGATCAACTCCTCGATCGCGAGTTCCGTTTCGTCTGGCAGCTTTGCGCCGCCATGCCCGACGAACTTGATCCCGTTGTCCGGGGCCGGGTTGTGAGACGCGGAGACGATAACCCCGAGACCAAACTCCCCGGTTCGGGAAATAAACGATACGGCAGGGGTTGGAGCTACTCCGAGGTCATAGACGCTGACCCCGGCGCTGCAAAGGCCCGCCGATACAGCCGCCGCCAACATGTCACAGCTTGCGCGGGTGTCCCTCCCGAGCACGGCAAGTTGTGGCTCCCCCGACCTGGAGAGATAGATTCCTGCCGCTTGACCAATCGCGAGGGCAATCTCCGGGGTCAGCTTAGAGTTGGCGACGCCCCGAACGCCATCGGTGCCAAACAGCTTTTTGCTCACGCGCTTTTTTTAGCCACCCGGACTCTTGCCGGGCGGATCACCTTCTCTCCCATCCGATATCCAGCTTCGATCTCGGTCGTGACCGTCTCTTCTGGATGTTCTTCGGACTCTTCGGTGCCAAGCGCTTCATGCACGTTCGGGTCGAAAGGAGTGCCCACCGAGTTGATTCGGGTCACGTTCTGGCTCTCCAGGGCTTGCCGAAGCTGCCGCTCAACAGCCTTCACCCCTTCGACGATCGTCTCGACTGCCGCTCCCGCGGTGAGGTGAGACAGGCTCCTCTCAAAGTTGTCCAGGACAGGGAGCAGGTCCCGAACAAAGTTCTCCGTTGCAGTCTGGCGGATATTCAGGATGTCGTGCTGATTCCGCCGCTTGAAGGTCTGGAAATCGGCCATCAGCCGCAGGACCTGGTCCTTGAGTTGGTCTCTCTCGGTCGTCAGGCTCTGGACCTTGTCCAGCAGTCCGGACATATCGTCTTCAACCCGATCCTGAGCCGCGCCAACCTGTTCTTCTGATTCGTTCAGGTTTGCCGAGTCAAACGTCGATTCTGGTTCGCTTGCGTGGTTCTCGTCGTGAGCCATAGGTTCGTTGGTAAACCAAGAGGATACCTTTGGTGGCCAGTGGCGCCCTGAGGCGAGGGACGTCTTTGCCGCGTCTCTACCCACCAGCAGCAGGGCGGGAGAGACCCCTATCTGCTTGAAAACTGCGGGTAGTCCGGATTGTGAAAATTGGAAGCGGCGGGGTTTGAGAACTACCCAGGAAAACGCGCGAAGCAACTACCGGACGTAGTGGATGACAGGGCTCGTGAGCTTGTCTAAGAGCATCAAGGAAACGACGGGGAGAGGTCTCTTCTTCGCGACTTCACGGGCCTCGTCAAAGGACAGCTCGCGGGTCGCCATTCCAGAGAGATCGATCCATTCCGCGAAGCGGAACGCACCGGCTTCATCGCTGAACGCGGCCAGTCCATGCACACCTTCGTGGCAGAAACAGCCGTATCGGTCCGAAGAAGGGTGGTGTAAAACAAACAACCTCTCGGGGAAGGTTTCGTCTAAACCGATTAGAGGGAGATCAAGGACCTTTTGCATGAGCTTTTTAGATTCGGATTAGCACCAATCTTATTGGTTCCGGACGTTCAATAGTTACGGTGCGGCTTGCCGATTTTGTAAATTGCGGGAGAGTTCGCATGGATTCGTGAAGGGGTCTCATGGGACCTACCAAGATTGCGCTCCAGACCGCATTAGGTATAATCCCGTTCCTCCGGACGTAGCTCAATGGATAGAGCATCAGTCTTCGGAACTGAGGGTTGGGGGTTCGAGTCCCTTCGTCCGGGCCAAAGCCTCAGCGAGCGTCGAAGCTCCCGAAGAGTTCTCGCTTCAGCGTGTCGTAGGCGTGGCAGGCGAGACGCTCCAAATTGACCACATCTTCGCGGTTGTACGCGACGAGCTGCGCCAGCGCCGCTTCGTCCTGCAGGGTTTTATAGCGCCTCCATAGCCGGATAGCATCCTGCCCCCCTAGTCCATCGGTGTCATCGCCACGGGCAATACCCATCTGTCTTTCGATGCTCTTCAAACCGCCCCGCAACCCGATTCTTCGCAAGGTTGGGCACAGGTCCAAATGGATTTGGTCAAGGCGCAAGAGCGGAAAGCATTTTTGCAGCATCGGGAGATCGAACCCCGCCCCGAAGAAGGTGACGATCATCGAGTAGTGGCTGATCACGTCGGGAAAATTGCCGAGGTCGATCCCCTTGATGAGGCATTTGAAGTCTTGTCCGTCGTAGAGACCGATCGTTGTAACGGAGTCGCCGCGCTGTCCGCCGTCCGTCTCGATATCCAGATAGACGCATTTGGACCGGAAGTCAGGAAACGCTCGCCATGCCTCGGCGAGTCCAAGACCCTTTCGAAAGTATTGATGCCGGCCAGAAGCCAGCGCCTTGATCGATCCATCCACCACCCGCTTGACGGTGTCGGAATCCGCAGAGCCACACGAATACTTTGCGCCGGGAACCTTGTAGTGGCTCCAAGAAAAACAACCCTGCTCCCACAAGAGCCGTTCGGCTGCCTGCGCAATACCGGGCACGTGAATGAACGAGTTCTCGAGCAAGGCGACTAGCCCTTGCCTTTTGGTTTGTCCTTCACGACCGTGATCTCAACGTCCTGGCCCGCTTTCCTATACGGAGTCGGGGTAATCGTGGTGCCGTTCGTGCCCCAGAACATTTTGCTGGCGGTGTCGTTTCCGTACCAGTAGTAACCCGTATTCAAGGCTTTGTCGAACTCGCCGAAGAGTTGGATGACGCCGGTTCCGCGGTAAGTGGCGCTCATGTGATCGCCGAACCACTGGATGCCGTCGAAGTCCCCATCCACGTGCAGGTGCCCCTTCCCGTAAAAGACCTGCTTGTGATCTTGCGGCCGGTCGTACTCCAACTTCACACCGGCTGAAGGCGTCGCAGTTCCCTTCAGTCCGCTTACCAGGATGGTTCCTTTAAAGTCTATGTCGAGGACTCCAACGTCCAGTTGCTCAGAGCCTTGCTTGATCTTGAAGGAGCCCAAGTTCGTCTCTAAGTGAAGCCCCGGTCCCCCCTGGCCGGGCAGAAGATGGGCTGCAACCGGACCGCTCGGCGGGGCGGCTTGCCTTGGCGTTGGAAGCGTTCCAATGCCGGGCTGGGGCTGCTGCCCAATAGAAAACGCGGGGAGCGCGGCGGCGCAGGCAACGGCAAAGAGGGCAGGTCTCATACTCGGAATCCGGAACAGTGTATCCAAACAACCGCCTCGCCACTGAATCGGTTCCAGAGCAGGTCGGCGAAAATGCGCAAATGTTCGTTCAAGGTGTCAGGGGCCGATTCGGGCCGGCGTCTTGAATTGGGTACCTTCAAAGAAGCGATGTTGAGAGGACCGGCAGTGACGGCATTCATTGCGGCTTTCGCATTCGGAGCCGTCATCTGGGCGTTCTCCAAGAATGCCAGCCCTTACGTGACGATCGCCCAAGCCAAGACGATTTCCGGCGACCACCTGCATCTGGCGGGCGACATTCTCAAAGACACGGTGCACATGGACATGCTCCACCGAACGCTGACCTTTGACCTGAAAGACGCCACCGGAGCAACCGTGGAAGTGGTTCACGAGGGTGACCCTCCAGCCAACATGGACGAGGCAAAAAAAGTGGTTGCGGTCGGCGGAATGGAGAACGGCAAGTTCATCTCGCACCAACTCTTGATCAAATGCCCGAGCAAATATGAAGCCGCTCCGGGCCAGAAAGTAGCCAAGAACTAGACACCCGCCGTGAACGACCTCCCACCCGGCTTTGCAATTGCGCCCACCTGGGCCCTCGACACGGGCATCTTAGGCAGAGTTTGCATCTGGTCGGCAACGGTCCTCTTCCTCCTATCAGCCATTCTGTGGATCCTTCGGCCAAACCGCGATCTGCTGGAAAGACCGGCCAAGCTTGCCTTTGCACTGGGTTGCCTCGCGATCTTTGGCGCATTCGGATCTCTTCTGGCCCTCTTTGTTAAGGATCAGTTCGAGTTCCAGACCGTGTTTGAGCACGGCGACTCGCTCACCGATCTGAAATACAAGATCGCCGGGATCTGGTCTGCCCAAGAGGGGAGCATTCTCCTTTGGGCTACCACAAGCTCTCTTTTCAGCCTGGTGTTCGTGCGATTTTCCGGGCTTTACCGCCGGTGGTTCACCGTAAGCGCTTCTGTTTTCCTCGCGACGGTAGCGGCCATGTTGGCTTACGAGACGCCATTCAACGTCGCCCAAGAACTGGCGGTGCACGGCCATATCTTCGTTCCCGCCCACGGCGGTGGCATGACGCCGAGCTTACAGAACTACTGGGTAGTTATTCATCCACCCACAATCTTCTCCGGCTTCGGCTGTCTCACGATCTTCTTCGGGATGGCTTGCGCGGCTCTCCTTCAGCGCAACGCGATCGACTGGGTTCGCATCATTCGACCTTGGGTGCTCCTTGCGATCGGTATCCTTGGCGTCGGGATCTGCATGGGCGGTCTCTGGGCGTATGAGACCCAAGGGTGGGGCGGGTTCTGGTCTTGGGACCCGGTCGAGAGCGCGAGTTTCATCCCATGGCTCTTCCTCGTGGTGCTGGCTCACGGGATCATCGTCCAGACAACTCGGAACAAGTGGGCTTCCACGAACATTTTGCTGGGAGCCCTTCCCTTCTTGACCTTCTTCTGGGGCACGTTCCTCACTCGGTCGGGACTGCTGGACAACGTAAGCCTTCACAGCTTCGCCGATATGGACAAGAGCGCCAAAGGGATTCTGTGCTGGTCCATGGTGGGACTTCTGACGGCCTTTGCCGTCATCTATGGGTTGCTGGTCAAAAAGGCGACCGCCGACGTGCCCAAGCCGGCCGACGAGCCGCAAGGACTGAACCGGGAAGCGTTCTACCGCTTCGGGATGGTGGTGGTCGGCATGTTCGCGGTGGTCGTGACGCTCGGCATGAGTTGGCCCGTGATTGTCGCCACCATCCAGCACAGCACCGGCAGCAAGGTCGAAGAGTGGCTTTACCACCAAGTCACCGTCTGGTTCTTCATTCCGATCATGCTATTGATGGCGATCACGCCGTTCGTGAGTTGGAAGGGTGAAGGCTTTCGGACGCTCTGGGCCCGACTGTTTTCGGTCGTCTGTATCTCAATCGGCCTGACCGGATTTGCCCAGATGGGCCTGATGTCGCCCCAGATCGGCGTTCGACCGGCGGCCGCGGCGAGCGTCGCTGGTCCGTTCCACACCTCGGCGCCCCTCGTCTACTGGATGCTCTTGCTCTTGTTCTTGTGCATCTTCGTGCTGGTCGCGAATATGTGGCGACTCGGGGAGATCCTGAAGCGGAGTCCGCTCGGCGTGGGCGGTTTCATTGCCCATGCGGGGATGGCGGTGCTCATGGGTGGGTTGATCCTCAGCCGCGGCTATGAGCAGAAGCAGACCGTTTTTGTGAGGAAGGGCGCCCCCGCCTTTGCCCTGGACGGATACCTGATCACCTACAAGGACGCTACAAAGCTCGATCCGTTTGATAGAAACGGGAAGGTGTTTTTCACGGTGCACCCGCCGACCGGCGCG
>Ga0302325_10016540_pt1 | contig 15622 bp, 9 predicted proteins | sample Palsa_T0_2_FD_201948 | JGI IMG/M metagenome (GOLD analysis project Ga0302325, IMG submission 201948) | Peat permafrost microbial communities from Stordalen Mire near Abisko, Sweden - Palsa_T0_2 | ecosystem: Environmental > Terrestrial > Soil > Palsa > Peat permafrost | place: Sweden: Abisko...
ATCGAATTGGGCGGCCAGGACGCTAAGATCATCATCTTCAAAACGGATCCGGAGACCGGCCGCAAGAAGAAAATCCCGTCCATGAACGATAAGTGCGCGGGCGGCACCGGCGCCGTGATCGATAAGATCAACGCCAAGCTGCGCATCCCCTCGTCCCAGCTCTGCGAGATGGGCTACAAGGGAGTCAAGTTGCACCCCGTGGCCGGCAAGTGCGGTGTGTTCGCCGAGACCGATATCAACGGTCTGCAAAAAATGGGCGTTCCGCCGGACGAACTGATGGCGTCGCTGTTTGAAGCCATCGTGATGCAGAATCTCTCGGTGCTCACGCGTGGCAACACGCTGCTGCCGGTGGTCCTGCTGCTGGGCGGCCCCAACTGCTACATCAAGGGAATGCGCGATTGCTGGAAGAGCAACATTCCCAAGATTTGGGAAGAGCGCAACACCCCGCTGCCCGAAGGCATCCCGCCGGAAGATCTCATCAAGACTCCGGATAACGCGCAGTACTTCGCGGCCATTGGATCGGTGGAATTCGGTAAGTCGGAAGACGACGAGATCGGACAGTACATCGGCTACGACAAGCTGGAATGGTACGTCACTGTCGGCCGCGAGTTGGAAAAGGCCAAAAAGGGCGGTAACGGCGGATTGGCCAAGGACGATGTCGAGTTGGCGGCCTTCAAAGAGAAGTATCGCACCAAGAAGTTCACCCCCGTCACGTTCAAGCCCGGCGACGTCGTGGAAGGCTTCGTGGGTTTGGATGGCGGTTCCACCTCGACCAAGGCAGTTCTACTTTCCAAGGACCACAAGCGCCGCATTCTCGCCAAGACGTATCAGCTCTCCAAGGGAAATCCCATTGAGGATACCATCGAGGTGCTGCAGAAACTGGATGCCCAGATTCGCGATCAGGGCGCGGAACTGAAGATTCTGGGTGTAGGCACCACCGGATACGCCAAAGATATCCTTAAAGATGTGATCGGCGCGGATGCCGCGTTGGTCGAGACCGTGGCCCATACCGAAGCGGGCATGCACTTCTACGACAACGTGGATGTGATCTGCGACGTGGGTGGCCAGGACATCAAGATCATCATTCTGAAGAACGGCCGCGTGAAGGATTTCAAGCTGAATACCCAATGTTCCGCGGGTAACGGCTACTTCCTGCAATCCACCGCGCAGGGCTTCAACGTGCCGGTGGAAAAGTACGCCGACACGGCCTTCGGCGCGACTGGCTATCCCTCGTTCGGCTACGGCTGTGCGGTCTTCATGCAGAGCGACATTGTGGACTTCCAGCGGCAAGGCTGGAAGCCGGAAGAGATCATGGCCGGCCTGTGCAACGTGCTACCCAAGAACATCTGGCTCTACGTTTCACAGATCCCCAACCTCTCCGCCATCGGGACGCGCTTCTTGTTGCAGGGCGGCACGCAATACAATCTGGCCGCCGTGAAGGCGCAGGTCGATTTCATCGAATCGCGCTTCAAGGGCAAGGAATTCCCGGCCGAAGTGATCGTTCACGAGCACTGCGGCGAAGCCGGCGCGATTGGCGCGGGTCTCGAAGCCGGACGGCTCTGGGACAACGGCCACGTCTCCACCTTCATCGGGCTCGACGCTTGCGCGCACATTCAGTACAAGACCACGCGCGAAGAAGCTACCCGCTGCTACTTCTGCAAGAACAAGTGCCTTCGCACCTTTATCGACGTGAAGACGAATATCGTCAACGTCAGCGCAGCGCCGCCCAAGAAAACCAAAGTGCCGCTCGAACCGGGCGCACAGCGGCTGATCATCGCCACCTGCGAAAAAGGCACAGTGGAAAATATCGAGGATATGCGCGGCATCAAGGGCAGCCTCGACAAGATCAAGAAAGCTAATCCGAATTATGTGGAAGTGGCCGCCAAGGGCGTCTTCCGCGTGCCGGATGTGCCTGTGGTAGCCGACCCGGCGCCGAAATTCCAGATCACTGCCGCGCAAAAGAAACGCGCCGCGCTCTTGAAGAAGCGCTCCGAAATCCGCATCGGCATGCCCCGCGTGCTGAACATGTACTCGCAAACGCCGCTCTTCTCAGGCTACTTTGCGGCCCTGGGCATCCAGTCGCAAAACATCGTGTTCTCGGATTTCACCAGCGAGGAATTGTACAAGGAAGGCGCCAAGCGCGGCGCTATCGACCCCTGCTTCCCCTCGAAACTCGGCATTCCGCATGTACATAATCTGCTTTACAAGCTGCATGCCAAGAAGCCGCTCGACATCATTTTCTTCCCGATGATCGATTGCCTCACTACCGATCTATATAAGGTGCAGGCCAGCCGAAGCTGCCCCACCGTGGCGACCACGCCCGAAGCGGTGAAAGCTGCCTTCATTAAGGAAGGCGATCTGTTCGCCGAAAAGGGCGTCCAGTTTCTCAATACGTTCGTCAACCTCTCTAAGCCCGATCTGTTTGAACGGCAGATGTACGAGCAGTTCAAAGACATCTTCGGACTCTCTCCCGAAGAGAATAAGCGGGCCATCGAGCAGGCTTATCGGTCGCTCAGCTACTTCGACAACGTGATCATGCGCGGCGCGGCTCGCGAAACTCTGGAACAACTGGAGCGCGAGGACCGGATCGGTGTGGTGCTGTTGGGCCGTCCGTATCACAACGACCCCGGCGTCAACCACGAAATCCTGGAAGAGTTTCAGAAGCTCGGCTACCCGGTGTTTGCGCAGGATTGCCTGCCCATCGACGACGACATCATCTGGCGCCTCTTTGGTGAAGAGGTATTGTCCGGAGAAGCTCCGCATCCCATGTCGATCAACGACGTGTGGAAAAACTCCTACAGCGAAAATACCAGCCGCAAGGTATGGGCCGCCAAATATGTGGCGCGCCATCCCAACCTGGTAGCGCTGGAGCTTTCCAGCTTCAAATGCGGCCACGACGCCCCCATTTATACGGTGGTGGAAGAGATCGTGGAGCACTCCGGCACGCCGTACTTCTGCTTTAAGGATATCGATGAGAACAAGCCCACCGGATCGATCCGGATTCGCGTGGAGACCATTGGCTACTTCCTGAAGCGCTACCGCGAAGATATGGTGCGCAACAAGAATAAGTCCAAGACCATCGACGATCAGCTAAGGGAGTTCGAGAACCGTCTGCGCCGCCAGATGTTGCGCGATACGGGCGACGACGCCATGGTTCGCGAATCGTTCGAAAGCGGCTCGATGCCGCAAATTCACGTGAGTCTGGGAGCCTTACAGGCATCGCATCCGGCGAAGCCGCAATACGAAACCGTCTCCGGCGACTAACTTCGATTACTCTGTGATTTTTCCCGCCGCGCAGCCCTCTGGTTGCGCGGCGTTTTATTTGACAGCCCGCGCTTGGCGCAGTATCCACAGCGCCGCGGCGGTACACTGTGGGTATGACAACAGGCGTCGAAATCGGAACCCTGATTGATCGCGAACCCGAAATACGGGGCGGGCGGCCCAAAATCGCCGGCACCGGGTTAACGGTAAGGCGAATTGCCGGCTGGTACAAGATGGGCATGCTTCCGGAGGAAATCGCCCTCGAGTATCCGCACTTGAGTCTCGCTCAGGTTCATGCCGCGTTGACGTATTATCACGCTAACCGCGAGGAGATAGAATCCGATATCGCCCAGGAAGAGGTCGCGGCGGCTCACTGGGAGCGCGAGTTGCCGGGCGACTGAACCGGCGATGGGCCGTGCCCAACTCTACCTCGACGAGGACACTATGCGCAGGGCCCTCGTATTCAGCTTGCGCGCCCGGAACGTCGATGTGTTAACTGCTTTGGAAGCCGGCATGATCAACCGGAGTGATGAGGATCATCTTGCGTTGCCGCCAGATCGGGACGGGTTTTATATTCATTCAACGTGGCGGACTATTGCATTCTCCATCGAACTTGGCTATCCGAACAGCGGTTTCATGCCGGGATTGTGATCGCGCCTCAGCAGCGATACACTCCTGGCGAAGAACTTCGCCGGCTCATGCGCCTGATCTCCACTGTTAGCACCGAAGGAATGCACAACCGGATCGAGTTTCTCTCCGCATGGTCTTAACTGCGGACCGTGCAGGAGCCCTTACTGGGGGCAACCGTAAGTCCGAGTCGCCGCCGACTGCGCTTGTTGCGCGTCCGCAGGCAGCAGCGCATCGCGATAGGACTGCGCCAGGTCGGCAAACGCGTTGCAAAGATCGCCCCTTACTCGCGGACATCCCGCCAGATTCAGCTGAGCCTTACCGTCCTGCAAAAATGCGCACGCGCCATCGGGGATCTTGCCATACAAATCGCGAATGGCCGCGATGGTGGACGGCTGGAAACCATCCACCAGCGCACGCTCTTCCATGTTGGTAACCGCCAGCGGAAAATTTCCCATCGCCGAGTAGGCCAGCACCAGCCCGTCGTAGGATTCCAGCGTGTGCGGATTCAAACCCTTGGCATAGCGTAGCGCATCCACAGCACTGGCATTGTCACCCAGATGCAAATAGTCGTTGGCCAGGATAAAAAACAACTGCGGATTAGACGCGCGCACCGTCACGGCGCCGTGGGTCCGCTGCAAATCGTCGTAGGTCTTCTCCTGGACTTGCGAAATCTCCCGCGCCCGCAACAGCACATCACGCGATTTCCGGTACCACTCCAGCTGCTGCGCCGGCTCCACCAAGTCCGCTTTGGTAGTGTAATAAAGGCCCAGAAGCGTCGGCGGGAATGATGACGACCGTGGGGGCGGCAGCGGCGCCAGAATCCTCCACGACGTTTCCTGCTCCTGAATGATGCGGTCGATATTGACGCGCGCGTCCCGGTCGAACAATTCTTTCGCCAACATATCGTGCAGCCGGAAACTGCGTGGCGAGGTGGGGATGTCGGCGGTCGCCAACGAGAGGCTGTCGTTCCAATCGGAATTGCGCCAGACAGTGCGGACCGTGTAGAGCATCAGCAGTGTCACCACAATCGCAGTCGCATGCTTGCCCTGCAAGCGGAAGAGCACCGCGGCGACGGCCATGGCAAATGCCACCGACGGAAGATACAGGAAACGTTCCGCCACCGTGGCGCCGATGATGACCGCTAAATTCGATGTGGGCAGCAATGCGATCGCAAAAAATCCGGCGGTCCAAAACAGTAGCCGGTCCTTGCGAAAGCGAAGCACCGCCGCGGCCAGAATTCCACCTACCGCCAGCAGCGAAATCCACGCCCAGGGGTCGGAAAACGTACTCAACGCGATCTGATCGAACGACCGGTCGCACGAGAGCGCCACCGGCACGAGCAGCAGCCAGAGATCCAGCCCGATCACTTTGAGCGCGGTCCAACGCGCGGTCAGAAAATCGGCGCCGCGCAGCGGATTATCGACATAGCCCGGTTCTACCGGCGGGAGCGCACCCAGCACGGCGTGACGCACGAGAAACAGCACTACGAGCGACGCAGCGACAGCCGCATAATCCCGCCAGCGTGACACTACCGTCGATTTTCCTTCGCGGAAACAGAGGTCCCAGAGCAGCATCATGCCCACTAGGACCGCCGCGTTTTCCTTGGCGAAAACGCCCACTGTGGCGATCACGAAGAGTAGGGCTGTCACGCCGAGGCCTTGCCGTCGGACGTAGAGTAGTAGTCCGCCCAACACCGCCATGGCCGCCAACAGATCGGCACGCCCTACGATATTGGTGACGGCCTCGGTGGCGATGGGATGCACCGCCCAAAGCGCCGCCGCGAAGAAGGCCGGCCCGGCGCGGCGGAATAGCAGCAGCGCCAGTTCATATACCAGCCAGACATTCAGCACGTGCAGCAGGACGTTAACGATGTGGTATCCGGCGGCATTCGGCCCGTTTCCCAGCACCGCGTAGTTGAAGAGCAGGGAGAGCGTGGTTACCGGCCGGTACAATCCGTCGCCAGCCTTGGGCCACCAGTAATTCTTCTCCAGGATGAGCTGGATATTTGCCGTCGAGACAGATTGCAGGCGCGCATCCTGCGCCACGATGGCTCGCGAATCCTGCGCCAGCCCGAGACCGAAGGAATTGCAATACGCCACCACCACGATGGCCAACAGTGCCGCGCGGGCGCGCCACCGGGAGAGCGGGAATGAGGTTTCTGCAATTGGTTGGGAGCGTGCCAGATCCGCCATTATAAAATGGAGAGACTACGATGCGTTACTTCCTGGCCAAGACCGATCCCGAAACCTATTCCATAGACGATCTGGAACGCGAGAAGAAGACCTCCTGGGACGGCGTAACTAATGCGCAGGCCGTCCGTGCCATTCGCGAAATGCGGCCGGGGGACCGCATCTTTGTCTATCACAGCGGCGGCGTTTCCGGCGTGGTGGGTCTGGCCACTGTCCGTTCGGAGCCGCGCGACGATCCCAAGAATCCGAAATCGGCGGTGGTCGACCTGGAGTTTGCCCGCCGCCTGGAGCCGCCTACCGCGCTCAGCGAAATCAAACAGTCGAAGCTGTTCGACGATTGGGCGTTGGTGCGGCAGGGCCGTCTCTCCACCATGGCCGCTCCCGAGAATTTCGTGGAATGGATGCGGAAACGGTATCCGGGCGTAAAGATTTAGCTTCGCCGGAGCCAACGTTTTCGGCCCTTGCCTCGTCTTATTGAGCAAGCAGCGAAGACAAAGAGGCGCGGCCGGCCGGTCGCACAACCGGATGCGCCTCGGGGCTATTTACTCCCAAAGATTTCGCCGATACGCCGGTTGCGATACTCGAAAATCTTCTCCACGTCGCGCCGCACCTGCAGCCAGTTCACCAAGCGGCCCAAGAGTCCGAATGGCAGCCGGTAGCGCACGATGTCCGTCATGCGCGTGCCGCCATTGTCAGTTGCGAAGCGATGAGTGTGATGCCACAGTTGGTACGGACCGCGCAATTGCACATCCACGAAACGCGACGGCGGGTCCCAATGACGAATTTCAGTTGTCCACCGCACAGGAGCGCCGTGGACGCTCAGGCGATAGCGGATGGTGGCGCCTACCGCGAGGTGAATCGGACCGGGAGTGAGGGTGCGAAACGCCAGCCAAGGCGGCGTGAGTTCCTCCAGGTTGCGGGCATCGGAGAAGAAGGCGAAAACCTCCTCCAGGGGCCGCGGAATCCACTGTTCGCGACGGAAAGTGTGAAATCTCACTGGCGGGCCGGCCGCGTGGGAAGGGCGCAGCAATCCGGCCGGCACTCCTCGGCAGCCATGTGTCCATCGGCCCGCTCCAGAATCATTTCGCGGAGCATGGAGACAAATGCCGGGTGAACTCCGACGGTCGCCGCGCGGGAGAGATGGATGCCCAGTTCGCGGCATAATTCCGCGGCCTCGGTGTCGAGATCGTAGACCACTTCCATGTGATCGGACAGGAACCCGATGGGCGCGACGACAACGTCCGTCAGTCCACCGGCGGCGTGCAACTCGCGAATATGTGCGCAGACGTCGGGTTCGAGCCAGGGTTGGGACGGCGGTCCGCTGCGGCTTTGATACACCAGCGTTCCGGGCCGATCTACCGCCTGCGATACCAGCCGGCAGGCCTCCTGCAACTGGTCCACATACGGGCTGGTTTGGGCCATCGAAAGCGGAACGCTATGCGCCGTGTAGAGCAGCGTGGCGGCGGCACGCCGATCCTCGGGAATCGCCTGCAGCGCGGTGCGAACGCGATCGGCCATTGCGGCGATGAAGCCCGCACGACTGTGAAATGGCGGCAGCTTGTGAATCTCCGGGGCATCCGGTCCGGCCGCCGCGCGCGCCCGCTCGATATCCTCGCGATACTGGCGGCAGCCGGAATACGAGCCGAAGGCGGACGTCGCCAGGGCGAGAACTTTGCGGACACCATCGGCCTGCATCTGCCGCACGGTGTCGGCAAGCAGGGGATGCCAGTTCCGATTGCCCCAATAGATGGGCAGCCGGCAGCTATGCGCGGACAATTCGGATTCCAGGGCCGCAATCAATGCGCGGTTCTGATCGTTGATGGGACTCTTGCCGCCGAAGTGCTGGTAATGCCCGGCCACTTCCAGCATGCGCTCACGCGGAACATTTTTCCCGCGCAGCACATTATCGAGGAATGGGATCACATCGTCCGGCTGTTCGGGCCCTCCGAACGAGAGCAGCAAAAGCGCGTCATACGGTTGGCGCAAGAGTGTCATCCCCCCATAGCATTGTAGAATTACTGACTTCCTGTTTCGGCATGAGGACCGGTGTTTTCCTGCTCATAAGTATAACGGGGGTCATGCGTTAGGAATTTGTTTGGTGATCGCACAAAGACGTTGACACGTGCCGGCGCCGGGTATACAGTATTCCTAAATCTCGCAGTCCCACGATTGGACGGAAATACGGTGAACCATGAGATACCACGTTGTAGTATCTTGCCTCTGCGCCTTGATGGCCAGCGGCGCTTTTGCTCAGGACGATCGCGGCACGATCACAGGAACTGTCACAGACCCGTCAGGGGCGGCTGTGGTGGGCGCCAAAGTGAGCGCGGACAATTCTGCCACTCATAACGTCGTAGAGACGTTGACGACCGGCACTGGCAATTATACTTTGCCCCAACTACCAGTCGGAATCTGGGATGTTACCGTCGAGGCCGTAGGATTTAAGACGTTCAGGTCGCTGAAAAACAGCATCGAAGTGGCGCAAACGATTCGCGTCGACGTTAGATTGGAAGTGGGCGCCAGCACCGAAACCATCGCCATCACAGCGGACGCGGTTGCGATTCGAACAGAAGACGCCGATATCACAACCACCGTTGCCAATCAACTCTTTGTCGAACTTCCCATTCAATGGTCCAATGGTTTCTACGGAAACCAGGCAGTGCGTAATCCGCTTTCCGTGGCGCAAATTTTGCCCGGAATGAGCGGTGGCACAAGTTACTTCGCCTCGCTTGGACTGACAGGCGGCGGCGCCGCCGTCGATGGAGCGCCACCGGGCACCTTTAAGGCGCTGGTGGACGGACAGGACAGCACCAATATATATGCCCCGTCGTTCTTTTTTTACCAGCAGCCATCGGTAGAAGCGCTCGAAGAAGTCAGCCTGCAGACCTCGAATTACTCGTCCGAGTTCGGACAGGCGCAGGGAGGTATTTTCAACTTCACGGCGAAGTCCGGCACTAATCAATATCATGGCGGCCTCTTCTATCGTTTTACCAATGAGGACCTGAACGCTCATCAGCCCTATACGGGCTCGCGAAATCCCAGCCGGCAAAATAATTTCGGCGGCACATTCGGCGGCGCTGTGCGGATTCCCCATGTGTATAACGGACACGACAAGACGTTCTTCTTTTTCTCCTACGAAGGATTTCGCTCCGTTCTTCCGGCCCCGAGTGCGGGGACGTTCACGACGGTCCCCAATGCGAATGACATCGCGGGCAATTTCGCGCCGGACCTGGGTGCGCAGGTTACGTGTGCCGGCGGTCCATGCAAAGACGGACAGGGAAGTCCGGTCCTCGCGGGAGAAATTTATGACCCGAATAATGTTTCGGCGGACGGGTATACGCGATTCCCGTTTCCGAATAATGCGATTCCGCAGAGCCGAATGGATCCGGTCTCTCTGAAGATTCTGAGCTATCTGCCCAAGCCGACAAACAGCTTGCAGTCCAATAATTATCAGTTGTCCGGAACTACTCCCCGGCCGCAGAACCTCCCATCCCTCAAGATCGACCATAATTTCTCAGACAAACTGAAACTGTCGATGTTCGATTCTTACGTGGGAGGCTCGGGTCAAACCAGCACCGACGGCTTGCCTACGAACATCACCACGGCCGCATTCAATACCGCCTCGTCGGACACTGCCCGGGTAAACGTGGACGACACGATTCGGCCGGACTTGCTGATGCATCTGGGGGTGGGATATGTGAATACGCAGGTTCACAAACATGCCTTCCCGGAGGTGCTTGACTTCAACGAGCAAAGCCAACTCGGACTGACGGGCGCAATCTCCAGCGGCTTTCCGCAGGTCAGCGGACTCGGCAATTTCTCGCCGAGCGGAGCCCCCCTCGGCGGAATGAATAACCTTTTCGGGACGGAGTACGACCAGGATGTGAATACCGGCGAATTTACTTCCTCCGCGGCGGTCACCTGGGTGAAAGGGTCACACTCTTTCAAATTCGGGGGCAGCGGACAGACTCGCATGGAAGGGTTCAATTCCTGCCCGGGCGGGTTTGGAATCTTTGCATTCTCGGCCGCCCAGACTGGTCAACCCTTTGGCGCGGGCGGTGTGTCGCTGTCGCCCACGAACGGCAGTCCCGGGCTGGGCTTTGCCAGCTTCCTTCTCGGTTTGCCGAACGCGGTGACGATATCGCCATGCACCAGTGTGAACTGGCACGATTCGGCACTCGCGGGATACGCGCAGGATAACTGGAAAGTAACGCGGAGGCTTACGCTCGACCTGGGTCTGCGTTACGATCTGCAGGGACCGCCGCTGGAAGATCGGAATCGCATCAGTTCGTTTTCCCCGACGACTCCCAATCCGAGCGCCGGGAATTTGCCGGGAGCGGTGCTCTACCAGGGTTACGGACCGGATACCTGTAATTGCAAGAACTTTTTGTACCTGTATAAATTTGGCTTCGGACCACGCGTTGGCGTGGCGTTTCAGCTCAATCCGAAGACTGTCATCCGCGCGGGATGGGGCTTTTTCTACGGTGGCCCGGAAACGTTTCAGAGCAGCGCCGGCGGCCAAGGTTCACCTCCTGGAGTAGGCACGGGCTATGACACCATCACATTTTCCGCCCCCAAAGCCGGCGCGTCCGCGCTTCCCAGCGGCTTGCAGGCAGGCGTGCCCGTGAATACGGCTCTGTTCGCCGCGACCTTGCACCTGCCCGGAGCGGTCCCCACCACAAATCCGATTACGGGCATCAGTAACCTCAACTCGCCGACGATTTGGGATCCGGCGCTGGGCCGGCCGCCGCGCACCAGTCAATACAATGTCGCTCTGCAGCGTCAGGTCATCGGTGGCTTGACTCTGGAAGCTGCCTACGTAGGCAACCGCGGCGTTTGGCTGGATGCCACCATGTATCCGATTAACTCAGTGACTCCTGCGATTCTGGCCGCTCATGGGCTCAGCCTCTCCAACCCTGCGAACCTGACGCTGCTGACTTCGCAGATCGGCTCAGCGGCAGTCAAGGCTGCCGGTTTTACGGTCCCGTTCGCGAGCTACCCAACGACTACGACGCTGACCAACGCTCTCCGGCCGTTCCCACAGTTCGGAAGTTTGACCGCTACGTCCCCGGTGGGTAACTCCTGGTACGACTCCTTGCAGACCAAGCTGAACGCCAGGTTGAAGCACAACATTACAGCGCTCGCTACCTATACGTGGGCGAAGTCTCTTACCCGGCTGAGTACTTTCGACAACTGGACGGCTTTCAACACGCAAAAGGTGCTCGACGTGAATAGCATTCCGCAGTCCCTCTCCATAAATGCTATCTACCAGACACCTCATCTCAGTTCCGGCTTTCTGGGAACGAACAAGATCGTGAGGGAGATCTTCAGCGATTGGCAGGTTAGTTCGGTGCTGCGTTATCAGAGCGGACTTTTGATCACGGCTCCCAGCTCGAACGACAGCCTCGGCACTTACCTTGCGGGCGCTTCGGGGCAATATATGGCGCGAGTTCCCGGTCAGCCGCTTTACCTGACCAATCCGAACGGTCACATCGATCCGACGCAAGAGTTGTTTCTCAATCCAGCCGCCTGGACGGAATGCGGTCCGCTCGCCACATTCGGTTGCGGCGCGCCGCGGTATACCGACTTCCGCCAACGGCGATCGCCGCAGGAGGATATCGCGTTGGGCAGAAGATTCGTTCTGTCCGATTCGCATGCCGCCACCAGATTCTTCGAGATCCGCATGGAAATGTACAATCCGTTCAACCGGATTGTGTTTCCCGCCATCGGAGTGGGAAATCCGCTCACCGCCGCCACCCACAACTCGAATGGTCAACTCACCGGCGGGTTCGGCTTCATGAACGTCAACAACATCGCCACTGGCACGGCCAGGAATTTGTTGGCGGTCGCAAGATTTTCATTCTGATTTTGCGCGTGACCGGTGACTCCACTCGATCATCTTTCGAGAGATTTCGAGACGAAATCGCAGTTGCATCGTCTAGACGCATGAGAGCTCCAGTCGATGATCGAGTGGAGTATGCTGTAACAGATGCCCAGACGCGAGTCGCCGCTGCAAAACGAAATGCCCCTGGGGACGTTGGACATGCTGGTCCTTCAGACACTGGTTCTGGGCCCGGCCCACGGACACACCATAGCGCATGCCATCGAGCGCGGATCGGAGGATGTCCTGCAGGTGGAACACGGTTCTCTCTATCCCGCCTTGCACCGATTGGAGGATCGCGGCTGGATTGCGTCGTTCTGGGGCAGCTCGGAAAATAACCGCAAAGCGAAGTACTACCGTCTGACACCCGCGGGGCGGAAACAGTTATCCGTTCAGACCACGCGATGGGAGCAGGTGGTGCGGGCCATCGGCCGCATTCTGAAGCCGGCTACGGAGTAAGAGATGAGCATCAGGCGCTTCTGGCGGCGCGCGCAATGGGATCGGGACCGATCCGACGAGATGGAGTCCTACCTTCGGATTGAGACGGACGAAAACGTCGCCCGAGGCCTGCCGTATGACGAAGCGCGAGCGGCGGCACTGCGCAAGCTGGGCAACAGCACCGTGATTCGAGAGGAGATTTATCATATGAACACCATCGCCCTGCTCGATGAGCTGGTCCGCGATATGCGGTACAGCCTGCGCATGCTGGCCCGCAGTCCCATCTTTACCGCTGCCGCGCTGCTGACGCTGGCCATTGGGATCGGCGCCAATGCAGCGGTCTTCAGCGTGGTGAACAGCGTGCTGGTGCGGCCATTACGCTATCCCAAAGCTGAGCAACTGGTCGCCCTTCATCAAGATGCCCCAGGGGCAGCGGGACTGGCGAATGCCGCCGACGGCCTGGCGCTTTCGCCATCCATGTATTTCACCTACGCCGAGCAGAACCGCAGCTTTCAGGCGCTCGGCGTGTGGACTGCGGGGACCGCGAACGTTACGGGCCTGGCGGAGCCGGAGCAGGTTCGCACGGTTGAAGTGAGTGACGGCGTGTTGCAGGCTCTTGGGGTTCCACCGGCGGCGGGCCGATGGCTGCTGGCGGGCGACCAGATTCCCGAAGCCTCTGCGGCGTCTGGTATCTCGGGGCGTTCCTCCACCGTCATGCTCAGCTATGGATACTGGCAGCGCCATTTTGGCGGAGAGCAGTCGGTAATCGGACGGAATCTCATGGTGGATTCCCTGCCGCGCCGAATCGTCGGCGTCATGCCCCAGGGCTTCCGGATTGTCAAAGCAGAACCCGATTTGATTCTGCCCCTCGCATTCGATCGAGGCCGGGTGATTCTGGCGGGATTCGGATTCAATGGCATTGCAAGGCTCAAACCTGGTGTCACCATCGCGCAAGCGAATGCGGACCTGGCGCGGCTATTGCCGGTTTGGATGGACACCTGGTCGAACGGAGGCAACACCAACGGCCGATGGTACGAGAACTGGAGAATCCGGCCCACGATTCGCCCGCTGAAGCAGCAGGTAATCGGCAACGTCGGCGACGTTTTGTGGGTGGTGATGGCGACCATCGCGCTAGTGATGCTCATCGCGTGCGCCAACGTTACGAATCTGCTGCTGGTCCGCGCGGAGGCGCGTCAACGCGAGCTGGCTCTGAGAGCGGCGCTGGGCGCAGGGGTAGCACGCATTGTCCGCAGCCTGCTGGCGGAAAGTGTGATGCTCGGCGTGATGGGTGGCGCGCTCGGCGTGGTGGTGGCGTATGCCGGCCTGCGCCTGCTGGTGGCGATCGGTCCGGCCAATTTGCCGCGCTTGAACGAAATCTCCATGGATTTACGCGCCTTCGGGTTTACGCTGATACTTTCGGTGGTGTCGGGGCTTTTTCTGGGACTGATTCCAGCCTTCAAGTACGCCGGCCCGCAGATTTCCGCGGCGCTGCAAAGTGCGGGCCGAACAGCGAGTGTCAGCCGCGAGCGGCATCGTGCCCGCAACGTTCTGGTGGTTGCCCAAGTGGCTATTGTGATGGTGCTGCTGGTGAGCGCAGGGCTCATGATCCGAACCGCGCAGGCGTTGCGGACTGTCGAGCCGGGCTTCACCGGCGCGGAGCACCTGCAAACCGTGCGCATCGCGATTCCATCTTCGCTGATAGCCGATCCCCAACTCGTCACCAGGACGCAAAACAACCTGGCCGACAAGCTGAGCGCGATTCCCGGGGTGGCGTCGGTTGGATTTGCGAGTGAGGCGCCGATGGAAGCGGAGCCCCCCGACTGGGACAATGTGTTTCCGGAAGGCAAGATCTACCCAGGCGATGTTGCGCCCTTACGGCGGTTCGAAAATGTTTCTCCCGGGTTCCTGCACACGCTGGGCGCACGGCTGATTGCCGGCCGCGAATTCACCTGGACGGATGTATACGATCTCAGACCGGCAGTGATGATTTCCGAAAAGCTGGCGCGCGAGGTCTGGGGCACTGCCTCGGCTGCGGTCGGGAAACGGCTCCGCCAGTATCCGAACACGCCGTGGCAGGAAGTGATCGGTGTAGTTCAGGATGTTCGGCAAAATGGGATTCAGGAGATGGCGCCCACCATCGTCTATTGGCCTGTCCTGATGGGTAACCTTTTCGTTCCCACTGGGGCCCTCAGGGTCACGCGCGCCGTCACGTTCGTGATTCGGAGCGAGCGCGCGGGCACAGAGAGTTTTGTGAACCAGGTGCGGCAGGCAGTGTGGTCGGTAAATGGCAGCCTGCCGCTGGCCTCGGTGCGCACGATGCGAGAGATCTATGAGGAATCGCTGGCGACCACTTCTTTCACACTGGTGATGCTGGGAATCGCGGGCGCCATGGCGATGATGCTCGGTCTGGTCGGCATCTACGGCGTCATCTCGTACACCGTATCGCAGCGGAAGCGAGAGATCGGGATCCGGGTAGCGTTGGGGGCGGAGCCAGGCGCTTTGCGGTGGCTGTTCGTGCGGTATGGGCTGGCGCTCTCCGGCGCGGGCGCCGCGATCGGATTGGGGATCGCGGCCGGCCTGACGCAGCTGATGAAGTCCGTGCTCTTTGGGATCAGCCCGGTCGATCCGCTTACCTACACCGCAGTGCCTCTCGTGTTGGTTGCGGCCACCGTATTGGCCAGTTATCTGCCCGCTCGCCGTGCAGCGTCGGTGGACCCGGTCGAGACGCTACGAGCGGAATAAGGTAGGCGCTGGCCTGGTTTGCGCGTCCATGAAATAGACAATATATTGTCTGTATAATAGGTATTTGGCCTTATATGGACAATATGATGTCTATTGAACTAAAGTCGCCGCAGGACGTTCAACGGGAGATTGCCGGCCGTTTCAAGGCACGGCGGCTGGCCTTGAACCTGACACAGCAAGGTCTGGCGGCGCGTGCCGGTGTGAGCTGGAGTTCCCTCAAGCGGTTTGAATATACCGGCTTGATCGCGTTCGACGCGTTGCTGAAACTGGCGCTGGTTCTTGAGTGCCTGGGGGATTTCGACCGGTTATGCGTGGATGACGGGCGAGGCCTCGCCTCGAAGTCTCTCGACGAGATTCTGTCCGAACCGAAGCCGCGCCGGAAGGGACGGATCAAGTGACATACGCCCCTACTGAATTGCTGACGGTTTACCTTGAGGCTGGGGAGCGGCGGAAGGTGGGGCGTCTCGCGCTGAGGCAACGA
>Ga0302325_10016542_pt1 | contig 15621 bp, 16 predicted proteins | sample Palsa_T0_2_FD_201948 | JGI IMG/M metagenome (GOLD analysis project Ga0302325, IMG submission 201948) | Peat permafrost microbial communities from Stordalen Mire near Abisko, Sweden - Palsa_T0_2 | ecosystem: Environmental > Terrestrial > Soil > Palsa > Peat permafrost | place: Sweden: Abisko...
AGACGCTGCCCGACGCGTATTACAAAGAGGCGGCATTCTGCTCGATGTGCGGCCCGAAGTTCTGCTCCATGAACTACTCGGCCAAGGTGGACGAATACAACAAGCAGGTGCATGGCGTGGAGAAGAAGGATTATTCGGAGCTGATGAATAAGCTGGTGGCGATAAAGTAGCTGTCGGCCGCCTACGTTCGAGCAAGACTTCGACTCTCGATCCGGGGGGAGGCGATCATGTTCGAAAAAGCCAAAGCGGCTCTAATGTTGTTGGGAACTGGTGCATTGCTGTCGACGATGACTACCACCGCGATTCCGACTGCGGCCCAGTCGGAGAAAACCAACATGGGGAGCATTTTTCACAATGAGAGGCTGAAAGCTCTCATCTTACCCGACAGCGCCATCGTCGGAAGTGCCAGCCACCGGATCATCGAAGGCATCTGGGTGCCCGAGTCGAAGGATCCCGCCAAGGCGTTAGCCTTCCCGCAGCAGGTGAAAATTGAATGTCATAATTACGGCTCTGACGACAGGCAATGTATAGAAATCGACGTAACTTTGGCTGCGGTTAAAACGATGGTCAGCGTGCAGGACATTGACACCGAGGAATACGGCGTTGATTTGTGGGACGAGCATGGCGTGATTGCCTCCTACGGCGGGGGCGTATCTGCGCCGTGCCAACGCCATGTATTAACCATGAATTTTGAATTGGGTGCGGTATCCCTGTCTGACATCCCGACTCACAAGAAGGGGTGCGAGGCCTTTAAGGAAACAAATCCCTATCGGCTTGCGCGTGGGAATTATTATGTGGATACTTCGCCGAACAATGATATGGATAGGCCGATAAAGGTTGGGAAGAATTAAGGGAATTAGGGTCTGGGTCTGCTGTCCAGTGCAAGGGTACGGTCATGAAACGTCAGTTTTCGGCGCCCGTTTGGCTGGAGGGCCGCTCAATCAAGAACTCTTTGCCAGTCATGTGTTTGTCCCGGAAGCTCGACCAGTCTTCCCTGTGGAATGGAGAGCCGTTCTAAACAAAAGTGTACAACCTCATGCGATGGAACGGAGCTAAGCGACCTTTGCAGTGCAACTAACAACTCGGTGGGTGTCGAGAACCGCTTGACGCGCGGCCAGCCGTCATCTCCGAGCTTGACTATAAGCTTGTACAGACCATCTTCTTGAAAAAGCGTTCCGATGTTCATGAGGTGGATTCTAACATCCAACCGAGCGCCGAGCAGACGCCAAGTTTGCTTCTTTGGTTCCATGTCACTGTATCGTAACTGGTGGCTTCCAGTTCGGACTATCTGTGTCTCAGGTTTTTACCCGAGTTGTGCAGTGCGACTTGGCAGGTCGGCAGCCGCGGTCCTATGCAACAATAGCGTCATGAAGCGACCATTTTCTGCGTCAGTGTGGCGCGAGGGAAACTGGTACGTCTCGCAGTGTCTTGAGGTTGATGTTGCCAGCCAGGGCGAAACCGAAAAAGAAGCGCTCGCCAGTCCCAAGGAAGGGTTGGATCTCTGCTTCGAGCCTCCCCACGCGACGACACCAGCCGCAACGCGGCGGGATGGGTTTAGGCGGGGGCGTAAGCCCCCGTCACGCGTAAGAAGGATCTGCGAGCCGCAGAGCGGCGGCACTCCCCGGTTGAGCACCGTTCTTCGGCGTTTGTATTGCCGGCGGATTATGCGCCGATGGAAACAGCATCCGCCGTTCTGCGGCTTGTGCCGCCGCTCCGCGGCTCGGCTCACGTTAGGACGCGATGCGGGGGCTTCCGCCCCCGCCTAAACCCATCTCGCCGCTGCGCGGCTGGCTTGTAGGCCACGCGTCGCGCCGGCAAACTCCCGATCGACATCACAGCGGCGGCACTCCCGCCTGTGACTGGAATCACCGACTCCCATCACTTCAGCGAATAGCGTGGCTGCATGGCCGACACTTACACCAAAATCCTGGTGCACTGCATCTTCAGCACGAAAAACCGCAGGCCACAAATCTCCGAACCCGATAAGCTTTGGAGTTACCTTCGCGGCGTCGCCCGAAATCGCAAAGCTGACACTCTCGCGATCGGCGGCGCCGCGAACCATGTCCATCTGCTGCTTGCGCTCCCGTGCAGCCTGACAATTGCACAACTCATGCGGGATCTCAAGGCCAACTCGTCTCGTCATCTGAACGAGAAGCAACGCGGTTTTGCGTGGCAGGATGGATATGCAGCAATCAGCGTTAGTCCATCGCAGGTTGAAAGCGTGCGGAGCTACATCGAGATGCAGGAAACGCATCATGCCACGCGGAGCTTCGAGAGCGAATACGTGACGCTGCTGGACAAGTCAGGGGTGCCGCGTTCCGCAGAGTATACATTCGGGTAGTGTCGCCGCTCTGCGGCTCTGCCAACTCTACATGTGCAGCGGGGGCTTACGCCCCCGCCTAAACGCATCTCGCCGCTGCGCGGCTAGTTTCAATTCAATCCACTATTCCCGTCATACTGGACGTGCCGACGGGGTGACATAGCCCTAGGAGGTCGAACGTTATACACTACCTACCATGAGCAGCACCTTTGGCAGCTTTGAGGAATTCTGGGCGGCGTCGAGGCCGTTCCTCGAGCGAATTAAGAACAGCGAAGGACTCCAACGCAACCCGCAGGTCGCTGGGAACAACCAGTAGATCGCTGCGAACGCGGCGCAGATCGGGCAACTTGGACAACAGATGCAGGCCACCGACGCCCGCCTCGACCGCCTCGCTTCCATGGTTGCGACAGTAGCGGGAACCGTGGCCAAGCAGGCCGAAGAGGTCGAATCCCATGAGCGCCGGTTGGAGCGCCTGGAAGATCATCCGGATTAGCGAGGAGTGTCGCCGGCTGAAGCCGTGCCCTGATAAAAACCTCAAGTAAGTAGTCGCGAAGTAATTAGTCGCGCCCGACGCGCGCTGAAGCGCCGCTCTGCCCGCCTCCTGTCATCAACTCGTAACCTTCGCACCCTCTGCTCGTCGTTTCTCTTTGCTACACTCGCAAGGTGAGAAGAATCCGCCCGAATGCCTGGATTTTCGCCTGCCTCTCAGGCGTGCTTCAGGTGCTGATCTTCCCCAACTTCTCCATTTATCTGCTCGGCTGGGTCGCGCTGGCGCCGCTGATCTACGCCATCCTGAAATGCCGCGACCAGGATGTGATGCTGGTGCTCGCGGACGGCGGCCAGTTCCTGGCGCCCGCAACGGCGTGGCAGGGATTCCTGCTCGGCTACGTGTGCGGCGTCATCTGGTATCTGGGAAGCTGTTCCTGGATTTTTCACGTGATGCACGTGTACGGCGGGATCGGCACATCGATGTCGATTCTTCTGCTGGTGCTGTTTGCCTTGTATCTTGGCCTGTATCACGGCCTGTTCGGATTGTTCTTAGCTCTGATTGCCGCACGCCGCAACGGCTTTAGCCTGCGTGCGCTGGTGTTCACGCCGTTCGTCTGGGTCGCGGTCGAGCTGGCGCGCACCTACATCACCGGCTTTCCCTGGGACCTGCTGGGTACGACACAAATCGACAACATTCCGCTCTCGCGCATCGCGACGGTCACCGGTGTTTATGGAATGTCGTTTGAGATCGCGCTGGTGAACACGGCCGTGGCGGCAGCCTTTCTGGTACCGCACGCGCGACGCAAGTTCTTGCTGACGGCTGCGCTGGTTGCGGCGTTGGTGCTACATGCCGGCAAGCTGGAGAAGCCTGGCGCACTGCCAACCGAATACGGCGTGACCCTGGTCCAGGCGAACATTCCTATCCTCGAATCCGACTGGTCGCTGGACTACCTGGAGCAAACGCTCAGCTCGCTCCGGGAGCTCAGCGTGCGCCCGTTGAATGAAAAGCCCGACACGCGCGGCCTGATCCTCTGGCCGGAATCGCCCGCGCCCTTCTGGACGACTGATCTGCACTTGCGGAGCACACTGGCCAACGTGGCACGCGAAACCGATTCCTACATCATCGCCGGCTCGCTGGGTATTGAGCACACGGGCGATCCGAATCGTCGTCCCGACGTCTACAACTCGGCCGCCGTCGTGACGCCGACGGGCGCGTGGACCGAGCGCTATGACAAGATTCATCTGGTGCCGTTCGGCGAGTACGTTCCCTTCGAAAAGGCATTCAGCTTTGCGAGCGGGCTCACGCGGCAGATTGGGACCTTTGCGCGTGGTCGAGCGCGAGTGCCGTTGGATGTCGGCAATACGAGAGCAGGAGTGTTTATCTGCTACGAGTCGATTTTTCCCAACGAGGTGCGGCAGTTTGCGAGGAACGGCGCTGAAGTTTTTGTGAACATCTCCAACGACGGCTGGTACGGCGAAGGGGGAGCGCCGCGGCAGCACCTGAACATGGCCCGCATGCGGGCGGTGGAAAATAATCGATGGCTGCTGCGCGATACGAACACCGGAATCACGGCGGTCATCGACCCGTACGGCCGCATTGTTGCGGAGGCGCCGCGCAATCAGCGAGTGGCGCTGCAAGGCAACTTTGCGCTGCTGGAGTCCACTACGTTCTACACCCGGCACGGCGATTGGTTTCCGTTTCTGTGTGCGATAATCACGTTGGCGGGGCTGTTGTTGCACTACGTTGCGCCGACGGAGATGACGCAGCCGCAACTGGCATAAGATCGCATTTCACCACAGAGACACAGGGGATTGGGAACAGGGATTAGTCGGCAGGGCCAGTTTTTTTCTAATTTCTAATTACTTCCTTCTTCTCCGTGTCTCTGTGGTGATCGAAAGGTACTAACAGCGAAATGGTTGAAGAACTAGAACAGGAATACGCTGCGCTACGCGACAAGGTTCGCGATCTACAGGAGTATCTTTGACGCGCCCAAGCTGCGCGAAAAGCTGAGCGAGATCGAAAAGCAGACCACCGATCCCACGCTCTGGTCGAACCCCGAAAAATCTCAACAGGTGATGCGCGAGAAGAAGCGGCTGGAGAGCGCGCTCGCCACGCATGATGAGCTGGCCCGCCGCTCCGGCGACATCAATGCGTATTTCGACTTGGCGCACGAAGGCGAGGACGTCTCGGCGGAGCTGCGCCGCGAAGTGGACGAGTTGCGCGCACTGGTGGACAAGCTGGAAACGGCGACGCTGCTCTCCGGCGAAAACGATGATCGCAATGCCATCGTAACCATTCATCCTGGCGCGGGCGGCACCGAGTCGCAGGATTGGGCCGAGATGCTGATGCGTATGTACATGCGCTGGGCGGAGCGGCAGGGCTTCTCGACGCAGCTCTATGAATATCAGCCGGGCGACGAAGCGGGCATCAAGTCGGCGACCTTCGGCGTGAATGGAGAGTATGCCTACGGACTGCTGACTAGCGAAATCGGCGTGCATCGGCTGGTGCGCATCTCGCCCTTCGACCAGGCCAAGCGCCGGCACACATCATTCGCCAGCGTCTTCGTCTCGCCGGAGATCGATGAGAGCATCGAGATCGACATCAAGCCGGAAGACATTCGAACCGACACGTATCGCTCGGGCGGCAAGGGCGGGCAGCATGTGAACACTACGGATTCGGCGGTGCGCATCACGCATATTCCGACCGGGATCGTCGTGGCCTGCCAGAACGAGCGCTCGCAGCACAAGAACCGCGAGAAGGCGATGAGCATTCTGCGCTCGCGGCTCTATGAATATGAGCTGGAGAAGAAGCGCGCGGAGAGCCGGCTGGTGGAAGATTCCAAGCTCGACATCGACTTCGGCTCGCAGATTCGGTCGTACGTGCTGCAACCGTATCGCATGGTGAAGGACCTGCGCACGCGAGTCGAGATCGGCGATGTGGACCGCGTGCTGGACGGCGATTTGAATGAGTTGATCCGGGCGTATCTGCGGTTACGGAGAAAGAGCAGAGACTAGGAGTATGCACCCGTGATTTTGGCGATCTAGCTTTTCCCAAGGATTAGGAAGGCCCCCGGTATCCCGGTATCTAAAGTCGCCAGCATCGCCCCATTGCTTTTAGCAAGCTGCACGAGATGGCCATCGGTAAGTTGCTTGGCTGTATTGACCCAGCCTGGGATTCGGGAAATGTCGTGAGCATCGGCCACGAATGTAAACAGTGCTGGATCCTCAGTTTTCATTCGTAACAAAAGAGCTCGCGCCGTAGTTATCGTGAACCGGTAGGCCGGGGTCTGAACCAGGATACGCACGAAACCCAGCTCTGTGATCGAACACGTGATCAGCTCGGCAGCTCCGGCGGCTCTCAGTCTGCTGACCCAGGCTGCGACTCGCGCGTGGAATTCATGTTCTACAGCGCCCAGCGCAATCAGCGCGTTCACGTCGAGGAGATACCTCATGGGAAGTCTGACAGCATCTCCTTCACTTCCTTGGAGGTCAGAACCGGTGCGCCTGGACCCAAAGTCACGGCCGGAAGACCAGAAACCGGATCAATTACAATCTTCGCTTTCCTGGATCGTTTCTTTCGAGGGGTCAAAACGATATTTCCCCCCTCGACCTTGGCATCCAGAGGGTCGCCCGCCTGTAAGCCGAGGCGCCGACGAATCGGGCCGGGCAGCACAACCTGGCCTTTGGTGGAAATGCGGGTCTGCATGGTAAGAGAATCTTACCACTTGCGGAGGCGCAACTTAGGGAAGCTCTGATTAAGTCGGTTCCTCGAAGGAGACGGCCTTCAGGCCGTCCTTAAGTGCCCTAAAATCCTCGCGGCTTTTAGCCGCTGAGGAACCCTCGCCCTGACTTGATCAGGCTTTCCCCTAAGTTTTCGTGTGGATTACTGAATGCGCGCGAGTTCGGTCACGTAGAGTTGATTGCCGGGAAATTCCTTGGCCAGGCCTGCCAGCAGCACCCGCGCCGTGGGCCGGTCCTTATCGCGCAAAGCCGCAACAGCCAACAGCAGTCGCGCGAATGGCGCCAGGTAGTGTCCCTTTTCCGCCGTAAGCCGAAGCCTCTGGAGGCCCTGCTCCTTGTCGGTTTGCGAACCGGTCACGCGCAAGAACCAGCGCACCGGCGCGGGATTGAGTCCCAGAAGGTAATTCTCCACTCCAACCGCCAGATACGCGTCATAGCAGATCGGATCGACAACCAACAGCTTCTCCGCGATCGTTCGCGAAATCTTCATATAGCCAAGACTGGCGAGATTTCGTTTTTCGATGAGCGCGGTGTAGTCGCCCCTTAATCCGTTGGCAAGAACTTGCGAGAACAGGGCGTTCTTGTCGTTTGGATTTTGCGCCAGAATTTTACTGGCAGCTGCATCGCTCTTGGCCAGCTCGCCGTCGAACTCCGTCTTCACCGCCGCATCAGGGACCAGCTTGCCGCGCTGTTCGAACCTGTGATCGTCGGTAAACAAATCCGATTCCAGAATGTGCAGACGGTCGAACTCGGAGAAAAGATACGCAGCCGCATTCGAAACATATGCCATCGGGTCTTGCGGATTGACCTGTTGGTAGGCACGAAACGTCTCGTGGGCAGCGGCGAAATCCAGGTTGTACATCTCCTGGAACCCGCGATCCAGATTAGGCGAAGAATCGGTTTGCTTCGGAGGCGATGCGAAGCTTGTGTACCCGAGCGCGAGCACTGCGCACGCCAGTAATGCACTCCTACGAATTGGCTGCGATAACTTCATCCCCTACACGTTCTTCTCAGCACTTCTATTTGATGCACAGTAACCTTAGTCTGCACCACGGTGTAACATTATCCCGCAGCTGGCCAGGCTGCGATGTCAACAGGATGTGTCAGCCTCGCCAAGAACCAGTCGCAATTTCACAACAACGTTAAGACTTAAGAAAACTTTGATTAAGTCCAGCTTCTTGAAGGGGACGGCCTTTAGGCCGTCCGTAAACGCCCCGTAATGAATGCGGCTTTAGCCGCTGAGGGACTTTGCCGTGACAGCTTCTTTCAATGCACGGTCTTCGTCTTGCGCGACATGTAGTCCATCAACAGATACTGGCCCAGTGTGTAAGGCGTCGTGAAGTAAGCCTTGCCGCGGCACATCTCCGTCACCTTCTGCACAAACTGCACCAGTCCGTAGTCGGAGGCGAGCATGAAAGTGTTGATCAGCACGCCGGCGCGCTTGCACTTCGACACCTCCTTCAGCGTTTCGCTCACCACCAGCGGATCGAGGCCGAAAGCGTTCTTGTAAATCCGGCCGTCTTCCAGCGTCAGCGCCGACGGTTTGCCGTCAGTGATCATCACGATCTGCTTCATGTCCTTGCGCTGGCGTTGCAGAATGCGCTGCGCCAACCGCAGGCCCTCGCGCGTATTGGTGTAGTACGGCCCCACCTTGACGCGCGCCAGTTGCGACAGCGGCAACTCTTCCGCCGAGTCGTGAAACAGCACCAGCGACAGCGAGTCGCCCGGATATTGCGTACGAATAAGATGCGACAGCGCCATCGCGACCTTCTTCGCCGGAGTGAAGCGGTCTTCTCCGTAGAGAATCATCGAGTGCGAACAGTCGAGCATCAGGACGGTCGCACAGGACGATTGGTATTCGCATTGATGCACCTGAAGATCGTTGTACTCGATGTTCAGCGGCAGGCTCAAGCCCTCGCGCTGGATCGCACTGGAGAGCGTCGCGGTGATATCGAGGTTCAGCGTGTCGCCGAACTCATAAGTCTTCGAAGCGCCGCTGGCTTCGATGCCGGTCGCGGTGTCGCGCGTGTCGTGACGGCCGAAGCTGGACTTGCCGAGCGAACCCAGCAGATCGCGCAGCGCGCGAAAACCAAGGAAGTCGAGACCTTTATCGGTGATCTCGAAGCGTGTCTGGCCTTGTGTCTCGCCGACCTGTCCTCCGGCGGTCGAAGAACGCGAAGGATCGTGTGGTTGATCGACGTTGATGTAGTTTTCCTGCTCCATGCGCTCGATGAGCTGTTCGATCAGTTGCTCCAGTTGCTCATTGCTCATGTTCTCGATCTGCTGCCGCATCTGCTCGTCCAGCATGTCGCTGTTCAGCAGCGCCTCGGCGATGGCCTGGCGCAGGTTTTCCAGCGTCTGCTCGGCATCGTTCAGATCGTAGAAATCCATGTACTGCTGCTGGAAGCCGCTCTGCAGAAGGTAATTCGAGAGCGCGCTGAGCAGGTCCTCCATGCTCATCTCGGAGGCAGGCTCGGGAACGTATTTTTTGTACTTGATGAATCTCATAAGCAAGCAATTAGCAACCAGCAATTAGCAATTAGTTTCAACTTTCCTCATCAATGGTTGTCGAAATCGTTGTAAGGCGATTGAAGAACGACCGAGACATAAATCTCCAATAGGGCCTGCCTTATGGGATCAGTTTCCTCGACGAAGCGGACGTTCATTCGGCTGATTCGCGCCTTCGCAGTATTAAACGCCTCGAGAAAGTTCGGGTCCGCAACCAATGCCATCCGAGACCCGGCGCCTTTCTTGTACGTTGCCTTCAAATTGCCGGTCGCTTCGCGCGCTAGCCGAAAAGCGAAGGCTGCCATTCGATGCGTAGCTCCCGGACGGCAATGACGTGACAGCCTCTTTCGAATGTCATTACCGCGCCCTACATAGAGATGCTTTTCCCCTTCCGAAAGTAAGTAGATGCCCCTCTTACACATCACAGTAGGAAGACTTATCGGTGAAAGAGGAGCCATCGAGAGCAGTGTCTGCACCTTCGGATGTAGGTGCTCGACATATGGAAGAAAGCTGCGATCCATCGCTTTTGGCTAACAGCTAGTTGCTAATTGCTAGTTGCTAGTTGAACGGCCTTCTCTGCCTCCGAAACTCGCGCTCCTCGTCCTCATCCCGCATTCGAGGCTTCTCGCGCTGCGGCTGCTTCTCGCCCGCCGTGAAGGTTCGCTCCTCGGTACGCCCGATGCGTTTGTGGGCATATAGCCCTTCGAGGATGAACTCCGCTCCCGACACGATCAGCTCCGACGGCTCTTTTCCGCTAAGCCCGAGCGCGCTCAGCTTGTCGAGCAATCCCTGGATGCCGCGCAGCTTGCCCAGCATTTCATGCGCGCTGGCGGCATCGCGCAGCTGGATCTCGCCTCCCAGATCGAACCACTGCACTACCTGGTTCATATTGTTGTTGCCGTGGAAATACTTGTCATAGCTGCGGGCGACGGCAGCGCGGATGATCTCGCGCACCACATTGTCAGCGCCCTTCAACTCGCCTTCGTATTCCAACTCCAGCTTGCCGGTCATCGCCGGCATCGCAGCATAGATGTCACCCACTCGCGGTACCACCAGCTTCTCGCCGGAACGAATCGCGCGCCGCTCAGCATTCGAGATCACGTTCTCCATCGCGCTGATGGGCAGGCGCTGGCTCACCCCGGAGCGCTTATCGATGCGCTTGTCCTCGCGCGCCACGAACGCGATCTGCTCAATCACCTGGCTCACGAACTCGGGGACCTGTAACTGAGGACCGTCGCGTTCCATCCACGCTTCCTGCGCGGTGATGGCGATACCTTCGTCGACGGTCGCGGGATAGTGGGTGCGAATCTCGGAGCCAATACGATCTTTAAGCGGTGTGATGATTTTGCCGCGCGCGGTGTAGTCCTCAGGATTGGCGCTGAAGACGAGCGCTACATCCAGCGGCAGGCGCACTGGGTAGCCCTTAATCTGCACGTCGCCTTCCTGCATGATGTTGAACAGCCCAACCTGTATCTTGCCCGCGAGGTCAGGCAGTTCGTTGATGGCGAAGATGCCTCGATTCGCGCGCGGCAGTAATCCATAGTGTACGGTGTACTCGCTGCCGAGCGCGTGACCTCCCTTGGCCGCCTTGATGGGATCGAGGTCGCCGATGAGGTCAGCGATGGTCACGTCGGGCGTCGCCAGCTTCTCCACGTAACGCTCCTCGGGCGTCAGATATGCAATCGGGGCGTCTTCCGGATTATTGGCCAGCAGTTCGCGGCAACGGCGGCAGATCGGCTGGTAGGGATTGTCGTGGATCTCGCAGCCTAGCAGATACGGCAGTCGCGGATCGAGCAGTGTAGTCAGCGCCCGCAGGATTCGGCTTTTAGCCTGTCCGCGCAGTCCCAGAAGAATAAAATTATGCCGAGAAAGAATTGCATTGACGATCTGGGGCACGACCGTGTCGTCATATCCAACGATGCCGGGGAAAATGGGGCCACTACCGCGCAGGCGTTCAATGAGGTTGTCGCGCATCTCGTCCTTCACGCGGCGGTTGCGCACCCGCTCTTCAGAAAATCGCTGGCTGCAGCGAAGCTCGGCCAAAGTTTGTGGGAGATTGCTCAAGGGCTGGTCACCTCCGGGGTCATCGGCCGCTCACATCCAACGGCAGGGCCGAAACAATTACGAATGTTCGTATTCTACGCCAGTGGCCATCACACGCGAGGGTGACAGAAATCACCAGGAGATTGGTCGATCGGTGAAGCGCAGAGAGGGGTGGCAATCAGGCTGGCGCGAGCTGCGGAAATGCAGGGTCAGGGGTACGGCTCATTTTTCGTCATGAGCAAGCGTTGGCGGCGCCTGGCTGTCGTCCGCGGCCATGGCATTTCCGTTTGGCGACAGCAATGTCGCTGCCGCATCGGCGTCCACCCCACGCAGGCGAAGATCGCGCTGCGGGAAGGGAATCTCGATACCGGCTTCGTCCAGCAGGCGCATCACTTCCAGGGCCACCTCGCTCTTCACCTTCACCGTATTGCTTTCCTGCATCACCCAGAACTGCGCTTCGAAGTTGAGAGAGCTGTCGGCAAATTCCTTGAAGTAGACGGCTGGCTCAGGCGAGGTGAGCACGCTTTCGTTCGCGGTAGCGGCCTGGTTCAGCAGCTTGCACACTAGCTTGACGTCGCTGCCATAGGCGACACCAACCGGCAGGTCCACACGGCGCAGCGATTCTGAGAGCGTCCAATTAATCACCTTGCCGGAGATGAAGTTCCCATTGGGAATAATGACCTCCGCTCCCTGAAAGGTCTTCACCGTGCTGGCGCGAATTCCGATGCGCGTTACCTTGCCAGTGGTTCCATCGACATCCAGAACGTCTCCGACGTGGATCGGCCGCTCGAATTGCAGAATGAGGCCGGAAATGAAATTGTTGACGATATTTTGCAGGCCGAAGCCGACGCCGACGCCGAGCGCCCCCGTCAGCACCGTGAACTTGTTAAGTTCGACGCCGCCGGCATTGACCGCAAAGAAGAAAACCAGCAGCAACAATAAATAGTGAAGGGTCGAGGAGATCAGTTCAGGCAGGCCGCGGGGCAGATTAAACCGGCTGAGGAGTTCCTCACGCAAGAGAAAGCGGATAGAACTGGAGACGGCATACCCGACCAGCAGGATCGCGAAAAACCCCAGAACGCCGCCCAGAGTGACACTGGTGGATCCGCCGGCAATGTGAAATTCGAACAGGTCCCTGACGCGATGCCTGACCCAGTCACCGAGGCCCAGTATGTTCAATGTCACCATCAGCCAGATCACCACTCCCGTCCATTGCAGCGTGCGCGGTACCCAGCGAGCGATCGTATTGCGATAGCAGCGGACAGCAGCCAGTCGCTGGGCGCCGGGTCTGTCAATACCTGCCAGCAATAACAGGGTAAAAACGCGCACCACGGTGATCATGGTGATTGCGATGAACGTACTGTAGAAGCACAGTATGGCCAGAAACTGGGACAGCCTGACGTAGCCCAACAGGTTTGCCGTAAGCGAGGCGCCCAGAATAAGGACGGCGAGCCTTATGCCCAGGAGGCGAAGCCGCCCCGAGTTGCCTTCGCCCTTCGAGCGCGATGTGCGTGAGGGCCGGAGCAGAATTGCGAACAGAACAAAGACGACCAGCTCAAGGGCGAACTGCACTTCCCGCTTGGTCGCCGGTGAGAACGACATCCAGGCGATAAATGCGCTGAGGCCGTAGACCCCCGCGAGAAAATACAGCACCATGCGGAACGGTGGTGCTATGAAGGGGGGCAAGAGCAGAAGAATGGGGATGAAAGAGATGAGAATGACCAGCCCAACCAGCGACAGCGGCGCCAGGGGTGCCAGCAGGTAGGCGCACAGTAGAGGCGGCAGCAGGCCGAGCGCCATCCAGTGACGGGCGACATTCACCACTTGCGCGCTTTGAGTATCGCCCGCCTGGAGGGCGCGCGTAGCAGCGCGCAGCCGGTACGCACCAAACAACGACAGGAGCAGGAGCAACGTCAGCAAGGCAACCGCACCGCGCGCTTGCTGGGCAAAGGCCCGAATGCCGGCCAGCCGGGCGGATGCAGTCAGGTAAATGCCGCTGGTCTCGCCCTCTTGCCGCCGCTGATTTATTTGCCACAGCGGCAAGCTGTCGCGTTCGAACAGGCGACTGTCCTGGTCTTGCTGCGCCTGATTCAAGTGGTATAGAACATCAAGACAGAGCTGGTCCTGGCTGGCTGCGCGTACCTGCTGGTTCACCAGCACCCGCAACTGGTCTTGCGCCTGCACCGTGAGCTTGTGCAGGTCGGTTGCGGCTTGCCGGAGCACATCCAAGGTCGGGCCCAGGTCGGGAGTCGACTTGTTCTCTTCCAGCGTGGCATTCCACTGTGGCTGCTGCGCCTGTAATTGCTGAACTGCCGACTGCGCGGCATTGGCCCACGTCAGTAGCTCCCGACGCGTAGCTGCTGTTTCCTTCTGCACGGCGCGCCAATAGTTTTCCTTTTCGCGAATCTCCAGCGTAGTAGGAGCGGCGCCCAGCACCGCATCTGTCTCCTTTTGCCGGGATTGCAACTCAGCATTCCGCGTATCCAGAGTTGCTTTGGTGGCGTTGAGTTGATCGGGAGACGGCAACCCGTCTGAAATCTCGCGCAGCATGCGCTTCAGGTCTTCCGAACGGGCGGCGACATCCGGCAAGGGAATGGCGAGCGAAGCCGGCGTCGCTGGAGCCCCCGGCGCTGGAGCAGGGGTTGGAGCCGCCGTTGGGGTCGCCGGAGAGCTGCCCAGCAGCAGCTTGGCTGCTGAACCGGCCGTCTGGGCGACAGCCGGCCTAACGATACAGATGATCGCGAACAGTGACAACGTGCAAAAGACACCGCGAGGGCCGGCCTTGACGCCGCCAGTACCGAAGGTAGATGGCCGTTCGGGCATACTGCCGACATTATCGCCGATCAGAGCACGCTTTGAACTAAATCCGATCGCAGCTATCAGCCGCGCTCCAACTCGTCTAGCATGCCCTCCATTTCGGCGAGAGCGTGCTGATTGCCGGTACGCCGGGCGCAGTCGATGCCTTGCCGCAGCATAGCGCTCGCCTCTTCCGTGCGTTCGGCACGGGCCAGCGCCTGGGCAGCCATGAAGTAGCCATTCGTGTAGTCAGGGTGCGCAGCCAGCAGATGTTGGAACTCACTGAGAGCAGCGTTCGTTTCTCCGCAACCGGAATACTCCAGCCCGAGAGCGTAGCGGGCAAAGGCGTCGTCTGGTTTGGCTGCGAGGATCTCTTTGAGGGCGGCTACACGGGTTTCGTCAGGCATGGAGCGGTTCTCCCGCAATCGATAATCGCATGACAGAGGCGCATTTTGAAAGACCGTTGTATCCCAGGGTGGATGCGATGCAGGCCTGCCAGTACAATTGGCATTTGATTTCACCTGCGAGGAGCCTAGTGGCCTGTCCTTTCTTCATGCCCGATTCTCGACTTGACTCGGATTGGCCATTTCCGCAGCGGCTTCCTTTGGGCGCGGGATGGGCTGGCGTCTGTACTGCGCCCGGTCACGAGGGTGCTCGTCCGCGGCAAGAAGAACTCAAGTCGGGTTGCAACCTCGGCTATGCGAAAACGTGCAGCCGTTTTCCTGCCGAACGCCACGCTGACGCGGTGCGCTTTGTGCTGGGAGAAGAGCGCGATGGAATCGTGCGCGTGCTGTTCGTCTGCGAGCGGGCATATCTGCCGGCCAGCCACGGCGAGCTGTTGTATGTGAAGGCCAGTGGAACTTGGCTCCAGACACACGAGAACGTCTGCGTGCAGCGCATGGCCGAGTGCTATGTGCAGGCTCAGATGGAACGGCGAGCGAGTTGTACCCCGAATCAGGGCGAGGAACCATGACTAAGATAAGAGCAAAGGGAATGCAAACCTTGCAGAAAGAACGCGGGGTTTGGGTATTCCGGACTGGAGAGCAACTTTCTCCGTCAGTTGTCGCGCGCACTGTGCAGCAGGTCCGCGAGGAGCGTCACGTATTTTCGTTGGGTGAAGAAGTGGTGCCTCTTGCTGACTCGAAACCTGAAAGTCGAAACTCGAAACCTGATCGCTATGGACGATAAGCAGAACGATAATTTACGACCGAGGCCGGTGAGCGAGTCGAAGTCCGAGATGATTGAACTCGTTTTACCGAACGACACCAACCCGCTGGGGGCCCTGCTGGGCGGGCGTTTGATGCACTGGATCGACTTGGCCGGGGCCCTGGCGGCCCACCGACAGTCGCACTCCTACGCGGTGACTGCTTCGATGGACCACATCGATTTCCTGGTACCGGTGCACGTAGGCGACATGGTCATCCTTCAGTCGGCGGTCAATCGCGTCTTCCACACCTCGATGGAGGTCGGCGTGAAAGTCCTGGTGGAAAACTACATCTCCGGGACGCGGCAGAAAGTTGCGACGGCTTACCTGACGTTCGTTGCCGTGGATCGTCATGGAAGGAAGCTGGAAGTGGCGCCCGTAGTTCCTGAGACAGAAGAAGAAAAGCTGCGCTACGAAGGCGCGCTGCGGCGTCGCGAAGCTTCGCAGAACGAACGCGAGCGCAGAAAAGCGGCTAGGAGATAAACATTGGGTCGTTTAACTGCAATCCTCGCCATCTTAA
>Ga0302325_10016544_pt1 | contig 15620 bp, 12 predicted proteins | sample Palsa_T0_2_FD_201948 | JGI IMG/M metagenome (GOLD analysis project Ga0302325, IMG submission 201948) | Peat permafrost microbial communities from Stordalen Mire near Abisko, Sweden - Palsa_T0_2 | ecosystem: Environmental > Terrestrial > Soil > Palsa > Peat permafrost | place: Sweden: Abisko...
CTGGGCTTGAAGTCGCCGGACCAAATCAGCCTTTTGGCTAGGCTGGATTTGGGTGAAAACATTTTCCGGCGCAATGCCGGCTTGCGTCGCCGCTGTGCGGGCGGTCTGCGGATTGTCGCCCGTGACCATGAAGATATTCAACCCGCTTGCCTCAAGTTGCTGAACCACCCGCGCCGAAGCCGGCCTGATGGTGTCCTGAAGCGCGATGAGTTGGCGCAGATTTCCGTCCAGCGCCAGGCCAAGGATAGTCGCTCCTTGCGCCATCCACTTGTCAACAAAAGCGGAAAATTCGCCTGGCACAACGCCGCTTGGCTGCAACCACGCCAGCGAACCCAGGCGCGCTATTTTACCAGTGGGCAAAGCCGCCTCGACGCCGTGTCCCGCAATTTCGCGCCAGTTTTGCAACTGGACCGTTTCGGAGGACAATTTCGCCACCGCGCGACTAAAGGGATGGTTGGAACCAGCCGCCAAGGCCGCAGCCAAGGGCAAATCGTCGCCGTGCGTCGCCACGACAGTTGGTTTGCCCAAAGTCAATGTGCCGGTTTTATCCGCCAGTAAAACGGTGATGTTCCCCGCTTTCTCCAAAGCGACGCCATCGCGAATCAAAATGCCGCGCTTTGCGGCGACGCTTGCGCCGACCATGATAGCCGCGGGCGTGGCCAATCCCATGGCACATGGACAAGCGACAATGAGCACCGCCACGGCACTTAAAATAGCCGCCGCCAAAGGAGTGGCAGGAATGCGCGGCGCCCACAAGTAATGGCCCAGGAAGGTGCTGAATTGCCGCGCCGCTCCGGGCGCAAGGCCCCACCAAAACGCCGCCGCCAAAGCCACGACCACGATGACCGGGACGAATACGTTGCTGACGCGGTCTGCCAACCGCTGGATATCGGCGCGGCTGCTTTGCGCGCGCTCCACAGCCGCGACGATGCGGGAGATGGCGGTGGCCTCACCCACATCCGTCACTTCCACGATCACGCGTCCGTTCAAATTAAGGGTGCCAGTATAGACCCGGCCGCCAACTGCTTTTTCGACCGGCGTTGATTCGCCCGTCAGCATCGCTTCGTCCACGCTGCATTGGCCGTCCAGCAATCGGCCATCCATCGGCACGCGATCGCCCGGACGCAAAACCAGCTTGTCGCCTGGTTGCAATTCCGCCACCGGCGTTTCAATTTCTGAATTGTCCGCTTGCAGTCGGCGCGCCGTGGCTGGAGCCAGTTGCAGAAGCGCTCGCATCGATTTCTCCGCGCGGCTGCTGGCGAGCGTTTCAACCCAATGCCCTAGGCTGATCAAAGTAATGATGCCCGACGCCTCCATGAAGTAGAGATGTCCCGGCGCGCCGGAAAAAAGTTCGAACACACTGAAGCCAAAAGCGGCCGTCGAACCCAGGGCCACCAAAGTGTCCATGTTGGATCGGCCCGATTTAAGTTGTTGCCATGCGCCTTTGTAAAATTTCGCGCCGCAGAAAATTTGCACCGGCAAAACCAGCGCGAAGGCCAGCCAATGATACCAAAGCTGCATGCTTAGGTGGAAAATCCATTCGCCGGCCATCAGCGGGACGGTGGCGGCAAGGCCGACGACTACATTGAAACGCCAAGCGTCCTTGGCTGGGAGTTTTTCAGCATCACTCTCCAGTGAGGCCGCTTTGGCCGCGTAACCGGCGGATTTAACCGCTTCGGATAAAGCCGATAAATTGGGTGTCGCTCCGGTGCGCCAACTCACCCGCGCGCGCCCTTCGGGCAAGGAAACAGCGGCGCTCTTGACGCCCGACACACCTTGCAGAGCATCGGTCACTTGCCGGACGCAATTGGCGCAGTCCATTCCGGTAATGAGCAAGTCACTTCGAGGCCCGGCTTGAATCGCGGTCGGCATACCGTAAGGATAAGGGCGAATGGCGTGAGCAACAAGTATTACAAAACAGGCGAGGAACGGGCCGCGCTGGTCAAGGATTTATTTTGCCATTTGGCTCCGCGCTACGACCTCATCAATGATCTGCAAAGCCTGGGCCTGCATCGCCGGTGGAAAAAGCTGCTGGTCGAAATGGCGGAAGTTCAACCCGGCCAGAAGGCGTTGGACCTTTGTTGCGGCACCGGCGATATCTCGTTTGCTTTGGCTAGGGCGGGCGCGTCCGTGGTAGGTTTGGATTTCAGCGAGGCGATGCTGGGGACAGCGCGAGCGCGGGCCGGGAAGTTGCCGGGCTCGGGCGGAGCGCCGCCTTTGGAATTCCGAACGGGGGATGTGTTGCAAATTCCTTATGAGGAAAACGCGTTTGACATCGTCAGTATCGGGTATGGATTAAGGAACCTGGAAAGTTGGGAGCGCGGCGTGGCGGAAATGGTGCGCGTGGCCAGACCGGGCGGGCGGCTGTTGGTGCTTGATTTCGGCAAGCCTGATAACTGGCTTTGGCGACAAATGTGCTTTTTTTATTTGCGCAACGTCGTGCCGTTGCTTGGTGGAATCTTGTGTCGTGACGCGGCCGCGCTGGCTTACATTCATGAATCGCTCCAGGCTTATCCGGCCCAGCGCGGAGTGGCGGAAAAAATGGCGGCCTTAGGGTGCCGCAACGTGAAAGTGCGCAATCTGCTCGGAGGGGCGATGAGCATCCATTCCGGTGTCAAAATGGAAAAATGACGGGGAAAACGGGCGAAAACTATTTATCGTCTTCGGGGGGCGCGCTCAATTCCTCTCGCAGCCAAACAGCCAGAGCCACGCCAAAACAAATCAGCAAGCCCACCGGCACGACCATCAAGCCCCAAAAATTAAAATTGGTATCTTCCATATTTGCGGGTAAACAATGCGGCCCCGGCAAGAAAAAGGCAAATATAATTGTTGCGGTTGCTTAAATCTCACAGCATATTGACATTCACTCAGGAAGGCAGGCACCGCGTCCTTTAGGACACGCACGAAGCATCGAGAGAAGAGAACGCGGCCCAATATGACTATCGAACAGACAAATGAGCAAGCAATCGAATTGGAAGGCACAGTACAAACAGTATTGCCAGGAACCATGTTTCGAGTGACACTCGACAACCAACATGAAGTCCTGGCCCACATCTCCGGGAAAATGCGCAAACACTATGTGCGGCTCACCGTCGGTGACCGCGTGCGCATGGAAATGTCACCCTATGATTTATCGAAAGCGCGGATCACATTTAGGCTCCGCTAAACTCGAGATTATTAACCCCTAACCCACAATCCCGTGATATCCACATTCTTATTCTGGACCGCCATCGGCGCTATTATCGCCATTGTTTATGCTTCGGCCTTTGAATGGCTCTTGCATAGATTTGTCATGCATAAGCCGTTCATCGGTTTCAGTTATCCCTACAAATCGCACGCCTTGGTGCATCATCGCATTTTTAAGTCCGACCACACTTACCATTTGGTCAACGAGAAGGACAAATGGACCATACCCATGGCTTGGTGGAACGGCCCCGCTCTGGTTTTGGTTGCCTCTCTGCCATTTCTGGTGGCGTCCTGGCTCTCAGGAAGCTGGGGGATTTTAGTGGGCGCCGCGCTGGCCACGAGTTGTTATTATGGCGTTTACGAATACATGCATTGGTGCATGCACCTGCCCCGCAAACGGCATGTGGAGCGCTCCGGTATTTTCTTCCGGCTCAACGGTCATCATTTGCTGCATCATCGTTACATGAACCGGAACTTCAACGTGGTGCTCCCCCTGGCGGATTTGTGTTTCGGCACCCTCATGCTGCGTTCGAAGGTTCATTTCAAACAGGCCAGCGGACCTTCCGTTCCGAATGTGCAGCCCAAACAGGCGCCGGCGCTGGTGAATTTCGTCAAGTCGAATTGAAGGGCGCGCGCGGCGCGGCTATTTTTTTAGCGCGGTTGCGGCGGGCGGCGGTGTCCAACGATACAGCAGGTTTTTACCGCGCCAATCATCCTCGACGAGGACGAGGTATTCGCCGTTTCTGCGTTTGCACGTCGCCACCGCGTAAGGCATATCTTCCCAGCCCGCGTTGCCACCAACTTCCGGGCCAGGCACAAAGGTGCCGACATAACTGCCGTCTTGCAGCTTAAGAATGTGAACCTGCTGTTGGCCGTTTTCTGGTTTTACCATGCCGACGAACATATAATCGCCCGCGCAGGCGAGCGAATTTGGGGAAAGGCTTTTGCCGCCGTCGCTGCCTTTTGGATTGAGCGGCAGCTTGATCGTCCATCGTTCCCTCTTTTCGCCTTTTAGCCAGCCATCGTAACGGCGCAGGGTTTTGCCAGTTACGCCCCATGAGTCAATTTCTTCGCCGTTGAGAAAACCGCTTAGATATAAAGTGTCGCTGTCTTGCTGATAAATGACGCGGCGAACATTGGCGAAATCCTGCGGCCACGGCCAACTATCGGTTTGATTTGTCTCGAAGCGCGGTTGGCCGTCCGCGCCCCAACCGCGAAAAACGTGTCGGCGAATCGTTCGCTCAGGCGCGTCGCCGTGCCAGACATCGCCGTTACTAGCCACGTCCCATGCCCAGGTTTCGCCGGGCGCGGTGACGCTGCCGACGGGTCTGGCCAAATAACTGTTCGGATCCTCGAAAGCGTAAAGGCGATAACCGCCGCCATATTGGCCAATATCAAAAAACAATGGGCGACCTTGTAGATGGCGCACATAAACGGTCATCGCCGAACTTGCGCGAAGATCGTCTGGATGGCGGACAAGATCCACGGTGGTGGCGCGCTGATGCCAAATGGAATTTGTCCTGCCGGAATCAAGGTCAAGATCAAAGATGGCCGTGCGGCTGTAAACGACCGTGCCGTCGGCATCCGGGTCGAAGCCGAAAGTGTCCACAAACGCGTGGCTGGCCAGCTCCCAGCGCAATGCGCCTTCCGGCGAAAACGAGCGAAGCGTCAGCGTGCCATTGGGTGCGCCGCTAAAACCCATCGCCACATAAAGATTACCGTTCCTGTCCGCGCCCGTGCCCCGCAGGCCGAAAAGTTTTTTTGGGGTGGACTCGCCGGGCCGGCCGGATCGCAAACCACCCTTCTCGCCAAAAGTTGAGGCCAGCCGCGGAGTTGCGCCGCTCACGTCGAAAAACTTCACCTGCTGATCTGGTCCATCATCGCAGACGATCAGCCGCGCCTGATCGAAGGCTAGGGCCACCGGTGTCGCCACGTCAGGCAAACCTGAGAAAAGCATCTGGCCCGAAGCACTAAAATGCTGCACATCCTTTCCGGCGATTAACCACAGGGAATTATCCGGCGCGATCACCACTTCCTGCGCGTCCGCGACGGCGAAGTTCGTGATAAGTGCAAAGCCGTCGGCCTTGCGCAATTCAACAGTGTTCGTATAGACAAGCGCGAGCCAGCCAGCCCTCGCTGACATGGCAAGCGCTTTGCCGGGCATTTCGTGTTCGTCCGCGAACTTCACCGAATCCAAATCGCCGGGCGTCCAAGTGAAATGCAATAACCGTTTGCCGGTGTTGGCCACGAAGATATTGCCCCCATCGACGGCCAGAGCGCTGTTGCCGGTGTTCCAGCCCCAAGCCGTTTCCTTGGCGTTTTCATGTTTCACCAGAACGCGGTTAACCCTGCCGTCCTTGTAAAGTCCAACACAACGACCGGCCTCATCCCATTCCGATCCAGCGATGATTGTGCCGTCGGGCGTGACGGCGATTTTTTGCGCGCTATTTTGCACCCAGTAGCCAAAACCATTCGGGCCGCCGTCACCGGGGAAGGAATTTCCAACCCAGCTCGTTCGATAACTTCCAGGTGGCTCATGAAATTCGTCAGGCTTCGCCAGGAGCGCGCTGCCGAGCCAAAGGCAAATCGTGAATGACGCTATGCTTGAATTTGTTCTCCGGCTCATTTGCCCTAGCCTGAAACAAGCGGCCCGACTGGGCAAGAACTGTTGACAAACTCTTCGAGCAAAGGGAGATTCGTTTCGTGGACGTTACGCTGCCATTGGAGAAAATGACCGTCGCTGAAAAACTTCGCGTGATGGAAGCGCTTTGGAGCGACTTGACCCGTAATGAGGGTCAGTTTGAGTCTCCGGCTTGACACGGCGACGTGCTCCGTAAAAGAGCCGTTCGGGTGAAACAAGGGCCAGGAGTCCTTCATGGACTGGGAAACAGCCAAAGAACAGCTCCGCAAGGCTTGCAAAAAAAGTGAGGGCTAATTAGCCGCGCGCACCGCTTCGGTTGATTCCTTGTCAATCCTCAGAATTTCCGCGACGGGAATCTGCGCCCAGCAATCGGCCTGCTTGCGGCCTGAACGTCCTTGGTTTCCCTCGGTCGAGGCAATGGCGAATGTGCCGGTGTAAATCCGGTTGAGGTATTCGATGCGCACCTCCCCGCGAGGGCCTCGAGGACAAGAGCCGCCGTAGAAGTTCACAAAAGCCTGAACCTCGCGGACATCCACCGGTGCTTCAAATTCGATGAATTCGTATTCGCGCCCGGGGGAAGATCGATGGTCTTTAAAGTAGTAGCCTTCGGGCGAACGGGTGTGTTGGAAAAACAAAGTCTCGCCGTCGCGTCGCGGAGCGGCATAGAGGTCGAGGTCGATATCATCCTTCCAACGAATTCCGATTTTTATCGGTCCCGTCAAGCGCGAGGGCGGCGGCGGATGGGCATCGCGAATCACATCGCTGGTCAGCCAGTCTGCCAATTCCACGTTGCGAGTAGCGCGCACCATTTCCGGTCGCGTTTGGTGCGGGTCCGGCACCCAGCCCTTCGAGGCTGCGCTCGGCCCTGGAGTTACGGAGCAAAAGGCGGCCAGAGCAGTGGGAAGATCCGTCGAGAAAGACGCCAGGCTTCCGCCGCGCCGCTCGGCGTACAAAGACCAAAAACGCTCGACCTTTTCCCGATGCAAATCGCTCATCCAAGGGTCGCCAAAATACGCCCAGTACACCATCGGTCCGCGCGCTGGCGTCTCGCCCGAACTGCAGCCGAATACGGATTCCTCCCGAGAAACGCGCAGATGCCCGTCCGACGGAACATAGCCTTCCACCATGGAAAAGCCCGGCTCCTTGGAATCTTGATAGAGCGGGTTGCCGATCAAAAGCAGCGGGAGATTGGACGCGCCGCGTGGCAAAGAGTGATTCTGCGAAAGGAAATCAAAGAATTGCGGCACGCGAATGGCGCCCTCAAAACCATCCTTCGTGCCGGTGGCCTTGAGATTGTCCTGGGCAAGAAACTGCTTGATTTCGCCAATGGATAACGCGAACTGGTTGGCGCGTGTTTTGGGACTGTCGAACACTTTGGCGCTCGGGATGGAAACCTGCGTGATGCTCTTCAAATTGTAGGCATCGTAAACCTCCAGTTTGGTGTTAAGCGGCAAATCCTGGACGATGAGCCGCACGAGGCTCTGATACACGGGGTCTTTCGCCGTCGCATCGAAGAAGGGTGACAGGCCGACGACAAAGGGACTGCTGGCTTCCGCGGCTTGATCTTTTGCGGGAACATTTGTTCCCGAAGGAACCGCAGCGGAAAGATGCAAGCTTGCGGCCAAGGCCATCGAGGCGAAACAAAGGCAAAAAGCAGGAGTTAGGAAGCGCATAATAAGTTACATGTCGTTTTGCTATGTTCCATTGCTGCTGCGATACGAACCTGACAAAGCGCCCGCCGTCGCCAGGCGATTGGCTGGCTCCGGCGAATCAAGATGATTGCGCACGTGGTCCGACAACTGTTCAAGGATGATTTGCCGCTTCTTGCCGTCGTCTTGACGCCGCGCCGACTCCCGATGAAACATCGATTTGCCATAGGCAATCAGGGCCGCCAGTTGATTTTCCAGCTTCACGATATGGCCATTGGCCTCGCCCAGTCCCTGGCGCTCCCGGGAGATGCTTTCCCCAAGCCGGCCCCGCTCTTGATCCAATTGCGCCGCCGCCGGATCAAGGGCCAGACGGACGGGCCGGTGCCGCCCATAAAGTGTTGTCATATACATACCCAGGACCGCCGAGAGAAAAATCTCCGCCACGGCCTGCCCGGCCACAGTGACGACATCGATCCATTTTGCGCCGGCAAAGTTGAGCGCGCGCGGGGATGAGCCTGATGTTGCGGGCGTGTCAAACACCGTCAACGAAGCAATTTGGTCGTTCATGCCTTTGCTTAAGGAGGGATAAACGCTGGCGTAGGCCGCGACCCATACCAGCACTCCCGCCACTCCCAAAATCAAACAGGACCAGAGATAGAGATCGCGCGACTTTTTCTCACGCAAGGAATCCCATCCCACCTTGATGGCCAATGCGCCCACCGGCAAGAGAGCCGACCATAGATAAGCCCGCAATGGATTCTGGCGAAACGTAATAAACCCGGATTCCAGAAGGTTGAATGAGATATTGGAAATGCCGAAGGCGATAAGGCAGACAATACCGAGGCTGCAGACGCCAAACATGAATAATTCCCAAATGTTCCAAGGGCAGTTGGGGGCGGTGTCTTCGTGGCCATCCACGATGGCGGGGACCAGCCTCGGTCTTTCGCTCAGTCTCATTTCCGTCTCCTTGAGCCGGCCCTCGAGAAAGACCAGGCGCTCGGCGTGAGTGCGCGCTTTCTGCCGGGCTTGCTCCCATTCCACCGCGTGATGATGCAAAAATAAGGCGCGATGATATTGCTCGATCTCGACGACCGCGCTATCGGTCGCGCCAGGGTTCTCGAGTTGATTTTGAATGAATTCGAGGTGGACGGGAGGGGTGATTCCTCCTTCAACCGATTTAGATTCTACGGCGCTCATGGTCACGCTCCAATATTCGTGGTTAGGTCTTGAATTTCCGGGCCGCGCTCTCGGGCGCGACCCGGCCGGTGCGGAAACGTTGATTAATTGTTTTGGATGGACTTGGTTTTCGGCGCGTCATCGGAATCATCCGACCGGCTTTTTTGAGCGTCTCTTTTCAGTTTGGCCATGTCTTGCTCGAGGTGTTGGATTTGACGATCCAAGTTGCCCATTTCCTTATCGAGCGATTGCCGGGCATTCCGCAAAGCTTGCAGCTCTGCGCGCGATGCGTTTGCTTCCGCGTCAAGCTTGTCTTTCTGCATGCGGTCGTTGTTGAAGGTGAAGTCGAATTTTAGTTTGTCCACGTTGCGCATGGCCATCTCGGCTTGGCGCTTTTGAGCATCCACGTCACGTTTTTGAGCATCAGCCTCACGTCTTTGGGCATCGGCTTGGCGTTTCATATCGTCGGCCATTCTTTTGGCATCCTCCGCCATGCGCTTGGCGCCAAAATCATCGCTGGACCAGGACCAACCAGCGCCGTTTGCGTTTGCATGGTTTTGGTTGCTCGAAAAAGTATCAACGCGATGCTGATTCTTTTCCATCCGCGCCTGCAATCTTTCCAACGCGCGCTCAACTCGTTCCAAGCGCCTTTCCAAGGACAGATGGTCTTTTCCAGATCCGGGTTCGGGAGGTTCGGGGGCTTCAGGAGCTTCCGGCGCCTCAGGGGCTTCAGCGGCTTCGGGTGGTTCCGGAGGTTCGGGCGCTTCGAGTTCAGCGGCTTGGTTTCCAGACACGGCCACCAATGAGACCGTTGGAGCGACAGGGGCCACGGCAACAACTGGAGCCTCAGGGACAGCCGCTGGTACAGGTGCAGCGAGAACTACCGAAACGGCTCCAGGGCCGCCGTCCTTGTATTTAGGCCCCAAATCATCGCCATCCAGGCCAGGTGAGACGGCGACGGCCTCATTGGGCACCGGCGGCGCGGTTTGGGCCAGGACCAATCTAGGCCCGGCATAAATGGCGAGGACAGCCAGCAAAGCTGTCGCGCTGGTGAAAAATCCCAATCGGCTCTTGGCCAATCGGGGGGAGCGGTCTCTGTGTGTATTTAGTATCATAGTTATCCTTTTTTGCAGTTGACTGTTATTGTTTGAAACTCCAGGGGCAAGCAAACGGCGGCATTGACTCATGCGGCTGGCGACATTGGCCAAAGTCAGAGCATAATCGCGGGGGCGGCCACTGGCTTCCAGAACGTGGTCGTCACAGGCGATTTCCCGCTCCAAAGCAAGCTGGCCCGAAATCCACCAGGCCGCCGGATGAAAGAAAAGCGCGCCTTGAATGATCTGTTGCAGCAAGTTACCCCAATCATCCCACCTATCGACGTGCGCCAATTCGTGGCGCAGCACGTCCTCAGCTTCTCCGCGGTTTGTGGGTTCGTCCATTTCGCCTGGCAAGAGGACCGCGGGATGGATAAAGCCCAAAACCACGGCCGTGCGATGCGAATCGGAAATGCTCAATCCGACAGAGCGTTTCGTCCTGAGCGAATCGCGGAGACGAGTGAAAAGGGATTCCAAATCCTCGCTCGCGCGGTGGGAAGATGCCTTAAGGCGACGGACGTCAGCAAGCCGCCGAGCCAGCGTGACGCCGCGAACGGACGCAACCAAAATCCAGACCGCCAGCAGGCCCAGGCAAATTGAGTGAGGCAAACTAATCGAAGCTTCGAGGTTCCATGGCTTGCGGTTTGAAATCGGTGGTGGCGTGCTTGCTTTGGAATTCTCCGATGTCCATAGGCCGGGTCCATCCTTGGGAATTACCTCTGCCACTGGCGCCTCATCCTTCGCCTCCACAGATGCCGAGATCGTCCGAGTGGCGATACCACACTCGTCACACTCGGTAGCTTGCAGCTCTGGAAAAGTAACACTGTCCGCAAGTTCATCTACTGCGGCGTCAGCCTCTGGCTGATTTGGGGCATTGGCCACGATCGTCACGCCAGGCAGTGTTGTGGCGGGAGGAAGAAGCGCGGCACGCTCCCTGTTGGCCAGGAATAGATGCACCGGAATCAATGCGGCTACTAATAGCAAAGTCCCGAACCAAACAGCATAACGCGTGGCGGCGTTGGTGCGAAACAAGCGCAGAACTAATCCCACCAGCGCGGCGACAAGCGTGCCCTGGTAAACACCGTTGGCCGTCGCACTCAGGAAAGTTTCCACGCTCACGCATCGCTCCTTTCAGAATTACGAATCATTTTCTTAATCTGATCGAGTTCCTCCGTCGTTAATTCCTCGTCGCGCAAAAATGACAGCACTAATTCGCTCGGCGAGCCGGCGAAGAATTTGGACAAAAGCTGGTGCGTGGCCTTGCGCGCCACCGTGTCGCGATCCACGGCCGGGCTAAAAACGTAAGCCTTCCCCGCCTTGTTGCAGGATAAATACCCCTTGGCCTTAAGAATGCGGATTAAAGTCAGGATCGTCGTATAGGCATCCCTGTCATCGAGCGCTTCGACCACGTCGGCCACAGTGGCAGAACCACGGGCCCAAATGACCTCCATGATGCGGTGTTCGGCGTTGGTTAACATCGTTGCTTTTTTGCGCGGCATAGTCTTCTATTAAACAATTAGTAGATGCATTCTGTTCAAATATTTAATTTTCGTCAACTAAAACCTTAGTTTTTCGCAAAAAAAGTTATTCACAGGCTCCAACTTCGGGGAAAGCCGCCACCTATCGCCCTGAGAAATCCAGAAAAACGCAGGCTGGCGCAGCCCTCAGGCAGCCGGTTCTTCGGAGCTCATTGGATTGCCATCCGCCCCGCCGCCATCCAAATCAATGAGAATATCGCGTGGCTCTGCGCCTTTGCTGGGACCGACGATGCCGCGCAATTCCAATTCGTCCATGATTCGCGCGGCCCGGGTATAGCCCAGGCGCAGGCGGCGTTGCATGAGGGAAACGCTGGCCTTTTGTTCGCTGCGAATGACTTCGATGCATTGCTGGATGAGGTCTTCGTCCTCGTCGCTGGCGCCATTCTCGGTCTCCATGCCGCTGCTGCTGACCTTTTGCAGTTGCTGATGGATTTCCACTTCGTAACTCGGTTTGCCCTGCTTGGCGATGAAATCGACGATCTTGGTCAATTCGCCATCGGTAATAAGCGCGCCTTGCACGCGAATCAATTTGGCCGAACCTGGCGGCAGATAAAGCATGTCGCCTTTGCCCAATAATTTGTCCGCACCCATCGCGTCCAGAATCGTGCGCGAATCCACCTTGGCCGCGACTTGGAAGGCGATGCGCGCGGGAATGTTCGCCTTGATAACGCCGGTAATGACATCGACGCTGGGCCTTTGCGTGGCAACGATGCAGTGAATACCCGCCGCGCGCGCCATTTGCGTGATGCGGGCGATGGCCATTTCCACATCGGCAGGCGCGACCAGCATCAAGTCCGCCAATTCGTCAATAATAACAACAATGTAGCTCAGATACTCCGGGATGACGATATCGTCGTCGCGTGGCACCACGATTTCTTCGTCCAACTGCACCGCGAAACCATCCGAATTGGCCTCGACTTTCTCTTTCTTGCTCATCAACGGCAATTCCGGTTCGGCGGGCGGCACGGGCTTATTCTTCGGGCGCTCGTTGAAAGAACGGATATTGCGCACGCCAACTTTGGCAAAAATCTGGTAGCGCTTTTCCATTTCGTTGACCACCCAGCGCAAGGCGAGAATGACTTTCTTTGGGTCCGTCACGACCGGCACGACCAAATGGGGCAACGCGTTGTACTGCTGCAACTCGACGACCTTGGGATCGATCATGACGAAGCGCAATTGATCCGGTGGGAACCGATACAGCAACGAGGCGATGATGGCGTTAATGCAAACGGATTTGCCCGAACCGGTGCTGCCGGCGATGAGCAAATGCGGCATCTCGGCCAGGTCCGCCACAATGGGCACACCATAAACGTCCTTGCCCAGGACCAGAGGGATGCGAGCCTTGGTGTTGCGCCATTCGTCGGAGTCAAACATATCGCGCATGATGACCTTCGTCTTGACGAGGTTCGGGACTTCCACGCCCACGGAGCTTTTGCCCGGCACCGGCGCCAGGACGTTGATGCGCTCGGCTTTGAGCGCGGCCGCGATGTTGTTGCTCAGGCCGGCGATTTTCTCCAGCTTGACGCCCGGCGCTGGATGCAATTCATAGCGCGTAATGGTCGGCCCTTTGGTGATGTCGCCCAAGGCGACTTCGATATCGAATTGGGCCAGCGTCTGCTGCATGAGACGAGCATTGGCCATGAGCTCTTCTTTGGACTCCGTGGGCTTGGCGGTGGCATCCGGGTAAAGCAGAAAATCCAGCGACGGCAAAGTGTAGTTGCCAATTTTGGGCGTGGCTGCGACCGCAATGGGCTTGGATTTGCGTTGGAACCTTGGTTTAGGCGCAGACACGGCCGCCGCCGCTAGAGGGACTTCGGCAATCTCCGATGATACAGGCTCGACCTGCTCGTCGGCTTTTTCTGGCGCCGCCGAAGCTTCCACTTTGGCTTCGGATGGTCGGCCGAGGATGTCCGCCGTCGTCGCCGCGGCCACTTCCTGGGCGGGAATGACTATGCCTTCGTCGGGCGGAGCGGGCTCTTTGAGTGGTTCGGTTGAAGGTTTCTTGGGGCGTTCGCCCGGCTTAGACTGCGGATAACTATGATCACGCACGGTGGGCTCTGGCACAGGCCGCATGTCCGCGCCCAAACCGGTTGGTTCCAAAACTTTAGGCATGGCGCTCTTGGAGGATTTGTCGAGCTGCTCCTGCAATTTGCGCGCCTGCTTCTCCAAATCGCGCGCCCGGCGTTCCAGATCATTCTCGCCCGAAGTCTTGACGGCCGTTTTGCCACCGAAACGGACGCCCCACCAATCGCGGCACCATTGGCCGAGTTTGAAATTGGTCAAATAAATAATGCTGATGAGATAGGCGGCACCCAGGACAATGCTGGCGCCGACTTTGCCCACGTAATGCAAGACATGCGAGTTGAGCACTTGCCCGATGAAACCGCCCACGCTGGGCGCGTTTAGCGCCACCTGCAATTGCTTGAGCCAGCGAAAATTGTCCTCAAACAAACTGGCCAGGCACATGCAGCAGACCAACAACACGCCACCCCAAAACCAGCGCCGCCGAAGATAGGAAAGGAATTGAAAAAGATAGCCCAGGCCAAACATCAAGAGCAGCACGGGAATCATGAAAGCGCCCACACCAAAGACCCAAAAGAGTTTTTGCGCGACCCACGCCCCTGCGGGCCCACCCATATTGTGGATCGGGTTATTAGGCGGCACGCGCGTGTCCGACAAATCTCCCGGATCATGCGAGAGGAGCGCGACCATCAAGAGCAGCGCGGCCGCGCCCAGAACGATGCCGATGACATCATTGAGGCCGTGCGGATGATCATTTGCTGATTCTTTGCGAGCCATGGGGCGAGTCTAGCGGCGGGCGGTTTGCTTTCAAAGGCAAAGTTGCGGAGGAAATAATTCGAAGCCGGGAACATTTTGGCCGGATGCTCATCTTACAGAGGCGCAGGTGCAGGCTTGCGCAGAAGCATTAACAAAAACAGTCATTCTAAACCTATGAAACTGAGACAGTTGAGCATCCTTTCGTTCGGTCGGCCAAAATCATTTTTAGTTCGCTTGGGTCTTTTTGCCTTGGGCGCGATGTGTGTGTTTGTTCGGGTCGAATCGGGTTGCGCCCAAGGCACTATTTCCGCCACAGCCACGTTGACCGAAACAGGAACAGCCGGGCCTGAGTTTGAGTATTCGTTGACTCTGGATAACACCGGCACTGTGGACATCAATGCCCTTTGGTATGGATGGACTATTGGCAGCTTTAACCTGCCAACCGCTCCGACCGACATTAGCGCCCCGACGGGATGGAGTGGAAGCGCGCTCGGCAAATCCATCGAATTCGCCAATAACAGCGGCGCTACTGTCGGCCCCGGGCAATCCATCTCCTTCTCTTTTGAGAGCACCTCGACCCCGACGGCCATGACCACGGGGGTAAACGACGGCGATCCAACGGGAGAATCTGTCGCCTACAATGCCAATAATGGTTTTGGCGATCAAAGCGACCCCGGTGTCGCCAGCGCCCCCTTTCAGCCGACCTTAAGCTCTGTGCCGGAACCTTCCACAGTTGGCCTGCTTGCGACCGGCTTGGTAGGAATTTCGGTCTGGATTCGCCGACGGACGAACGCGGCGTAAATTTACACGGGCGGTTTTGGTTCCCGGTAGCGAAGCCAATACAAAGCCACCAGTCCGGGCGCGAGCAATATGCAGACCGCCCAAGCTCCACTGCTGGGGCGGCCGGGAAAGAATTCCAAGGCCGCCGCCGCAGTGGCCGGGCCAAAGGTGTTGCCGACGCCGATCACAGCTTCATGGATGCCACCGTGCTCACCTTTGGTCTCGCCCACGTCCATGGAATAGAAGAGCGAGGAGTAATAAATCAGGCCCAACGCGGGGCCAAAGAGTATCTGGGACAAAACCAGCGCCCAAAGGTGGGGCACCAATAACAACACGGCGAAGGAAAACATCATCATCACGTAAGCCGCCGCTAGGAATCGAAAACGGTAATGCCAGCCGGGCCACAACCATAACGCCACGAAAGCTCCGGCGCGCGCAAAGAGCCAGATCGAGCAGACAAATCCCGCCAGCATCGGTGAAAGGCTCAGTCGATGGGCCAGCGTCGGAATGCTGGACACAATGGTGTTAATGGCAAGGTAAGCCATGGGATTAGCCAGCAAGGCAAGCTTCAGGAAAGTCGCGGGCGGCACCGGTGAGCGGTATCCTTCCTTCAGGGCCTGCAACACGGGCAGGGCAACATGCGCGGGTTCAGGCGGTTGTCGCCGGACTTCCTTTTCCAGCCAAGTGGCCAGGACTAATTCCACCATCAAGATGCCGGCTGGAACATAGAACAGGCTGTGCATTCCCCATTTTTGCAGCATCGCGCCACCGATAAAAT
>Ga0302325_10016545_pt1 | contig 15619 bp, 14 predicted proteins | sample Palsa_T0_2_FD_201948 | JGI IMG/M metagenome (GOLD analysis project Ga0302325, IMG submission 201948) | Peat permafrost microbial communities from Stordalen Mire near Abisko, Sweden - Palsa_T0_2 | ecosystem: Environmental > Terrestrial > Soil > Palsa > Peat permafrost | place: Sweden: Abisko...
GAGCAAGCCAAGGGGTTCAGCCTCTTCATGCTGAAGGCCATCCTCAACGGGCGTGGCGACGAGATCGTCGAGCTCGCGCGCACGAATCTCGGGCGCTGAGACACGGGCGGGGTCTCCGTCACCGCAGCCAAGAAACTCGACGGGGACGAGGCATGCGGCTCCTTCACGTGGAGGGCGACAGAACCTCGACGCCTTCCTCAGGGGAGAAGATTCAATGGGTGCGGCGATGGCGCTATCCGCCCGCGCCATCTTTCGGATACTGCGTGTCGATGAACCGACAGAACCGGGCCTTGAACCTGCGCCGGTTCTCCGGCACCTCGAACCATGTCCGGTGCAAGGCGCCCTCGGTCGCGACGATCGGGTACCACGTCTCGCGCAGGGTCGGGTCCGAGCTGCTCTCGCACCGGTCGACGACGGTCTCGAGGAAGTTCCACGTCATGAAGGCGTAGGTCTCGTACTCGCGGGCCTGAGCCGGTTCGGCGGGCGGCAACGAGGAGCGAAGGTACGGCCGCTCGAGGCCGAGCCGCAGCAGGTCAAAGTAAACGCGATCGAGCTCGGCGTAGTAGCCCTGGCGCAAGGTGGTCTTGAAGCTGTACGCGGAGTAGAAGAGCGTCAGCACGATGCCGATCGATCCGAGCGCCGTCGCGATCACGTTCGCTTCAGTCCACATCGTCATGACGTCGGCGTCCGCGACCATGTCCTTCTACCCTTCCTACCGTTGGCGCTCAGCTTATAGGCTCTTCGACGGTCACGGGGTCGGGCACGGGATGGAGCATCTGCGCGATGCGGGGATCGTCCGGGCCGGCATGGTAGACGTCCTGGTAAATGGTCTCGAGCCATCGCTTCAGGTCGGCGAGGGCCAGGGGAGCGGTGGGCTCCGGGTAGATCATCAGGTGCATCTGGGGCGCGGGGCCGACTCCGCGCAGGGGCATGAGGTACGCGAGGCCTGCGATCGCGCGGCAGCCGAGGCGGCGATAGAAGTGGAGGCGGCGCGTCCGCAGCGCGCGGTCGCTCGAAGCTTCGCGATCCGAGTCGACCTCGAGCAGGACGGGCAGCGTCGCGCCCTCGGGCGTGAGCGCCTGCGCGACGGTCTTGCGGAACAGCTGAGCGCCGAAACCGTGTCCGCGCTGCTCGGGCGCGACGGCCATGTACTCCAGGAGCGCGAAGCCCTTGCCGGGCGGTACGAACAGGATGCTGAAGCCGAGCACCCGGCCCTCGCGCTGCACCATCCACACGCGGTACTCGGGGGCGACCACCATCGCCCGGATCCAGGCTTCCGGCTTCTGCTCGCGGGGATCGATCGAAGCGGCGTAGATCGCGAAGAGCTGCCGGAAGGACGGCCCGTCTGCCGACGTCAGCTCTTCGAGCGCCATGAGGTCGATCTCTCCTCTCACGGTTCCACGGGCCGGGATCCGCGTCCAGCGCGGTCATGACCGACCCCGACGTCATCGTCATCGGCGCGGGCGCGGCGGGGCTGACCGTCGCGCGTGACGTCACCGCGGCCGGGATGCACGTGCTTCTGCTCGAGGCGCGCGATCGGCTGGGCGGCCGGATCTGGACGCACCATGCCGCCGACACTCCCATCGAGCTCGGCGCCGAGTTCGTTCACGGTGTCGAAGAAGAGATCCTCGGCGTCGCGCGGCAGGCCGGTCTACCGGTTCGCGAAACGGATCGAAGCGCGGCGCCCGAGCCCGGAGAAGACTCCGAGCCGCGTCCAGACTTCTTCTCGTCGCTCGACGTTTTGCTCGCGCACGCGTCGCCCGCCGAAGACGAATCGTTCTTGCACCTCGTGGACCGGGTCGACGTCGACCCGGCGATCAAGGCGCGGGCCCTGGCGCTCGTCGAGGGTTATCACGCCGCCGATCCCGCGACGGTCAGTGTGCAATCGCTGCTAATCAACACCGCCTTCGACGAGCGGCCGGGAGCCGAGCGGCAGTTTCGCTTCGCTCGGGGTTACGACGGCCTCGTCAACGCGCTGTTCGAGCAAGCGGTCCGCGAGCGTCGCACCGTGCGGCTCAGCACCGTTGTCATCGCCGTCGCGTGGAAGCCTGGGCAGGTCGTCGTCCGTACGGTCGACGGCGCGGAGCTCACGGCGCCGCGCGTCGTCATCACCGTGCCGATTGGCGTGCTCAAGGCGGGGGCCATCGCGTTCTCACCGGCGCTTCCGGACAAGGAAGGCGCGATCCGCCGGATCGCCATGGGCCCCGCGGCACGCGTCAGCCTGCAGTTCGCGGACGAAGCGTGGGGCGGTCGGGCCGCCTTCCCCGCGGGCGGATTTCTCTTCACGGGCGAGCCGCCCTTCCCGGTGTGGTGGATCAGTCACCCTGGACCAAGACCGGTCGTCACGGGGTGGACGGGGGGCCGTCGCGCGCTCGCGCTCGGGGCGCTCGAGAAGGACGCGCGCGTATCCGCCGCCGTCGAAGGCCTGGGCGCCGCGCTCGGCATGGACGAAAACCGGCTACGAAGGGGCCTCCTCGGCGGGTTCACCTACGACTGGCAGAGCGACCCGTTCTCGCGCGGCGCGTACAGTTATGCGCTCGTCGGCGGCGCCCACGCAGGCACCGAGCTTTCGGCGCCGGTCGATTCGACGCTCTTCTTCGCCGGCGAGGCCACGCAGTCCGACGGCCGCAACGCGACGGTCCACGGAGCGATCGCGAGCGGCGAGCGGACCGCGAAGCAGGTGCTGGCCGCGGTGGACGCGAGACGAGGTACGTGAACATGAAGCGGAGGGTGCGCGGTCACCGTCGTGGGGCACTCGACCGGCGGCATGCTCGGCGTGCGCTACGCGCTCATGTACGCCGAAATCTATTCCCAGCCGATCATCTACGAGCTCGAGGCTCTGACACGCCCAACGCCGCTCCTCACGCGTCGGCTCTGACCCGAAAGCCGGTGACTCATTGCGCGTGGTCAGCGACGATCGGGTACTCCGCTGCCGTGCGCCACGGAAGCGGGGGCCACCAGCGGTCTTGAGGCTTCTCTACGGTGGGCTCGACGCTCTGCCCGGGCCGGGGCGAGATGAGCACGGCACCGGAGTCGCGCGCTGCCGCAAGCGCTCGTTCCATGGGCTCGGTCCAGCCGTGCGACGCCAGCGCGAAGAGACCCCAGTGCACGGGGAGCATCACGGCGCCGCGCACGCGTCGGTGAGCCTCCAAAGCCTGTTCGGGGCCAAGGTGCCAATCTGGCCACGCTTGGTCGTATTGGCCAATCTCGATCATGGTGAGGTCGAAGGGGCCGAGCCTCTCGCCGATCGTTCGCAGACCCGGAAAGAGCCCCGTGTCCCCCGAGTAGTAGACCCGATGGTGGGTGCCCGAGAAGGCATAGCCCGCCCATAGCGTCGCCCCATCGTCGACGAACAGCTCGCGCCCCGAGGCGTGTCGCGCCGGTACCGCCGAAAGAGTCAGGTCCCCGAACGTGTGCGTGTCCCACCAATCGACCTCGACGATCCGGTCTGCGGGAACGCCCCAACGTTCGAGGTGCGCCCCCACGCCGAGCGGAGCGACGAAGGTCACCCTGTCCTTGAGCGCGACGATCGTCGCGTAGTCGAGGTGATCGTAGTGATCGTGCGAGAGCACGACGGCGTCGAGCGGCGGCAGGTCTTTGAGGGCGATGAGCGGTGGGAACCAGCGTTTGGGACCCATGAAGCCGACCGGTCCGACCCGCTCGCTCCACACCGGGTCGGTCAGGAAGCGATGCCCGTCGATCTCGAGCAGGATCGCCGAGTGGCCCAGCCATGTCACACGGAGCCCGGAGGCCGGCGGGGTCGCGAAGCGGCCGGGTTCGACCGGAATGGTGCTCGGCGGAGACTCGGGCGTGACGTGGGGATCGGTGCTGAGCAGGTGGCCGATGGCAGCCCACGTATCGTTGACGATCGGCTGCGGATTCTCGAAGTGGGAGCCTTGCCATTCGGGCGACTTCTTCATCCGCTCGAGTCGCAGCCCGGTGGCGCGTCCACCGAGAGGCGCACAGTCGGCGATCGCCGCCACGATCGCCAACAGGCCCGCGCCGATCAGCCACCAGCGGCGACGTCGAACGTGTCGACTCTTGTGATCAGCTCGCGCCATGGGAGTCGTCCAGCCTACGTCGCGCCCGCGCCTCTCGACGCGGGATGAAGCGACTCGGCTATAGCGCGGATGTCACGGTTCTCGAAGGTGGGCCCAGCGCGCCCTGGTATGGGGTGCACGGCCGTCGATCCCATCGCACGTCCGCGCCTCACCCAGCTCGTCGCCGCAAGCCGGCACTTGCGGGACCTGGTCGGGCGAATCGCCTTCATGCGAGCCGCCCGCGCGCTTCCGTCCCTTACTCTCCCGCGATCAGTTGCCCGCCCTCCGCGAACGAGGCGCGGAGGGAGACCGACGACACCGTTGGACTACTCTCGCGCCGTTCCGGCCGATCGCGCCTCAGCGCCTGGGCCCGATCGAGAATCTCATTGGCCTGCGCGACCGAGGTGCTGCTCACCGTGACGCGATACCCGTCCCCCGCCGAGGCCACGTCGATTTGCACCATCGACTCCGGGAGAAAGAACGGATCGCTCGTCGCCGGCGCGCTGCTCGTGTGCAGCATCACCTGCTGCGCGCCGTGGCACTCGAGGGCACGAGCGAGCCACTCGGCCGTCTCGCCGCGCACGGGAGCAACCTCGATGGCCGCGCCCAGCAACCGGGAATTGCTCGCCTTGTTCGATGACGACGCACTATAGAGCGGCTCGACACCCTCGACGGCCGAGCCGTCCAAGATTTTCGCGACGACCTGCTCGCCGGCCTGGGCGGTGCAGCGGCCTTGCTGGAACGCCGCGGCCTGATCGGCCGGGCTCTTGAGCGCCGGCGCAGCTTCGCAGCCGAGCAGCAGTCCGGAACCCAAGGCCACTGCGAACCCCAGAAAACGCGTGTGCTTGTTCATGAGACCCTCAACCTTCAGCTCCATCGGAGCTCGCACCAATTTAGGCTCGGGCTCGTTAGGCGGCCGTTAAGGTTCGGCGCGCAAGCGTTCGGAGGGTATCAACGCCGAGAGTGTGAGCGCCAGGCGCTTGCCGGCGCGAAGGGCTACGCGCGGGCTCGCGCGGAGGGGTGCTGGACCGCCGACACGTTCCTTCCCGACGAGCTGTCGCTCGGTGCCGACGACTGGCGGATGAACGACACCCCTTGGCTTGTCTTGATTGCGCCACCCCGCTGGCCGACTTCCAAGAGCAGGCCCAGAACCCTCCCCCTACCGACTTGGCCAACGAAGACGTCGCGTCTAGCTGGGGTGGTCCACCTGCCGCGCACGAAACTTGCTGCCTTCGCTGAAAAAGAAGGAAGTTACCTATGTTTCACGGACAATTTCTGCTGATCCGAGAAGCCATCGACGTAGTGCTCCGCCACCTGGAGGCCTTGCCCCCCTCCGACGTGACGGAGCAGCTCCGCGCGCGCCTCCAGGACTTCGCGCAAGACGCGGAGATGTGGAGCGCTTCGTCGCCGACCCCGCGCGAGATGGACGTACTGATGAAGCGCGTCCTCGCCCTTCATGTCGAGGTCACGCAGCTCGAGCGGAGTGCGGCCCTGGCAGAGGGCGCGGCGGCCTTTGCGTGAGCTGCGGGTGCGGCCCGTGGGTCACGACACAATCGTCCCGTGGAACCTGTGGCCGGGTCGCTCCGTGAGATGGTCGTCGCGATCCTCTCTCGCCCATCGTGGGCTTCTGGGCGGTGATGCACGAGACGCGATCCGACTACGCGCAGATTCTCACCTCGATCTTCCTGCTGGTCGTCGGTCCGGGACGCTGGTCGCTCGACGCCGTCCTGCGCCGCCGCCGCGAGGCCCCGCGCGCCGAGCGCCGGTCCGAGGACCTGCACGCGCTTCCCGCCCAGTGAAGCCATGAGCGCGTCGCTCGTCGTCCGCACCATCCAAGGCGGGCACGAGCGGCGCGCTTGCGTTGGCCTGGAAGACCAGGACACCCGAAGCGGTCGGTGATGAGGCCCATCATCGGATAGACGAGCGCCATCGCGATCCCCGCGGGGGCGAGCAGCCAGCCCACCCGCTCGGGCGACAGCCCGGCGCCCGTGACGAGATACAGCGGAATGAGGAACTGGCTCCCGTAGAGCATTCCGTTCGAGAGAAACTGCGTGACTGCGGCGTTTGCGAAGAGGCCGTTCTCGAAGAGCCGAAGATCGATGAGCGCGTTCGAGTGCGTGCGCCTCGCGTGGACGACGAAGCCGGCCAGGAGGATGACCCCGAGCGCGAGGGCCCCGTAACCGTGCCCGCGGGTGGCCTGCTCGAACCCATAGAGGAGCGCGACGAGGCCGGGGGAGATGAGCAGAAACCCCGTGAGGTCGAACGGGCGACGCTCCCGCGAATCGCCGTCGCGGGGCAAAAGCCCCGCCGCGAGGGCGACCGCGAGCACGCCGATCGGCAGGTTCACGTAAAAGAGCCACGGCCAGGAGGCGTGCTCCAGGATTGCGCCCGCGATGACGGGACCCAGGATCGGCGCGACGAGGACCGGAACGACGGCGTAGCCAAGCACCCGCGCCATCTGCTTGCCCGCGACGCGCGCCATCATGAGCTGGGTCAGCGGCGCCAGGAGCCCGCCGGCCATCCCTTGCAGGACGCGCGCGGCGATCAGCAAGGGCATCGAGCGGGCCGCGCCGCAGCCCATCGACGTCAGCGTGAAGAGCGTGAAGCAGCCGAGATACAGGCGTTTGGCGCCGACGCGATCCACGAGCCAGCCGCTTAGCGGGAGCACGAGCGCGAGCGCGAGCAGATAGGCGCTGACGATCCACTGTGCGCTCTCCGTCGAGGAGTGGAGGTCGTCGCGAATGGCAGACAGCGAGACGTTGACGACCGTCGCGTCCATCTGCGACATGAACGGACCGAGGAGCACGACCGCGACGACGCGCAGGATCGCCGGGTCGAGCTTCGCTTTGCGATTGTCGGCGATCGAGGCTGCCGCGTCTGCCGTGGCCTTCTCGGCGGCTGGAGCGTCCGCCTCTTCAGGCATTCAGTGTCTCGCCGTACAGCTCGGCGAGGGCGGCGTAGTGCCGTCCGGCTGCCGTGGGATCGTAGACCTCCGCGTCGTCGACCGCGTACCCGTGCTTCGCTTCGTAGTGCTCGATCGCGTAGCGCACGTGGGCCGCGTCGAGAGAGTAGCCCGTGGTGCCCACGCGGCCCCGGAAGTCCGGACGCCCCGCAATGTGCTCGAGCACAGCGCCGACGGTCTTCGCGAGGTTCTCGTACGCGAGCGCTGGCTGGTAGTAGCCCGCCATGAACTTGGCGCGCAGGGCGGGATCCTGAAAGACCTTGGCGAACGCCGCGAGCGTGACCGGACCGCCGACCAAGGTGGATACCGGCGGCGAGCGGTGGAACAGATCCGGCTGGAGCACGAGGTAGCCATCCTTCGCAATGCGCTCGGCGATGCGCGTCTGCGCAGGCCGCAGGCCACCGGCGTCGAAGAATAGGATGACGGCGGGCCACGGCCCCGGGCCGTCCGGGGTGACCACCTCCGTCGTGCAGGATCCATCGGGAGTCGCCAGCTGGATGGTGCTTGTCGTCATGGAGAGCGTCCTTTCCCGCGCGCGGCCCGATGTCGAGCCGACCACAGTCCCCATTCTGGCACGCGACCGGCGAGGAGGCGGGCCTCGTCGCGCGGGCGGCCGATCCGTACGACGCGCGTCGGTGGAACGCCTCGCTCACGGAGGCGGGGAGGCGCGTGCTCCTCGAGGGACGCACCGCGCGGCAAGCCTGGTTGAGCCATGCAATCGAGGATCGCCTCGCCGACGGCGAGCAGCGCGACCTCGCCGAGGCCATCGGGCTGCTGCGCAAGGTGCTCGGCGACCAACGCAATCGCGGTCCGAGGAGCACGAGACGCGGTTCGTTCGGCACATGGCGGGGTCGGTCGAACCGAAAGAGCCTTCGGCCGGCACCGGAAAGCCATCGGCGGTCGCGACGACGTCATCGGTCGACACGAGGAGACGATCCGTCGACGAAACGAAGCCTTCGGTCGACACCGGCAGACCATCGGTCGAACCCAGACAATGCTTGTTCGGCTGAATGAAGACTTCGAGCGACACAAAGAAGACTTCGGTCGTCACGAAGGAAACTTGGAGCGCCCTCTGGCGTTCCAAGAGCGACTCGATGAAGTGCTCGGTCGGCAGCTTCGAGACAAAAAGCGGCGAGTTTGGCTCAAAAAAGCGCTCTTGCGAAGTATCGGTCGGCACTCCGTCTGACGCTTGTGGCTTTTGGTCGCCGTCGTGTGCACCGATATCTTGCTCGAGACGCTCGATGGCTACCAAACGAGGCATTGTCCCTCGATTTTGGCGCTCGAAGGTTTGATTTTGAGACAATCACCAAATATTGGTTGGCAAAATCGAAACCCGAGGCCAACCGAAATTTTCTCCGTGACGCTCGGCCCAGCTCAGTGCTGGCTCTGACAGATGATGCACCCGATGCCCTCGCAGGGCGCGGTGCGTTCGACGCAGAGACCGAGCTTGCCGGGCGCGAAGATGCAGGACTGGCCAACGCTCGTACACGCCGTCACCGGCTCCGTGCTCTTCATACCGGTGCCGCCATCGGGCGGACACCCGCACAACGCCAGCGTCGCGGAGATCACGAGGGCGCGCACCCGCCACGTGTACCACGGGGTGTCGCCCGTCGCTGGCATCGTCTACTCGAGAGCGTCTTGCGCGGCCTCTTGGCAGGCGCGGAGCGTGACGTCGCGGAGCGAGAGCTTGATCTTGGCGAAGCGCGCCGGAGAGACGCTGATGGCATCGGCGCCGAGCCCCGCCAGGATCCGTGCGCCGCGTGGATCCGCCGCCAGCTCTCCGCACGCGCTGACCTTCCGGGCGCGCGCGTGGGTGACGGCGACCACGCGTTCGATCATGCGCAGCGCCCGCGGGTCGAACGACAGCGACGAGTGAGCGCGGTTCTGTCCGGTCACGCTCGCGAAGAGGTCGTTCGTGCCGATGCAAGTGAAGTCGGCCGCGGAGGCGATCTCTTCGATCCGCTCGACGGCCGCCGCCGTCTCGACCATCGCCCCCACCGCGACCTTGCCGTGGCCGAGCGCGCGGATCCGGTGGACGTCGCCGGCGCACGTGACGAGAGGCAGGAGGACGCGCACGTCGAAGTGCTCGGCCGCGCGTACGATGGCGCGGAGCTGCGTTTCGAGGACGCCGCCGTGCATGAATAGGAGCTCGATCCCGCGCGCACGCGGCGCGCTGGCGGGCGCTTGCAACCACGCGAGCGGCTTGTCGCCTCCGGCATCGAAGAGTCGCACCACCATGGACCCGCTGCCGACCCGGGCGCCGAGCGCGCAGAGCGTGGCGAGCTGATCGATCTCGCTCGGCGCCGTCGCACGGCCGGAGAACAAGAGCTCCGTCCGCACGAGCCCGATGCCGTCGGCCGTCGCGGGGACGTGGTCGTAGACCGAACCGATGCTGACGCCCACGTCGAGTATGCGGTGCGCGCGCGACATGGTGGCGAGGTTGGCTTCCTCCTCGGCACACCCGATCACCAACCGATCGTGCCTTAGCCGGGCGTCGGCCACGATCGATTCGGCCGGCGAGATCCACATCAAGGCGACGCTTCCGGTCGTGTCGAGGAGCACGGTGTCGTCATCGGCAATGGCCGCCACGACGTCCAAAGGGACGAAGGCGAGCGGGATGCCCCGGCCGCGCGCGATGACGACCGCGTGTGAAGTGTCCTCGGCGCCGCTCGGCGCGGCGCCGTCCGCCCCGGCAACGATGCCCACGACCCGAGGCGGAAGCGAGGCGACGACCGACGGCATGAGCGACTCCATGATGAGCACGCGATCCCCATCGCGGCCTTCGAGGAGAGCGTCCACCGATCGCGAGTCGCGCCCCAGGCCATCGAGCAGACGCGCACGCGCGTCGAGCAGCAGGTCCGTCGAGACCTGCGCCGTGGCCGCATGGATGGCCTCCTCCGCGCTGGCTCCCCCGTCGACGCGTTCGACGAGCAAGGGACGCAGCTCCGCGAGGATCGCGAGCTCCGGGACGAAGAGGTCGGCCTCCGCGGGCGGCAAGTCTCGCACGAGATCCTCGAGGCCCCGGACCGCTCGAAGGTGGGAGCGAACGAGCCGCCCGCGTTCCTCCGCGGGGGTTCCAACTACGGAAGGGGGCGCCGGATCGCCGACCCACACCGACGCTCTGCCGATCCCGATTCCATCGACCGCCGCGGAGCCGACTCGGGGTGGTTGTTCTGGGGTCATGATGGCGATCGCAGCAGGCTCACTCTTGGAGGCCCATGCTCACCATGATCACGAGGCGGGTGACTTGCTCGAAGAAACCTGTGGCATGAGCTGTGGCGCAACGCGTTGACTCCCCGGAGACGCGCGCGCTCGGGGGGCGCCGCGGGCCCGAGTCGTCTCCGACTGCGGGCACTCCGCTCAGTTGCAGGTGACCGTGACTGACCAACCCTTCGCGACGCTGGGGCACGGGTCGCCGCCGCAAGCGCCGTTGTCGAGCGTGACCGAGCAGCTGGTGTTCGACGCGCATCCGGCCAGTGGGCCAGAGCACGACGTCGGGTGGCAGTTGTTCGCGTAGTCGTCGACGATCGTGGTGATCGTTGCGGCGCTCGCGCAGCTGACGCCGCAGGTCTGCCCCTCGTTGTCCTGGGGCAGCTCCTCGTAGATGCACGTGCTGCTCGCCGGGCATGCCGTTCCGCAGGCGATCGACGTCGCGCACGTACCGTTCACACACGAGTCGGAGAGGCAGTCCTGGTTTCTTCCGCAGCCGGACGTGCCGTCGACGCAGCCGGTGCCTGAAGGCGGGGCGCAGGAAGGCGGCGCCTCGCACGTGTACGTCGAGGACGAGCATAGGTTCGAGGTGCAGTCTCCGTCGGCTCCGCACGCGGCTCCGGTGCCGCAACTGGGCGAGCACGAGGGAGCCTGGCAGGTGCCGACGCCGGCGTCGCCCTGGCCGCAGACGCCGGAGGCGCAATCACCATTGGCTCCGCACGCGGCCGTGTCGCCGCAGTTGGGCGAGCAAGAGGGAGCCTGGCACGTCCCGGTGCCGCTCGTCCCGCACGTGCCGGAGGCGCAGTCGCCGTTGGCTCCGCAGGCGGCGGTGTCGCCGCAGTCAGGGCTGCAGCTCGGAGCGGCGCATTGGCCGTTGGTGCAGGTGCCCGAAGCGCAATCGCCGTCCTCGCCGCACACGTGAGTGTCGGGGCACGTCGGCGAGCACGCTGCCGCGGCGCACTGGCCGCCGGTGCACACGCCAGACAGGCAGTCCATGTCCTCGCCGCACGCCGCGCCCTCGCCGCAGCCCGGCGAGCACGTGGGCACCGCGCAGGTCCCGTTGGTGCAGACGAGCGAGCCGCAGTTGCTGTCGGTCAGGCATGCGTTGCCGTTCGGGCAAGTCGGGCTGCAGCTCGGCGGCGTGGCTGCGGCCTCCGGCGCGGCGTCTACCGTCGTGGACGAACCGGTGTCGGCGCCGGCCTCGGGCGTCGTCGATGCCTCTTCAACGCCGGTGTCCGGCGCGCTGGCCTCTTGGGTCTCGACGGTCGAGTCGATGCCCGTGTCGGCGCTCGCCTCGGGCGTCGTCGATGCCTCTTCGGAGCCGCTGTCCTCGTGAGAGCCATCCGACTGGCCTGCTTCGACCGACTCCATGGTCGAATCCATTCCGGAGTCCGCGGCGGCATCACCGGATCCCGTCTCCTCGACGCCCGTGTCCATCCCTGCATCGCTGGCCGCTTGGGACGCGCCGTCGCTTCCGGGCGCCGACGCCTCCTGTCCGGGCTGTCCACCGTCGTTCTTCGGCAGGCCGCTCGCCGCGTCGCCCCCGGCGTCTTCCTCGTCGCTGGTCGTCGCGTTGCCTCCACCGCAGGCCGCGAGCATCGCGGCGATGAGCGCGGTGGAGAGCCAACAGCTTGCCTTCAGCCATGAGAGACGGGTCCAGCGGGCAGGAGTCATCGGGTCTTTGCCTTCACTCGTAGAAAGGGAATGCGATGAAGCGCCGCGATGGATCGCGCGGCGTTTGCGAACACGGACAACTTCGCATGGTCGCATCCAAGATAGCATCACAGTGGGGCCACCAGACGAACGGTCGATCACGCGCGGCAAGGCGTCGAATGCGACGTACGGGCCGTTCGGGGAAGCGATCGAGGCCCTCGAACATCGGATTGACCACGATGTCGATGTCCTTCGAGTCGCATCAGGTACGCTGTGGTACTACGAGGTGGCGATGGACGGCCTGAGACCGCGCCCTCGGAGAGCACCCACGAACGGCTCCGCCGCGTTCCTGTTCGTCGCTGCGGCTTGCAACGCGTCCAGCGCGCCTCCGACGATGGAGCAGGCCTGCAACGCGTACGTCGTGGCGGCCGGCCAGCGCGAGACGGTCTGCTACGGCGTCGTCCCCGAAACGAACCGCGACGCGATCGAAGCGCGGGAGCTTCAGGTCTGCGTCCTGGAATCGGACGCGCCGGGAAGCAACGTCACTCCGCCATTTTGGGATAGCTGTGCGACGCTCGCGAGCGACTATTGCCAGGGGTACTCGTGTCCTGTTCCTCCTGGCAATCGTGAGAACGGCCAGCCCTGTCTCGAGGCGGATCAATGCGCGAGCCTCTGGTGCAAAGGGACGATCGTCGTCGGCCCGTCCGGTGCGGTGCTCGACGATGCGGCTCAGTGTGGAGCGTGTGCCGCGAGGCTCCTCGTGGGTGAACCCTGCGACGTCGCGACCGACGCGTGCGAATCGGGGCTCTCCTGCTTCCAGGGCGCGTGCCGCGCGACGGGGCAGCAAGGGGCCCCGTGCGTCCAGTGGAGCGATTGCTCTTCTCCGTGGGTGTGCCGGAGCAATGGAGTCTGCGGCCCCGTCCTCGGCCTGGGGGCAACCTGCACAGCCAGCACGGATTGCGCGACGGACGAGGGCTGCGACGCCCAGACGAACGTCTGCGTCTCCATCGTTTTTGCACAGGCACTCGCGGCTTGCGACGGGAACGTGAATCGCTGCGAGTCTGGTCTATGCGATGTCGAGCCCGGGGCCTCGAGCGGCTTCTGCCCGCAGGTCTTGCCGGATGGATCGCCGTGCAACCCCGACGATTCCTCGACCGTTTGCGACCTTTACGCCGCGTGCTTCGCCGGTGTCTGTCAGATCGTCGATCCTTCGACCTGCATCGAGGCGGCGGCGCAGGACGGAGGCGCCGCCCTCGAAGCCGGCTCCGGGACCTAACTCGCGCTCGCCACCGGAGTCGCGGCGGCCGGCTGCCACCGCCCGTGGCGCACGTCGTCCGCGCGAACCATGAAGATGACCTCCTCGGCCACGTTGGTCGCGTGGTCGGCGATGCGCTCGAGAATCTTGGCCACGCGAATGACGCGCAGCCCAGCCAGAACCTCGCCTGGATGTCCGGAGATGTGCTCCGTCATCGTCGCGATGGTGGTCGCGCACAAGGCGTCGACGGCATCGTCACTGGCGAGAACGTGGTTGGCTCGCTCGTCATCCCAGCGCACAAAGGCATCCAGCGCGCCATGAAGCATGTCGAGCGCTGCGACCGCCATGGCCGAGAGCTCCCGCGTGAGGAGAGGCTCGTCCCCTTCGTGATGCTGGACGGTGCGCTCGCCGATATTCACGGCCTCGTCGCCGATGCGTTCGAGGTCGGTGACGAGCCGAAGAGCCGTCGTCAGGAGGCGCAGGTCGTCGGCCACGGGCTGCCGTAGCGCAAGAATGCGCAGAATGAGCGCGTGAGTCTCGAGCTCATCGCGGTCGATTTCTGCGTCAAGGGCCTGCACGTCTCCCATCATCTCGGGAGTCCCCTGGCTGAATGCCTCGAACGCCAGCCCGACGACCCGTTCGCACCGGGCCCCCATCGCCAGCAGGTGAGATTCGAGCTCGCGAAGCTCCGCCTCGTAGTCCCTGCTGCTGTGCGATGCGGTCGCCCTCGGCACTCTCATCAAGCTGCCACACGCAGCACTGCGCGCCACGTCCATTGCGAAGTATTTTCGGCCAGGAAGGCGCCGCTTTGCGAAAAACCGAAACGTCGCAGAAACCGGCCGGTTCAAGGACGTGGCGACACGGAGGGCATCCTTCGCACACTCCCGGCTGGAGTAGCTGCAGAACGACAACCCGTCGGACACCGCCGTTTCGCGGCTACGATGCGCGCGTGACAGGTCTCCCGGCGCGGACCGCCCGAGTGCTGCTCGGCGATCGGCCACGACTCCTCCTCGGGCTCGCCGCGCCAACCGCCTTCGCCCTCGCGCTCGACGTCGCCATCCGCGCGCCGACGCTGGCCGGGTTCGCGACACAGGGGAAGCTGATTTACGGAAGCTCGCTACTCATCAGCGCCGCGTTCTGGGCGCTTCCGATGTGGCTTGCGTCCCGTGGGATGCGCGGCCCCCGGACATGGTGGAAGGGCGCGGTCCTCGTCGTCGTGTTTGCGTTCTGGGTCCTGCCCCTCGCGACGTGCGCATTCGGAGGACAGGCGCTGTATTATCGTGTCTTTCATTCGTATGTCGGGCGCGACACCGTGCGCCTCGGCGTGGCTTCGCGCGGGACGGTTCGCGATTGGTTCGGGGCGTGGGGAGGTCCGTGGCTCCTCGCCGGGATGCTCTTCGTGGGCGCCGTCGTCACCCTCGCCACCTTCGTCATCGTCCGCCGCGTCGCGCCGCGACTCGACGGCGCGGTTCCCCTTCTCTTGATACTGACCTTCTGCGGTGCGGCGTTCTGCTTCTGGACCGACCAGGTCGATAGCCGCTTTCTCCAGGCCGCAACACCGGACGCGTGCTTCGTCCACGGGGCGATCCACGCCCTCCGGACGTTCGTCGAGGGGCACGGCCGCATGAAGCAGGGAATGTCGCTGCGAACGCCGGCCCCCCTGCCGCCGCTCGAGAGTTTCCATCGACCCAACGTGGTCGTCGTGCTCACCGAGAGCGTTCGCGCCGACGCGCTCTGCTCCGATCCACCGCCCGTATGCCGCGCTCACTTTCTCGACGAGGTCGTGCCCGACCGGATGCCGCTCGGCAAGCTGACGTCCCAGACCCCCAACACGTTCAGTGCATGCATGGTTCTCTGGACCGGGCTCGTACCCGATGCCGCCTTCAGCGCAGCGCACTCTGCGCCCGTCCTGTGGGAGATCGCCCGCGCCGTCGGCTATCGGACCGCCTACGTGACTTCGCAAAACCCGAGGTACGAAGACTTCGGCACCTTCGTTCGCCGCGCGGGCATCGACGTGACAATCACCGCGACCGAGCTCGGCGGGATGGGGCAGGAGCAGCTCGGCGCGCCGGACGAGCGGGCGACCGAAGAGATGCTCCAGTTCATCCGGGCCCTCGATCCGACGACGCCGTACTTCGCGGTCTTGCACCTTTCGAACACGCACGCCCCGTATCGCGTCGACCCGGCGCTCGAGCCTTTCGCTCCGCATTCGACCGACCCGCTCGGCGACGTCGGCGCGTTCCACAACCACTACCGGAACGCCGTGCTTCTGCAGGAGCGAACGGTCACCGCCTTCCTCCGCGAGGTGCGCCGTCTCGCGTCCTGGGACGACACCGTCGTCGTGTTTCTGTCCGACCACGGTGAGCAGTTCCGCGAGCACGGCGGCCTCTATCACAACCACTCGCTCTTCGACGAAGAGCTCCGGATTCCGGGCTGGATCGCCGCGGGCCATCGCGCGATTGACGAGGAGCGCGCTGCGGCGCTGCGATCGTACGCCGG
>Ga0302325_10016547_pt1 | contig 15618 bp, 10 predicted proteins | sample Palsa_T0_2_FD_201948 | JGI IMG/M metagenome (GOLD analysis project Ga0302325, IMG submission 201948) | Peat permafrost microbial communities from Stordalen Mire near Abisko, Sweden - Palsa_T0_2 | ecosystem: Environmental > Terrestrial > Soil > Palsa > Peat permafrost | place: Sweden: Abisko...
AGGGCGGCGGCCGGAGCTGGGTGACCGGCGCGCTGAGCAGCTTGGCCACGGCGGCCAGCAGCCGGGGCTCGTGCAGCGGTTCCCAGTCGGGCACCGTGTCGAAGCGCCAGTCGTCGAGGCCGCGGACCAGGACGGGGAAGTTCGGCAGGTCGATGAGGGCGCCGACGCCGCCGGTGAACATCAGGTGACTAGGCCGCACGGTCCCGACGCGGCGCCGGTGCTGGGTCCCCGGCATCAGCGGCCTCCCGCCTGGCCGCCGGCTACCGACTCGCCGAGTTCGTCGGCGTCGGCAGCGTCGTCACCGTCGTCCGGGTCCGCGGCGCCGGATTCGTCGTCCCTGACGGCGAATGACCAGGCCGGCTGGCCGTATACGGGATCGAAGAGGCTGCCGCCGGGGATCAGCAGGTTGATCTCGTTCTCCGTCTCCCGCATCGACATCGGAACGGTCAAGGCCGTCCACGTGGTGCCGTCAGCCTGTTCGAGCAGGCCGGTCAGCGGCTGCTTGCCGGTCCGTTTCCGGTACCCGAGCCGGGTAGAGCCGGTCTTAGCGGTCTTCCAGTTATCCACCAGCGTCGCGATCCGCTCCCGCAGGTACGCCCGGCCGCGCAGGCCCGAGGCGGTCTCGGCGCGGTCCAGCAGACGTTCGGTCACCGATGCGACCGAGGGCCCGTCGAGGTCCACGTCCTGCGCGTCGCCGTCGCGGGAGTACGGCTCGGTGATGTTGCGGACCGCGGCGACGAACGTCGCGGCGGTGCCCCGGTCCAGGGCCCGCCGGGTGTAGGGGGTCACCGACAGGGCCTCGACCTGGCCGTAGTAGGTCGCGTGGTAGTGCTCGAAATCCTCGTAGTGCGCCAGGTCGCGCGGCCGGGACCAGTTGTAGAGGGTCACGACCAGACCGGGCTTCTCGGCGGAGCGGCCGACCCGGGACGACGCCTGGATGTACTCGGCGGTGTTCTTCGGCTGCCCGGTCACCACCATCAGCCCGAACCGCGACACGTCCACGCCGACCTGCAGCATCGAGGTCGCCAGCACGACATCTACCGGTGAGCTGTCCGCTTTGAGCCGTTCAAAGGCACGTTCGGCCAGAGCGTGCGGAGCCCGTTTGGTCTTGAAGGCGTCAGACCGGTCCGAGCTGATGGCCCGCCGCCGTGCCGACGTATCCAGGTCGGGATCGAATCCGGCCTCCAGGCGTTTCAGCACGCTGCTGATGTCCGCCGAGGAGATCCGCGAGGTCAGTTCCTCGATGGCGAGCATCTCCGTCTGGGACTGAATCCGCTCGGCCAGTCCGCGCGGACGGCCGTGCCTGCGGACCCGGGTGGTCACGTCGTCATCGAGGTACCGGCGCATCCCGGCCAGTTCCCGGGTCGCGTTGAAGTAGCCGACCACGGTCATGTACGGATCGGCGGCCGCGCCGTGGGCGTCGAGCAGGGATTGCCCGGCGATCAGCAGGATCTCGGCCAGCCGGATCTCGGCCGACTTCAGCCGGACCCCATGGGCGCAGATGCCAAGATAACGCCGTCCCGGCGTCTGCGGGGTCACCGGCACCTGCCGGGAAAAGAACGTGTCGGTGATGTCGAGCACCGGCGGCGGGAACACCGCCAGGTCCCGAGCAAAAACCCCGCGCACCTGCTCCCGCGCGCGCTTGGTGGTCGCCGTGGACGCGACGATCTTGGGACCGGTCAGCACATCCCTGACCTGCCAGCGGCACAGCTCATCGACGGCACCCTCGAACAACCCGACGGTGGTGCCGAGCGCGCCCGAGATCAGGTGCAGTTCGTCCTGGATGATCAGGTCCGGCGGACGCAGCCGGGTGACCGGCTGGCTGGTCACCGCGGGCAACCTGGATAGCCGGCTCTCGTTATGCCGCTGCCTGCAGCCCGTGCGTTCATCGAGATCGTCGTGCCGGTACCCGTGCCGCGGGCAGCGTGTGCTCACCCGGCCGAACAGCATGCCCGCATACCCGCGCCAGGGCAGCTGCGCCAGCTTGTCCACGGTGGCGATGACCAGGCTGGGCAGGTAGCGGTAGATCTCCTCATCCACGGTCAGGATCGGCAGACCCTCTCCTGGCGACTTCATCTCGGAGAACGGGCACGGATCCGGTCCCTCGCCTGAGGGGCAGTAGAGCAGGATCCGGCGGCGGTCATCATCCGGGCGCAGGTCCCGCTGGGCCAGGAGCTTGGTCCCGCACCACGGGCAGGCCAGCGTCTGCAGCACCCCGGTGCGTTTGGAGGATGGCGCGTCGCGGACGTCCGAGATCTGCTCCGCGGCGTTGTCATACCAGTTCGGCGAGACCGCGCCGCCGACCCACAGCCCGATCCGGAACGGCTCGGCGCCCCAGCGCGTGTCCCCGCCGTCGGCCGCCGCACGCCGCAGCACCTCGGCCGCGCACACCAGCGCCGCCGCCCGCTGGAACTGCTGCGCGGTGAGCAGCCGCAGCGTGTAGCGCATCAGCACGGCCACCCCGGCCTCGCCGCTGCGGGCCGACGCTCCGGTGCCGACCACGCGTTGCAGCCGCCGGACCGCGAACGTGTAAGCGGCCAGCCCAAGATAGGCCTCGGTCTTCCCGCCACCGGTCGGGAAGAACAGCAGGTCCACCAGCGCCGCCGAGGACTGGGCCCGGTCGCGATGCGCCGGATCAGTGAGGCTGGGCAGGTTCAGCAGGACGAACGCGAGCTGGAACGGCCGCCACGAGGCCACCTCTGCGCCCCGCTCCCGCACCGTCTCGGCCGCTTCGGCGAAGCTCAGCCCGCCGGATTCCCGTATCGCGGCGATGGTCGTGTGCCGACGCTGCAGCGCCATCGCCTGGTTCGCGAACCGGAATGCCTCAAGCGCCACCTCGTGCCCGGGAGCGGAAGGCGACGTGACAAGCTCGATCCCGGCCCGGATCCGGCCGGCGCAATGCAACGCGGTGAAGACGGCCGTCTCCGCCGTTTCCCGCAGTGCCTCCGGCAGGCCCGCGACCCGGGTCTGCTGCTCGTCCAGCCATCCCTCATACCCTGCCGCCAGCGGCCCGAGTCCCGCCGCGAGCCGGCCGGGCGCCGCCGTGGCCAGCTCATCCATCGACAGCTCCGCCTCGGCCAGGTACGAGCCCGGCTCGGCCGACGGCGCGATCGTCGCCGGGACCTCGTAAGTGGGCAGCCAGGTTGTCTCCAGCCGGAACGCGTGCCGCTCACCCGCGCGGACATGAGCGTGCACCGCGACATTGCGCCCGACCGCGTGCCGGAGCTCGTCCCGGTACAGCAGCCGCAGGTGCCGGTCTTCGGTGTCACCGTCGAGCGCCGCGAAATCCTCGAGGGGATCATCGATCGGGCAGAACACGGCCAGCTCCTGCTCGACGGCCGCGGTGACGGTCAGCTTCGGCTGGAACAGCCACGCCGCGTCCTTGTTGACCGGCGGCTCATCCTGCGCGTTCACCAGGCCAAGCTCGACCACCTGGGCACCGGCGTCCGAGCCGTTCACGCGAGGGCGGACATCAACGGCCAGGTACACGCCGGAAAGCCTGGCGTCAGGCATGGTCAGCGGGATGCGCTGTGAAGGCCCGTCGCCGAACCGCACGTGCGTCACGTACCGGGCAGTCTCCCGGCTCCAGCTGCGCCGGGGGTTACCCGCCTCATCCAGCGCCTCGGCCTTGCCGTAACGGCCCCAGGATGCCGTGACGGTCAGCGTGTCCACGCCGGACGCCACCACGCACGACAGTCCCATCGACGAGGCCCACATCCGCCCCGCGTTCTGCATCGTCAACAGCTCGGGCAGTTCCCCGTCGGCGCCGTCCCCGCCGGCCGCGATCTCAGTGTCTACCGCGCCTCCGGCCGCGTCCGTCCCGGACTGCGGGTCATGCCGCGGCCCGAGCCGCCCCACCAGGTACCGCTCCCCCGGCCCCGCCGAACGCGGCGGGAGCACCTCGAGCTCCCCGTCCCACGGCCCCAGCAGGTCCCGCTCGATCAGCTCCACGAGCTCATCCCGCACCTGGTAGGAGGACGCGGCCGCGAACTCCTGCGCCTCATCAAGCGGCGACGGCTGCTCGCCCTGGACCACTTCGGTCATGCCCACCCTCCGTCGCAGCCGGCCCGTTCCGGTCATCGGACCCAGAGTAATCAGGCTGCCGACATTCCGGCCCTAGTGAAATTCCATTGATACCGAACGGACGGTGAGCAGTTGCCACCAGTTACCGTTAGCCTGACAGTGCGCAAGGAAGGGAGGAATCCGATGACTGCCCTGCCTGACTGGATGGACCTGCCCGATGGCCTGAGTGCCGAGGAATACGAGGCGCTCCCGGAGGATATCTGCCGCCGGATCGAGATCGTTGACGGAGCCATCATCGTGAACGCCGCCCCGCGCCACCTTCATCAGGATATCTGCCGCCGCCTCGCCAACGTCCTGGAGGCAGCGTGCAGGCCAGCTCTGGCGGTGTCCACGGACGTGGACCTGCGCTTGCGGGACATCCCGTTGCTCAACCGTCGCCCCGACGCTGTGATGTACGACGCCTCTCTTCCTGACGATGCGGTGCTCCGTCCAGAGCACTGCACGCTTGTGGTGGAAGTCATGTCACCTGGCTCGGTAACCACTGACCAGACCGATAAGCCAGCGGAATATGCCGTAGCCCGTATCCCGCACTACTGGCGTGTCGAACACGACCCGGCCGAAAGGATCCTGTCCGTCTTCTGCTACCGGCTCGATCCGACCACGGGTGCTTACGCCTCAGCCGGAGTGCACACAGGAAAGATGATCGTCACCGATCCCGTCAGCGTCACCATCGACCTGGCCACACTGCTCTGACGGCAGTTGGCAAGTGGTTCCGGGTAGGCGGTGATGTCGCCGATTACGGTGGCGGCGCCGCTGACCCGCCCTCGCCGCTACGGGGCCGAAGTGGTCAGAAGTCGAGCAGGTCCGCCGGGTCGAATGAGACCGCGAACGGCTTGTCCGCTTCGATCTCGGTCTCAAGCTGGGTGCCGTCCATGATCGCAGGGCCGGCCGCGTAGGCTTCGCCGGTCAGGAGGAGAACCTGGACCGAGAGCCGAGGCGTGTGCTCGACGATCCAGTACTGCGGGATGCCAAGGCTCGCGTACTCACCGACCTTGCGTAGCCGGTCAGCACGCTCGCTGCCGCTGCCCGGCGAGATGACCTCTGCCACCATGGGCAGCTCAGCACCGGGGATCAGCTTGGGCGACTCCTCGATGATCGCCGCCCGGGCGGTCTCCCGGGGGACGACGAACACATCCGGCTTGCGTACACCCGCCGGAGTGCTGATCTCCCACTCACCGCCATCGCAGACGGCAACCCGCGAACCGGCATCGACCGCGGCACGCTCGACGATCCGGGCAAGGTTCCGCAGCGCCCAGTTGTGCCGTGAGCTTGCCGCCACCTCGATCAGCCACCCGTCTTCAAGTTCGAACCCCTTGCCGTCCTCCGGCAGTTCGTGCAGATCAAGGACGGTGTAAGGGCCGAATTGGGCGCCATGCGCCGATGTCCATTCTCGCATGGCCTCACCTCCAGCGGGATCGCGGTACGCAGCCCTAACTGTATTGCGGTGCATCAGGCTCGATCACTGCGTGTCGGGTGCGCTCAGAGACACCTCAGTGCCCATCCGGTCCTCTTGCTGTCCCTGCTGGAGACTGGACGTAAGGACCTGGTGGGCCAGCCATCTGTCACCTGACTCTGCCGCGAAGCGTGACCGCCGACACACCTGAAAAGGGCGTCGCCGGGAGCTGCCTCCATCAAATCCGGCCGGCACGGTGAACCCTTGTGCCGGCCCTGGCCGGCACAACCGTCCATTGTGCAGGTCGGAAAGCCGCAGTAGAAGCTGGTATCTGGAATTCATGTGCTAGCAGGTGCAGGTGAGGCTGGGGGACCCCGCCATCCCGCACGCGCAGCGCCCGACCACGCGGGCACTGCGCGGATGTGATGGACCCCCGTCCCTCAAAGTCTCCGCGGAACCAGAATCCTCCGCGGAAAACCATCACGCTCGGGCAGCGGGTGCTGCCGGGCTGCGGGCACCGGATCGGGTCGTGAGCCTCAATGAGACTGCGCCCTCCGGAGGGAGACGGGGTCTCAGCCGTGCGCCGTCATGTAGCTGATCACGGTGTCGGCGTCGCTGCTTTCGGCGTAGAGGTCGGAGTCGGGATCGTCTTCGGCGACGCGCCATACGCCGTGCTTCTTGTCCCAGTAGACGGACCACCGCTCGTGGTCCTGGAGGAAGCGGATGATCCGCGAGGCATCCTCGGGAGTGGGCAGGATGGTCATGTGCGTCTCACCAGCTGAGCATGGCCCAGGCGATACGCCCGCTGATATCGCCATCAACGCCCCAGTTCTGCGGGCCGGTGATTGCTGCCACTACGTCGAATCCGTGGGGACGACCGTCCGCGCGTGGGCTGACGTGCCATGGGCCGCCGGCGTCTGCTACTTCGATGCGGACGCGGTCCTGGTGGACTTCGGCGCGGAGGGTGAAGTTGCCGCCGTGGCGGGAGGCGCTGTGCACGACGCAATTGGTAGCGAACTCCGACGCGATCAGGATGGCATCGTCGGCGCGCGGACAGCCGTCGAGCAGTGCGGCGAGCGCGGCCCGGGCGTGTCTGACCTGGGCGGGATCAGCGGGGTAGGTGCCGGTGTAGCGGCGGGTGCCTGCCGCCGTGGCTGTCGTGGTCACTTTGTCTCCCGTGGCCGGGTATTTGTGTTCACAGCCTGTCCGGAGAGGACTACGTTGGGAACAGGATCGGTCCGGATGCCCACTGATTGCCGGCCTGGAACCGCCTTTCCCGAAGGGATGCCGATCAGATGCCGAACGATGCCGATCGGGCCGGGACGCCTGCGGGCGTGTTCGGCGCGGAGCTTCGTTATTACCGGACCAGGGCGGGCTTGTCGCAGAAGGATCTTGCTCCCCGGGCCAATGTCTCGCATGACGTGATCAGTAAGATCGAAACGGGAGAGCGGCCGCCCGCCGAGGACTTCCCGCCCCGCCTCGACGCGATACCCGAATTGGGCACTCAGGGAGCGCTGACCCGGCTGTGGAGCCACCTGAAGAAGAGCCTGAAGCAGCGCGCCTATGGCTGGTTCCAGGAGTGGGCGGAAATCGAAGCCGAAGCGACGGCGCTGCGTACTTACCAGCCACTCGTCGTGCCGGGGCTATTGCAGACCGAGGATTACGCCCGCGCAATCCTCAGCGCACGTCCCGACGGCGACCTGGACGACCTAGACGAGCAGGTGGCGGTGCGACTGGCGAGGCAGGCAGTGCTGGAGCGGCCAGGCACGCCGCAACTCTGGTGTGTCCTGGATGAGGGTGTACTGCACCGGGCGATCGGCGGAAGCAAGGTGATGCGAAGTCAGCTTTACCAGCTTGCCGACCGGGCGGAACACCCGAAGACCACTATCCAGGTGATTCAGGCCGGTGGTGCTCATGCGGGGCTGCTAGGCGGGTTCGTTATCGCGGATCTCGATGGCAAGCCGCCCATGGCGTACTTGGAGACGGCGGCGGAAGGGCAGGTCACGGATAGCCCTTCGGTGACGGCTCATGTCGCTCTTCGTTTCGATAGACTCCGAGCGGAGGCCCTGCCGTGGGCGGCGTCCCGCGATTTGATCAGGAGAGTGGCCGAGGAGCAATGGACGTGACCGGCGTCAGGTGGCGCAAGAGCAGCTACAGCGGCGATAACGGCGGCGACTGCGTCGAGGTCGGAGTCGCTGGTCTGGGTGTAGCTGTCCGTGACAGCAAGGATCCGGACGGGCCGCTGCTGGCTTTCGTCCGGGACGATTGGAAGGCGTTTGCTGAGCAGGTGAAAGCCAGCGCCTGAGTATTCGCCATGCTTACTGGGGCGTTCTCGTTTTTGAGGACGCCTCTTTCGGTTCAGAAGAGGGTGGTCTCGCTGGCTTGGGTGGAGCGCTTACGGGTGCGCTTGTCGTGCAGGCCGGCCTTGACTTCGGCGGCGTACCGCTCGTGGTTCAGTTCGAGCAGACGATCCAGGATCTCCTGCCGAACCACCGGGCCGATTGTGTACCGGGGGCCTTGGCGGGTGTCATGGAACCCGTGGTCCAACCCGGCCGCGAGCAGGTCGTCCCACCCGTAGGCCCGCACCACAGCCTCGTCGATGGCCCGGTGAATCTCCCGCAGTTCGGCTATGTCCGCGTCGACACAACGCTGATCGTGCACCAGGTTGTAGGTCGCGGTCAGCCCTGCGTGCCTGGCCAGCATCAACTGCCGCCGGAATATGTCGAGTCGGCCGCCGAGTTCCTCCATCTCAGTTGTCGTCTCAGGACGCGCAAGGGTCTCGAATACATCTGATAGCGAATAGTTAAGGTCCGCCTTCATTGTCGAGCTGCGGCTAATCGCCCACCAGTAGTGCGGAGCGCTGGAGAGTAGCGCAAGTATTCCCGTGTCATCTGAAGCGAATACTCCGAGCTTGTGTGCGAAAACCTGTCCCGTCTGTACCATGACCGGCATCACCACCTTGCTCACGAGCGTGATCACGATCACCCGGTCAAACCGCGCGATCGCCTCGTACAGACCGCGGGCTAGCTCGGCATACTGCCACCACCGTTCGCGGCGGACGTTTCGCTTGTTCACGTCACGCTCAGGCTTTACATCACGCAGGACCTGCGCATAAAGCTCAGGATAAGTTTTGGCTTCGCTTTCAGACCAGTCATGAAAGTTGATCACCCAGCGGCTTGCGGAACCACTTGGGCGGGAGTTGAGGTCCTGGCCATTAAGATACGGGAAGAGCACTTCTGCATTACGGGGGCATCTGTCGATCAAGTCTTGCGCTTGCTTGGGCTCCAGGGTGAAACCCATTCCAAGGACGTAGGAGCCGATAAACGATACTCCCGTGTTGGCGGCTAGGCGCTCTGGGCTCCCAGAAACGGACGAGGCCGGATCCAGAGACGGTGCGATTCGGCTAACGATCGAGTCGTCCGCGAGCCGTTCTGCCGATGCGTCAAGAGGATGACGGCTGGTCCAAACGGCGGCATACTCCAGCACTGCGCTCTTTGACGGCCAAGGTCTGCTTTTGATCGCCTGTCGGATATCAGTGCCAGCTGTGACGATCTGATCCAGACCGACCTCGCGAGTATCCCCTTGAGCGAGTGTGTTAGTCGCGATCAGGCCAGTCTGACCATACGAGTCGAGCAGAGCGTGCGCTCGAAGCAGGAAATAGGCAATCAGGTCTGCACTACCCCGGACGCCATGACCGATTGCTTCGACAAGGTACTCGCGGTAAGCGGTGCCCAGCGAACCGGTCAGCTTTTGCCCGCCGAGGAACGGAGGGTTGCCGATTATGGCGTCGAAGCCCGAGCCATTCGGACGGCTGTGGTCGAAGACCTCGGGGAAGAGCAGGGGCCAGTGCAGGGGGTTCCTGTCGAAGGCGCCGTCGGGCTGGTCTGTGGCCAGCCAGTCTTGCGCTTTCTCCTCGGCTGCCGCGACGGCACCCTGGGTTGCGGCTTCGTTGGCTAGCTTGGCGGCGGTTAGCCAGAGGCCGCCTTTGCCGGCGCTGGCTAGGGCGGCGCCGGTGATGAGGTCGGCGTAGAGGGTTAGCTGCTTGGTCTTGGCCTGGACATCGGCTAGGAGGTGGCGTTTCTTGGTTAGGTCGGCGAAGGTGTCGTCGGGGAGGTTGGCCAGGTTGACGCGCTGCTCGGTGACGTCGGCGAGGAGAGTGCGGACGCCGGACATGAAGTCGAGCAACGCTCCCTCGTGGAGTTTGCGGCCTGCTTTGGGGTCTAGGTGCATCCATTCGAGCTGGTCGATGGTGGTGATGCCTAGGAGGGAGTCGCCGGAAGCAAGGCGGTCGTCTAGGAAGGTGAAGGGGCGGTGGGGGTCCATGGAGACTAGCCAGAGGGAGAGCTTGGCCATCTCTACGGCCATTTCGTTGCTGTCGACGCCGTAGAGGCAGTGCTCGATGATCTGGCGGCGGGCCTTGACGACCAGGGGATCGGCGGCTACGTCCAAGGCCAGGCCGGACTCGACGGGGACCGCGGCCACGTGTGCCTGGGCGTCTACGTTGCCGGCGGCGGACCAGGCTTCGATGAGTTTGCCGGCTAGGTAGCGGCAGGCGGCGACCAGGAACGCGCCGGAGCCCATGGCGATGTCGGCGACGCGGAGGGACAGGATCTCCTCGGAAGTGCGGAGCTTCCACTGCGAGCGGTCCGCGGTCTGGAGCGGGCCCGGGGAGTAGACGAGAGGCTCCAGGGCGCCTTCGGCGACCTGTTCGGCGAGGAACCTGGGGGTGTAGTGGGTGCCGGTGCTGGCCCGGAGGGAACTCTCGGTGACGTAGAGGGCGCCGGGAAGGATCACTACCGGGTCGCCGCGGAGGTCCTGGCGGATGATGCGGTAGAAGGGCAGCAGGCGCTGGACCAGGGGGTAGTCGCGGGTGATGGCGTACAGACGAGTCTCGGCCTGGGCGCGCTCGTCGCCGGTGAGCGGGGCCAGCTTCACCGTCAGCGCCCGGGGGGAGCCGATGCCGGAGTCCTTGTATTGTTCGGCGAGCTTGGCGGCCAGGGTCTCCGCGGAAACGTGCGCGGCGGCGGTGGTCTCCAAGGTACGGAGCGGGACCTCTTCTTCGCGGCCGTCCTTGCCGATCAGGCCGACGACGGTTTCGGCGGCGCGGAAACCTTCGAAGGAGAGCAGGCCTTCGTAGACGTAGCCGATCTGCTCCACGGTCAAGGTGCGGAACGAGACGGTGCGCAGCTCCCCGCCTATGGTGACGGTCTGCACCGCGCGGAGCATGTGCAGGACGGTGCGATCGTCGACGGTCAGCGGAAGCCAGTGGTGGGCGTCTGGGTCGAACAGCGAGCCGTCGTGGGCGATGAGGTGGAGCTCGGGATGGGACACGCCTCGGTAGACCACCGTGAACAGGGCCAGGAGCCGGTGCCAAGCCAGGACAGTGTGCTCTAGCTCGCCCTCGTTGTCACGGGCGTCGGCCACGCGCTGCTCGAGTTCGGCGTAGAGGCCTCCTGCGGAGTAGGCACGGGCGTAGAGCTCGTTGTCGGCGGGGAGCAGCCCGCTTTCCTCGGCGAACAGCAGGAAGACGATCCGCATCATCACCGTGACCGCGCCCCGGTAGACCTCGTAGGCGGTGACGTCGGCGCTGATGTCGGCCCGGCCGAACGCGGCGACCAGGAGCTCGACGGCCTGGCGGACCTGGACGCCTAGCCGATCGGTGATCTCTTCCTGGTTGTTCAGGCTCTCGCGCAAGAGCGCGGGCAGCTGGCGGTCCGGCGGGACAGCGAAGAAACGGCGGCGCTGAAGCAGGGAAACGAAGGCACGCACCACGGTCCGTTCCGACGAATCTGGCCAAGAGATCGCATCGAAGACGGCCACGGTGGTGACTCCCCCGGCCGGCGCCCACACCAGGGCCCACCAGCGGCCGTCGGTGGCCAGCCCGAGTTCCACGCCGTGGTGGCGGCAGAGCTGGGCGAGGCGGTCCGCGGGGGTGGCGGGCCAGTCGGAGCCCTTGATGCGGGCGACCGGCGAGTCGTCGCAGGTCAAGCCGAGCAGGCGGATATCGCTGCTGGCGGGGTCGGTCAGGGCGAACGACGGGGTGATCGCGGTCTCGTGCTCGGGGATCTCGAGGGTGAGGCGAGTAAAGGGGTCCAATGGGGCCAAGGGGGCCAAGGGGGCCAGGTCGTCGTACTGGACGGCGACCCGCAGACCCTGCCAGCCGAGCAGGTCATCGAGGATGTAACGGATCCAGTCGTCGCGGTGGACGGCGGGGTTCTCCTGCCACTGGCGGTGTTCCTGGCGCAGGCGGTCCCTGGCCTTGACCTCGAGCGGCTCCAGGTCGGGCCATTCGGCGGTGAGCACGGGGACGGACAGGAACGGTCCGCTGACCTCGATCAGCTTGAGCCAGTCGATGTGGGTCTGGCGGCGGTCCTGGCCGGTGACACCGTGGCGCCTTCTGGCCGGGCTCATCGGGTCGCCTCGCGGCGGGGCACGACGAAGATCACGGCGACGGGGAAGCTGTGCCGCCTGATGTCGCGGTAGCGGGCGGAGATTCGTTTCAGTTCCTGGTCGCGTGCGGCGTCCAGGCTGAGGAGCTTCTCCCGCCATTTCTCGCGGTCGCGGCGGAACTGGGCCATCTCCTGGTCATCGCCGCGGCCTTCGGCCAGGCTGAACAGGGCGCCTTCCTCCGCCTCGCCTTCGGCCAGGGCCTTGCGCAGGGTGGCGGCGAACCGCTCGACGCTGGTGATGATCTGGCGGCGCTCGTCCTCCTGGCGGGTGGCGAGCTTGGCCTGCAGGGACCGGAAGCGCTCGTCGGTGCGACGCTCGATGGCCAGGAGCAGGGCGTCCCGGGCCTTCGGCCACTGCGCGACCAGCCGGTCCTGGATAACCGGCGCGGCGGGCGTGCCCTGGCTGAGCGCACGGTCCAGGATGCGGGCCAGCTCGCCGAGGCCCTCGACGCGGCGGAACGTGCCGTCGTCGCGGAGCCAGCCCCCGGCGTAGAGCACCTCCTCGTGCAGCCGGATGCCGTCGGCGCCGACGGCGACGAACCGCGAGTACGCGCCGGCCAGCGTATGCTCCACGCTCGGATCGTCGCTGATCACGGCGGTCACCCGGTGCAGCCCGCTCTGGCCGCTCCACACCGCGGCGCGCAGCAGCCGGGCCGACATGTCGACCAGCGGATGGCCCAGGTGAGCAAGCGCGACGTCGTGCCGTCCCCTGGCGGTGGCCGCTTCGAAGGTGATGGGCCGCCTGCGGGGCTCCTGGCCTTCGCATTCGAGCTTTTCCAGCAGGCCTTCGGTGGCCCGGGCCCAGGACTTGGTCAAGGCTGGGACCTCATACAGGCCTTCGGCGAGCTCGCGTTCGTCGAGGAACGGCTTGAGGGGCTGCTCGTGGTCGAGTTCGAGGGCGGTGTCTACTAGGCGCTTGACGTGGGCGGGGGTGATCTTCAGCTCCTCCACGGTGGCATCCAGATCGCGGCGGAGCCTGGCCACCTGGGCCGACACATTGGCGTCGGCGGTGATCCGGCCCGTTCCCCTGCGACGTTGCTTTCCCGCGGGAGCGGCCGCGTGCTCCACGTCGTAGTCGTCGATCTCGCCGAGCATCCGCTTCTGCACGGCGTCGGCCAGGACCGCGTTGACCGTGCCGAGGTCCTCTTCCATCCTGGCCACCTTGGCCGCGACCCGGGCCAGGAACTCAAGGTCGGCCTCGTAGGAATCGCGGCTCGTCTCCCAGCCCTGGCCGATGAAGTGCCTGACCTGCGGGGTCTCCGGCTGGCCGTACCTGTCGATGCGGCCGATCCGCTGCTCCAGCTTGTTCGGGTTGAACGGGATGTCGTAGTTGACCAGCCGGTGGCAGTGCTCGTGCAGGTCGATGCCCTCGCTGGCCGCGTCGGTGGCCAGCAGGATGCGGACCTGGTTCTGGTCCTGGCTGGGTGGCTCCGCGAACGCCAGCCTGAGCTGCTCGCGCTGTCTGGTGTCCATACCGCCGTAGAGGAGCTTGACCCGCTCGCCGGATAGTCCTTCGGCGGCGAGAAGTTCCTTCAGCCAGATCTGGGTGTCGCGGTATTCGGTGAACACCACGACGCGCTCATGCGTCCAGTGCTTCCCGTCGGGGCGGCAGACGCCTATGAGATAGGTGATGAGTTCCTTGGCCTTGGCGTCGGGCATGGTCTCGTACCGCGCCGCCCACTGCTCCATTCGCTTGAGGAGGGCGATTTCCTGATCGGTGGTGTCGGTCAGCTCGACCTGGATACGGCCCGACCGGGACGCCGCGTCGTCCTCGGCCTCGGCGAGTTCCTCGTCGTCGTAGGCTGCGACGTCGTCGAGGAAGCCCGCCATCCACTCGGGCACGTCGTCCTGCGGTGCGGTCGGCTTCCTCGTTGTCCTGGACTGAACGGTTTCCAGGTAGACGCCGACCGTGTGGGCGAAGGCGCGCGGGGAGGAGAACAGCCGTTTCTTCAGCAGCAGCGTGACCAGGTCGACGGACGCGCGGCCGCGTTTTGTGGTGAGCCTGCGGCGGCGGAGCGCAGCGAACTCCTTCAGCAGCGCGTGCGCCTCGCGTTCGGTGTCCGGGTAGGCGACCGTGATGGCCTGGGCGTGCCGTTTGGCGAACCTCGGTGTCACCCCGTCGGCCTCGGTGATCTGGCTCTTCATCCTTCTTATGACGGTGTCTTTCTGCGCTACCGGGTCAGGGTCGACGCCGCGGGCGAAGCGCTGATCATCGATGATCTCCAGCAGCGCGGTGAACGACTCGGGGTAACCGTTGTGCGGCGTCGCGGACAGGAACAGCCGGTGCTCGAAATGCGGGGCAAGCCAGCGGATGAGCTTGGTCTGCTGAGAGTCCACCGCGTAACGCTGCTTCGGCGCGGCCGGGGCGACATGATGAGCCTCGTCCAGGATCAGCAGGTCAAAGGGGCGCTTGTCGCTGTCGGTCTCAGTCACCTCGTGCAGGAGCCGTTCGGCCTTCGCGCCACGCAGCCAGCTCAGGCTCACGATCGTCAGCGGGTAGACCCGGAAGGGGTTCGCGGCGCTGCCGTGACTGCGCCTGAGCTGGTTGAGCTGGGCGGAGTCGACAATGGTGAAGTTCAGGCCGAACTTCTCGGCCATCTCGTCCTGCCACTTCAACATCAGGCCCGGCGGGCAGACGACCATGATCCGCTTGGCCCGGTGGCGGAGCAGGAGTTCCAGCGCGACCAGGCCGGCCTCGATGGTCTTGCCGAGGCCCACGTCGTCGGCTAGCAGCAGGTTGACGCGGGGGGCCTCGATGGCCCGGGCGACCGGTTCGAGCTGGTACGGCTCGACGACCACGCCGGAGCGCAGTGGTGCTTGCAGGGCGTTGACTTCGGCGGAGGTCACCGCGGACCAGCGGACCGCGTCGAGGAAGGCGGCCAGCCGCTCCGGCGGGTCGAAACCGTCCTTGGTGACCTCGGGCAGCGACCTTCTCGGCAGGATACGCCGGCCGGGCTCGACCTCCCAGATCACTGGCAGGGAGTCGCCGTACCTGCCGTCCTCGACGCTCTGCAGGGTCAGCAGCGTGCTGCCTTGGCTGCCGGGGACGGGCTCCTCGCCCACAACCCATCTCTGGCCGCGTACCTCCACCAGGCTGCCTGCCTGCGGAATCTCGTCCTGTGCCGTCGTCACCAGCGTCCCCATGCCGTGTTGCCTTCGTCGCGCAACCTCGTCCGCGAAACCGCTAGGTCCACATGGGAACCCTACTGGCCGCTTAGACGGGGATTATCTCCACGTGGATCCCGGCGGACTGCGCGAGGTCCCGGAGGTCTTCCGGGTCTGAGGTCAGGATGTCATCCCCGTCCTCCGCCAGGCAGACGACCGCTGCGTCGATCGCGTCCGCGGTTCCGCTGCGCGCCAGCAACGTCCCCGCGCGGCGCCCAAGCAGATCATCGAGCGGGACGACCTCTACTCCGGCCAGTAGCCGGGCGATCGGGGCCTGCCTGCCGCTTCCGGCACGCCACACTTGGCCGACGACGCCGCCGTTCGTGACCGGCACGCGCCCGGACAGCCGCTCACGTTTCACCAGCGCCACGACATCGCGGTTGCCGCGCTCAACGGCGACAAACGCCCCTGCATCTAGGACCAGCATCAGGCGGCCCCGCGGCCGTGAGCATCACCCGGGTCGCCGCGCACGACTATCGCGCGCTCCCGGGCGCGCCTTACGGCCGCGGCCATCTCGTCGTCGGTGAT
>Ga0302325_10016548_pt1 | contig 15618 bp, 7 predicted proteins | sample Palsa_T0_2_FD_201948 | JGI IMG/M metagenome (GOLD analysis project Ga0302325, IMG submission 201948) | Peat permafrost microbial communities from Stordalen Mire near Abisko, Sweden - Palsa_T0_2 | ecosystem: Environmental > Terrestrial > Soil > Palsa > Peat permafrost | place: Sweden: Abisko...
CGTCGACTCATGAACTCGATCGACTATCGTATCGTCAAGCTGCGTCGACACCGTGATAGGTGTCTCCGCCTTCTCACAACTCGTCACCTTGCAACCGAAGTAGCCTTAGGATCGGTGTAGATTAAACAATACAAGAAAGCACAAGATAAGATTGATTGCTTACAACGTCAAGCATCTCGTCTCGTCAAGCTATGTCGACACTATAATAGGTGTCTCCGCTTTCTCACGAATTGCTACCCTACACTCGAAGTAGCCACGGGGTCGAAGTAGTACTAGCAATACAAAGCAGCAGAAGTCAAGATTAATTGCCTTTAACGTCAAGCATAGTCCTCATTTAACAACGCTACTGTCCACGCCTTACGCCGTTACGACTTTGCTACTGTCGTATCCCATCTTCGAAAGCTCCCTTCTCCCTTCCTCGCTCTCGGCGGCGGACATCCTTACTGCCATTGAGACTTCTTAGGCCTATATAAGATCATGGCCCTTACTATCCAAGTGCTAGTAGCGCGCACTTTTAACATCCTCGAGAATATTCTCAAAAAACGCACCGACGCCAATCGAATATTAAAGTAAAGGGAGAAGCAAATGCTAAGCGGGGAAGATTATAATCGGATAAAGGTCGATTTGGATAATAAACCGTTCTTGCAACTAGTAAACGCCGAGGATACTAAAGCTAGTATCTATTACGTTAAACAGAAATGGATAAAGTACGCTCGTGAGACTTAAATCTTGGTAATTTGATTAAGTTAAGCTAACTCGAGACAAGTTTTGCGAATATCGTAAATTCGGGGATTGGCGTACCGCCCTTCTTAAGCGGAATTGTGGCAAGGGGAGGATGATGTCCTTCCTTTATTAGGTTTATGCGAACTATTTAAGGAAAAAGCGGAAGAAGGGGGAGATAAGGTCGCTTTACACGTACTAGCGGGATTTCAAGATGCTTTACCGCCGACTAAATAGCGATTATATAGACGCAAATAATAGATATGAGGTCGTTAAGGTATAGCAACCCTCCTTTAACGTTCTTGTATTACACGCTAATCTATAATTAAAGTATATTAACAGCACACTTAAGGTCAAATTTGAGCTAAATACTACCTCTAAACCCAAGCCCGTAGCCGGCCCGGACGACCTGCTTCTTATGCTCGTTTAGCATTAGGCTTGTGATGAATCCGTCTTCTTTACCGAGGACGACCGTCACGACGTCGCCACTATTATGCTATTTTAAGCTTATACAAGCGGTCGACTAGCGGAATTTGTTTATTTATTAAAGGGCAAAGCTAGCGAAGACCCTCTCGGCAAGAGAGAAGAGACTAACAAGAAGGCACACCCTTAGAAGGTGGCGCATTATAATTATAATAATAATAGCGACGCCGACGCCGATGACGAGCCCGAGTGTGCTAATAACAGCGACGCTAGAGACGACCCTAGATCCGACGACGATATCCTCTTCGACTTTAAAGATAATAGGAGCGACGACGGTGCTGCCGACGAAGACATAGACGGGCACGGCTGCTTGAATAGCGGTTATAGCAGCGACGTGACAAATGTTATTATAACAAAGGATATAGACAAGTGCTACACGACCGAGCTCGATAAGTGTGGGCAGCCTTTATAGCAAATCTCAAATCCCGCCGAGCTTAGCGAGTTTAAGGAGGCGAAGCGGAAGTATAAAGCGCTCTATTACGAGGACATTTGTCTCTAAATTGTGCAAAACCCGAAGCGGGGGGAGAGAGACCTTCTAGCGATAAAGGTCTACTTGCGGAACTATAAAAGGGTAGACAATAAGCTTAAACTATACGTTGCCCTCACGAGATATCTCGAACCTTGGCTAACTTACCCCTTATAGCACGACCTTCCTCTTTAAAGAGAATCCCTTGCTTATCCTTTGTCTAATTTCCCACGTCTTAACCCGTGCGATCCGGGATAACGCAATCCTCGTCGACGGCTACACGTCCCTTAAGCCCTTCTTTGCTACCGACTTAAGAAGTTAGAACGTGAAGGCGATAAAGGTTTATTAGAAGCCGGAATGGCTTAAGCGGCCCGTCTTTCGGAGGTCAGTCTAGACCACGGACGGCTAAGTGAAGTCGAAGACCGAACCCATGCCTTACTCGAAGTATGCCTTTTACTTGAACCGTCTTAGGCGAGACGCGGGCTTTAAAGACAAGCTAACAAGTTACTATTTCCGTCGAGGTTGTGCTAACGCGATTAATAGTACGTATCCTAATCACATCGTCAACTTTCTCGAGGCTAATAGCTATTTTAGGTAAGGCCTTAGACGCGATACGCGATTAAGTTATAAGATATAATCCCTTTATAGGAGTCTTTAACGAGGCATATAATAATTAGTCGGTCAGATTTAATGTGCAAGACGCTTATCTCGAGAGCGACATTACTAATAATGGCCTAACCCGGGCCTTTACTTATATGAGCATTTGATATAACCCTAGTGCTCTAAAAGAAGTCCCCCGAGAAGTGATAAAGCGACTCCTTGCCGCGGATTTAGAGATTGCTGCCCTTAAGCGACAATTTAAAGAGTCACACACCCGGATTAAGTGGGATTACAAGTTTATTAATCGAGCGCTTAAGGAGATTAAGGAGGCGCACAAGAAACTCGGCTAGCAGCTTAAAGCTGCAACAAAGAGCTTAGAAGACGAGCTCGAGGCCGAACACAGGAAGGATTACTTCTTCTATATCCACAATAAGATAATAAAAAGGCAATTAAACCGGCCGCTAAACGAGCTTGTAGTGGAGGAGGAAGCCGAGCCTGTTATCGAGCATTAGCTCGAAGAACGGACACAATTGTAGCTAGTCCTTTACAATCTCTTTAAAGACTTAAGCCCTCAAGCCATCGTTGCGCGAAAGGTTAATGCTATTAACTTCCAAATCGCGCTCGCCTCGCGAAGAGAGCTTATAACTCGCTAGCAGCAGTCGACCCTAGCTTACAAGGATCCTCTTAAAGAAAAATCTCTTGCTCCCGCTCCCGCTCTCGACCCCTTCTTACCGGCTAATAAGTTTCCCCTCGTTATAGAAAAGACCTAGTGCATATTTTATATCAGTAACGATGCGCTCTCGTATAAGCAGCGAACGCGTAAATTTCGCCGGGTTTCGCACATGTGGGACCATGTCGAAAATATTCACTTACGCGGGGTGCTAGCAAAATAGCGGATTATTTGCCACCACCCTCTCTATAAGGGTAAAGGGCTACCGCTCGAAGGCGTGCAGCACTTCAAGAATCACGTGGCGACAGCCCACAAGGTCAGCCTCCGACCCCCACTTAAAGTTTTCCTTTATTGATTTCTTTTATCTTGCAACTTCCCTTTAAAGTATATATTATTAGGAGTTATCAAGATTTTAATCTAGCTAAAGGTGTATTTGTGACGTTTGGTCGGGCTAGAATCACGTAAGCATGTGATAATTAATATTTGACACGGATTAAACCTCCACGACTAAGATTCTAATTTGCTATATGAATTTCTGCGTGTCGCTCTTGAGTAGAATCTGTGAGCAAAGCCCCGCCCAACGAGACTAGCTCGGGCGCAAGATTTATCCAATAATTCTGCGGCACAAGCAGCGTCTCCAGAGTCAAAGCGATACTCGGATTGACGGGTCGCCTCTATGGGGGTCCAATTTGGCTCTCTTATGTTATTTAAAGGCTGTGCTTTAATCTCTCGAACTGACGGTTTAGGATATTACTGTGCAAAGACGAAGCATGTCACGCACTAGCTACACCGTAGCATTATGGGTCATCTGTAAAGCAAAATTGTAATTCTTTCTATCAACCCTCTTTAACCTTTATGCTCCATATTTAGTTGCACCGCATCTTTATGCCCAAATTGCCTACTTTCCTGCAACAAAGTTATTCGATAGTTCTTATTTAAACGTCGCAGTTAAAGCTCGGCATCGACGTCGTGTAAAAGTAGATTAGTTAAGAGCGGATATGACTGCTGCTATAGCGAGATTAGCTTAATCTTTTGTTCTTATTTAAGGTTTTACTTATTATTTCTTCTATCGATTGTAGCTAATTTCTTTTAGAACGATAAGTGGTATATTATTTGTTGTGATAAATAAGTAACGCAACGTACACGCCGGGAAACTTTCTATACTTGTGCACTTTCGTGATCACAGTCCGTTTCTTCCTCCGAGTAGCCTTGCTTTGATTTCTTTGGCTTTTGTTGCGCATGATTATATATAAGAACTTAAGCTTTCTAAGTAAGATCAAGGAAGATTAATGCGATTTATAAGAGGGAAATGGTCCTAGTATGCTATCAAAATCGCGATGGCTTTACTAGGGTGACCACAAATAAGCGAGGAGGCCATCCCCCTCTTATTTTCGGTAATCTTACCCTATATCCCCCACTTAAGGGGGAGTATTGCTTTAGATGGTACGTGACCACCCCTCGGTGGTCTATGCATCTAGATAATGAGGGCCTTTATCGCCTTAAGCGAGTGATATTCACATTCCTTGTATTACCCACTTGTTTGCACTAATTACTTCCTAGTATTACTAGGTTTATAGTACTAAAATATTATTTGTACTAATAATTTTATAGTACTACTAGGTTTATAGTATTACTAACTTGTTTGCACCAACCACTTCCTAGTATCACTAGGTTTATGGTACCGCCAACTTGTTTGTACTAATCACTTCCTAGTACTACTAGGTTTATAGTACCAAAAAGTTATTTGTACTAACAGTCTTATAGTACTAGTAGTTTCTTAGTACTAATAAAAACTTTGTACTAATATTTTAATAGTACTAACGGCCTCGTAGTACTAATGGTTTCTCTATGCTAGTAAATTATTTGTACTAGTAATTTAATATGTCACGGGACCACGCTCGAAGACAGCTATACACACCTAGCAGATGTGCGCCTTGTAGCTTGCGCAAGTCGTATGATCCGCGTTGTGCATTTAGGACAATCTCTAATCTTAAGTTCTCTCTTCAGCTTCGGTAAGTGCCTCTTATCCACTTGATGTAATGTCTTTGTATTTTGCATATGTGTAATCACCGTGTCGCAAATAGCAAGGGGTGCAAAGCGGCTCAAAACACTTTAGACACATGTGTGCTAGAGGCCTCGAGCTTGAGGTTAAAAGCTAGCTTGGGGGTACGCGGAGATGTAACCGAGGATGAGATAGGAGAAGCCTATTATATAAGCTTATAGCACGTTTAGGTGGGCGTGCAATTTGTGCTAAAGGACGCCGAAGGCTTAGTCGATAAGTCGACTCTGCCATCTCAAGGCGCACTAGTCGTCTTCCAAGGACCTTGGCTTAATCTAAGGCAGATTACGCACTATGTATAATACATCTAGGCCGACACCGCCCGCCTGCTTAGCTATAAGTGTTACCTCCGAATTTAGATCACACTGCTTCCTCCTAGATGCTATCAGTTGCTACCCGCACGCATTAGCTATAGTCTATTGCCAAATCCGAAGGCGTTTAATGAAATAAGCGCTGCATGCTATTACAAGTAAGGGGATTCCTGGTTAAACACCCGACGGCGCAAGCCTCCCTTTAACTATTCTTAACGAGTTAATCATCTCCGAGCTAAAGGCACCCTGTGAAAAGGCTTATGCAACCGTGTTAGTAGGGTAAATCTTAGAGTTTGTCGTAGTTGCGCCATCGGACCCTCCGTTCTAAGTATAAAGAGGGCAGCACTCCCCCCTCTAAACTCCCTCCCTCCTAGCTTCCTTTCTAATTTTCCCCTTAATATTATTGCGAAGATGGCATTTGCAGAATCCGACTTAGCGAGATGCTACAACGATAGACGCGCACTTTATGTGAACATTAGTTTGAAGAGGACTTAGAAGATATATAGCAATTTGACCGCGGCTCCCAAGTTAAAGAAGAGGCGGGCATACTTTTATAAGGGCTCTCGAGGTAAGAGGTCTAGATGCAGTATCATAAAGCCTTGCTAATCGTGAAATAGACTAGCTAATTGTGATTGACGATGATGTAGATTCGCTAAAATAGACAGCTTCTACTTAAGGACTAATTTACAAGAAGCACCGAATTAAAGGATCGCTTTAGACTCCCCGCAAACTTGTAGATAACTTTAGCCGATTAAGGGAGCTTGTCTAGTCAAGTGAAAAGATTGTCGTTATTAGCAAAGCCGGCATCTCTATTAATGTAAGCTATAAGTTAAAGCTTGTTTGTAAATTCCTTAAGCGATACTAATTAACCTAGTTCTTGCCTTTAAGGATATGCGGAAATCTAAATAGACCTCGTTCGACCGCTCTCTTTATTCCTCTTCCGAGGAGATAACTAGCTTTTACTTTATAGTTTGTGGTATATGTAAATAGCTATATTCGGATTTAACTGAGCCTTTACCTTTTTATAAGGTTATAGACGAGCTTGCGCGGACTCGCCCTTATTTTCGGCACTATATATAAAATATTAATTGCGTCGAACGCCTATTACTTGATCTCGACGATAAGATAGTACGCCTTTATAGTCGAGTTGATTAAGCCCGATACGGGATATGCAACTAGGTTTGTGATTATAAGCCACATTTATTTTAAGGTTCCGATTTGCTACGCTATCAAAGGTGTGTGCAAAGAAGCCAGGCCCGGATCTTAAAGGGCAAGCGATTATAAAACATTAGCAAGCTAAGACTTAATGTACTTTTATATAGCAAGCCTTACCCGGACGACAAAGAGATTTTGGAAACTGCTAAGCATGATTTGAGACTATGCCCGGAGCTAGTGTTAATCGTTGGCACGAAGCTAGCAATTCCTAGCGCTCGGTCGATAGCCGCAAACTTCTACCACGCTGCCCGGAGCGTGGGTGGGGCAAGTTTTTGGATTAACAAGGAGGAGCTAATGTGGAGTATAAAGTCCTTGTGTGATTATGTTCTCATAAGAGATTGCGATAAGGTTATTCCCCTAGATATGTTCAAATTGTCTAATTAACGCACGTTTATATCACTACAAGCCATTCTCAATTACACTAATACGTGAGCCATCTTTGAGGAACTGTCTTTAACTCGACGCTTCTAGAAGAACGCCACATGAGTTTAACGCCACTTGAAGAACTTCATCGCGATCACATGACATTAAAGCGCGTGGTCCCGTGACAAACCAAGTGGTGCGCAGAAACCAAATGGTACGCAGAAACCAAATGGTGCGCAGAAACCAAATGGTGCGCAGAAACCAAGAAGTGTGCACAAACTAGGTGGTGTGCAGAAACCAAATGGTGTGCAGAAACCAAATGATGTGCAGAAACCAAATGGTGCGTACAAACCAAGAAGTGTGCACAAACCAAGTGTTCTGCCTGAGATTGGCGAGCTGGTCAATTAGGCTGGACAGGCTTAAGCGAGTCCAGGTCGTGATGTGATGTCATTAAAGGCCATCGTTGATAGCACCAGTTAGGGTTTCCAAAGAGTTCTTAATATAGAATAGCGGGACCCAATTCTATTTTGGATTCAGAGTACTATTTATAGATTCGGAGTACTACAATTGCGACTAGGACAGTTGCGAGTAGAATAATTGCGAGTAGATCGGGTTGAAATACTACACCCTAGAGTAATCGCGTCTAAAGTACATTACTTTAATATATTACAAGATAGCGTACATGCCTTATTTATACTTCAAGCCAAAGTAGGCTGAGTTCTAGTAAGGCAATACAGATTGCTTTGGCTTAAAGTATAAATTTTCCGCATAATAAAACTTAGAGCACATTGAAGATTAATACTAGAACCCGAACTACTTCGGCGTCTAACACAATAATATAATGTGTTCCTATAACGTGTGCTTTAATATTAATTTCCTAGAAATCTTGCTTTTCAGTCACATAGGTAATGAAGATATACTCGGAAAAATTGTCTTTATGTGAGGCTCAATGGCAGTGTGCTACGCAAGCTTCAAGCAAGGCTAAAGAAGTGTGTCTGACGTAATAGAGTCTTTGGCTCTCAATGCTCAATTTCAGTATTCAAACTAATCGATGCCCTTCTCAAGGGCTCACAGGACACGTCTTATATCCTCTAGCGTGACGCAGGGACCACGCAGGCGCTATCCTGGAATAGCTTGACACGCCCAGACCACGCTTCCACGTGATCCTGAGTCCTGCTCGTCACACTTTATAAGCGGTGTGATATTCTCGTTCATCTTATCACCCTATATAACGCTAATAATGGTGAAGTAAGCTCTCTTAAAGAAGCGTTCGGCTGGACGACTTTTCCATATTTCTTCTCATGGTTTTTCGTGTAGTTCGCTCTCTGTAGAACTGCCAGTATATTTTTACTGCAGTTCTCCAAGGAAGCGCCATCTCTTTAGCATTGGTTCCTGGAGGCCGTTCCTAAGGTTCTCCGCAAGAGCCAATCGAGGACTGGAGGGAGGACCTTGGGGGAGCCAAAACGGGATCCCATACCCGTCACCTTTGAGTGCCCATTTCGGCTCCTCCTTTACTGATGGGCCGGAGCCAATTTAGGCTCCTGACACCTAGCACCGTTGTAGGAACCGGTTCCGACACCCTTGTAGAAGATGCGTTGGTGAGAATCATGGGGAGTGGGAGGGCCAAATTTGGCCCCAAGGCGCTGGCGCAGTGGGGCAATTCGGCCTGCCTGACGTCATCCATTGCGCTGGCGCTTTAGGAACGTCAGCGTTGGGGGATGAGGCAGAACTCGGCTCCCTGGCGCGCTGGCGCATCCGTTTCGCCCGGTTTTTACCGACAACCAAGCAGCGCTCACGGCGCTTAGGAAGCCTGGGCGCCAATCAGGGCAACACATCATTAAGTTAATCATCCTCACCCTTGGTAGGGCTAACCGTCAAAATATAGACGTGGAGTTCCACTGGATACCAGCCCACCAAGGAATAGAAGGGAATGAACTGGCAGACAGGCTCGCGAAGGAAGCTACGGGGTGGAAGCAGGTGCGAGGAAGAAGGGGAAGATTGATCGAAGTCGATTCAGACAACACAGCCCCGAAACCAAACTACCTCAAAAACCTCGGGTCAGCAGCAAAGACGAGGTTGCACCAACTGACACAGGAAAGATGGGCCCAGGAGTGGGAGACAGGTACTACAGGCCGAACAACTCGCCTACTGACTCCCAGCCCCAGACGTGATATCCTGCAACTACACATGACACTGCCAAAACCCCTCAGTTCAATTATTGTGCAGATGCGCACGGAGAAGATTGGGCTGAAATGGTTCCTCTCCTAGTGGAAAGTGCCGGATGTCACAAGTGCCGACTGTGAATGCGGACGAGGTAATTAGACAGTTCGACACGTCCTTTTGGCGTGCCCCAAGTTCAATGACCTTAGAAGAGAAGTTTGGAATAGAGGAACAACAAGACTAGCAAGGATGGACCTACGGGAAATCCTAAACACACCTAAGCTGGCGAGGAAGGCTGCAAGCTTCATGATCCAAACTAGACTCCTTGGGCAATTTGGAGCGGTATTACAAAACGAGACATCTTGAAGGCGAAGCACTGGGTTTCTTGGGTATTGTAGTACATATAGGAGTTGAGAGCACCCCTTAGAGGATCTTGACTTCCGATGTAAAACTTCTAATAATGTAAAATAGTTTCATAGTTTAGCAAGCCGCATAGCAGCCAAATGGCAGCTGGGACGGTCTATGAATTCAAGTCAAGTCAAGTATCCATTGCGCTGGTGTTTGAGGAACGCTGGCGTCGAAAAGGGAGCAGAAATCGGCTTCCTGACTGGCATACCGCGAATAGAGCAAAATTCGGCGCCCTGACGCTAGCGTATGTGCTCACTGAACGCTGGAAAGCGCTAGCGAAACGGAAGTGCTAGCCTCAGGCTGAAATATTTTTGATGCTGATGATCTGACCTAAAAGGTCGGATCATCGTTAGTTCCATTCTATTGATGGTATTTTTAGCTTTTGATGATCTGACCTAAAAGGTCGGATCATCGTTAGTTCCATTCTATTGATGGTATTTTTAGCTTTTGATGATCTGACCTAAAAGGTCGGATCATCGTTAGTTCCATTCTATTGATGGTATTTTTAGCTTTTGATGATCTGACCTAAAAGGTCGGATCATCGTTAGTTCCATTCTATTGATGGTATTTTTAGCTTTTGATGATCTGACCTAAAAGGTCGGATCATCGTTAATTCCATTCTATTGATAATCTGACCAAAAAGTTTAGAAGCACGAAGCGGGAGTTGTGACGGTCCAGCTAGGACGTGGCTGAAACGCTCATCGTCACGTGGTTGCTTGTTCCTGTTTCAGGCTTGAGGATATAGGGGTCGACTCCTGTCTGTCCCAGTCGTCCTTCTTCTGTATCTATTGTTCTAAGAATGAAGAGTATTGTCTTGATATTACTGTCCTGAGTGCCTTCGTCACAGGAGTAACGTCAGCTAAATACACTAAGCGTAGTATGCTCGCGACATGGATCACGTGAACAGTAAAGCGTCACGTAACGCCTAGCAAGGCAGAGATCACGTAGTCGTAGAAGGAAAATTTCCTAACTTAAGCGATTTCTCCCAAAATTCTCAGGCTCTTGCGAGAATTCTCCTAGGAGGATTATTTTAGGAGAAATCTCTTACGATATCTACGGTCTTAAGAGCATTCTCTTAAGATCTCTAAGGTCATAGAAGAATTCTCTTAGGAGAATTATCTTGGGAGAGCCCTCCTACGACATCTACGGTCCTAAGATTATTCTCTTAAGATTTATAGGGTCCTACGAGCTATAACGTCCCAAGATACTTATCTCAGAAGCAATATTCTCATGGGAGCTATGGAAATTACATCAAATGCTTCTTAGCTGACCGCGTTATGTCATATTACGGTTCACAACTCTTCTCACACTAACTAAAGGACTCCGTTTCTTCTCTGCAATTCAATTAGGCCTGTCTTACTAATAAAGACTGATAATTCATCGAGTGTTCTCTTGCAAGTAATGCACCAGACCTTCCTCCTTTGCCCTCTCGTTAACTTTTCACTCCTTGCTCCTAGAAAAGCTCGTCATCTGAGCTCTGACAAGAGACAGCATCCGCGAAAATTTCAGCATCACTTATTATCTCATCTTCTGTGACAAACATATCAACGCTTGCTAATTTATCAAGCCTGCACTCCTTATCACTATACTCTTTATTACTCCCAAGAGGGGTTAACGTCTCTCCAGCCGGTAAAGTCTCTTCTCTTATCATAGCAGCTTCCATTATAATCTCCCCTTCTATTACATACTCCGTCTCGGCTTTGGCCTCGGTCACAAGCCCAGGAACAGGAAGCTCGTTCAGGCTCCCGTAGGGCCCTAGGATATAATACGTGTAATTTCCAAGGTTACTCAACAGATTGACCTCTTGAGTCCATCCTTAACCGAGGAGAAGGGAGGATAGTCCGGACACTACGTAAGCATTAATTACCGTTTTAATACCAGCCACTTTGATAGTTAATTGGCAATATTGATCAGTCAGAACTGTGCGGTTAGCGAGTCTTACTCTAACACGGCCGCCGAAATGCAGAGGTAATCCGAGTTTCCGCGCTATTGATCGAGGAAGAAGGTTGTGCAGGCTAGTTCCATCAATCTTTATTCGTGGCAGCTCCACTATCTCTCTGGCTAATACGATCGCGGCCTTGGTATACAACTTATTCGTGCTGTCACCGGCAGATAACTTCCTCCTGGGACGGTCTCGAAGCCTCTGTTGAAGCGGGCCATTTTCCCTGATTGCTATATTAGGATTTTGAACGACCTCACTTCTACCTTCTGCGGGAGGGGCTTCGCCGACGGAGGGGGACACGGTTGCGTGGCTAGAATGAACCTGCTGCTGGTGTGTTGCAAAAGTCTCGTGGCGATCAAAGCTTAGGTTGCAAAGGACGCAGTAAATTTGTTGAGAAAAACCACCATAGAACTGGGGAAATCGGGACTCAGCGGGGGGAGGGCCACTAAACAGTCGGCGGAGTTGAGGCTCTGTTCCAGGCCGAACAGTCCATCGAAGCGGCACTCCCGCCGTGCGACGTTTATTAGCAATAACAAATCTAGAACTCTTCCTCTCAGAATCATGCAGGAGAACCTTGCGGACCTTATCTTTCGTAAATTGGTAGCGTGGATACTTTTCAGCCAGCCATTCGTAAATTTCAGAGACGCTCATTTGCGAGGTAGGTGCGTTCAGCAAGCACGTGGCGACTAAATGGATGCCATGTCCTCTTTCCAGTGGCATCATTCTGGTGGCCCGCCTGGCTGTAGCCGATTTAGGTGGGTGGGATACGCTCTTTGACGTGGGAGAATCCATACTTGAATCGACGTGTGGGACTGTAGGCAACGGACTAATATCGTGAAAAGGGTAGGGCTGGGTTATTCTCATAAATAATGAGTTTTCAAATCTAGTCAATGGCAATCGCTCTCTAGAGACGCGAAGTTAAATGTCGATTAAGAGCTAGCAGGGGTTTTATGATTCCAAGAATTATAAAACCCCTGTCTAGTCTTATGAAAAGAACAAGGACTAATCAGAATCGCATATAGTGAGGACAAAGTGGCATTGTAAAGGGGCTTATAGAGCTCAGCCTATTTTTAGATCTAAAGGGGTCAAAATCTGGATTCAAGGGGGCCGGTTCAAGCCCTCCATCGCCCGATTAAGCCTTTCCTTCCGGCTAAGATTTTAGAGGATTAAGGGTTCAAATACGGCTCCTCACCACTTTAGTTGAGAGGAAACCGATTCAAGCCCCTCGCTGTGCAACCATGGGCTTAAAATCGGTTCCTATACCCCTATTAGCTACCATACGAAAGTCCTCAAAGACAGCTATCCGAATAGAGGGTTTAAATAATAGATAACTCTCAAACGCCTTAGGCTTAATACTCGAAGTGTATCAAAGCTACCCTGGGCAGATCACCTTCAATGGATACTATAAACGTTAAACGGAATGACGAGGGGAAAAGAAGAAAGAGAAAGAATGAGGGAATAAATAGGAGAATGGATACTTTGATTACGAAAGCTTACGAAATAGGGGAATTCGATGGCATCGACATAGCTTTAATCATTTACAAGTATGGTCGATATACCACGTACAAATCCAAGGTCCATGCATCGTGGCCGCCATCTATGGCAGAGATAGTAAGTAAAGCGACGATTTGCTTTAAATACACGACTAGTGCTAATACTTTACTTTTAGCAAACTGCCTATCCTCTCCCAAAGAACATGATACCAGAAGATGTCGAGAAGCGCCTTTTCAAAAAAGCAAAGAAAAATTTGGCTTGGAAGAATAAGGAGGAAGGGAAGAATTTCAAGGGGTTAGTATTGGCACCTGATGCTTAACTTGCCGGCTCCTGGGACCAGTGAGAGTCCCGGGACAGCGGGGTGTCGTGGGATCACCGTTTCTAGGGACAGGCCCGGGAGCAAGTCTCCTGGGACCCTTGTAGGTCGTGGGAGCATACCAGGTCCTAGGAGTGAGCTGCGAAAAGGTCAAAATTGCGGGATTTTAAATACAGAGCTACTATAAGAAATGAAGCCAATCTCTTCCCTCGTGACATATCTTACTCGTTACGATTCCACGTAGGGTCCAGCGGCCATCGAACAACCTCCAAACTATAGCTTTTTCTCCAAGGCTCACAGCGGCTCCGGTCCGTGCTCGAAAAATAGTCTCAGGGCCGTTATGTGTGGATGGGGAAAACTGGGTTGAAATTGTGTGGCTAGGCGCTCTCCCACCGTTCAAGGCCCGGAGCAAGAGGCGGTTCTGTTCAGCCTAGTTCTCTCGGCACGCAGAGACAACGCACAGCCACAGTCTCACCAGCCACAAGCTTAGATCAGGACAGCGTTATAGTTCGCGGATACACGGAGTTATTTCGGCATTACGCAGGGATGGACGTTATAGAGCAGGGCGTTGTGCAACGGATTGTTATATAACAAATAGTTGTGTAACAAGGCGTTATATAATAAATAGTTATGCAACAGGGCGTTATACAATAAGTAGTTATGCACCAGGACGTTGTGCAACGGGTTGTTATATAACAAATAGTTGTGCAACAGGGCGTTATATAATAAATAGTTATGTAACAGGGCGTTATGCAATAAGTAGTTATGCACCAGGACGTTGTGCAACGGGTTGTTATATAACAAATAGTTGTGCAACAAGGCGTTATATAATAAATAGTTATGCAACAAGGCGTTATGCAATAAGTAGTTATGCAATAAGACGTTGTGCAACGGGTTGTTGTATAACAAATAGTCATGCAACAGGGCGTTGTGCAATAAGTAGTTATGCAATAGGACGTTGTGTAACAAGTAGTTATGCAATAGGATATTGTGCAACAAGTATCGTGGGGAGGTTGCCAAAGGGTTCTAAATATAGAATAGTGAAGCTATCGTCATTAGCAGGGATCTCTGCACTTTGTCTTTGCACCTTGTCTTTGTACCCCTGTCTTATAGGCGAAATCATGTGTGTAACCAATGAGGAGTTGCACTATATTTTGTGTGGGTGGTCAAAAATGGCCCCCTAGAGGGTATTTCCACCTCAAAACAATCACTGTGGCCTGACTGGCCAGTGATCCAATGAATGCTAGCAACTGGCTAATTACCTTTAGGGGTCGAAAACGGCCCTCTAGAAACTAATAATAGTTCTAGGCTGGCCCATCACTGATTCGTCTTCTCTTATTGCTATAACCTTTATTATTCCACATGTCTTAACTCGATGTCTTAAGGAAGCATTGTCATTGTTCATACCGTTAATACTTTTTGCACGATTTCCTCCAATGTCATTATCTATATGTGTCCCATTACAAGGGGACAAGTGGCGACCTGTAACGGCACAAGCGATCACGAGCTAGCATAGAGGCATATGGGAGTGCGTACGGTAGACTGATAGGATGAACTTATAGGCTTGCTACGAAGGAAACAAAGAAGATGAAGAAGAAGAAAGTGAAGTTAACTACAAGAGAGGTAATATGCCTGCGCGGCCGCGCCGCAAGCTAAGACCCCTTAGTCAGGGGTAGAACCCCTGACTGCACGTGATATAGACATCAGTCGTCACACGACCCGCCGAAGATTCGAAGCTTATAGAACTTGTAGGAAAGGAGTTAAGCTAGAAAGAAATCTCAGATGAAATGCCTGGGAGAAGTGAGATTAGTTGTATTTAACACTATCACAGGTCCTTATCAAAGAGAATCTAACGACCGGACACGGACAAGATTGTGAGACTATATAATTGGTATAATTTATCTCGCTTTTATTATTTGAATATTGCTAATACCTCTTGCTAGGGACAAAGCCCGGATATGGGAGCCTATCGTTAAAGAGATGGCGCTTCCTTGGCAAGATGTGGAGAAAATATACTTGCAATCTTAGATAGAACGAGCAGCTGTAGAGAAAAGCATAAGAAGAAGCAGGAAAAATGCTATCCGGCTAAAGAGCTTCTAAAGAGTTCTTAACGTCTATCCTTGCGTGCCGAAAAAACCGGTGTGCCGAAAAATATAAGAGGTACTTTGACTTGAAGTATCTTAAAATCTATACACACCTTAATATCTCTTATAATTTTTAACAGGCTATGTTATATAGCTACCCCTTGACACCTTGAAACTATTCTATTAGAAAATCGTATTTATATCGTCGTCCTCACGCCTGATTTACAAAGAGTGTTAATTTATAACATAATAGCGTTCTTCTACTATAGCTCCACCGCTAACCTTACACTATACCTAATGCTTTTAAAGGAGCCTTATCTAAGGTCT
>Ga0302325_10016549_pt1 | contig 15617 bp, 11 predicted proteins | sample Palsa_T0_2_FD_201948 | JGI IMG/M metagenome (GOLD analysis project Ga0302325, IMG submission 201948) | Peat permafrost microbial communities from Stordalen Mire near Abisko, Sweden - Palsa_T0_2 | ecosystem: Environmental > Terrestrial > Soil > Palsa > Peat permafrost | place: Sweden: Abisko...
GCCCGCCACCCGCTTATGCCGTAGCTGCAATCTCGACCGCCGTCTGCGGATAGACCGCCATCCTATACTTCTTCCGAAGCTGTTTGGCTTTGTACATGCGCTTGTCCGCCTCCGCCAGCAGTTCCTCCGCGTCGGAACCGTCTTCCGGATAATAGGCCTCGCCGATGCTTATGGAAACGCCGCTGGAAGCCGGCATGCCCGTCCCGATGGCGATTTGCCGGATCTCCTCGATGCGCCCTTGTATCGCCCCGCGGTCGGTGCCCGGAAGCAGCAGCACGAACTCGTCGCCGCCCATGCGCGCCACATAGTCGTACTCGCGGCAACGGCTGCGCAGCGCTTCCGACACCAGGCGCAATACCTTGTTGCCTTCCAGATGGCCAAACCGGTCGTTGATCTGTTTGAACCCATCCAGATCGCACACCACCACGCACAACGGCTCCCCGCTTCGTCTGCAGCGCGCCACTTCGCTATCCAGCCGCAGGAACAGCGACCGCGCGTTCGGCAATCCGGAAAGATAGTCGATGGTCGCCGAATCTTCCACCTGGCGGAAGATCAGCGCGTTCTCGACCGCCAGCGACATCTTGCTGCTGATGGCCAGCAGGATGCGCAGGTTATCGCGCGAAAACGCGTCGTGCTCCGTCCGGTAGAGCGTCATCACCCCCATCGTTCCGCTCAAGCCCTCCAGCGGAACCGCCAGCGCCGATCGTAGCGTACTGAACTTGACCGGATCCGCCAGATAGCCCGGCTCTACCGACGGATTGCCGTTCAAGATGGGTTTGCGGTTCTCGGCCACCCAGCCCGACAACCCTTCTCCCACCGGTATCTCCAGCGAGGAGAATAGCCGGAAGTCTTCGCCGTTGACATACCGCGGGATCAGCTTACGCTCCTTCCGCACGTAGATCGCGATGGCGTCGTAAGGCACGATCTTTCTCAGGCGCGCCGCCACTACGGAAAGCGTTTCATCCAGGCTTAGCGAGTTGCCCAAATCCTGCACTAATTCGAAAAGCAACTGCACTTCCTGGCGGGCCGCCGCGATCGAGCACAGAAAGTCGTGTTCACTGCTCGGAACCGCGTGCGGCGCGGCGCCTTGATAGCCGGCGGCCGGCGCCGAGCCTTTGTCGACGATCACGTCGGTCGACAGTTTGGCGGCGCTCTCCGGCGTCGCCTGCGCCAACCGTTCCAGTTCGACGTAGTGCCTCCGCAGGATCAGCACCACCCTCGGGTCGAAGCTCTTGCCGGCCAGCGCCACCACCTCGTTCATGGCCTCGTCCAGGCTCAAGGCGCGGCGGTATTGGCGGTCGGAAGCCAGCGCGTCCAGGCAGTCGACCGCCGACAAAATCCGCGCCCCGATGGGTATGTCGTCGCCGCGTAAGCCGTCGGGGTAACCGGTTCCATCCCATTTCTCGTGATGCGCCCGCACGATCGGCGCCACTGGATACGGAAACGACACGCGCTCCAGAATCTCCGCGCCCACCACAGGGTGGATCTTCATCTTCTCGAATTCTTCCTGCGTCAGGCGGCCCGGTTTCGATATGATGTGCTCGGGCACGGCCAGCTTGCCTATGTCGTGCAGCAGGGCCGCCGCCTTGAGGGCCTCTAGGTCCCGCCCGGACAATCCCAGTTGCTTGCCCACTTCGACCGCATAAACGCGCACGCGCCGCAGGTGCTCGTGCGTGGTGTGGTCTTTAGCTTCAATCGCCAGGGCCAGCGCCTCGATAGTGCGCATGTGCAGCCCGGCGATCGACTCTACGTGCCGTCTTTCGTCCTCCAGGCGCGCCAGATAAAGCTGGTACGAACGGTAAATCAAATAAATGACCGGCAGCAGCACAATCGCGCCTTGCCATGGCATTTGGCGGGTGAGGAGACTGATGATCCAGGCCACCGAAGCGCCTACCAGGTAAAACGGAAACGACCAGAAATAGCAGTTATGCCAGGTCTCGCCGAATCGCTTCCCCTCGGAAATGGCTATGGCCTCCGCGATCGGAACGGTGTTCAAAAGATAGTAGGCCAAGCCCGTCGCGATCAGCAACAAGGGGCCGATATTGTCAAACCGCTGCAGCCGCGGCCAATGGTAGAAGGCGTATGCCAGCTTCACGGCGATCCCCGTGTTCGCTATGCTGAAGACCACCTGGAACAGCTTGGGACGCTGCTTCGACTTCCAAAGGCATTGCACCACCGTGCCTACGCAGCCGAGAATCAAGGTCTCCGGCGCGTTCAGGTCCACGATGCCGACGAACACAAATAGGAAGCCGACCGACATGGTCCCCTTGATACCCGGCAAGTTGACTTTTAGTCCGGCCGCCAGAGCCGACAGAAAAAGATAGAAGCAGAAGCGATATAGGTTCTCGGAATGCAACCGGTGCACGCTCATTCCGATGACGCCCATGCCGGCGAGGCTGACCAATGTAACGTAGACCTTAGCCTTGATATTCATATCGCTAACACTGGCGAAGCGCCCGCGCCCGTGTTAGCGCGAGTCTTATATTCCTTCAGCCGCCGCAGCAACGTGCGGCGCGAGATCCCCAGCAGGTCCGCTGCCACGTCCTGCCTTCCCCCCGATTTTTCGAGCGCTTCGCGGATCACCTGCTCTTCGAGTCCGCCCAATTGCCTCTTCAGCTCCGGCTTGGCCGCTGGCGCCAGCGCGCATGGCTTCAGGTTCAAATCCGCCGCGCAAATCTCCCAGCTCTCGGTCAAAACCGCGGCGCGCGTGATCGCATTGCGCAGTTCCCGCACATTGCCGGGCCACCCGTAATCTTCCAGCGCGTCCAGAGCGTCTTCTCCCAATTCCAGCCGTGGATCCACCTCGTGCAAGAAGCGATAGGCCAGCGGCGCGACGTCTTCCACCCGCTCGCGCAAAGGCGGCACCTGGATACTCACCTGATTCAGCCGGTGAAACAGGTCCCCACGGAATGTCCCTGCCTCGACGGCCTGCTCGAGACTCTTGTTCGTGGCGGCCACGATGCGCACGTCCACCGCAACTTTTCGCGTGCCCCCCAGCCTGTAGTACGGCACGCCGTCCAGCACGCGCAGCAGTTTGACTTGCATCTTGGCGTCCAGATCCCCGATTTCGTCCAGGAACAAAGTCCCGCCGCTGGCGAGTTCGAACATGCCCGCTTTTTGGCCTTCCGCGCCGCTAAACGCGCCCTTCTCGTAACCAAACAGTTCGCTCTCCACCAAGTGGTCCGGCAGTGCGCCGCAGTTGATATCCACCCAGGGCCGCTCGCATCGCAGGGACAAGTTGTGGACGGCGCGTGCCACTACCTCCTTGCCCGATCCGCTCTCACCGCCAATCAGGACCGTGGCATTGGTGCGCGCGATCTTCTCCACCATGCGAAACACCGCCTGCATCCGCGCGCTTCTCACTACCGCCCCGCCCACGATATTGCCCTCATTATGGGCGTGCGCCGCCTTGAGACGGTCCTGCGGGTACCGCGGGTCCGGCCCGCCGTCCTCCCGGTTATGGCGTGGTACGGCCCTATGCAAATTGAAGCGGCCCGCCGCTCCGCTCCCTAATGTATGTACCTTCGCGGTCATCGCCATACCAGTAACATACGCTCTATAAGCTTTCTACTCATATCAATTATCGGCTATGAGAGTACTTCTTCACCAAGATAATTTTGGGGGTTATGGCCCGGGATATTATCTTATGGAATATCCTGGACAGGGTTAACGGGGATAGTAAGCAGGCCCGTGTTAACTTACGATAATTCCCGGTGGCACAGGCTTCAGCCCGAGCACCTGCATAAATGTGGGGCGGTTTCCTGGACTGCGGCCGACGCCCTCGCCGGCCTCTCGCGATTGTCGAAAGCGTTGGTTTTTCGAGCGAAAAGCGGGTCCGGGAGGACCCGCGATGGCGGTAGGGACAGCGGTTAACCCACTGGCCCCGCACGGACCCGTGTCGGCGATACTAACGCACACGGTTCTTACCTCGGATATAGGATGTTTGGCGTCAAAACGCACGTCCGGATAGGGCTGTAGGATTTACAACGGCTGCGCTGGTTGCGTCGCCGAAGCGCTCGAAACCAGCGTCGCTGCACATCGTTGCGGAAGGCTTTCATGCGTGCCCCGTTGCCCGGAATGGCGTGATATGGGAAGGGCCGCGCACCACCTGCTGCAGCCACTGCAGCGTCCCGGCGACCCGACCGTGCATCCGCCGGCACAGCGTAGCTCGAATATCCTTGCGCTTCGCGGCCATACGTTTGCCGATCGTCTGCCGGTGTACGGTGAAGTTACCCGTCTGGCGGTTCGTCCCACAAATGTGGGTGAAGCCCAGAAAGTTTTTGGTGCGCTTTCCAGTGCAGCCGGGCGACTGCCCTCGCATGGCTCGGGGCCAGGGCGGTTCGCTATTCCCTCCCCGTACGACTCTTTCATTCGCTACTCCATGCCGGTTTATCCCGGCGCTATCCGGACCTGGGCGTCCGCCCTAACTGCAAGTCGATCAGTTCGGTAACCGGCAGCGGCACCACTTCGCCCTGTACCTCGCCAATCACCGCGGCAGTGTGGCCGAAGGCCAGTGGATCTCCCGTCACGAAGTAGACGATGCGGCCGGGAGGCCCCGATGGCGCATCCATGCCACCGATTTCGTTTAGGCTTCCGTTTACCGCCTGCGCGAGCGCCTCGGCGCTATCCACCAGCGTCACGCCATCGCCGGCCACGCGCCGAATGGCATCGTGCAATAGCGGATAGTGTGTGCACCCCAATATGAGTGTGTCAATTCCGGCGCGTCCGTCGAGGTAATGATGCAGCAGCAGATCGCACTCCGGCGAATGGGCCAGCCCTTCCTCCACGATGTGGACCAGCATGGGGCAGGCGCGCGCCCACACGGTTAAGCCGCGCTGTTCGAGACGCCGCTGGTAAGCGCCGCTGGCGATGGTGCCCTGGGTGCCGATCACGCCCACGCTTCCGGTGCGCGTGAGACCGGCGGCGGCTTCCACGCCCGGATCGATCACGCCCCAAATGGGAATCGAAAAGTGTCCGGCCAATTCCGGCAACGCCGATGCGGACGCGGTATTGCAGGCGATCACCACGCCTTCAACGCCCATCCCGCGCAGGAACTCGGTGATGCCATAGGCGAATTCCGCGACCATGGCGGCGGGCTTGCGGCCGTAAGGTACGCGCGCGGTATCGCCCAGATAGACGAAGTCGCGATGCGGCAGTTTGCCGCGCAGCGCTTTCAGCACGGTCAAGCCGCCTACGCCCGAATCGAAGATCCCGATGGGCCGGTGCAACGTGGTGGGGCGGTCCCCTGGGCGGTCCCCCTGGACCGCGCGGGACGCCCCCGTCCCGCTGCTGGACGCCGAAGGTGCGGCCACTATGAGAATCCTTTCCGAATCTGCTTCTGCGCCAGCCGGCTCCACTTGGCGACGAATCGCCTGCGGAAGCGCGGCGCGGTTCTAACCGCTTCCGCCGCTCGCGCGTAGGCCTCCCGCGCCTCCCCTGCCCTGCCCAGCCCCCCCAGCGCCTGTCCCAGATAGTAGAGGCCCTCCGGATCGTATGGGCGCCGCTCGATGTATTCCGCCAGAAACCCCCGCGCATCCTCATATTGCCGCGCGGCCAGATAGACTGCGCCCAACTCCCGCAGGATCTCGTTCTGGCTGTGTTTGTCGTTCTGGTCCATCACCATTTGGAAGTGCGCCAGGGCATCCTTGAAGCGGCCCTGCTCGCGCGCGATGCGGCCTAACTGGAAATGCGCATCGGTCTCTCCCGGATCGATGGCCACTGCGTTCCGGAACCGCTGCATGGCTTCCGAATACTGGCGGCGCTGCTGGTAGATCAGTCCGAGCTGATATTGCGCCTCGCCATCGTGCGGGTTCAACGCCGCCGCGTTCAGCATCCGGCGGAAGTTTTGCCCACTGCGCAGGCTTGCACCCAGGTTGCCAATCTCGCCGCCCAAATAGTAATAGGCGAAGAACAGGAAGAACGGCGACGCCAGCCAGCCCAACAGAAAGTGGAGCGGCCCCCACAGGAACGACGCTGCCACCACTGGCATCCACGACAGCGAAACTACCACCGCCGCGATCCTGTTTTCGGTCCCGAAAACCGTGCGCACTACGAAGAACATCAGGACCAGAAAGTATACGTGCGCCACCGCGATGAGAATCGGGAACAGGGGCAGCGGAAGCATCCACCCGGCCAGCGCCAACGGAAGATTGGCGGCGGCCCAAGCCATCGCGGTACAGGTGAGCAGCGGTGAATAATCGCGCTGGAAGACGCTGCCCATTCCGCCTCCCAGGCGGGCCAGCAGCCCGCTGAGCAGCAGGACTCCGGGAACGTAGGCGACGGCCAAGACCAGCAGCGGCATGTAGAAGCTAATTGCCAGGCCGGATTTGTAAAATAGGGTAACGGCGACCACCGTGACACTGGCGAATAGCAGGCTGCCCTGATCCAGGATCGCGCTGATCGCGGCCGAGGGCTGCGAGAATACGCGTAACAGGAGCTTGATGTTATCGACCAACACAGCAGCATAGCAACCAGGGGACCGCTCCCCAAGGGTGGTTTCGACGCTGCCCCACTGCGCGGTGCTATGATCCGCTCTTATGGTCAAAATCCGTTTTGCCGCAATATTAGGCTTGGCCGGGTTGGGATGCCTGATTGCCGCATCCGCATCCGGCCCCAAGAAGCTCTCCTCGTTCGACCGCCAAGTGAACGCCCTGCTCGAAAGGATGACCCTCGACGAGAAGGTCGGGCAGATGACGCAGCCGGACCAAAGCTTCCTGAAGTCCGATGCGGATATCGCGAAATATTATCTGGGATCGGTGTTCAGCGGGGGCGACTCGGACCCCAAAGAAGGCAACAGCCTGGAAGCCTGGACCAACCTGATCGACCGCTATCAAAAGCGTGCGCTGGAGACCCGCTTGTCCATACCGCTGCTCTACGGCGTGGATGCGGTGCACGGCCACAACAACGTTCTGGGCGCGGTTATATTTCCGCATAACATCGGGCTGGGCTGCACGCGGAACCCGGCGCTGATCGAGAAGATCGCGCGCATCACGGCCAACGAAGTGCGCGCCACCGGCATCAACTGGGGCTTCGCTCCGTGCGTCACAGTGCCGCGCGACATTCGCTGGGGACGCACCTACGAAGGTTACGCCGACGAACCGGACGGCGTCAAGGAGTTGGGCGCGGCCGCGGTGCGCGGCCTGCAGGGCGACGATTTGGCGGATCCTTTGTCGATACTGGCTTGCGCCAAGCATTATGTGGGCGACGGCGGCACCACTTATGGCAGCAGCACCATTGGGGCGCATCTGCTCGACCAGGGCGATACACGCCTGGACGAAAAGACCCTGCGCGAGATCCACATGCAGGGCTACATCGCCGCCATTCGTGCGGGCGTGGGTTCCATCATGCCGTCCTACAACAGTTGGAACGGCTTGAAGTGTTCGGGCAGCAAGCGGCTGCTGACGGAAATCCTGAAAGACGAGCTGGGCTTCGAAGGCTTCCTGATTTCCGATTACGGGGCAATCGACGCGCTGCCTGGCGATTACAAGTACAAGATCGCCATGTCGATCAACGCCGGCATGGATATGGTGATGGTGCCGCAACGCTATGAAGAGTTCTTCGCCAAGCTGAAGGAAGGGGCGCAGGATGGCACCGTGCCGATGCCGCGTATCGACGACGCCGTGCGGCGCATCCTGCGGGTAAAGATCGCGATGGGCCTGATGGATAAGAATCACTCGCAACTTGCCGACCGGGCGCTGTGGAAGCAGTTCGGCTCCCCGGAGCACCGCGCGGTGGCGCGCGACGCGGTCCGCCAGTCGCTGGTACTGCTGAAGAACGAACATGGCGCGCTGCCGCTGGCGAAGACCGCGAAGCGCATCCAGGTAGCCGGGAAGAGCGGCGACGACCTGGGTAATCAGTGCGGCGGATGGACGATCACGTGGCAAGGCAGCAGCGACAACGTGACGCCCGGCGGCACGACTGTTCTGCAGGCCATCAGAAAGGCTGTTTCGAAAGAGACCAAAGTGACCTTCGCCGCGGATGGCAAAGGCGCGGAAGGCGCGGATGTGGGAGTAGTCGTGATCGGTGAGAAGCCCTATGCCGAGATGAACGGAGATCGTAGCGACTTGAGCCTGGCGCCAGAGGATGTGGCTGCGGTCGAGAATATGAAGGCGGCCGGAATTCCGGTCGTCGTGGTGCTGCTTTCCGGGCGGCCGATGATTATCGACAAGATAATCGACAAAGTGGATGCGTTCGTCGCCGCGTGGCTGCCCGGCACGGAGGGCGATGGCGTGGCGGATGTGTTATTCGGCGACTACAAGCCGGCGGGAAAGTTGAGCTTCTCATGGCCGCGCTCGATGGCGCAGGTTACCGTGCATCGCGGCGACGCTAACTACGACCCGCTGTACAAATATGGGTACGGACTGAGTTACTAAGTACCCCTCGTGGCGCACGCACTCATGCGTGCCGCGTCGGCACTCATGCCGACGCTTGGTGCTTGCTCCAATCCCTTATGGTGCGAACCGATGTTCCTCCGGCGCCGCCTTCTCGAACTCCGCATGCCAACGGTGCGTCGTCTCCCCGGTCAGCCCCGAGGCTTTCATAATGGAAATCCACTTCTCTTTTGCAATCGTCTTTTTCTCCAAGGCCGCGGCCGCGTCGCTCTCGCGGCGGTCCAAAATCGTGCGGACGTCATCCAGCGTCAGCCCGGCGTGGCCACAGGCCCAGATCTGCTGTAAACGCTGCAAATCCCGCTCGCCGTTGCGCCGGTAATTGGCGGCATTCCGGGCGGGCGGTTTCAGTCTGCCCGATGGATTCGTAATATAGCAACGTGCCGCGGGCTCAGACCGCAGCGCCCGTATGAACCCTACAGCGATAGGCAGGTCACAGAAGAAAAAACGCGGTAACGGATATACTGAATGAATGCCCGATTACCGCAGCATCGAACGACAGCTTTCGGAAACACTGGAACTCGACCGGCGTCCCGTGGCCGTCACGTTCTTGAAGGCGCCGCCCGCGGGCGTCGAAAAATTTGAAGGAACCATGCCGTCCGGATGCAGCTTCTGGCGGTTGGCGGGGGACGGGCGCACCTTCTACACCGTTCCCGGCGACCACTACAACTGCCCCATAGGAAGCTACACGCACAACATCGCTCTGCCGCCCGAACGCGCGCAGGAGTTGGAGCAGACCTTGTCGTTGATGGGCACGCTGGGGTACGTGAAGATGGAGGAAGTGGCCGGCATCCCGCGCCTGCCCGAGCCGCCGGGCGCGGTGGTCTATGCGCCGCTGGGAGAGACTCCGTTGGATCCCGACGTGGTCGTCTTCGCGGGCCGTCCCGCGCGCCTGATGCTGCTGGGCGAGGCGGCGTTGCGGGCGGGCGTGATGGCGAACGCGCCGCTGCTGGCGCGTCCGACCTGCATGGCGCTGCCCGCCGCGCTGGCGCAGGGCGTGGTCACCAGTTCGGCATGCATCGGCAACCGGGTCTACACGGACTTGGGGGAAGACGAATTGTACGCGGTGGTTCCGGGGCGTGACTTGGCGCGCGTGATGGATGAACTGCAAACGATAACCGCGGCCAATGTGCAACTGGCGGAATATCATCGCGGCAAGCGCCTGACTCTGGCGACGGCTTAGCGCAGGTGTTGCAGGAGCGCGACCGGGGGGGCGCGCGCGGACGAGGGCGTCCGCCCCACTGGGCTGGCCTAGCGGAGTGCGAGCCAGGCGGCGACCGCGGCAAGCTTCTGATCCTGCCGCCAGGGCGGGCCGAGGCCCTTTCCCATTGCCGCCACGTGCCTCTCGATGCGCTCGGCTGAAAGATCCAAATCGACGGCGGCGCGCTGGAACAGTTCGCGTTCCTTGACGGTGACGATGGGCAGTCCGCACTCCCGGCAGGCGGTGCGCAACGCCTCGCGAAACAACTCGCCTTCCGCGGTGTGCAGCAGTGGATGAGATGCCAGGATTCCTTCAAGTGGAGGCAAAGTCCTGCCCGAAGCCAACAGCAAACCGCACCCGGCCGTTCGATGGCCAAGTTGCCGCAGATCTTCGACCATGCCGCGCAACGCATTTGTGGCCAGGACCGCTGCGCGCGCCGCGCAGTTCGCCACGTGTTGTTCGGCTTCGCGGATGTCCAGTCCAACGGCGGCATGGTACGGCTGCGATGGGAGGGGAGCGCCGCGATCCGCCATCTCGATGCGCCGCCGCATGATCGCCGCGGGAGCGTCCAGGGGGATGGCGCCGGCTGGCGCTAAAGCTACCGCCGCGGCCCACCCGGAATGCGCGCGGAAGCCGATGGCAGCGGGTGACGGCATTGCTATTCAAAAACGATTTGGGCAATTACCAGTTGCGGCAGCGCTTGATTCCAGCTATCCGGAATATCGTCGAAGGCCAGCCGGAAATTCTTTTTCTCGCCAGGCGCCAGGCCGCCCATCTTCTGGCCCACGATAGCCACCCGCCTGCGCAGCACCAATTGGCCATAAGGATCGTAGAACACGCAGTTGATCTCCACTACGCGCAGGGTACGATCGCCATTGTTGCCGATCTTCCCGATGATCTCGACCACCGCCTGCTTCAGGTAGCTTTCATGCTTCTGCATGTCGACGTCCATCAACTGCAGGGTGCGCACGTAGCCCCTTGCTTCGGTCGTCAGCGGAGCGGGGGGCGGCGGGAGATGCGACGCCCGGTCGAGGTATAGGAAAAATCCCGCGCCCAGGATGACCACCAGCGCCCCCGCCAGCACGGCTATGGGGATGCCCTTCCGCTCTGTTGCTGTATTAGCGGCCACCGAAACGATATTAGCACCAGAACGCCGGGTGTTACACTCCGGGCTATGGCTCAGTACCGCAGCATCGACCGCGGCGCTCCGAAACGCGGAGGCCGCGGCGCGCGCATCACCATCATCGTCCTCGCCATTGTGATTTTGTTGGGGGCGCGCTCGCTGGCTTCCTTCTCCATCGAGTATCAATGGTGGAAAGAGCTAGGCCAGCTCGACACTTGGTTCGCCATGCTGGCCTACGGATTTGTGCCGATGCTGGCCGCCACTCTCATCGCTTTCGGCGCCCTATGGCTGGCCCACGCGCGCGCGCTAAAATTTGCCGGCACGGGACTCTCCGAGCATCCCATTTACGCCTGGATCTCCAGCGCCGGCCTGCTGTTTGTCGGATATCTCATCGCGGCCGGCTCCATCGAGACCTGGACCGTAGTCCGCTATCTCGGCGCGCGCGGCATGCCGCCCGAGGCCAGCGCATGGCACGACTCCGTCTTCGATCTGCCCCTCAAGTTCTATCTGTTCGATCTGCCGTTCTACTCCGATCTGCGCGGCTATTTACTAGCGCTGGTGATTGTCAGCGTGCTGGTCTATTGGATCGCGGCGCGCGGCTGGCAACTCCGCTTCAAACTTCCGCAAATGGGCGACCTGCGGCAAATCGACCCGTCGTTCTTCCGCTTGGAAGGCGGGCTCGAGAGCCGGTTCCTGCGCGGCGCGCTCGTGATTTTCCTGCTGGCGCTCTCGCTGCGTTTCTTCCTGGCGCGCTACCAAATGGTCTACGACGATCATGGGTTCATGGTGGGCATCGATTACGTGGACCTGCACTTCGCGCTGCCGCTGCAGTGGCTGGCGATCGTGGCGTGTCTGGCGGCGGCCGCCCTGGTGTGGCTGCGGCGCTGGATTCTGGCCGCCAGCATGGCGGTTTCGCTGGTGGTGCTGTTCGCCGTGCCGAAGCTGGTGGACGCGCTGTATGTGCGGCCCAATGAGATCTCCATCCAGCGGGAGTTCATCGGGACGCATATTCACGCCACGCGCTCGGCTTACGATCTGGAGCAACACATGACTGAAACCGAGTTCAAGGTGCACCCCAACGCGCCCATCGATCCGGCCGCGTACAAGGGCACCATCGACAACGTGCGCTTGTGGGATGTGGGCGCCTTCCATAGCACCATCACGCAAATCCAGTCGCTGCGGCCGTATTATGTCTTCACGGATACGGATGTAGACCGCTACACCATCGACGGCGCTTACCGGGAGGTGTTTCTAACACCGCGCGAATTGGACATCAATCAGTTGCCGGGAGCCAGCAAGAGCTGGATCAACCCGCACTTCGTGTACACACACGGATATGGCGTGGTGCTGGCGCCGGTGAGCAAACTCACTTCAGATGCGTTGCCGATGCTGCTGATCGAGAATGCGCCGCCGGAGATCAAGACGCCCAGCTTGAAGCTGACGCGTCCGGAGATTTACTACGGCCAAGTGGTGCAGGAGCCGATTTTCGTGCGCACGGCCCAGCCGGAATTCAACTATCCGTCGGGCGAGGATAACGTGCATTCGCAGTACGACGGCACGGGCGGCATCCCGATTTCCTCCGCGCCGATGCGGCTGGCGGCGGCGGTGCACGAGGGGGATATCAACATCCTGCTGAGCAATCCGATCACGAGCGAGAGCCGCATGATGATCCGGCGGAGCATCAAGGAGCGGCTGGAGACCCTGGCGGGGTTCATCGCGTGGGACCACGACCCGTATCTGGTGATCACGGATGCGGGACGGCTGGTGTGGATGGCCGATGGCTACACGTATTCGAACTCGCATCCTTATTCGCGCACCGTGGAGGTCCCGGATTTGGGCGAGGTCAACTACATGCGCAACGCGGTGAAGGCCACCGTCGACGCGTACGACGGCGCCGTGCGGCTCTACATCTTCGCGCCCGACGATCCCATTGTGCGGGCATATCAGCGGCTGTTCCCCACGCTCTTCCACGCAGCCGCGGAGATGCCGGCCGATTTGCGCAGGCACGCCCGGTACCCGGAGACGCTGTTCCGCGTGCAGGCGGAGATTTACCGGACTTATCACATGCTGGATCCGCAGGCGTTTTATAACAAGGAAGACATGTGGGACCTGGCACGGTACACAGCGGGGCAGGAGGGGACGCCGGAGTCGGTGAGCCCGATGTACGTGGTGGCCAGTCTGCCGGATCAGACTCAGGCGGAGTTCATGCTGTTGTTGCCGTTCACGCCGCGCAATAAGGACAATATGATAGGGCTGATGTTGGCGCGGTGCGATGGCGGGCACTTAGGTGAAATCGTAGTGCTGCAGTTATCCAAGCAGGAGCTCATTTTCGGGCCGGCGCAGATTGCCGCGCGCATCAACCAGGAACAGACCATTTCGAAAGACCTGACGTTGTGGAACCAGCAGGGGTCGCACGTGCTGCGCGCGCAGACCCTGGTGCTGCCGGTGGATAGCACATTCCTGTATGTGGATTCGATCTATATACAATCTAGCGCGACGAGCATGCCGCAGTTGAAGAAGGTTGTGCTGGCGAAGGGGAATCGGCTGATCTATACGGATACTTTCGAGCAGGCTATCGCGCAGCTTTCGACGGGCGCGCAGGCGCTGGTTCAGCAGGCGGAGGCACCCGCGCCGAAAGCTGGAGCGCCAGCCGCTCCGGTGTCGAGCACCCCGGATCAGCGGCTGGAGCGCGTACGCGCGCATTTGCGGCGGTATCGGGAACTGGCCGCGCAGGGAAAGTGGGCGGATGCCGGCAAGGAGCTGGAGGCCATTGAGGCGGAGGTGAAGTGAGCGAACGGGTAGCTTCCCGAGGCGAGCTATGGCCAGCGGTGGCGCGAATATTCGATGCTTTCCCGAGTGTCCAGCGCCCGGCTTGAATTCCCTGTACGGATGTAGAGTTGTGCGGGCTTGCCGCCCTTTTCGTCGACGAATACCGGGTCGGGCGAGGGCTGTACTTCGATTCGGCAGACATCCTGACCCTCCACCTCGTGGAACGTGAGTGAGTATAAACGCGATGCGGGCTTTCCGAACTGGTCGATGAATTGGCTGGTTAGCCAGTTCTCGAATGCATCGCGAACATCGGCCTTCTTAAACTGGTTGTAATCGCCGCGCAGCCCGACCACCCGGCGTTCGTCGTCGATGCCGATGAGCAGCGTACCGCCGTTAGAATTCAGAAAGGCTGCGACAGTTTTGATGACGCTATACTTTAGGGGCTCGTTGAGGCGATTCTCGCGCATATCCCAGCGGACGGAGGACTTGAATTCGACGGTGGAACTTTCGCCCGCGGAGAGGAGCGCGGCGATTTGCTGGTCGATGGTCTTAGGGGCGAATTCGCGGAAGGCCGCGAGGGCGGCGTCCTTGATGGCTTGGGGTACTACGGGGAAGGTTGTCAGGATGTGGGCGAATTCCTCCTCGGTGAGTCCGTACAGGTTGGCGATGATGCCGTCGAGTTCGGCGCGCAGGCGTGCGCGCTCGGCAGGGTCTGTCGCTCCCTCGTGGGGACCCGCAAGGCCAAATTCATGGGACACACCGTCGAATTCGGGTGCCGAGCAGATCAGCCGGGCCGATCTGTTCGCGATGGCAACGAAGGCTGGATCGTTAATGGTGAGACGTGGGATGGGAAGCTGGTATATGTAGAAAAAGCTGAGATGCGAACTCACTTTGGAGCGGATCATATAATCGACTGCGAAGCTGTTCCACACGCCACAGAGAAATGCTTGGACTGGTTTGGGCAAGAGTTCGGTACCGTCGGCGCCGAGCACGCGGACGGCGGAAATTGTGTGGCCGAAAAAGCAGGGTGGAAGGATGGCCGAAATCATGGTTCGCTCATTCGTGTTGCTGGCGACGTCGCGGAAACACAGCCGGTGGCAATCCGACTCAATTCTTTGCCCACGGTCTTCTGTCTTGCCCAGGACTCGAAGCCTGCCGGCTTTGCGCGCTACCCAGTAGCGTGGCTTTGCGAACGAAGGAGTGAATTGGTTGATCATTTTTCCTTCGAATAGGGGTAGGCGGCTTTTGCCGGGTTTGGTCTGGTAAAGATCGCTATCGCCTGTCATGTCAAACTCACGTGTGAGCTGAACATTCCAATTCCCCAACACTTGTTCGCCCAAGAACGGAAACCGAAGCATCTTCTCCGTGATGCGGACATCCGTCTCGTTTTTGAACTCCATGATCGACAGCGAATCCGGCGAGAGCCTGCGGATCAGGTCGGTGGTCAGACGAAGGTCCGCCTTGCCGGAGTTCAAGAACTCGTCAAGTTTTTCTCGAGAGATAGCCTCGCGAGTATTGATGCGAAAGGCGGCGCGGAAAGATTCAGTGGAACCGGATTTACCGAAAGCGAGGATGCAGAACTTCTGCGCATGATGGACCGCGTCGAAGATGTTGCGTTCATTCGATAGGCCGAACAGGCTGTCGACCTTGCATTCGAACAGCAGCATCTCGCGGAGGCGCTTGGCGCCCAAGTCGGCATAGATTCCGCCCGGTGTGATCATCCCGCACCGCCCGCCGTTGCGTAGCAGGTTATGGCACTGCTCCACGAAGAGCTTATAGAAATTCGTGTCGGAGCCTACCTTCTTGCCGTTCACTATGCTGGTTTGATTCTTGAAGCTGGCGGCCGAGCGGAAATAGGCGGCTTGATGGGGATAAGCGGCCAGATAGGCGATCCACGCTTCACGAATGGCGACGTTCTTCAGGAGCTTCGACTGCTCAGTTTCGAAGGCCTGGATGGTCATGTTGTTCTTGCTGACCAGGTCCGAATGCTGCTCGAAGAACTCCTTGGCGTACGGTTTGAAATCTCCCATGGCGGGTTGGTAACGATGACGTCGAATCCGCGGCGATTGCCGTTCAGGATCTCGTCGAACTGATAGCCCCAATGGAAGGGGCGCAGTTCGCGGATATCGGCGGGCTT
>Ga0302325_10016550_pt1 | contig 15616 bp, 11 predicted proteins | sample Palsa_T0_2_FD_201948 | JGI IMG/M metagenome (GOLD analysis project Ga0302325, IMG submission 201948) | Peat permafrost microbial communities from Stordalen Mire near Abisko, Sweden - Palsa_T0_2 | ecosystem: Environmental > Terrestrial > Soil > Palsa > Peat permafrost | place: Sweden: Abisko...
GAACCGCTGGAACGTAATTGCTCACCTTCGGACGGTTGCCAAAGTCGTCTTGAACATGGGTTCTTTGTCCTGAAATGCCCAGGTGGTGGAATTGGTAGACACGCAGGTCTCAGAACTCTAATCGGCGTTTTTGCCCATTTTGTCTTAACTTTCCTGATACGGATTCTCAGAGGTAAAGCGGGCAAAAATGAGCAATCTGAATTTGCTCAAATTTCCTGAAATGTGCTCATTTTTTGGCGTAAAGTGTAGAAAGAGAGGTGTAGAAAAATAGGAAGGTCGTTGGACCTGCGCCTTATTTCGTCCGACAGAGGAGAATCGATGCGGCATAAGGTCCAAGACCTCCGCCCCCTCTTTCGACGTCTCGCGCCTGGCCACCGTCTTCCCGCTTCCCTCTATACGTGGCGCTCTCAAGGGGAATCGAAGCCTCTCATCCCAGGTCGTAATGACAGGCGACGCTATGGGAGGGTCGGCCTGGGGCAGCGGTCTCTCGCAGCAGGGGAACCTCGACGTTGCAGCGGTCGGTCGCATGGGGACATCGGGTATGGAAAGGGCAGCCCGCCGGGGGATTGATCGGGGAAGGGATGTCGCCGGCGACTGGCGGTTGGCCGCGCGTCGAGCCCGGCTCGGGTTCGGGAATGGCCGCGATAAGCGCCATCGTATAAGGATGACGTGGGCGGCCATACAGCTCGTCCCCGTCCGCCAATTCGACGATGCGGCCCAGGTACATGACCGCAATACGGTCGGAAACGTGCTTCACCACCGCGAGATTGTGCGCGATGAAGAGGTACGAGAGCTGAAAATCCTGCTGCAGGTCGAGCAGCAGATTGAGCACCTGGCTTTGGATCGAAACATCGAGGGAGGACACGGGCTCGTCGCAAATTATCAGCCGCGGCCGCAGCGCGAGGGCACGGGCGATGCCGATCCGTTGGCGCTGGCCGCCGGAAAATTCGGACGGGTAGCGGTCGACGGCGTCGGGCGGCAGTCCGACGCGCTCGATGAGCTCCCGCACGCGCCGCCTGCGTTCCGGAGCGTCTCCAATTCCATGGATGAGGAAGGGCTCCTCCAGGATGGAACCCACCGGGTGCCGCGCGTTGAGCGACTCGGCGGGATCCTGGAAAACCATCTGAAGGTGGCGGCGGATCGGCTTCATCTCCCGACGCGTCAGCTGCCCCAGATCGGCGCCCTCGAACCGCACGGTTCCGGAGGTTGCCCGAAGGAGGCGGACGATCGTTTTTCCCAGGGTCGATTTGCCGCAGCCCGATTCCCCGACCAGCCCAAGCGTTTCGCCGGACACGAGATCGAAACTGACTCCATCAACCGCCTTGCAAACCGCAGTCGTGCGCAGAAAGAGCCCGGATTTGACCGGAAAATGGGTATTCAGGTCCCTGACTTCCAGGAGGGCTGTCATGGCACGGGAAGGTCGAGGTGGCAGGCAAAGCGGTGGTCCGGGTCCGGAGCCGGCCGCAGGAGAGGGGTCTCAGTTTTGCAGCGGTCGAAGGCGTGCGGGCAGCGGTTCTCGAACCGGCAAGCCGGCGGCAGATCGCGCAGGCCTGGCACGATTCCGGCGATCGTTTTCAATGGAGTCTTTCGAGGAGTGGTCAGCCGCGGAATTGAGGCGAGGAGGCCGCGCGTGTAGGGGTGCCGCGGCTCGGCGAAGAGTTGCCGGACGGGAGCCTGTTCGGCGATGCGGCCCGCATACATCACAATGACCTCGTCGCAACTGCGGGCGATGACGCCAAGGTCGTGGGTGATCAGGATGACGCTCATCCCCATCGTCTGCTGCAGCTCATGGATGAGGGAAAGGATTTGGGCCTGGATCGTGACGTCGAGGGCGGTGGTCGGTTCGTCCGCGATCAGAAGCTGCGGCCCGCAGGCGATCGCGATGGCGATCACGACTCGCTGCCGCATCCCGCCGGAAAGCCGGTGCGGATACTCGGCCAGCCGCAGCTCCGGAGATGGGATGCCGACTTGCTGTAGAAGTTCGACTGAGCGCCGGGTGATTTCCGGACCGGAGAAGTCGGTGTGAAGCCGTAGGGTCTCCCCTAATTGGCGTCCGATCGTGTGCACCGGATTGAGAGCGGTCAGCGGCTCCTGAAAGACCATGCCGATCCGCGCCCCGCGGACTTTCTCCAATTCGGGAAGGGGCAGTTTGAGCAAATCGCGCCCCTCGAAACGCACCTCGCCGCCGAGAAACTGGCCCGAGGGTCTGGGAAGAAGGCGCAGGAGGGAGAGCGCCGTCACACTCTTGCCGCAGCCCGATTCGCCGACGATCCCGACCGTGCGGCCGCGCGGTATGTCGAAATCGATCCCATCAACCGCTGTAAGCAGGCCTGCCTCGGTGGCGAAGCCGACACGAAGCCCCCGCACGGAAAGAAGCGGTTCGGACGCAGCTTTTGCGTTCACTCAGTCCCTTTAGACTCCCACTTATCGTAAGCTTTGATTTCGGGCGGCAGGGGCGCACCGCCGGTCGCCGCCGCGTTGACCTCGGGCCGGACGGAGTCGTCGATCCAAAAGAGCCCATAATCCAATCCGTTCCAGCCGATATCTCCGATGCTTTCGCGAGTGGAAAACGCCTTCGGGAATTTGATCCAGCGCCAGTACGCCTCGCGGAAATAGTCGAATTCAAATCCTGGAATGAAAGCGGCGTCCTCGCGGATGCGCAGCTCCAGTTCCCGGGCCAGGGGACGGATTTCATCCATCGTCCGCGCCTTGTCGTATTGGGCGATGAGTTTGTCCATCACTTGATCGACGGTGTCGGTGAAGTTGTTCGTGTTCGGTTTGTTTGCGTTACTCGAATCGAAGGCTTGCCAATAATCCGGATACATCGTGATCCCGGTGTTCATTCCCAAAAAGGCGATTTGAGCGTGCTTCTCGCTGATCTTCTTGAAGGCGGTTGTCTCGTCCAGAATCTCGATCTTGAATTCGAGCCCTGCCTTGAGAGCTTCCTGGCGAAGTATCGTCAAGGGGTCGCGAAACGGTTCATCGGGTGTCGTGATGGTAAACGACAGGCGGTGTCCCTGATCGTCGGTCAGGACGCCATCGGAGCCCCGGTGAACGAAGCCGGCTTTGGCGAAGCAGGCCAAGGCATTTTCCACCGAGAAGGGGCGGGGATGAATCCCCGGAAAGGGGACTTGTGCGTATCCGTCCGCGCTGGTCTGCATTCTCTTATATTCCCCCCGGTAATAGTCCTTGTCCACGAGGTCGAAATTAGACGCATAGGCGATGCCCTCCCGGATATCCCGATTGGAGAGGAGCGGTTCGGAGGTATTGATCGAGAATCCGTACGTCGGCCGTGGCACGTTGTTGTAAAAGGTGACCTTGGCCACCGCCCCATGCTGGACCAGAGGATCGCTGTTTGGAATGATTTCATTCCAGACCTGCGTCCGAGTCGCCGCCAAGACGTCGATTTCTCCCCGCTTGAACATTTCATACATCTTGTTGCGGTCTCGAACGGCCGTGAAACGGATCCGGTCGGGGTTGAACCGATGCCGAAAGAACGGCTTCTGGTCCGCCCACCAGTGGGGTACTCGCGTCAAATCGACATAGGAGCCCTTATGGATATCTTCGGGGCGGACGGTGTAGGGGCCGGTCGTCGGTTCAATTGTCCATTGATATCGCTCGGCATAGTCGGGGCCCAGATCCTTGTAAAAATGCTCCGGGACGGGAAGGAGCCCGCCGAGACGGTCCATCAGATCAGGCTTGGGTTCGGACCAGGACAGGGAAAACGTCAATTGGTCGTACTTCGTGATTGGGCCGAAGTAGGTCGGGCTGCCGTAATAGTTTTGGGAAAACGGATCGTTCAGGAAGGAGCTTCGGAAGAAATAAAAGGCGAAAAAGAAGTCGTCGGCCCGAACCGGCACCCCGTCCGAATAGGTGGCGGCCGGGTCGAGCCGAAAGTAAATCGTCCTGCCGTCCGGATCGACCGCCCATTGCCTCGCCAATCCGGGAAAGTATTGGTCCGTGTTCGGCTGCCGCTGGACGAGGGAAATGGCGTTGTCGTCCAGGATGAAAGCTCGCAGGCCGCCGTTGGCGTCGACGCCGTAGTAGCGCAGGGTTCTCGGGAAGTCGGGCTGGGCGGCGTGGAGCGTCCCGCCGCGCTTGGCGGACGGGTCGGCGAACTCGGGCACGTCGTGGCCGTCCTGCCATTCAAGGGTTTTCGGCAGGTCCGCGGGCGTCTTGTAGCGGAAGAAATCGGGATGGGCCTTGAAGTAGGCGTCCGCCACAGGGCCGATGTCCCTCGCCGATTCCTGGGTCTTTTTCGCGCAGGAGGCCAGCATTAGCGATCCGGCAACGCCAAGAAGCGCAAGGACGCGGGCCCGGTGAAACATGGGGCGTTCATTCATAGATTGCAAAAGTCTTTGGATCGGCCGCCTCTCTCACGGCCTCGCCGATGAAGGTGACCAAGCTCAGCACAATCACAAGCGCCACGACGGTTGAAGAGACGATCCATGGAGCATTGAGGTTGTCCGTCCCCTGTCGAAGAAGCTCGCCCCAACTCGGTGTCGGGGGCGGAAGGCCAAAGCCGAGGAAATCGAGCGCGGTCAGTGCCGTGATGGCATCGCTCACGGTAAAGGGAACGAAGGTCACCACGGTGGAGAAGGCGTTGGGCAGGATATGGTGAAACATGATGCGCATCCCGCCGGCGCCGGCGACCTCGGCGGCGGCAACATAGTCACGGCTCTTCTCCTTGTAGGTGGCCGTCCGCATGTAATAGGTCATGCCGGTCCACGAGAAGAGGACGACGATGACGAGGAGCGAGGCGAGGTTCGGCGTAACGATCGAGGCGACGATGATGACAATATAGAGAAAGGGCAGATTGGACCATATCTCGACCAACCGCTGCGCCGCCAAATCGAAGTTGCCGCCCCAGTAGCCCATGGCGCATCCGATGGAGATTCCGATCGCGTAGACGAACGCCAGATAAAGGAGGGCGAACGAGATGGCGGTGCGAAACCCGTAGAAGAGGCGGGCCAGGATATCGCGGCCGGTCGTATCCGTGCCGAGGAAATGGCGCCCGGAAAAGGAGGGCGGCGTCGGCGGGTAGGAGCTCGTCTGAAACGAATTCTCATACGGGTTGAAGGGAACGACCGGTATGACGAGCCAATTGCCGCTCCTTTCGCGGCGAAAGCGCTCCCGCAGCTTTCGGTAATCCACCTCATAGCTGTAATTCTCTCCGAAATCGGTGCCGGGATGAAAGCGGGTGTAGGTCGGAAAATACGTGCGTCCGCCGTAATGGACGATCAGGGCCCGGCTGTTCACCAGCAGCTCCGCCCCGACTGCAAGCAGGAGGAGGACGCCCAGGAGAAGCAGCGACCACCAGCCTCTGCGCAAACGGCGGAAGCGTTTGAATTTCTGCCGAGTGAGCGGATTGAGGCGCCAGTGCACGGGCGGGTCAGGCGAACATGACGCGCGGATCTGCCAGCGCCACGAGGAAGTCCCCCAGGATATTCCCAAGAAGGATGACACAAGAGGTGATGAGGAGATCCCCCATCACCACCGGATAATCCCGGTCCAGAAGCGAATGATACCCGAGCAATCCGATGCCATCGATGTCGAAGATCGTCTCGATCAAAAACGACCCGAAAACGAGTAGCGACACGCTTTGCCCGAAGGCCGTCGCGAGCGGGATCAGGGAGTTGCGCAGCGCGTGGTGCAGCACCGCCCGCCGCCCCGGCACTCCCTTGGCGACCGCTGTTCGCATGTAGTCGGCGGCCAGATTGTCCAGGAGATGGTTCTTCAGCAGGAGCGTGACGAAAGCGAAGCTGCCGACCAGGTAGCAGGTCAGCGGCAGGACGGCATGGCGCAGCAGGTCGCCGATCTTGCCGGCAAAGGAAAGACTGGAAAAGTCGTCCCCGACAAAGCCGCCCATGGGAAACCATCGTAGGTGGGCGGCAAATAGGACAAGGAGCAAGGCCGCCAGGATATACCCGGGGATCGCGTACCCGACAAAGACCAAGACCGAAGTGGCCGTATCGATCCAGGTGTTATGCTTGATCGCCTTGAGAACTCCCAGCGGGATGCACACCCCGAAGGTCAAAAGAAGAGTCACGCCCCCATAAAAGAGCGAAATGGGAAACCGCTCCCAAATCAGGTCCCACACCGCCTCGTTATAGCGATAGGACGTACCCAGATCTCCCGTGCAAACCTTGCCGAGCCATTGGACGTAGGCCACCGGCCAAGGCCGGTCGAACCCGTAATAATGGCTCATCTGGGCGATCTGTTCGGCCGAAAGCGACGTCCCCTGCCCACCATGACCGGCAGCCCTTCCGCCCATACTCTGCGCCCGCATCAGAACCTGCTCCAGCGGCCCCCCCGGCACGATCCGGGTGACGAAAAAAACGATCAATGTGATGCCGATCAGAGTCGGAACCAGCAGCAAAAGCCTGCGGAGAAAATAAGCGCGCATGAATTCAGCCCGGCCGTTCAGGGCTTTCGGACGAAGAGGTATAGCGGATCTTCACTCTACGCCAGGACGCACCACGCCGGCTGCTCGGCAATATCAAGTGACCGCCGACACCTGGACGGAGCAAGAAAAGGTTGAAGGGCACTGAAATCGCTTCTCAAACGAGCGCTAAGTAGATCGGCGGCGCTTCGTGCCGTTCTGTCTTCGATCCGACCGCAACTGCCGGGTTTGCACGTTCATCTCCTTGTGCCAGGTTTCGACAATTGCTTTCGGCACTTCCACCTGCTTCGCGATCGCCGGCCATTCGCCCACCGCCGCCTCCACCTCGTCAAAAACCTCCCGCGTCCGGCCCTGGCTGACGCCCCCGATCTCCGCCAGCCGTTCGATCGTCTCGAACCTTGTCGGGATCTCGAGCCGCCCTAACCACGCGAGCCCGGCGGGAACTGTGAACACGCTTGGGTTGAGATCGTACGCGGGAGAGAGAGCCCATCGCCGTGACGCTTCGTCGTAAAGGAACGCATGGTTGCGTCCATGATCATCGCGATTGGTCGCCAGCAGATTAAAAACCCCCCGCCGCAAGCATTCCTCCGCCGCCGGAGCCCCGGCCAGTGTCCGGGACAGCCGCATGAATTCCTCGTAGTCGATCTGCCCGTCTGAGGCGCGCTTGTGAAGCATCCCACTCAACGTATGCACATGACGCCTAGCGAACATGCCATCACCTCCACGCAGCCGGTCGAAACGCGCCGTAGCAAAATGGCGGCGTTGTCCGTCGTGGACCAAGTAGCACGGCGCCATCTCCACGCCCGCTCGTTGCGCCATCAACGCGAACGCATACTCGACCGCGCCACCTCCCTCGTCGTCCTCCGGCGAGAACTTGAGAATGCACGGCCAAGCTCCGGCCGGCGGCGTTCCTCCCAGGAGGATATCGGAAAGGGCGATGATCCCCGCTTTCTCCGGGAGGTAGGCGGTTGTCTTTGGGTGAGCGCCGCCCAAGCTGGAGCCCGCCTTGGCCAGTTGCCGGTCCACCTCCTGGGCAGTGAGGATCTCAGGGATCTTGAAGATACGGTTGGCCTCTTCAGCTAAAGTTGCCAAGCGGATCCTCTCCGTGGTTTCCTCGGATTCCAGCACCGGTTCGAACGTGAGCGCGCCCGGACCCCGACTGCCCACCGCCGCGAATTTCCCTAGCAACGTGGTCAAGCCCGGATGGGCGATCCGCTGAAGTTTCGCCCCCCAGGAGTCCGGGAGCGAGTCCGCAAGAAGCCCTGGCAGGCCACCAGGAAAGGGCGTCGTTCCTTCCCGATAGATGAGGGCTTCGGCCCCTAGGCTCTGAGACGGAAGATTGAGCGGCGACAGATCGTGCCCCGTCTTCAGGAATTCGGGCGTGAACGCCAGCGCGTACTCAGGCGGATTTCCCGCCTGTGCCAGCTCTGCCATTGGTTCCCCGAGGAACCGAATCAGCAATCGATTAGGTTCGGGGCTTGGCATCGCCGCTCCTTGGACGCCTCACGCGTCGTCGTTCGGGTTCCTTGGAGCGTGCGGTGATAAAGGCATCGAGCGTCTTCGCCGTCGGAGCGGGGCGCTTCAGCGCCGATAGGAAATGGTCCGCAGCTCCCAAGGTTGTGATGATCTTTGCCACCGTCATGAACCCGCTCTGCCCGGTCTGCTCGAACCGGCGCAGCGTGCCCAAGGGCACGCCGCTTTGCTCCGCCAACTCTGCCTGGGTCATGTTGACGGCAATGCGCTGCCGTCGAACCAGTTCGGCGGTTTCGTGCACCACGTCGTGCTCGGTTTTAAGTGAGAGCATGTGCGTATTAAAGATGAGCCATGCAGATAAACAATCAATTATTAGTACTTAAATTACATTTTACAGGTCAGCGCTCAATATTCCTCGAGAGATTGCTGGGCTGCTCGCTAAACATAAGCCAAGCTCCCTTGGCATCAGATTACTAAGAGGTCTAGGGACTCTAAACGGTGTTTTTGCCCATTTTGCCTTAACTTTCCTGATACGGACTTTCAGAGGTAAAGCGGGCAAAAATGAGCGATCGGAATTCGCTCAAATTTCCTGAAATGTGCTCATTTTTCGGCGTAAAGTGTAGAAAGGGAGGTGTAGAAAAATGGGAAGGTCGTTGGACCTGCGCCCCTTCCCTCGTGGAATTTCTACACCTTTCTACACTTTATTTTTCTGGCTTCTGTTTCGGTTGGTTTTCTACACCTTTCTTTCTACACCGCGTTTCAAGCTTGTGGGTCGGCTGGAATTGCGGTCGCGAAAAGAGGTGAGAGGCGGGTCAGTCGCAGGGAACTCTAGCGACGATGTTCTTTCCGGCCTTTTAGAGAACCGGGGCGAGAGGGCGCCTGCTGTGTGTGGCCCTTTTTCGCGCGGTGATTTTCCCCGCTGACCCAGAAGGCGGCTTAACGGGTTTGCCGGGTTCCTGGCACGTGGTAACGAACGCCTGTTCGCGTCGAGCTTGATTTGGAGGCGCCTGCGGCAAAGCTAACGCCAATGGGTATCGAAGTCATCGGCATCGATCACATTTACGTCGCTGTCTCCGATCTTGATCGCTCGGAAAGATTTTACGATTTAGCCATGAGCATTCTCGGCTTCCGCAAGAACACGTTTCTCAACGAGGGTGATCGGCACATCCAGTACTATAATCGCCACTTTGGATTCGTTTTGCGGCCTGCCCACAGTTCGACTCCACACAACCCTTTCGCCGCTGGGCTCCACCATTTCTGCCTTCGGTTGGAGGATAATTCCGCTGTGGACGAGGCGGCAAATCGGTTCAGTGAGGCAGGAATCGTGTGCTCGGCACCTCAGCTCTATCCCGAGTACGCCCCAGACTATTACGCCACTTTCCTCTCCGATCCTGATGGAATCCGCCTAGAGCTTACCAATTACCGTCAGGAGCGAAAGAAGCGGTTCGGGGACTTGGCTAATGCCTGAGACGAACAGGGGAATAATTGAATGAGTTTCCGCCTTAACTGCACCAGCCATGAATGACATTCAGGAACTCCAGCGTCTGGCCTCGCCGGCGCCCAAGCCTCAGTCGCTCGCGTGGGATGGTTCCACCCTGTGGATGGGCTCGCGGGAAACAAAGCGCATTTACGGAATCAATCCGACGACATGGACGGTCGGATTGGAAATGGCGGCGCCGGGCACCCCCTGGGGCATCACTGCGGTGGGCAATGAGCTCCGCGTTCTGTGCGGCGAAACGGCGGCCGATAATCGAATCATCCGCCGCTGCACCGCGCGCCAGGGGTTTGATGGGAAGTTCGGCATCCCTTGTCCGGACGACACCGGTTCCCAACTCAGTTACGACGGCAAGCGGTTGCAAGTCAGCCAATGGTACGCCAAGAGGCTGCTCGCGCTCGGTGCAGACGGGAAGGTCGAGCGTGTAATTAACGTACCGCACGAGATCTGCGGGCAGGTTTTCGTCGACGGGCTTATTTTTCTTCTCACCACCGACGACGAGAGCACGACCGATTACTGGCTCACGCGCGTGGACCCGCGCCCTGCGATACCCGAAATCGACGACCTCGTCCGCATCCCCTTTGCGGCCCGGGCCCTCGCGTTCGACGGCAAGCGTTTCTGGACCAACCACCGTGAGCAGAACCAGATCGTGTCGTTTGTCCATCCGAACTGAGTGGCTGTAGGTGTGGTCGATCGAAAATCGACCCATTTTGAAACACGCCCTGCAATATAACCGCCGAGCGCGAGCGTCTGCCGCGCCGGATTCTATTTCGAAAGGAGTAGGCCGGTCGCGCCAACGCCGGACAACGCGCCTCCCGCATTCGAGATGCTTTCGGCAGCTAGGGCTCGCACAAAGTGGGTGGCGCTTGGATCGTTTTCTCGGAGCGCCGTGTCCCAGAAGGCTAATCCTACCCGCTCAATGAACTCGTGGAATGGTGTGCCGTCCAGGTGGTGGTCGGCGAAGCCATAGTGGTCCAGTCCGGTGACCGTCACGTGGAATTTCACTCCCAACGGCATGTGCTCGAGGGGTTGCAAAAGAGGGTCTTGGAGTGTCCCGCCGTTGGTCCGCTCCTTGGACCCGCCCATAGTCAGCATTGGACCGGTGACCGACGCCCAGGAATCTGCATAGAAGCCCCCCTCGCCCGGGGCCCATGGGCTCATCGCGATGAACGCCTTGATGCGCGGGTCCCCGAAGGCGCGAGTCCTCCATGCGGGCAATTGGAGGACTGCGCCGGCGACTGCCATGACGGTGCTGGCCCCTTCGGAATGGCCCGCGACGCCAACACGAGTGCGGTCCATTTGTCCCCCCAATTCGGGCAACGCCTTTGCGATCGCGGGCAGGGAATCGATAATAAAAGAGATATCCAGCGCCCGATTCTTCAACATCCAGTTCTCTGGGTCACCGCTCATCTCCTCCTTCGCCGCCTCGGGTTCGGGCACCCAGGATCCGGACACGAGCATCTGGCCCGACCGAATCTTGAGGAGATTGAACTCAAAATGGGTGACGTGGATCACGACGTAGTCGTTTTCCGCCCAGAATCGCCCCAGGTAGCCGTATCCGTCCTTAGAACTACCCGATCCGTGCGAGAAGATAACGACCGGATACCCGCCCAAGTGCTCCTGCTGAGGATAATAGATCTTGAGGGCGAGCGGCCTGGCGCGCGCGGCGTCGGTCAGCACATAGTTCTCCACAACTCCGATCGGGGCCGCCATTGCCGCGCCATACGCCAAGAACAGCAAGAGCGCCCAGAGGCCCATGTTCCGGGTGGCGGTCGTACATGTTGCGCACAGATTCGAAGCGGCCATGGGCATAGAGCCTTTGATAGGCCCAACAATCCGTATGAATGTTCGCTAACCTACGCCATTTCAAACATTGTACGCCGAGCGACGTCACCACCGCCTTGCCGCCCTTGAACCCGTGGAAGCAAGTGAAGATGTGGCCGAGCACCGCCGCAGCACCAACCAACAAAAGGAGGACTGAGTCGGCAGCCATGCTGCCGCAAATCGACGCCGTTCAACCGCCCGGCGATCCAAGCGAAGCTCACTGACCCGAGCAGATAGGCCGCCACAGGCGTCAGCCATGGCCACCAGGTCATCGTGACACTTTGGGTCTCCATTTTTGCCTAGACTTTCGAGATGAGCCACGGCCGGCTGCGGCCGTTGGCTGGCGCCGGGTTAGCCCAAATATTTCACGAACACGGGATGAAGATCGTCAAAATTGCGGAGCAGACGGAGCGCGCAAGCGCGGAGAGGGCGCCAGCCCCGAAGCGAAGCGAAGGGGTTCGCCGGAGCGGGCACCCTTTAGGGCGCTCCGGCGAACAAAGGCCCGAAGGCGACCGAAGGTGGCCTAGAGGGCCATCGAGGGAGCATGAGGGGCTTTATGCCCACAATTTTGGCGAGATTCACCCGTGCGGCACTGTGAGCGTGACCCGATCGTCACGCCCGCCGTCATGCCCGCCGTGCTGGCCGGCGCCGAAGGTATTCGACCGCCGCCTCGGTCCGCGTGCGAACATTCATCTTCTGGTAGATTTGCTTGAGGTGGTAGTTGACCGTCTGAACGCTGATGAAGAGCCGCGTCGCGATTTCCTTCGAAACGTGCCCGTCCACCAAAAATTCCAGAACGTCCCGTTCGCGGGGTGTCAGGTCATCCCAGGCGTCGTGTGCCGGCACCGGCTTGAAGAAGCTTTGCACGACGACTCGCGACACTTCGGTCGTCATCGGGCCGCCGCCGCGGGTGATCTCCCGCAAGGCGCGCATCAGTTCCGGCGGCCGGGCGCTTTTGAGCAGATAGCCGTCCGCCCCGGCCTCCAACGCCTGGAAAATCTGGTCCTCGTCGTCGCGAATCGTGAACATCAAGACTTTGGTCTCGGGAAGCAGCCGCTTGATCCTGGCCGTGCACTCGATTCCGGAAATGTCGGGGAGTTGGATGTCCATGATGATCACTTCGGGGCGGCACTTGGGCACCTTGTGGAGCGCGGCCTGACCGTTCCGGCAGGAGCAGATGCACGTCATGTCGCCGGTCTCGCCGATCATCCGTGTGAGATCCTCGCAGATGACGGCATCGTCCTCGACGATGGCGATGGTGGTTGGCATGGGATTTAGGTTGTTTGCAAAAGGGTCTGCGGGGGTTCAGCCGGCTCGGGAAGCTTCCGTTCCGGCGCTGGGGCGCGGACGGTAGGGCCAATGGACCGTGACGGTGGTCCCGGCCCCGGGCCGCGTCAGGATTTGCAACCGGCCGCCGATCTCGGCCGCGCGGGTCCTCATGTTGGACAGTCCGTTGTGATCGTAGTCGACGCCGCCGTGCGGCGTGAATCCCGCGCCGTTGTCAGCAATTGTCAGTTCAAACACGGAGTTCTGAAACCGGCCCTCGACCACCACCTGCCTGGCTTTGGAGTGCTTGAGAACGTTGTTGAATGCCTCTTTCGCGATCGCGACCAGATTGTGCTGCACTTCCGGCTGGATGCGGCCGGCGGGAATCGGATCGACCATGCTCACGTGACAGGCCACGACGCTGTCGGAAAAATATTCGTCGGCAAACCGCGAAATGAAACCGAAGACCCGGTCGAGGGAATCGTTTTTTGGGTTTTCGACCCAAATGATCCGCTGAAGGTCCCTCGTGTGCCGGCGCACGCGCTGACTCAACTGGTCGAGGAGCTGTGCGGATTCCGGACTCGAAATTCGGCAGCTGAGCTGGTCAACGCCAAAGGAAATCTGTGTCAGGCTTCCCCCCAGTTCGTCGTGGAGGTCCCGCGCGATGCGCGCCCGCTCGTTCTCCAGCGCATGCGCGTGCTCGAGACGCTCAAGCTGGCGCTTCAATTGCCAGTTGGCATTGGCGCGCGCGACCCCGGCAAATGCGATCGCCAGGATCGCGATCGCGGCCGTTTTTGCCCATGTCGTCTGCCACCAGGCTTCGGCGACGGAGAATTCGAGGACAGTGGTGGAAGAACCCTTCTCCTCCGCGGGCTCGGCCTTGACGTGCAGCCGGTAGGCCCCCGGTGGGAGGCTTGAATATCCGGCGGTCTGCGAGCGGTCCGTTTCCACCCAGCCCGGATCGATGCCATCCAACTGGTGACGGAGGCGGATCCGGTCAGCCCCCGCGAAGCTTAGTACGGCGAATTGAAATTCGAGGCGGTGCCTGCCCGAGGGGACCGTCATGGGGCGGGACAAGTCCTGGGAACGGCCGTCTAGAAGCGCATCTTCGATCACCACCGGAGGGTATCGACCGGGAAATGAAATTCTCGACGGATTGAGGGCGACGACGCCCTGCTGCGTCGTCAGATAAACGTCGCCACTTGAGCTTTTCCAAGACAAAGGCTGTCGTCCCGTGAGCGGCGAAAGGGGCGGCAATCCATCCTGCCTGCCGAGCATCATCGCATCGACAGGACCCGCGCCGCCCGCCGCCACGGCCTCGAGCGACTCGATGCGCACGCAGAAAATCCCGAGGCGGCTCCCGAACCACAGGTGACCGGTTTCGTCCTCCTGGATTTGAAAAATCATGGTGTCGGGAAGCCCGTCCGCCTTCGTGAAACGCTTGAGATGTGTGCCCTCCCGCAGCAGCAGTCCGTCGGCCGTGCCGATCCACAAATGGCCCCTACTGTCGACATGGAGAGCCTGGATTGGCGCCACGGGGATTTCCGCAGGCCACGGCAAGGTCGTGAATCGACCTTGGGCAAACTGCCAGATAACACCCTTTTCGCCCCCGATCCAGATCGTTCCCGAAGCATCCTGCGCGATCGAAATCATCCGTCCGGGGGAATACCCGTCGCGCTCGGAAAAAAATTCGCACTTGTCGCCGCGCACCATGCCCAGGCTCCCGGCGAGGTCGGCAAACCACAAGTCCCCGCCGCGGTCGCAAAACAGGGTTCGCACGTCCATCGCGCACGGCTCAATCTTTCGCGGCGTTTCGTCCGCCCCCGTCGGGAGCAAATATATTCCGTCCGACGCGCCGATCCAGGTCCGGCCCCTTGCATCCGGACAGACGGTGTTCACGTGGATTTCGCCGAGTCCCCGTATCGGCTCCAAATGGCCCTCGAAATACCGCATCGCCCCTCCCGGGTGTCCGCCGAACCAAGCGTCACCGACCGCGCCCACGCCGATTCCGAGACCGGGCGGCTGGGGCGATGCACTTTCCCCGCCGATAAGGGAGAAAAACTTGGGCCGGAGCATGCTCAGGCCGCTTCCCTCGGTTCCCGTCCAGATGTTACCCTCACGGTCCACGGCGCCGACAAGGGTGAAATCGCCGATGGCCGCGACGTGATTGAGTTCGCCTCCCTCGTAACGGAAGAAGCCTTGGCGGCGGGTCGCGATCCAAACGGCGCCGTCGCGGCCCTCAAAGACTTGGCGAGTCAGAGAATTGGAGGGAAGACGCGCGGGAGAACTCGGGACAACGGTCAATCGGTCGTCATCGAGCTTGATCAAACGCGAATTTGCCAGGATCCAGATGCCGCCCGAGGCCGCCGGAGCGATCGCCAGCTTGTTTCCCAGACGCTGGCCGTACGGGATGAGCTCGCCCTTTTCAAAGTGGCCGAAGAAATCGCCTGATGCGATCCAGATCCGGCCGCGCCGATCGGCCGCAAAAGAAAAGGCGGGTGACCGAAGAACGATGCCGTCCCCTTTTCCGAAGCTCGATGTGCGGCCTTTCTCCCATCGATACAGGACGCCATCCCCGGTCCCGACCCAGACGGCCCCACCGGGCTCGACGAAAAGATCCAGCGTCGATTTTCCCCGAAGAGTGGAGGTGAAGGGGTGGAGGGTAAATACGCCGCGATTCAAGCGCACCAGGTTCCCGCCGGGAAGCAGAAGCAACAGAGACGAATCGGTGTCCTCGGCTAGGCCTCTGATGCTGAAACCCTGGGTGCGCATGTTCGCGGGAAGTTCAAATGACTTGAACTCCCGCCCGTCGAAGCGGGCCAATCCGCCCGGTGTCGCCACCCAGATATAGCCTTCGCGATCTTGGAGAAGATGCGTCACGACATTGTGCGGCAGTCCTTCCTCCGTCGTCCACGTCCGCACGAAGTACCCGGCGGCGCCCACCGGCGCACACCATCCCGCGCCGGCCGAAAACAGCGTCAGGAGCACGGCGAATCCGACGCGGCAAGCGGCCCGTCTAAGGCGCGGCATCGCGAACAACATGGAGCGAAGGAAGGGGGCGGGGTTAGCGAAGGGGGGCGCGTCGCTAAAACGACCGCCACCGGGGTCGAAAGTAAGCTCGGTAACACATTTTGTCTCTGCGCCAGGCGGCGGAC
>Ga0302325_10016551_pt1 | contig 15616 bp, 14 predicted proteins | sample Palsa_T0_2_FD_201948 | JGI IMG/M metagenome (GOLD analysis project Ga0302325, IMG submission 201948) | Peat permafrost microbial communities from Stordalen Mire near Abisko, Sweden - Palsa_T0_2 | ecosystem: Environmental > Terrestrial > Soil > Palsa > Peat permafrost | place: Sweden: Abisko...
CAGCAGCGCGGCCAGCGCCTCCCTGATCATCACCTGATCCTCGGCGAGCAGCAGCCGGACCGGGTGCTCCGGGTCCGGGGCGCGCCGGTCAGGGGTCATGGCTGGCAATTATGGTCGGTGACGGTCGTCGAAGGAGCCACGGGACCTTGGTTAAGAGTCGCGGTGAGGCGGAAGCCGCTGCTGCCGCCTGAGTGGTCGGCGCGGGCGGGGCCGAGCGACAGGCGGCCGCCGACCGCGGACAGCCGTTCGGACATGCCGCGGAGGCCGCTTCCCTTGGCGGTCTGGCCGGCTTGCTCGCCGTTCGGGCCTTCCCGGCCTTCCCGGTACTGCGTGTCGTGATCGATGAAGCCGCGGCCGTCGTCGGTGACTTCGAGGGACAGCTCCGGTCCTGCTTGGATGAGGCGTATCCGGCAGTTCCCGGCGCCGGCGTGGCGGATCACGTTGGTGACGGCCTCGCGCAGGCACCAGGCCAGCACGGCTTCGGCATCGGGGTCGAAGGTGCCCGACCGCAGGGTCAGCTCGGGATCGTCGTCGAGCCCCACGCCGGCCGCCTCGAGCGCGTTCCGCGCGGTGATGACCTCGATCGCGAGCGTGGGCCTGCGGTAGCCGCTGACCGCTTCCCTGATGTCGTGCAGCGTCTGCCGGCTGACCCGGGCGATGTCGCCGAGTTCGGTGAGTACCGCGTCGCGTTCGGCTGATTCGGGCAGCCTGGTCAGCCGCTTTGCCGCCAGGTCGGACTTCAGCGTGATCATCGACAGCGACTGGCCGGTCAGGTCGTGCATGTCCCGGGCCAGCCGCAGCCGTTCTTCGTTCGCCGCCAGCTTCGCGACCGTCCCGCGCGCCCGGGCCAGCTCGTGCATCAGCACGATCTGCATCCGGAACCCGATCATGGCCAGGCCGACTAGCACGACCGGCAGTAGCACGGCGAAGAAGTTGCCGGCGCTGAGATGGGACAGCCAGCCGAAGAACGCATAGCAGGCGCTGACGAACAGGACCCCGAGCAGGGCGAGGCGGCGCGGGGCCGTGGCCGCCAGGATCATGCCCGCCGCGGCCGACACGTAGATCCACAGCGGCGTCCAGTCCTGACCGTACACCACGGAGGCCACGGCCGCCAGCAGGACGAGGGCGGCGAGCCCGGCGCGGGACAGCCGCGGCCGCTTGTCCACGTCGACGATGACGGGCACGTAGATGACGCAGAAGGTGACCGTGATCACCAGGCCGCCCGCGATCCACAGCCACCCGTGATGATGGTGGTGATGGAGGCCGAACAGGTCCTTGACCGGCTCGATCAGGTACACGAGCCAGATGCTGGAAAACAGCCAGCGCAGCGGGCCGCCCGTGCCCGGCACGTGGCGATCGGTGAGACCTCTCGTAAGCAGGGTTGGCCTGGGCCACTCGGCGCCGAGCGCGACGTCCCGGGTTTCACTCTCCGGATGCAGGCCGGGCTCGCTGGCGTGACCCGTATCGCTGGGCCTTATCGCCATCGCACCCTTCACCTCCCCTTCCATTCACCTCCCCTTCCATGCTGCCACGTTTCGCTGCCCGCGCCACCGGGGCGTACCAGTGCTGGTACGCCCCGGTTCCCGGCAAGGCCCCCGATTAGCTCGCCGGGTCCCCCGGCTTTTCACGGTTCCGCCCCCTCTCGGGGTTCAGACCGTTTCGGCGGTGGAGCGGACGGCGAAGGTGGCCAGCACGGCGAAGATCGCGAACCAGGCGACGAGGCCGATCACGTTGACCAGCGCCACGCTGCCCTGGCCGATGACGTCCGTGCTGATCTTGATGATCTGGTAGGTGGGCGTGAACTCGCCGAACTTCTGCAGGGCACCGCTGAGCGGGAACCACAGGCCGCCGAAGATCGAGAAGGCGAAGAACACGACGATGGTGACGGGCTGCACCGAATCCGGATTGAGCTTGTAGCCGAGGGCCACCGCCAGCGCCGCGAAGATCAGCGTGCCGATCCAGATGGCGACCGCGCACACGGCCCACTTCCAGATCGGCAGCTGGACCTGAGCATAGAAGCGGCCGAGCAGGAACACGATCAGGATCGACGGCACCGTGGTCACCATCGAGGTCAGGACCTTGGCCACCACGTAGGCGTTAGCCGGAAGAGGCGTGAGCCGCAGCTGCCTGATCCACCCGTCCTTGCGTTCTTGCGAGATACGGATCGTGTTGTTGTTGAACGCTCCGCTGAAGGCGCCGAACGAGCCCATGCCGACCATGTAGAAAGCCGCGAACGAGACGCCGTATCCGGTCGTCTTCGACTTCCCGAAGATCAGGTAGAACAGCACGGGCAGCGCGACCGTGAAGATCATGTACCGCTTGTTCCGCCGCAGCCTTGATATTTCGGCCTTCGTCAGCGCCAGTGTGCCGCCCATCTCAGATCGTCTCCCCTGCAGATGCGTTGGCCGCGTCGTCTTCGGCGGTAATGGCGATGAAGGCCTGCTCGAGGCCGAGGCTTCCCACCTCGATCTCGCGCGGCCGGTAGCCCGCGTCAAGCACCGCGTAGAGCGTGGCGTCGGAGTCGCTGGTCTGGATCTGCACCAGGTTGTGCCTGACCTCTAGGTTCACCAGCCCGGGCAGGCCGAGCAGGAACGGCTCCTCCACCCGGTCCAGCTTGAAAGAAAGCCGTTTGGCTCCGGCCCGCTGCTTGATCTCGGCCGGCGTGCCGTCCGCGAGCAGCCGGCCCCGGTTGATGACCAGGATCCGGTCCGCGGCCTGGTCGGCCTCTTCCAGGTAGTGCGTGGCGAACAGGAGCGTCCGCCCCCCGGCCACCTCTTCCTTCATGGTGGACCAGAACAGCCGCCGGGTCTCCACGTCCATCGCCGTGGTCGGCTCGTCGAGCACGATCAGCTCGGACTGGCCGCAGATCGCCAGCGCGAACCGCACCCGCTGCGTCTGGCCGCCGGATAGCCGGTCCACCCGCTGGTCGGCGAACTGGGCGATGCCCGCCCGCTTCAGCGTGGTCTCCACTGGTTCCGGCTTCGGGTGCAGTTTCGTTATCAGGGTCACGAGCTCGCGCACCGTCACCTCGGGCATCAGCCCGCCGGACTGCAGCATGGCACCCACCCGGCCGGACTTCACCGCGTGGTACGGGTCAGAGCCGAACATCTCGATCCGCCCGCTGGTGGGCTTGCGCAGGGCGAGCAGCATGTCCAGCGAGGTCGACTTGCCCGCGCCGTTCGGGCCGAGCAGCGCGACGGTCTCGCCGTGCCGCAATTCGAGGGTGAGGCCGTCGACGGCGTGCAGGTTTCCGTAGTGCTTGGACACGTTCTCGAAGGAGACCACCGGCGCGCCGCCGCGGCCCGCGCCGTAACTGGCCGCGGGGCTGAGGGCTGTGGCGTAGCCCGCCTGGTACCGACCCATCTGTATCCCCTGTCACCGGTTCGCCGGGGCTGTGTTTCCGCCCGCACGCCCATACCACCACTGGGCGTTCCTGAGCAGTAGTGCCGTCCCTCCGGAACCTGGCATGACATGCGTCATCCCCGGGCCGGTGACATGACGGGCTTGATACGTACGTGAGCTGGCGGTTTAACGCCCGGAGTCAGCGACCCACGGCGTAGCCCTGCATGCCGCGAGGGTTGGCCGCGGCGTACAGCATGCCGTTGCGGCGGGCGACGGCGCTGACCCGGCCGAGCGACCAGGCGGGCCGGATGTTGACCAGGTGACCGCGGCGGCGCAGGTCCTCGATCACGGCGGGGCTGACCCGTGACTCCACGTCGAGCACGCGCGGCTGCGCCTGGCGCGGGTAAAACGAGGAGGGCATGTGCGCCGAGTGGAACGAGGGGAAGTCGATCGCCTGCTGCAGGTTCATCCCGAAGTGCAGGTGATTGAGGAAGAACAGCAGCGACCACTGGTCCTGCTGGTCACCGCCGGGCGTGCCGAACGCCAGGTACGGCTCACGGTCCCGCAGCGCGAGGCTCGGCGAGAGCGTCGTCCTGGGCCGTTTGCCCGGCGCGAGGGTAGCGGGCAGCCCAGGCGTCAGCGTGAACATCTGCGCCCGCGTGCCGAGGCTGAAGCCGAGCCCCGGGATGACCGGCGAGGACTGCAGCCAGCCCCCGCTCGGAGTGGCCGACACCATGTTGCCGAACCGGTCGGCCACGTCGAGGTGGCAGGTGTCGCCGGCCCGGTAGCTCGACGCGGCCCTCGGGTCCTTCGGGGTCCTCGGGTCGGGTCCTTCGCCGGTGCGCATCGTCGGCTCACCCGTGCCCGGATCCAGCCGCGGCGCGGGCGGCTCCGCGGTCAGGAACGGGTCCGCGCTGGCATGGTCGTATCCGGCCGTCCCGCGGACCACGAAATCCGGGAGCCGCGGTGGCCTGCCGTCCGGGGCGCCGGGGATCAGGCTGTCCGACGCTTCAGCCCCGACCAGCTGACGCCTGGCGTCGGCGTAGTCGGCGGAAAGCAGCGCCTTGACCGGCACGTCGGTGAAGTCGGGGTCGCCGTACCAGGCCTCCCGGTCGGCGAACGCGAGCTTGGCGCACTCGGTCACGGTGTGCATGAAGTCCACGCTGCCCGGATCCATGGCCGCCAGATCGAAGCCGTCCAGGAGCGCGAGCTGCTGCAGGAACACGGGCCCCTGTCCCCACGGCCTGGTCTTGCACACGGTCAGGCCGCCGACGTCATAGGTCAGCGGTTCCTCGAGCCGCGGGTGCCAGCCCGCGAGGTCGGAGTAGGAAAGCAGCCCCCGGTGCGGCTGGCCGGTGACATCCATGACGTCGGCGGAGGCGACGTAGGCAGCGATCATCTCGGCGACGAAGCCCTGGTAGCAGACCCGCCTGGCCGCCTCGATCTGCTCGTCGCGATCCCCGCTCGCCGTCTCCGCCTCGTCCAGGATGCGCTGGTAGGTAGCGGCCAGCGCGGGGTTGGCGAAGAGCGAGCCCGGCGCGGGCACCTGGCCGCCCGGCAGGTAGACCTCGGCCGAACTCGGCCAGTGGTCGCGGAACAACTCGGCCACGCTGGCGATGCCCCAGCTGATCGCGGGGAGCAGCGGGTAACCGCGGGACGCGTACCCGATCGCGTACCCCATCACGTCGCGGAGCCTGAGCGTGCCGTACTCCCTCAGCAGGAGCATCCAGGCTCCGAACGCTCCCGGCACGCAGGCGGCGAGGAGCCCGCTGCCGGGGACGAGATCGAGCCCGAGGCCGGCGAAGGCCTCCGGCGTGGCCCCGGCCGGCGCGGTCCCCTGTCCGCAGAGCACGAAGGTCTCGCCGCGGCCGGCGTGATGCGCGATGACCGGGACCTCGCCGCCCAGGCCGTTCAGGTGCGGTTCGGTGACCTGGAGCACGAGCGCGGCGGCGACGGCCGCGTCGAACGCGTTACCGCCGTGCTCGAGCACCGCCATCCCGGCGGCCGAGGCGAGCCAGTGCGTCGAGGCCACCATGCCGAAGGTGCCGATGAGTTCGGGCCTGGTCGTGAACTCGGGGATATCGCCCATGGCCCGATCCTCTCATCAAGGCCTTCCGGTAACGTCGGCCTCATGGAGCTTTCCCGGCGGGTGCGCGCCGTTTGCGACCTCGACGTGGCCGAGATGCGCGAGCGGGCCAGGAAGGACTGGGGCGCCGGGTTTTCGCTGCCGCGTTTCCACCGGGCCCTGCTGGACCTCGGCTCGCCCGCGCTGGGCCTCCTCGGCACCGCGGTCGATCGCGGCTGACGATAGCCTGGTGACCATGCGCAGACTGAAGTCGGTTCTAGGCATCGTGGGCGCTGCCTTGCTGGCGGCGCTCGTGGTAACGGGCTGCGCGTCGGCGGACGCGTCCTCATCCATCGGCATTGCCAGCGCCTACGTGCCGCAGCCGACGACGCCGGGGACCACGGTCGCGTACCTGGACATCCGCAACAACGGCAAGCCGGACCGGCTGATCTCCGCGCAGACCAGCGTGGGCGGCAAGGTCCAGCTGCGGGCGCCGGTCGCCCGGCACGGGAGCGTCTTGACCATGCACACCGTGCCGTACATCGTTCTCCCGGCCGATTCGATGACCAACTTCAACCCGGATACGTACCACCTGCTGATCACAGGCGCCGGCCCGATGCACGACGGCAAGGACATCATGCTGCGGCTCACCTTCGCCGACGCCGGCACGGTAACGGTCATCGCGCTGGTCACCAACCCGCAGAACGGTGGCAGCAGCTACTTCCTGAACTAGGGGAGGCCGAGCTGGGCTAGGAGCTAGGACCACCGTCCGTTCGGAATAAATATAAGTGTCACCCGGCGGGCGGTGAACCTCGATGGGGCGGGATGGGTCAGGCGGTCCAGGCGACCGGGAGCCGTTTTACGCCGCGCTGGAAGTTGGAGCGCAGATAGGACGGCGGGCCGGCGTAGGTCAGCGACGACGTGCGGGCCAGTACCTCCTCGAATAGCGCCCGCAGCTGGGCGCGGGCCAGGTGAGCGCCCAGGCAGAAGTGCGGACCGTGACCGAAGACCAGGTGCGGGTTGGGGTGGCGGCCGATGTCGAAGCGGTCCGGGTCGGCGAAAACGGCCTCGTCGCGGTTGGCCGAGGTGAACGAGACGACGACCTTGTCCCCGGCCCGGATGCGCTGGCCGCCGAGTTCGCATTCCTCCGTCGCGGTCCGCCGGAACGTCATGACCGGCGTCCACCAGCGCAGCATCTCATCGGCCGCGGCGCCCATCAGGGCGGGATCGGCGCGCAGCTGGTCCTGCGCGTCCGGATGCTCAAGCAGCGCGATGCACGCACCGGGCAGGCCGTTGCGCAACGTCTCGTTCCCGGCCACGGCGAACAGCCAGAACATGTTCTCGAACTCGGCCGCCGATACCTGGTCGCCGCCCTCGTCCGCCTGCGCCAGCAGGATCGACATCACGTCATCGGTGGGGCGGCGGCGTTTTTCTGTCGCCAGCAGATGGGCGTAGGCGTACAGGTCGGGCATGCCCTCGCGGGTGCGCGGATCGGGCATCCGGCCGCCGGAGCCCGGGACCGGCCGCACCGCGAGCGCCTCGGCGGCCATCGGGGTGCCCGCAGCCGGGTCGAACTCGGCCGAGGTGGCGTAGTCGGGATCCTGGTAGCCGATGACCCGGTTCGACCAGTCGAAGAGCAGCCAGCGGTCTTGTTCGGGCACGCCGAGCACGTCGGCCAGAGTCAGCAGCGGCAGGTCCGCGGCCACGTCCTTGGCGAAGTCGCATTCGCCGCGCGGGGCGGCCAAGACACGCTCGCAGATGGCCCGGGCGTGACCGCGGATGCGGTCCTCGAGCTGGGCGACCGCCCGCGGCGTGAAGGACCGGCTGAGCAGCCGCCGCAGCCGGGAGTGCTCCGGCGGGTCCATGTTGAGCATCATCCGCCGGACGTAGCCGAGGGCCTGCGGCGTGGCCGGATCACGGATCTGGGTAGCGCCCAGGGAAGAAGAGAACAGCTTCGGCTTAGTCAATACCGACTCGACGTCCGCGTGCCTGAGCACGAACCAGAACCCGGGGCCTTCCGGCCAGCCCAGCACGGGGATCTCTGGTACCCAGGCGACCGGGGTGTCGTGGCGCAGCCGGGCCAGCGCGTCGAAAGGCACTCCGCGGACATAGGTGGCGGGGTCGAAGACGACCTCGGTGTCCGGCCGGGGCGCCCCGCCGGGTTCCTCGGTCTGGGTCACTCCTGCTCCAGGAACTCCTCGATGGAGGTCGCGAGCACCACCGGACACTCGAACATCGGGTAGTGCCCGGCGCTGGGCAAGATGGTCAGCTCGGCCTCGGGGAAGAAGACCCGCCAGGTCTGCTCCATCACGTCGGCGGACAGCGCCGGGTCGTTGACCCCGACGATCAGCTTGACCGGGGTGACGGTGTCCGTCTTGACCGAGGAGGAAAAATCATCCTGGGCCCAGGATCGCAGGTACGCAGCGAACGCCCCGGCGTCCGAGTGGTCGAGAGAATGCTGCACGACCTGGTTGATAAACGTCTTGGTCAGCTTGTTCCCGGTGGTGAAGTCGATGATCGCGGCCCGGTTGCCGGGCCGCTCGGCGGCGCCGGAAAACAACGCCCAGCCCTGCTCGTCCATGGGCACCGCGGTGGCCGGCACCGCGTTGAGGCCGACCAGCCTCAGCACCCGGCCCGGCGCCTGCAGCAGGATCTGGTGGGCCGCTTTGCCGCCCATCGAGTGGCCGATCACCGAGAACCGGTCCCAGCCGAGCTCGTCGGCCAGGGCCAGCGCATCGGCCGCCGCCTCCGCCATGGTGAAGTCGCCGCTGACCTGCCGGCGGTCGCCGTACCCGCGCAGGTCCATGAACACATAGGTGTACCTCGACCGGTCGAGGTAGTCGGGCAGCGAACCCCAGCCGCGGGCCGAGCCGAACCATCCGTGCAGGGCCAGGACGTGGTGATCCCCGGATCCGACGGTCACATGAGCCATGCTGGCCTCCCGTGCTAGCTACATCGCTACCTGGTGCCGACTCTAGCGGTATCCGTCCGCCCGGCCGGCCGCAGCGCGGCCAGTTTTCCGGCTGGTTTCCCCAGCTGATTCCCGGCCCGTGAGGGGGCCGCGTAGGGCCAGCGCGGCCAGGATCGTGACCGCGCCCGCGATGGCCATCGCGGGTCCCGCGCCCACGGCCAGCGCTAGGCTGCCCGCGGCCGACGGGGTCAGGCCCTGGCCGCCCATCGCCCCGGTGGAGTTGAGGCCAAAGGCCTGAGCCCGCCTGCCTTCCGGCAGGCTGTCCAGGAAGGCACGCTGGAGGCCGAGCTGGTAGGCGAAGCCCGAACCGCAGATGAGCAGCAGCACCCCGACCAGCGGCAGCGGAAGACGGAAGGCCATCGCGAGCAGGGGAAGGCCCATCCCGGCGGCAAGCGGAAACGCGAGCCGCCTGCGCGCGCCGGGCCGGACGAACCGGCCGACCAGCACCTCGCCCAGGAGCATCCCGGCCGGCATCGCGGCCAGCAGCGGGCCGGCCGCGCTGGCGGGACGGCCGAGCGACCCGGTGTAGGGGACGATCAGCGACTCGGCGCCGGTGATGCACCACGCGGGCAGCCACTGCGCCAGCAGCAGGCCCCGCACCTGGCGGTCGGCGAACAGCTGGACGTTCCCGGCCATGGTGGCGCCGAGGATCCCGCGGCTCCGGCCCTGGTCGCGGCGGGCCTGGGCGGGGCGGGGCGGCCGGGGGCGCAGGCCGAAGCGGCTGATGGCCGCGGCCACGACCAGCGACAGGCCGGCGGCCAGCAGCAGCCAGCGGGCGGGCAGCAGGGCGAGAACCGCGCCACCGATCCCCAGGCCGAGGATCTGGGTGCCGGCGCCGGTGAGGCTGAAGACCGAACGGGCCAGGACGTACCGGTCCCCGTCGCAGACCTCGGGCAGCAGCCCGGAGGTCGCGGCGGAGAACACGGGAGCAGCCGTCGCCGTGACCGCCACCAGGGCTAGCATTGCGGGAACCGGCCAGCCCGGCCATAGCCCGATCGCCAGCCCGGGGGCGGCGCGGATCAGCAAGCCGGTCCCGATCACCAGCCGGGGTGGCAGCCGGTCGGCCAGGGCCGTGAACAACGCGCCGCCGATGGCCTGCGGGGCGAAGCCCATGCTGAACGCCAGCGCGGTCAAGAAGGCCGACCGGGTGTGCGCGTACACCAGCACCGACAGGCCGAGGATCTCGAACTCAAAGCCCAGGACGTACATGAGCTGGGCGGCGAACAGCACCCGGAACTCGCGGACCGCGAACACCGAACGGTACGTCGTGCGTGGACCGGGGTCCTGTGCGGACGGGGCTTCAGGAGGTCCGGGCGTCGTGGTGGTCATAGTCGCCATGGTGGGAGATGGACCATCCGCGGCATACTCTTTCGTCACAGGACGAAAGGTGGTGAGCGATGGTGCTGCGGATCGAGGTGGGCCACGAGGACCTGACCACGACCCGGTTCGCGCTGTCGCCGCTGTGGGAGCTGAGCCAGGCGCTGCGCGTGCTGGCCGGCGAACCGGGGCAGCAAGACGAACCCGTGCTTCGCCCCTGGCTGGCCCGCGTGCGTGACCATTACCGGGCGCTGGGGCGTGAGACGGACCTCGCATTGATCCTGGTGCTGCATCCGCCCGGCTGGGGTGCGGACTTCCTGTCCCCGGTCCCGGCGGCCATGTCGCCCACGATCGACGACCTGCTGGCCGAGGTCCGGGCGACGCCCCCGGAGCAGGCGCACCGCGAGGTGGCCGAGGCGCTGCGGCGGCAGCACGCTGTTGATCCCCGGGTCGAGCGGATCCTGACCGGCGACCAGGTCGTGTCCCGCGTGGCCGACGTGCTGGCCGAGGCCTGGCAGGCCCTGCTCGAGCCCGAGTGGCCCGCGCTGCGGGCCATCCTCGAACGGGACGTGGTCTACCGCGCCGGGCAGCTCGCCTCCCGGGGCTGGGCGGCCGCGCTGGCCGGGCTTCACACCAGCCTGAGGTGGCACCAGGGCCGGATCGAGCACAGTCGCTGGCCGGGCACGGAAGACGCTGAGTTGGGCGGGCGCGGATTGCTGTTCGTTCCGTCGGTATTCGTCTGGCCCAGGCTGGCCCTGAGGCTTGACCCGCCCTGGCCGCCGGCCCTGATCTACCCCGCGCGCGGGGTCGCCGCCCTCTGGGAGCAGCCGGCCCGCGCCCGGCCCGATCCGGCCCTGGGCCGGCTCCTGGGCCCTTCGCGCGCCGCGATCCTGCTCGCCCTGGAGGAGCCGGCCAGCACCACCCAGCTCGCCGTTATCTTGGGCCAGTCGATCGGCGGCATCGGCGATCACCTGGCCGTGCTGCGGGACGCCGGGCTGATCGCCCGGGCCCGGTCCGGCCGCTCGGTCCTCTATACCCGCACCGCCGCCGGAGACGCGCTTACCGCCGCCGCTTCATGATCGCGAAGGGTTGTACCCCGAAGGTAGCGAGCGCAGATGGGCTAAAAAAGCCTTCGCGATCAAGGGGGACTTTCTGGAGGCTGCTGAGCAGGGGGCGGGGGCCGATTTCACGGGAGCGTAGACTCGGGGGTTACGACGGGTGCGGTCACGATGGTTCCGGCTTGCTGTTCGGTGTATCGCGATATATCGTGGAGGTACTTGGGGATTCCCCGTTCTGGCTACGGAGGGCACGATGGCTACGGGATATAACGTGCGGGTCGGGGACGCCGATCGTGAGGCAACCGCTGCTCAGCTGCGCGAGCACTACGCGGATGGCCGGCTCACGCTCGAGGAGCTGAACGAGCGCCTGGATCAGACGTTCGCGGCGAAGACCAAGGCTGACCTCAATACGGTGATGCGCGACCTCCCGCAGACCGTGCCGCCGGGATCCGGCGCATACGGGCAGACGGGCTGGCAGCCGGGCTGGCAGGGACCGATGGCGACGCGGCCCGCGGATTACCGCGGTGACCAGGGATCCCAGCAGGGATCTCACCGCCCGTTCGCCGCCTTCGCGCCGCTGATGGGGCTCGTGTGGGTGTTCGTCATCCTCGGTGCCGTCTCCTTGTTCGGGCTGGGCGGCGGGGACAGGCCGCTGGCAATCGTGCTGTTCATCGCGGCGCTGGCGCTGTTCAGGAGGCTGTTCGGGTTCGGCAGGCGGCGGGGCATGGGCGGAGGACGGGGACCCAGGGGACCGCGCGGACCACGCCGGTAGGGATTCTCGCTACGTGCGGCTTCCGCGCCGGGGCGGCGCGACTTATCGTTAAGGGGTGAGGCAGTCGGCCTTGGCGAATTCTGGGAGCCGATCACGAGGCGATACGACGTCCGAACCGGAATGGTGAACGAGGACCCTGACGCGGAACAGCCGCGCGAAGAGCTAGTACCGGGATGGCACGTGCCCAGCCGGACCCGGTATGACTACGACGTCCGGATCGGCGACGCGGAGCGCGACGTCACCATGACCCAGCTGCGCGAGCATTTCGTGGCAGGAAGACTGACCTTCGATGAGCTGACGGAGCGGATCGACGCCGCTCTCATCGCCAAGACGCAGCGCCAGATCGAAACGCTGATGGCGGATCTGCCCCGGCCGCCCCGGTCCGCCCGGACTTCCGGGGGCGCCGGGTCCATGCCCGCGATGGCGACCCCGGCGCCGGATCCGGGTCGCTTTCTCGTCTTCGCGATGCTGCTCTTCGCGCTGGCCACCTGGATCCTGATCTTGGCCTGGATGTCCCGGCACGCCTGGAACGGACCGTATCCGCAGTTTCCGAATCCGCCGCACCCCTAGCCGGCCAGCGCCATCCCTAGCCGACCAGCGCCCGCAGCGGGACGACCAGGTAGCGGTAGTCCGGGTCCGAGTCGTCGCCGGCTCGTGCGCTGCCGGTGATCAGGGCTGGTTTCGTCGGGCTGGTGAACTGCAGCCGGATGCGTGCTTCCTCCGGCGACGAGGTTGACGGATCCACGCCGTCCTCAGGGGACTTTTCCTGGCCAGCCGCCGATCCGGCCGCCGCCGATGCGGCCGCCGCCATCAGAGCCGCGCCGAGGCCGTCCATCAGGTAGTGCGGGCTGAACGCGATCGCGGTCTCGTTCCCCGAGAAGTCGGCCGGGACCGTCTCGCGCGCCCGTGCCTGGCCTTCGGTTCCGGCCTCGATGGTGACCTTCCCGTTTCCGAACGACAGCCGGACCGAGCTGCCCCGCTCCGCGACCAGCGCCACCCGCTTGACCGCCTCGGCGAGCGGGATAGCCGGCATGTCGCCGCGGCTACCGAAATCGTCGGGGAACCGGGACATGTACTTGATGTACTCCCCCGCGATCAGGCGCGTGGTCAGCCGGCGTCCAGCCGACTCGAAACCGATCATCGCATCGGCCGCGCGCAGCGAATCCGCCGACTTCGGTTCGCCAGAGTTCCCGTCCGCGGTCCAGGCACCGCCGGCTTGCTGCTCGCCGCCCATCATGACCCGGACGGGAACGCCCGGCGTCATCATCCGCGCGGCATCAGCCAGCGTCTTCGCCGGCACCAGGAGCGTGCCGCGGGTCCCCGGCTGAGCCGGATTCCAGCCGAGTTCCCGGACGGCGAGCCGGTACCTGTCGGTCGCCACCAGCTTGATCACGTCAGCGTCGATCTCGACGTTCACGCCGGTAATCACCGGCAGCGTGTCATCGCGGCTCGCGGCGGGCACCACCTGGCCGATGGCCGTGGCAAGCACGCCGCCGTCGACGGTGCCGGCCAGCCGGGGCAGCTCAGGCAGCCGCGGGTAGTCCCTGACCGGCAGCGTGACGAGCGTGAAAGACGCCGGGCCGCAGGTCAGCGTGACGTCACCTGTGCCGTGGTCGAATTCGACTTGCCTGGGCGGCAGGCTCCGGGTGATCTCGGCCAGCAGGCGCCCGGGCACGAGTGCGGTGCCCGGGTCGGCCACCTCCGCGTCGATCCGGATCCGCGCCGATACCTCGTAATCGAAGCAGGACAGGGTCAGGCCGTCAGCGTCCGCCTCGAGCAGCAACCCGGAAAGGACCGGGAGCACCGGTCGCTGCGGCAGCGAACGCGCGACCCAGGCGACCGCCTCAGCCAGGGCGTCCCGCTCGAGATTGAACCGCATCGCTGCCGCCTCCCATGTGCACGCGCCGCCCGCAATGGCGACCCACATGCATACTGGCACGAGGCACTGACATTCCCACGTGATCAGGGCGCCCTGTGATCAGGGCGCTCCGTGACCACGGCTTAGGTGATCAGGCCGGGAGGGGCGGAGTCCATGATGGCCTGGATCGCCTTGGCCAGGGCCCGCGCCGATTCCGCGGTGAGCTCGACCGCGACCCGCGCCGACGGGCCCGCGGCCGGGTCGAGGAAGTCGATGTTGAGCGTGTGCTCGGCCTGGGCGTGCACCGGGTGGTCGAAGTAGACGCTGGCGTCGGTCACCCGGATCCATCCGGTCGGCCCCTTGGCGCTGCCGCTGATCGATACCTTTTCTGTCAGGTAAGTGCACATAACGACTCCTCTCAGCTCCCGACGATAACAGGTAGCGCCCGAACCAGGCCCAGATGCGCTGCCAGGCGTCCACGGCGGCCTCGGGCCGGTAGCTGGGCCGGTCCACCTGCAGGAAGGCGTGCCCGGCGCCGTCGTAGGAGTGGAACTCATAGGTCTTGCCGGCCGCCTTGAGCGCGGCTTCGAGTTCGGCGACGTGCTCGGGCGAGGGATGCTGATCCTCGGCACCGAACAGGCCGAGCAGCGGACAGGACAGGTCCCCGGCCCGCTCGACCAGAGCTGGGGAGCCGTGCAGCGGGTGGCCCTCGGGCGGGGTCTCGACGACGAAGCCGCCGTAGCAGTCGACGGCCGCCTGGAGCGGCAGGCTGACCGCGGCGAGGAACGACTGCCGGCCGCCCGAGCAGTGGCCGATCACGCCGACCTTGCCGTTGGAGTTGGTCAGCCCGCGCAGGTACGCCGCCGCGCCCGCCGCCTCGCCGACGATCCGCTCGTCCGGGACGGGGATCGCGCCGGACGCCCGCGCCGTCGCCATCGCGTCGTCCGGGGCGGCCCCCGGCGCCTCGCGGTGGTACAGGTTCGGCATCACCGCGTTGAGGCCGCCCGCGGCGAACGCCCGGGTGAACTCCTTGGTCTGCCGGTCGTAGCCGGGCAGGTGATGGAGGACCACGACCCCGCCCACCGGGCCGGCCTGGAGCGTCCGGGCCGAGTAGGCCTCGATCTCGTCTCCGCCGTGTCCGGTGATGGTTATGCTCTCGGCCAGTATCGCGTCGTACATCGCCCGTCTCCTCGCCTCGTCGTTGACCACAGTGAAAGACTTCCGCCATGACCTATGTCGCTGCCGCTGACCGTTATAGCAGGCTTCCCTACCGCCGCTGCGGGCGCAGCGGGATTCAACTCCCCGAGGTGTCCCTCGGGCTCTGGCAGAACTTCGGTGACGGCAAGCCGATCGAGGACCAGCGGGCGATCCTGCGCCGCGCCTTCGACCTCGGCGTCACGCACTTCGACCTGGCGAACAACTACGGACCGCCGTACGGAACCGCGGAGATCAACTTCGGCCGGATCCTGCGGGAGGACCTGCGTCCGTACCGCGACGAGCTGATCATCTCCACCAAGGCCGGCTACGACATGTGGCCCGGGCCCTACGGCGACCATGGCTCCCGCAAGTACCTACTGGCCAGCCTGGACCAGTCACTGCGCCGGATGGGCCTGGATTATGTCGACATCTTCTACTCTCACCGGTTCGACCCGGACACTCCGCTTGAGGAGACGATGGGCGCACTGGATTCCGCGGTCCGGTCGGGCAAGGCGCTGTACGCAGGTATCTCCTCTTATTCGGCCGAACGGACGGAGGAGGCAGCCTCGATACTGCGTCGTCTCGGCACGCCGTTGCTGATCCACCAGCCGTCGTACTCGATGCTGAACCGCTGGGTCGAGGGTGGCCTGCTCGACGTGCTCGACCGCGAGGGCATCGGCTGTATCGCCTTCTCGCCGCTGGCCCAGGGCGTGCTCACCGGCAAGTACCTCGGCGGGGTGCCGTCGGGCTCGCGCGCCAGCCTGGACGGCTCACTGTCGACGGACCAGCTCTCCGAGCAAGTCCTGGCGCACGTGCGGGCGCTGGCCGCGATCGCCGCGGCCCGCGGTCAGAGCCTCGCCCAGCTCGCCCTTTCCTGGGCGCTGCGCGATCCGCGGGTGACGTCGGTCCTCATCGGCGCCAGCAGCGTGGCGCAGCTGGAGGAGAACCTCGCCGCGGCCCGCCACAGCGACTTCACCGAGGAAGAACTGGCCGCCATCGACCGCGACGCCGTCGACGCTGGCATCAACATCTGGGC
>Ga0302325_10016553_pt1 | contig 15616 bp, 12 predicted proteins | sample Palsa_T0_2_FD_201948 | JGI IMG/M metagenome (GOLD analysis project Ga0302325, IMG submission 201948) | Peat permafrost microbial communities from Stordalen Mire near Abisko, Sweden - Palsa_T0_2 | ecosystem: Environmental > Terrestrial > Soil > Palsa > Peat permafrost | place: Sweden: Abisko...
CGCCCCGGGGAGCTGATCGACGGCCACGGCTGCCTGCTCACGCCCGGCCTCGTCAACGCCCACCACCACCTGTACCAGTGGGCCACGCGCGGCGTCTCCCAGAACGAAACACTGTTCGGTTGGCTGACGACGCTGTATCCGATCTGGGCCGGAATCGACGAGGAGATCACGCACGCCGCCGCCGCCGCCAACCTCGGCTGGCTGGCGCTCACCGGCGCCACCACGAGCAGCGACCATCACTATTTGTTCCCCACCCGCGGCGGCGACCTGCTCGAGGCCGAGATCACGGCGGCGCAGAGGATCGGCCTGCGCTTCCAGCCGGCCCGCGGCTCGATGGACCTCGGCCAGTCAGACGGAGGTCTCCCGCCCGACTCGGTCGTGCAGGACCGGGACATCATCATGACGGCGACCGAGGCGGCGATCGACCGCTGGCACGACCCGTCCGAGGACTCGCTCCTGCGGATCGTCGTCGGCCCCTGCTCGCCGTTCAGCGTGACCGGTGAGCTGATGCGGGAGGCAGCCGAGCTGGCTCGGCGCAAAGGGGTGCGCCTCCACACTCACCTGGCCGAGACGCTTGATGAGCACGACTTCTGCCGCGAGCGGTTCGGCTGCACGCCGGCGCAATACGTCGAGGGGCTCGGGTGGCTTGGCGACGACGTGTGGATGGCGCACTGCGTGCACCTCTCCGACGAGGCGATCGGTCGCCTCGCGCAGACTGGAACCGGCGTCGCCCACTGCCCGACCTCCAACGGCAGGCTCGGCGCCGGGCACGCCCCCGTGAACCAGCTGTTGCGCGGCGGGGTGCCGGTCGGGCTCGGGGTCGACGGAGCCGCATCGAACGAGTCGGGACGGATGATCGACGAACTCCACCAGGCGATGCTGGTCGCCCGCCTGCGCGACGGACCGATGGCGTTGAACGCTCGCGAGTCCCTCCAGATCGCCACCGCCGGCGGCGCTCGGTGCCTGGGGCGGGACGGCGAGCTCGGCTCGCTCGAGGCCGGCAAGCTGGCCGACCTCGCCCTGTGGCGAATCGACGGGCTCGCCGGCGCCGGCATCGAGGATCCCGTCTGCACCCTGGTGTTCGGCGCCCCGAGCCTCGACCGCCTCTTCGTGGGCGGCCGCCCGATCGTGGCGGAGGGACATCTCCTGACCGCCGACGAGACGACCCTCGCGCGGGAAGCCGAACGGGCCGCGGCGGAGCTGCAGACCAGAGCCGCCGCCTGAGGACCGATGGACCTGCCGTTCGTCGAGGCGCTCGAGCCCGCCGCCGCCGCGTCACTCGCCTCTTGGCGCCCGGGAGACGCCTGGCTCGCGGGCGGCACGTGGCTGTTCTCCGAGCCACAGCCGAACGTCCGCCGCCTGCTCGACCTGCACGCCTTCGGCTGGGAGCCGCTGACGGTGACCGCAAGCGGCCTCGAGATCGCGGCGACGTGCACCCTCGCCCAGCTTGCCGCGTTCGCCCCGCCTGCCCGCTGGCCGGCTGGTTCACTGCTGCGCCAGGCGTGCCAGGCGCTGCTCGGATCCTTCAAGATCTGGCACGAGGCGACGGTCGGAGGCAATCTCTGCCTGTCGCTTCCGGCCGGCCCGATGGTGTCACTGACCGCCTCGCTGGACGGAGTCTGCACGATCTGGAATCCCGACGGCAGCACCGAGGAGGTGCCCGCCGCCGAGTTCGTGACCGGCCGGGGGCGAAACATCCTGCGGCCGGGAGCGCTACTGCGCTCGGTGCTGCTGCCGGAGCCGGTGCTTTGCTGGCTGACCGCCTTCAGACAGTTCTCGCGCACCCCGGTCGGCCGCTCGGCCGCGGTGGTGATCGGACGGCGCGACCCTGCCGACGACGCGGTCGTGATCACGATCACGGCGGCCATCACCCGCCCCCACCAGCTCCGCTTCGACGCGCCTCCTTCAGCCGGCGAGCTGCGCGCGGCGATCGAGGAGGCCGACCTCGAGTACTTCGAGGATGCCCACGGCACCCCGTCCTGGCGCGCGCACCTGACCGGGGTGATGGCCGAACAGGTGCGGGCCGAGCTGATCGGATGACGTTCGAGCTGCACGTCAACGGCGAAGGTGTGCAGGCCAGCCCGGCGCCCGGTCAGTGCCTGCGCACGCTGCTGCGAGAGCTCGGCTGCCTCGGCGTCAAGAAGGGCTGCGACGCCGGCGACTGCGGGGCCTGCACCGTGCACGTCGACGGGCGGCCGATCCACAGCTGCCTGTACCCGGCGCTCCGCGCGGGCGGACGGTCGGTGACGACGATCGAGGGGTTGTCGGGTCCTGACGGGACGCTGCATCCGGTCCAGCAGGCGTTCGTCGACGCGCAGGCGTTCCAGTGCGGGTTCTGCACGGCCGGGATGGTGATGACCGCCGCGGCCCTGAGCGACGTGCAGCGCGAAGACTTGCCGCGCGCGCTGAAGGGCAATATTTGCCGCTGCACGGGATATCGGGCGATTGACGACGCGCTGCGCCGCGTCGTCAACGTCGCCGCCGCCGGGGCGGTCGGAGCCGAGGTCGGCGCCCCGGCCTCGCGCGCGCTGGTGATCGGCGACGCCCGCTTCACCCTCGACGACCCGGTCCCTGGCCTGCTGCACATGAAGCTCGTACGTTCGCCCCATCCCCACGCCCGGATCCGCTCGGTCGACGCGACGAGAGCGCTGGCCGCCGACGGCGTCGTGCTGGTGCTCACCCCCGAGGACTCGCCCGTCCACCTCTACTCCACGGCGCGGCACGAGCACTACACGGAGGACCCCGACGACACCCGGCTGCTCGACCATGTTGCCCGCTTCCAGGGACAGCGGGTGGCCGCGGTCGTGGCCGAGTCGGACGCGGCGGCCGAGCGCGCGGCCGCGCTGGTGGAGATCGACTACGAGCTGCTGCCGGCGGTCACCGATCCCGAGGCGGCGCTCGCTCCGGGGGCGCCACAGCTTCACGGGGACAAGCCGCCCGAGTCGCGGATCGCCGATCCGGCACGTAACCTAGTGTCGGAGATTCACAGTCACATCGGGGACGTCGATGCGGCGCTCGCCCAGGCCCACGCGAGCTACGAGGAGACGTTCGAGATCCAGCGCGTGCAGCACGTCTCCCTCGAGACCCACGCCTGCCTCGGCTGGCTCGACGAGCGCGGGCGGCTGACCATACGGACCAGCAGCCAGACCCCATTTCTGACGCGGGACGCGCTCTGCCGCCTGTTCGAGCTCCCCGCCGAGCGGGTGCGGGTCCTGTGCGGCCGCATCGGCGGCGGCTTCGGCGGCAAGCAGGAGATGCTGACCGAGGACATCGTTGCGCTCGCGGTCCTGCGCCTGAAGCGACCGGTGTCACTCGAGTTCACCCGCGAGGAGCAGTTCACCGCGGCCACCACGCGCCACCCCATGAAGGTTACAGTGACCGTCGCTGCCAGCCGCAACGGGAGACTCACCGCGATGTCACTCGACATCCTCTCCAACACCGGCGCCTATGGCAACCACGGGCCTCCGGTGCTGCACCACTCCTGCGGCGAGTCACTCGAGCTTTACCGGTGTGCCAACAAGCGCGTCGACGCCCGCTGCGTCTACACCAACACGGTCCCCGCCGGCGCCCTGCGTGGCTATGGGCTGAGTCAGACGACCTTCGCCGTTGATTCTGCACTCGACGAGCTCGCCCGACGCCTGGAGGTCGACCCGCTCGAGTTCCGTCGCCTCAACGTGATCGGCCCCGAGGACCCTCTGATCTCGGTCCAGGACGACCCCGGCGACGTCGAGATCGGGAGCTACGGCCTCGACCAGTGCATCGACGCGGTGCGCGGTGCGCTGCGGCGCGCGCGCGACGAGCCGCCACCGGCCGGCGACTGGCTCCTCGGGGAGGGCATCGGGCTGTCGATGCTGCACACGACGCCCCCCGGTGGGCATCGCTCGGTAGCCCGGATCGAGGAGCGCGAGCCGGAGGGCTACAGGCTGTTCGTCGGCACGGCCGAGTTCGGGAACGGCATGACTACCGTGCACGCGCAGCTGGCCGCGGAGGCGCTCGGCACGACGCAGGATCAGATCGACGTCGTCGGAGCCGACACCGATGCGGTCCGCTACGACACCGGCGCGTTCGGCTCGACCGGAGTGTCGGTGGCCGGCACGGCGACGCTCGAGGCCGCCCAGCGGTTGCGGGCGATGATCGACGCTCGCCGGGCGGAGGGCGAGTGCGGCGGCGGTCCGCTCGCCACCGAGGGGAGTTGCAATGGGCTCGCGCGCTCGGTGATCTTCAACGTCCACGGCTTCCGCGTCGCCGTCGCCCGCGACACCGGCGAGGTGAGGATCCTGCACAGCGTGCAGGCAGCCGACGCCGGTACCGTGATCAACCCGCTTCAGTGTCGCGGCCAGATCGAGGGCGCCGTCGCCCAGGCGCTCGGCGCGGCGCTGTACGAGGATCTGAGGATCGACTCCGACGGAACGGTGCTGACCCGGGTGCTACGCGACTACCACGTGCCGCTGTTCGCCGACGTCCCGCGGACAGAGATCGCCTTCGCCCAGACCCGAGATCGCCTGATGGGCCCGCTCGGCGCCAAGCCGATGAGCGAGAGTCCGTTCAACCCCGTGGCTCCGGCGCTGGCCAACGCGATCCGCGACGCTACCGGGATCCGCTTCACGGCCCTCCCCCTGACGCGCGATCGGATCTGCCTCGGCCTGCGAGCCGCTCGAGCGCGCCGGCCAGTACCCCCACCCCCAGCTCGAGTTCCTCGGGCGCCGTGTACTCGTCCGGGTGGTGGCTGATGCCGTCCCGGCTCGGCACGAAGATCATCCCGATCGGGAGCTGTGAGCCGAGCACCATCGAGTCGTGATAGGCGCCGCTGGTCATGCCGAGGTACGGGGTCCCGAGCGCCTCACAGGCATTCCGCACGGCTTCGACGATTCGCGGGTCACAGGCCGCGGGATCGTCCCTGGTGATCGGCGTTACGTTGACGGCCAGGCCGCGGCGCTCGGCGATCGCGTCGAGGCCGGCGAGTACGCCGTCGATCACCGCCTCCCGCGCCTCCAGGTCGCTGTCGCGGATGTCGATGTCCATCCGCACCTGCCCGGGGACCACGTTGACGGCCCCGGGCGAGACTTCGAGCACGCCGACGGTCCCGACCGTGACGCCGCTCGGGGACTGACGCGCGAGTCGCTCGACCTCCAGCACCAGCTCGCTGGCGCCGGTCAGCTCATCGCGCCGCAGCTCCATCGGCGTCGAGCCCGAGTGGCTGGCCTTCCCGGTCAGCTCGATCCGGAGGTCGTGGGGTGCGGCGATGTGCTCAACGACCCCGATCGGGATCCCGCGGTGCTCGAGCACCGCCCCCTGCTCGATGTGCAACTCGATCAGCGAGTCATAGCCGGCGGGGTCGATCCGGGCTGCGGCGATCCGGTCAGGGTCGAGGCCGACGCCGCGCATCGCCTCGGCGATCGTCACCCCGTCCCGGTCGGCCATCCGATCGAGATCCTCCCGGGTCAGTGCGCCCACCATCGCGCGGCTGCCGACACAGCCGGCGCCGAAGCGCGGCTCCTCACCGGCGAAGCCGACCAACTCGATCCCGCGCCGCGGGGCGAACCCGGCGGCGCGCAGGATCGCTACCGCCTCGATCGCGCCGAGCACCCCGAGCACCCCGTCGTACTTCCCGGCGTTCAGCGTCGTATCGAAGTGCGATCCGGTGAGGATCCGCGGAAGCTCGGGCGCGCTCCCCGGCCACCGGCCGAAGAGGTTCCCGACCGTGTCCTCGCGGACCTCGAGGCCGGCCTCGCGCATCCAGCCGCCGACGAGCTCGACCGCTCGCGCGTACTCGGGGGTGTACACCTCGCGGGTCAGGCCGCCGCCTTCGTGCGCTGAGTCAATCGCGGCGAGTTCCTCGATCCGCTCGTGCAGCTTCATTGCGTCAGGAACCGCGGTAGACCGTGTACCCATACGGGCTGAGCAGGAGCGGGACGTGCAGGTGGGGCTGGTCGGTCACCGTGAACGTGACAGTGACCTCAGGAAAGAACGGCGACGCGGTCGCGAAACTGAGGCGGTGGCGACCATTCTCCAGCTCCGGAAGCCCGTCCAGGCGACCGTCGGCGTCGGTCACTCCCGAGCCGAGGTGCTGCCAGGTCCCGTCGGAGTCGCACCCCAATAGCGTGACCGCGACGCCGCTCGCCGGCAGGCCGGCGGCGGTATCCAAAACGTGTGTGGTCACCCGCGTCACCCGATCAGCTCCTTGATTCGCAGCCGGGTGATCTGGCGCTGCTGGTCGGCCGCGTTGCGGAGCTCGACGTCGGGCGGGTTGCCGATCCGCCGGCTGAGTGCGGCCAGCATCTGCTCGGCGCTGAGGCCGGACGCCCGAATCAGGAACACGTGGCCGAAACGCTCCTCGTAGGTGGTGTTGGCGGCCTTGAGCGCGGCGAGCGTCTCGGGCGTCGCGCCGGCGACACCCGACTGCTCGGCGGTGCCGGTCGCGTCGCCGGGGTGGGGCTCGCCGATCCGAGCGTGGGCGGCGAACGCCTGGCGCCAGTCTTCTGCGGTGAGGGCGGCGAATGCCCGATCAGAGGCCTCCTCGAGGTCGTGCGCCGAGTCGTAGGGACCGCCCGCCGTGACCAGCTCGACCCAACGCTCCGACGCGCAGCACTGGCGGAGTTGGGCGGCACCGATGACCATGCGGCCGAGCACAGATTACCCCTGGACACGTATGCGATCGTTCTGAGATGGCTCGGCCCCAGGCAACCGCGCGCGCGCTGGCCGTCGCGCGGGGGGACGAACCGGCCGACCTGTTGATCCGCGGCGGGCGGGTGTTCAGCGCCGGGACCCGGGAGTGGATCGACATCTCCCTGGCGATCGCCGACGGGTTCATCGCCGGCTGGGGCGAGCGGGATGCGAACGAGGTCGTCGACGTCGGCGGCGCCGCTTTGACGCCAGGGTTCGTCGATGCCCACATGCACCTGGAGTCGACGAAGCTGTGGATCGACGAGTTCATCGCCACGGTGCTCCCCCACGGCACCACCGCGGTCGCCGCCGACCCGCACGAGCTCGCCAACGTGCTCGGGATCCCAGGCGTGGTGGCGCTGATCGAGGCAGCCGCGCCGCTGCCGTTCACGTTCGGGGTGCTGGCGTCGAGCTGCGTGCCCGCCTCGCCCTTCGAGCGCTCGGGCGCCGAACTGGACGCGCGAGACGTGCGCGAGCTGATCGAGCGCCACGGGGCGCTGGGAGTCGCCGAGGTGATGAACTTCCCCGGGGTGATCGCGGGCGAGACGGAGATGCTCGCGCGGATCACGGCGGCGGGGCACCGCCGGGTCGACGGGCACTGCCCCGGCGTCAGCGGACGCGCTTTGGACGCGTACCTGGCGGCCGGCGTCGAGTCAGACCACGAGTCGACCCGTTTGGAAGAGGCCGAGGAGAAACGGCGCAAGGGGATGTGGGTGTTCCTGCGCCAGGGTTCAGCCAGCCAGAACCTGATCGAGCTGGCGCCGAGCGTGATCCGCCACGGCCCGGACCTCGCTGCGTTCTGCACCGACGACCGCGAGCCCGACACGCTGCTGCGGGTCGGACACGTGAACGACTGCGCCCGGCTCGCCGTAGCGGCCGGGGTCGACGAGATCGACGCGATCCTGCTGGCCAGCACGAACCCCGCACGCTTCCACGGCTTCACCGGGCTCGGGAACCTCGGTCCTGGGCACCAGGCCGACATCCTGGCGTTTGCCGAGCTCGGATCATGGGAGCCGGACCGTGTATGGCAGGCGGGGCGGTTGATGGCGGTGGAGGGGGAGATCGTGCCCGGTGCGGTGCCGGCCTCCCCCCCGCCGGCGCTGCTACGGGACACGATCCGGATCGGACCGCTACCCGCCGGGGACTCGCTCGTGCTCGGCGCGCCGACGGGCGCGCGGGCGCTCGCCGTTGGCGTCGAGAGCCACAGCCTGACGACGCTGCGGCGCGAGGTGGAGATCGGTTCCGGAGACGACATCGCGTACGCCGCGGTGGTCGAGCGCCACCACGCCACCGGGCGCATCGGGCGCGGCTTCGCTACCGGCTTCGGGTTAAAGCGTGGCGCGATCGCCTCGACGGTCGCCCATGACGCCCACAACGTCGTCGTCGTCGGCGCCTCCGGCGACGACATGGCGGCCGCGGTCGCGCGGCTCGCCCAGCTCGGCGGCGGGCAGGTCGCGGTGCTCGACGGACAGGTGCTGGGCGAAGTTCCGCTGCCTCTTGCAGGGGTGATGAGCGACCTTCCCGCTCGCGAGGTGGCAGCGCAGATCCGGGATCTGGGAGCGGTGACCGGTGAGCGGCTCGGAGTGACCGTCGAGGAGCCGTTCATGCAGCTGTCGTTCATCGCGCTGTCGGTCATCCCCCACCTGCGGCTCACCGACGGCGGCCTGATGGACGTCGACGCCGTCGCCTTCGTGCCGGTCGAGGTTAGCTGACTGACATCGACGGTCGGCCGATCATCGCCGGGGCGATCTTGGCCGCGTGGACATAGTCCAGGGACCGGACGGGCACATAGATTTGCCGATGCCGTCGGGATCGACGGGCTGCGTACGACCGCGATGGAGGTGCAGCAGTGGCGACAGTCGCGTCAGACCTCGGCACGACCCTTCCGGGGGGCTCAGTCGCCGACGAGCCCACCTTCGAAGTCCGCGGGATCGATTACATCCCGCTGTCGGAGCGGCGCGGGGGACCGCTGGATCTCGCCTGGATGTGGGCCGGCGCGCTGTTCAATGTTGAGTATGTCGTGTACGGCGCGTTGATCATGTCCTTCGGGTTGCGCTTCTGGCAGGCGGCGCTCGTGATCGTCATCGGCAACCTGTCCTACATCGTCACCGGTCTCGGCTCGCTCCAGGGGCCGCGGGCGGGCACCGCCGCGTTCACGATCAATCGCGCGCCGTTCGGGCCCGCTGGGGCGAGGCTGATCTCGGGGTTCAATTGGATCACGCAGGTCGGCTATGAGATCGAGGGCCTGGCGCTCGTCGTGCTCGCCGGTCTGGCGCTGTTCAACAAGGCCGGCGTCGGCTCCTCGACCGGGCTCAAGATCGCACTGATCGTCGTCGCCGCCTGCGTCCAGCTGACTTTGCCGTTGTTCGGCCACAAGGCGATGCTCCGCATCCTGCGCCTGATGGTGTTCCCGTTCGTCGGCCTGTTCATTGTGTTCACGATCCTGTCGATCGGCAAGGTCCATCTTGGCGCCGGCCACAACGCGAGCTTTGCCGAGATGCTCGCCGGCCTGGCAATAATCCTCTCGGCCGGGGGCTACGGCTGGGTGATGAACGCCAACGACTTCTCCCGTTACCTGCCGCCCGACACGAGCCCGAAGAAGATCGTCTGGTCGGTCGCGCTCGGCGGTTACATCCCCTCGACGCTGCTGTCGCTGCTCGGCGCGGCGCTGTTCACGATCCCTGCGGTCGCGGCCGGCGGCGGGGGCGCGGTCTCGGGCCTCACGCACGCGTTCGCCGGATGGTTCCTGGTGCCTTACCTGGTGTTCATCATCTTTCAGCTGTTCGCGATCAACTCGGTTGACCTCTACTCCTCGGGCCTGACCCTCCAGGCGATCGTCCCCCGGATCAAGCGCTGGCAGTGCGTGCTGATCGACACTGCGGTGGCCGGTGCGCTGACCGCCTACACCGTATTCTCGAGCGGGTTCAACACCTTCATCACCGACTTCTTGGAGTTCATGCTGATCTGGATCTCCCCGTGGGTCGCGATCTACCTGATCGACTTCTTCCTGCGCCGCGGGCGGTACGACACGGGGTCGCTGATGGACACGGCGAGGGGCCTCTACTACCGCAACGGCGGCGTCAACTGGGCGGCGATCGCCGCCCAGCTGATCGGGATGCTCGCCGCGGCGTCGTTCCTCAATGCGTATCCGGCGTGGACGTCGCCGCTGACCAACGCCACCAACGGCGCCGACGCCAGCGTGTTCATGGGGGCGCTGTTCGGCGGTGCGGTCTACTTCGTGCTGGCGCGGCGGTTCGTGCCGAAGGAAGCGGAGAGATCGGTGATCGCGACGGAGCTGACCGAGCCGGCCCGCTGAGCGGTCGATGAGGTTCGGGTCTGCGTCTGGGTCGCGCGGGTCCGGCAGTGCCGTGGCGAGCGTCGCGCTCGGCGGCGTGCTGGTGCTCGCCGCCTGCGCTCTGGTCTGGGCACTGCTCGGCTCGAGCGCAGGGGTCGCCAACGGCGCGTCGTCTTCGCTCGCCCCGATCGGGATTCTCGACGCGTTCGGACCCGAGCAGGCGCCGATCCTGGCGGAGATGCACGTCACCGGGCACCGCGACATCGATGGTTTCAGGTTCTGGGAGGGCACGATCGGCGGCGATCCGGTCGTCGACGTGTGTAGCGGCGAGATCGACGAGAGCGCCGAGCTCGCCAGCTACATCCTTGACACGACGTTCCATCCCCGCGCGACACTGTTCTCCGGAACGGCCGGCGCGCAGAACGCCGCCGTGCACGTCGGCGACGTCGTCACCAGCGGGTTCGTCGCTGACAAGTCCTCGATCCACTACTACCTGGGCGGATACCAGAGCCCCTACTCCGGGGTCGAGGTCAGGGCGACCTCGAAGAGCGACCTCCGGGGGGCGATCGTCGAGGGGTACGAGAACCCCGACCCGACCCCAGCCGATGCCGCGAAATACGGCAACGGTCCGTCGACGCTTGACAAGGCCGTGGTCGACGTTGGTGCCTTCGCCGCGCCGAAGGAGCTCGTGTCAGTGGCGCAGGCCGCGAGTTCGTTGCTCGGAACGAACACGGTCGCGGACGCGACCGGCAACAGCAACGCGACGGGCACGATCACCAACGACGTGATGGCGGGCGTCGTCGGCCAGGCCGATGTCTGGACCGAGCCGCTCCCCTGGATCGAAGCGCAGAACATGCTTTACCAGACTGATGCGGAGGAGAACGAGGGCAGCGGCTTCGCCTTCGCCAACGCCCAGCTCGGGGTTCCGTGGCTGCTCGTGCGCGGAATCTCCGACTCGGTCTGGTATCCCAACGCTTACGACGGCGTGATCGCCTCCGACCACGCCGCGATCGTCGTCAAATACCTGGTCGAGCACCTACCTCAGAAGATCGACAAGGCGCCCGAGACGATCGCCGACCTGTCGCCACTGGCCAACGCCCGGAGGGCCGGGTATCTGGTAGGCGACCAGGACTTCTTCAAGGTCGGAGCGGTCTCGAAGGTCGTCTACATGCGAGGCAGCAAGAAGGTCACGCTGAGCGGGTCCGCGCTGAAGAAGCTGGCGAGCGAATACACGTACGCTGCCGGGGGTCTCGGCTGACAGGCGCGCGCCTTCCGATGGGCCCGAGACGGGCGAGGCAAGCGCATTGGCCATGTCCGCCGTGTCGGTCCTCAATAGCTTGACGTCAGACACGAAGGTGCTCCACGATGCGGCGAGAGACGGTGGGGCGGTGAGCGCGGCCAGCTGATTGGCAGCGACCGTAAACGCGCCAGACGCGCTTCGGAGCTTCCGGCTGGCGGCGGCCACAGAAGTCGAACTTGTGATCGTCCTGACGGGCGCGATCGCGGCGTTACCTGCTTTGCAGATGTCATCTGCGTGGGCGATGAAGTCGGACCGGGAGGTCCCGGTCCCGGACGAGTTCTGCGTTGCGCTCGGCGCCGCCGGGGGCGACGCAGACGAACCACACGAGCTGAACGCAATGGACCGGCGGCTGCCAAGAGCACGAGGAATGAAAGTCGGCTCACGTCGGTCGGCCTAGTAGTAGTTTGTTGCGTTGTCACTGGGTCTGTGTGGCTGGATGCAGGCGGAGTCGGTCGAGATCGGCTGGGTGTTGGCAGCGGGCGTGCCGGGCGTGCCGGGCGTGCCGGGCGTGCCGGGCGTGCCGGGCGTGCGATTGTCACGCGCGCGTCGCGGTTATGTCTCGTCCGTGTGACTTCTGGCCCGATTCGGCTCGCACCAGATTCTGGCGTGATGAATTCACGACAACTGTTGTCGCTAGCTCATCACGACCCCATGGGAACCCGCCGCCCAACGCACCCGCCGACGCGGAGCACCTCAGGCCAACCCCACCATCTGTAACGCCGCCGTTACCGCGGTTCCATCATGCTGGCTTCCGGACGTCGGGGCGCGAACCCGCGGGCGCGTCGCAGATCCGAGCACGATGAACATTCCCCAGCCCAATCAGCTGTCAGAGTGAGATTTACGGTGAGGGCCCAGGTGACCGCTGACCGTCCCCGGCGCGCGTCAGGCTGTGGGCCCGGCCGGCGATCGACCGTCACCTCTGGCGACCACCTGATCGCAGACCGGTGACGCACTCGCCCACAGAGCCCCCGCCGACGTGACGCACTCGCCCACCGAGCCCCCGCCGACGTGACGCACTCGCCCACAGAGCCCCCGCCGACGTGACGCACTCGCCCACCGAGCCCCCGCCGACGCGGGCGAGTCTACGTTCGCGGCTGCGCCACCCCCAGACCACGGTTCGCTGGCGGCTGACGTTGCTCTACGGCGGTATGTTCCTGGTCTGCGGCGCCGCGTTGCTGGCGCTGACCTATGAGCTGGTCTCGCACGGGATCACCGGGGGCGAGGGCATCGAGCTCCATCGCGCGGCCGGCGGCGGGGGATCGCCTTCGGGGAGTGGCCCGATCCGGTTGCCACCCCCCACCCTGACGATCCCGACGGTGCCTCCTGGGGTCCTCCGGATCCTTCAGTCCTCCGCCGGGCAGGAGTTCTTGCGGCTCTTTGAAGCCGAACAGCAGGTCAGCGAGCTGCGCCGGCTCGAGATCGAGTCCGGGGTCGCGCTGGCGATCATGGCGGTCATCTCCGCAGGACTCGGCTGGGTGGTCGCCGGGCGTGTCTTGCGGCCGTTGCGCACGATCACGACGGCAACGCAGCGGATCTCCGAGCAGAACTTGCACGAGCGCCTCGCGATCGGCGGCCCACCGGATGAGCTGCGCCGCCTGGCGGATACGATCGATGGGCTGCTCGCCCGGTTGGAGGCGGCGTTCGAGGCACAGCGACGGTTTGTCGCCAACGCTTCGCACGAGCTGCGGACCCCACTGACCACGATGCGCACCGCGTTGGATGTGGCGCTCGCCAAACCGCAGCTATCGTCGCAGCCGCCGGTGAAGGCGCTGGACGCGAGCCTCCGCGAGGACCTCGACCAAGCCGATCGCCTGCTCGAGAGCTTCCTGGTGCTCGCGCGCGCGGAGCGCGGAGCGCTGGGCGAGGAGACATCGGTGTCGCTGGCGCTTGTCGTCGGCGACGCGCTCGCTAGCCGCGGTGAGGGTATCGCCGCCAAGCAGATCGAGCTCCAACGCACCCTGGCGCCCGCTTGCGTGGCGGGCTCGGCGACGCTGCTGGCGAGGATGGTCGACAACTTGGTTGACAACGCCGTGCGACACAACCTGCCCGGCGGTCTCATCAACGTGACCTGCGAGTCCGATCGGGACACGGCACGACTGGTGGTCGAGAGTGCCGGCCCGGTCCTGAACGAGATGGCGGTCGCGCAGCTCGCCGAGCCGTTCAGGCGACTCGGACCCGAGCGCACCGGATCGGAGAACGGGCACGGTCTAGGGCTCTCTATCGTCGCCGCGATCGTCGCCGCGCACGGCGGCGAGCTCAGGCTTTACGCCCGCGAGCAGGGCGGGCTGGGGGCCGAAGTCACCCTGCCAGTCGCGCTGGACCTGCAGCCCGCGAGCGGACCGGCATGAGAGTTCTCGTGGTCGAGGACGCGCCGCGGCTGGCGAACTGGATCGCCGAAGGGCTCCGCGACCAGGGAATCGCCGTCGATATCGCCTACGACGGTAATGAGGCCGCCACCAAGCTGCACGTCACCCCTTATGACGTCGTGGTACTCGACCGCGATCTCCCGGGAATCCACGGCGACACCCTGTGCCGGATGATCACTGAATCGGACGAGCCGGCGATGATCCTGATGCTGACCGCCGCCGGCTCGCCGGACGACCGCGTCGCCGGGCTCACGCTCGGCGCCGACGACTACCTCCCGAAGCCATTCCACTTCCCCGAGCTCGTCCTACGCGTTCGCGCGCTCGGCCGCCGCAAACCCACCGCACAGCCCCGTACTTTGCGAGCGTGCGGGATCGAACTCGACGAGCTCTCCGGTTTGGTCAGCCGCGATGGTCGCTCGATCGATCTCACACCCAAGGAACGCGCCGTCCTCGAAGCGCTGCTGAGAGCCAGCCCCGGCGCCCTCACGGCAGAGAAACTCCTCGAGCGGGCATGGGACGAAAACGTCGATCCGTTCACCACCACCGTCAAGGTCACGATCGCCAGGCTGCGTCGCAAACTGGGAGAGCCGGAGGTCATCAAAACGACGCCCGGTGTCGGATATCGCATCGCAAACTCACGATGATCGGGAGCGTCGGCCGCACGCGATCGTTCGCTGCAGGCGAATCGGTTCTCAGCTGGCTGCTTGCTTCACGAGCGCGGCGACGCGTGCCTCGACGTCGGCGGTCAGCTCCTTCAGCGCGAAGCTGACCGGCCACATCGCGCCGTCGGCGAGGTTAGCCTCGTCGCTGAACCCGAGCGTCGCGTACCTCATCTTGAACTTCTGCGCGCTCTGGAAGTGGCAGATGACCTTGCCGTCCCTGGCATACGCAGGCATTCCATACCAGGTCTTCGGGGAGAGGTCTGGCGCGTTGGCTTTGATGATCTCGTGGATCCGCCGGCCCATGGCGCGGTCGGCCTTCGACATCTCGGCGATCTTCGCCAGCACGTCGCTCTCCCCGTCCGCCTGACTCCCGCCCGAGCCGCGGCGTGCGGCCGTCTTCTGCTCTTGGGCGCGCTCGCGCATCGCGGCACGCTCCTCGTCGGTGAACTTGCGATTCGTGGCGCGGGTGGATGCTGCGCTGGGCATGGTCGCTCCTTGGCGTCGTCGGTCAGGTCAAACCGTTGAGTGAGGCGGAGCCGGCGAAATCGACTCGGGATCCCACCCTCGCGGTACCTTGGACGCAAGCGATTATAGCTCGCCACAATAGTGGTGTCAATCCATGATTGCGGCGCTCCACGAAGTCTGCCAGAATCAAGCCGTGGCTCCCGCATCGGACGACAAGGTCGCCGAGTACGCCGGTCAGCTGTTCTTTCGGCTTTGGCGAGCGTCTCACACGCGCACCGCCGAGTCGCTCAACTCGATCGGCCTGACGCCGGCGCTGTTCGGCCTGCTCAACGTCCTCGGCGCCCGGAAGGGGTCGATTCAGCAGCAGCTGAGCTCAGACATGGGCATCGACCCGAGCGCGATGGTCCGGCTGATCGACGAGCTCGAGAACGCGGGCCTCGCCGAGCGACGGCACCGGCCCCAGGACCGACGCGCCTGGGAGGTTGCGATCACCCCGAAAGGGCGACGCACCCTCGAGCGCGCCCGACAGCTCGCCGCCGACGTGGAGGACTACGTGCTGGGCGAGCTCAGCACCTCGGAGCGTCTCCAGCTGCTCACGCTGCTCCGCCGCGCCCTCGCATCAGCACCACCCCAACCGGCGTGGCGTCTGGAGGAAGGCGACTAGTGCACCAGCGGGTAACGGTGACGGATGCAGATGGATGTAAGGGACAGTGCGTATCTCAGCATGATAAGATGCAGGGCGTCTCTAAATTTTTTCATGCCCACCGATCGACACGCCTCCACTGACCGCCCCGTCGCCAGCCGACGCCGTGGCGCCGCCCTGGAAAGCGCCCTGCTCGACGCGGCCTGGACCGAACTCCAGACC
>Ga0302325_10016555_pt1 | contig 15614 bp, 11 predicted proteins | sample Palsa_T0_2_FD_201948 | JGI IMG/M metagenome (GOLD analysis project Ga0302325, IMG submission 201948) | Peat permafrost microbial communities from Stordalen Mire near Abisko, Sweden - Palsa_T0_2 | ecosystem: Environmental > Terrestrial > Soil > Palsa > Peat permafrost | place: Sweden: Abisko...
GCCAAGTCCTCTTTCATCGTGTACAGCCGCTTGTGCTCGATGAAGAGCACCGGATCGCCGAGGCGTATTGCGCTTTTCAAAAGTCCGTACGCTTCAGCCGGGGATGAGGGTGCGACCACGATCAGCCCTGGCACATGGACAAACCATGCCTCGAGACTTTGCGAGTGTTGTGCCGCCGCTCCCCCCGCGGCGCCCGACTGCGTTCGCACGACCATCGGCACGGCGAGCTGTCCGCCCGACATGTAGCGATACTTGGCACTCTGGTTCACCAAAGTATCCATCGCCAATGTGGCGAAATCGATAAACATGATCTCAAGCACGGCGTGCAATCCACACAACGCAGCTCCGGTCGCAAGCCCGGCGATGGCCGCCTCGCTGATGGGTGTATTACGAACCCTTTGCGCGCCGAATTTCTGCGCGAGGCCGCGCGTAATTCCAAATGCTCCGCCCGCTGCAACGTCCTCCCCCAACAGATGTAACGCCGGATCCCGCGCCAATTCCTCATCGAGGGCGCGCCGGACGATTTCGATGAAAGTCTGGCTCATGCAGCCCTCAGCCAGCAGTCGCGTTGAGGCACTTGGCTGAATACACGTCCGCGAGCACGTCGGCTGGATTTGGGCGCGGAGCGCCGCGCGCTCTATCCGCCGCGCGCTGCACTTCCTGCCTCGCACTTTCGCCAGCGCTGTCCAGTTCGCTTGCCGCGATTCCGCTTTGCTGGATGTGGCGCTTCAAACGCTCGATCGGATCCTTGGCATGCCAAGCGGCGATCTCTTCCTTCGAGCGGTAATGCTGGGGGTCACCGACAAAGTGCCCTGCCATGCGGTAGGTCATGCATTCGAGCAGATACGGGCCGGCACCGCTGCGCACGTTGCCAATGGCCTCGCCCGCCGCGGCGAGCACTGCCAACACGTCGTTGCCGTCGATAGTAGCTGCGGGCATTTCATAGGGTTCTGCAAAGCGTCGCACGAACGCCACCTTTGAGTGCTCTTCTCGGCTTGTAAATTCAGCGTAGCCGTTGTTTTCGCACACAAAAAAGACCGGCAACTTCCACAGCGCGGCAAGGTTGAGCGTCTCGTGGAATGCGCCGGCGCCGGTGGCACCATCGCCGAAGAACACCACACTGATGTGCTTTACGCTCCTCGCCTGCATGGCCCATGCCGCGCCGGCGGCAAGTGACAGGTTGCCGGCCACGACGCCGGTAGCGCCGAGCACACCGTGAGCGACGTCTACCAGGTGCATCGATCCGCCCCGCCCGCGGCACAAGCCCGTCTCCCGCCCCAGAATTTCGGCAAACATCGCCTCGATATCGCTGCCCTTGGCGAGCACATGACCATGTCCGCGATGGCTCGTGAACAGTAAGTCTTGCTGAGATAGATGCGCGCAGACGCCGACCGCGACGGCTTCCTGCCCCGTCGAAAGATGCGGGAACCCAGGTACTTCTCCGGCTGCCGCGAGCCGTCGCACTTGGTCCTCGAACGTCCGGATCCGCCATAGCATGCGGTACATGTCCAGCAGAGCTTCACGCGAAACCTGTTCGGGGTTCAAAGGGATCATGGCAACCTTTTCGAATCGCCGGACATTGTAATCACCGCCGTGCGCCGCGCTGAGGCTCCGTGCGGACATCAGGTAAGAGTATGCCGGCCAGGGCGGCCGGACTCACCTGCCAGTGCACAGCAATCGGGCTCAGAGTGCTAGAGCCTCGAAGTCGCGATATCGGCTCCCTCGCGCAACGCGACGAGTTTCTTCCACGTGACTGCCGGATCGAGCTTACCGTAGCCGGCAAATGTACCAAAACCGCAGTCCGTACTGGCCACCACGCGTTCGACACCGACTATAGCCGCGAAGCGCTCAATTCGCTGTGCGATGAGCTCCGGGTGCTCAATGTAGTTTGAGCAGGTGTCGATCAGACCGGGCGCAAGCACTTTGTTGTCGGGAATTATTGCTTGCGCCCAGACCTTCCACTCGTGCTCGTGCCGGGGGTTGGCCGCTTCGAACAGAATCGTCGCCGGTCGTGCCCGCAGGATGATGTTGATGATACGTTCCAGCGGTATGTCGAAATCGTGCGGACCCTCGTAATTGCCCCAGCAGACGTGCATCCGCAGCTTCTCCGGCGCAATCCTTGCGGTCGCGGCATTCAGCGCCTCGACGTTGGCCGCGGCAATTTGCAGGAACTGCTGCTCCGACATGTCCTGATATCCGGTATGCCTCGACATGGCCAGATCGGGGCAATCGAGTTGCAGCTGAAAGCCGCTCGCCGCGATGGCTTCATATTCCGGCTGCATCGCGGCGACGAGATCGGCCAGGTATGCCTCATGACTGGGGTAGAAGGCGTTGGGCTGAAATGCCGTGATCAGGCCCGGCGAGGCGGCATTCATGAAGCCCTGAATTTTTCGTCCCTGCATCGCTTGCGTGAAGCGTCGGATGTCATCCAGGCAGGGTTGAAGATTGCGCAGTTTGACGGGTCCGACGCAGCTCCTGCGTACGAACTCCTGGTCGCCCATGATCGCGGTGAGCTTCTTTCTGAGCTCAGGCAGTGCCGCCAGATCCAGCGCCGGCTTTCGGGTCACATTTCCGCCAAAGCCCGATAAACGCTCGGTGATGTAAGTCGAGTAGCCTACCTTGCCCAGCTCACCGTCGCTGGCGATCGACACGCCGGACCTCTCCTGCCTGACAACCGCATCCACGACCGCTGCCTGAACGATGCGATCGAACGCTGCAGCGTCATACGCGTCGCCCTGGTCACGGGCGAGCAGCAGCGGTACCAGCTCGTTGCCTCGCGGGAGGCTACCTACGTGGGTGGTCAGGATAGGCGGCATCAGAATTGCGAGTCTATACCGCAGACTTTCCGCCGTGCACACGCACGGCTTGAAACTCCATGGGTTCTGAGCCAAACGCCTTGCGGAATCGTCGCGCGAAGTGGCTGGGTTCCAGAAACCCGGATCGCAGGGCCACTTTTACTGCGCCGAGGCAGTTGCGGCGCGCAAGGGCACCTGTCTTGTGCGCCCGGGACAGGCAACTCGCCGGGGCGCGAGCCGCGGATTGCACTCGCGGCCTGTGTTTTCTGCTCTGGCCGACCAGGGGCGGCGCCGCTTTACTGCTGTAGAATCTGCCCACATGATCTCGGGCGCCGGCCCGTGAGGCGCATTCGCACCAGTTCTGCACCGCGATCCCGGCAGCCGGTCCTTCCGGTAGGTACGCTGCGCCTGGGTCAGGAGGGCAAAGATGAACACGCCGGTCAGTCCTCGGGGATTCCCGCTTCCGAGCTCGTTGAAGGTGATTCCGGGAACGGAGCGCGCTCAGGCAGCATACCCGTACCACACTCAATTCAGCGAGTCGGACGACGATCGTTTCTGGTTCTACAATTCGATGCACTTTCCGGAACCCATGTCTGCGTTCGATATGGTAACCGCGGAGGCGGCGTACTGCGCGCTCGGCGCATCGAACACGCGCGTTCACTGTCTGCCCACGACCTTGGGGATCGATCACCGCATCATCAACGGACGCGTATACATCGGCGGCAACGCCGTCACCGACCCGGCAGAGATCGCACGTCGGACGGAAGAGTTTCACAAACGCGCTTTCTACTATTACGCCAATTGGGAACGGCTGTACGCGCAGTGGCGCGAGAAGATGATGAAGCTCATCCAGGACGCGCAGGCGCTGCCCAGCCCTGAGCTGCCGGAATTCGAGCCGCTGGCCCACGTCCACGCCGGACGAGGCGTGGCCTCCAATCACTACCTGCTCGAGACGTACCAGAAGACCCTGGAGGGGTACTTCAGGATGTGGCATCACCACTTCGAGTTCCTGTTGCTGGGATATGGCGCCTATCTCACGTTTTTTGGTTTCTGCAAGAAAGCCTTTCCCGAGATCACAGACCAGACGATCGCGCGTATGGTGGCCGGCATGGACGCAGAGATCTTCCGTCCCGACGACGAGCTGAGGCGCCTCGCACGCCGCGCCGTCGAGCTCGGGGTGGATGCGACGTTTCAGCGGCAGGTGCCGGCCGATGACATCATCAGGACGCTGCAACAGTCAGGAGAACCGGGGCGCTCGTGGCTCGAAGAGTTGCAGGTCTCGCGAGACCCCTGGTTCAATATCAATGTCGGCGACGGTTTCTACCACTATCACCGCGCGTGGAACGATGACCTCTCGATGCCCTTCGCGTGCCTGCCCGAATACATCAAACGGGTGAAGTCCGGAGAGTCTCTGCTCCGGCCGATCGAGAAACTACAGGCCGAGCGCAAGGATCTCATCGAAGGCTACAGGGAACTGCTGAACACGGACGAGGATCGCGCCGCTTACGACCAGATGATCACGCTGGCACACCGGGTATTCCCCTATGTCGAGGGACACAAATTCTATTGCGAACACTGGTACACGAATCTCTTCTTCAACAAGATCCGGGAGTTCGGGGCGCTGCTGTCTGCTCATGGTTTTTTCCCGGCCACCGAGGACGTGTTCCAGCTCACGCACTATGAGTTGGAAATGGCGATCATCGATCTCATGACCTCCTGGTCCAACGGCTCCCCGCCCCGGGGGCCGGCGCACTGGCCAAAAATTGTGGCCGAGCGTCGCGCGGCCATCGTGGAGTGGACGAAGCACGTGACGCCGCCGGCGCTCGGCCCGGTTCCCGATGTCATCGATGATCCGGCCATCGTCATGCTCTGGGGCATTACCCGCGAGAGCCTCGACACCTGGCTGGCAGCGGACGGCGGCGCGGATAGCAACGAAGTGCGGGGTTTTGCCGCCTCCAGCGGCGTGGTCGAAGGGCCTGCCCGCATAGTCAAGTCGGTCGATGATATCTCACGCCTGCAGCAGGGGGACGTCCTCGTCTGCCAGATCACGAATCCGACCTGGGCACCCATATTTCAGATGATTGTCGCGGCCGTGTCGGACATCGGCGGCTCCATGAGTCACGCGGCGATTGTGGCGCGGGAGTACGGACTGCCGGCGGTAGTCGGCACTGGCAACGCGACGGCGCGAATCAAGGACGGTCAGCGCATTCGTGTCGACGGCGGACGCGGCATCGTCACCATCCTGGAGTAGGCGATGCCGTCGACGCAAGTGATCGGCTGGTTCGCCGACATTGGACTGAATGACAGGGTCCACGTCGGGGGCAAGGGCGGCAGCCTGGGTGAGTTGCAACGCGCTGGCATCGCCGTCCCGCCCGGATTCGTAGTCAAGACCGGCGCGTTCGAGCGCTTCATTGGCCCTTTGGAGCGCAAGTCACCGCTGCGATCGCGAGTTGCGGCGTTGAGCGCCGAAGATCTTGCGGCGGCTACAGCCTGCTGCGCGGAAATTCGTGCCAGAGTGGAAGCACAAGAGTTGCCCTTGGAGGTACTCGATGAAATCTCGTCGGCGCACGCGGCTCTGTGCTGTGGCGATGAGCAGACGCCTGTTGCCGTGCGCTCCTCAGCAACTACGGAAGACGCGGCCGATGCCAGCTTCGCCGGCCTCCAGGACACCTATTTGTGGGTCACGGACCTCAAGCAGACGTTGCAGCGCGTGCGCAACTGCTGGGCAAGTTTGTATTCAGTGGAATCCGTTACCTACCGCCGCAGGCGTGGCCTACCGGAGGAGGGCGTGGCGATGGCGGTCGTGGTGCAGAAGATGGTGCACGCGCGCACCGCAGGCGTGATGTTTACGCGCAGCCCAGTCACCGGCGATCGCTCGGTAGTGACCGTGGAAGGCTCCTGGGGACTGGGCTCCGCGGTAGTAGGCGGCGAAGTCACGCCCGACCGATGGGTGCTGGGTAAGATCACCGGCGATATCAGCGTGCGCGAGATCTCGGAAAAGCTCATCCGGCATGAGCCGGTTTCCGCGGGCGGAGTCGAGACAGTTGCCGTGGCTGAGGCTGAGCGTCGCGCCGCATGTCTGAGCGATGAGGAACTTCAAACTCTCAGAGCGATCGCCCGGAAGGTCGAACGCCACTACGGCCGGCCGCAGGACATCGAGTGGGCGGTCGAATTGCGGACCAATGCGATTCTGCTGCTTCAGAGCCGTCCCGAGACGGTATGGTCAACGAAGCAGTCAACTCCGGTGGCGCGTCCCGCGGCCAATCCGCTGACGCACGTGATGTCCGTCTTTGGAGGCAAACGATGAGTCTTACGGCCGCGGAGGTCGCGGAGCTCATGAGGCTGGTAGAGCAATCAGGCTTCGATGAGCTCACTTTGGAGATGGATGGCACCAAGTTTAGCCTGAGGCGAGGAGCGGCGCCGGCAACTTCCCCGGCGCAATCGGAGACCTCAACGCATCGCTCACCCCCGCCATCTCCACCGGTCCAAAACTTGCCGGCAACGGCTGACCCGAACGTGCACGATCTCGCCTCTCCGTTGCTCGGTACGTTCTATCGTGCTCCGAAACCCGGCGCGGCACCGTTCGTGGAAGTGGGAGTGCAGGTCGAGGAGGACACGGTCGTCGCCATCATTGAAGTCATGAAGCTGATGAATACCGTGCGCGCCGGAGCTCGCGGCACCGTCACTGAGATTCTAGTCGCCGACGGGCAGCTCGCGGAATTTGGCCAGACACTCATGCGCGTGCGCAAGGCAGGTTGATCAGTTGCCGATTCGCCGGGTATTTATCGCCAACCGCGGAGAGATCGCTATGCGGATCATCCGCACGTGCCGCAAGCTCGGCCTGGAGACGGTTCTCGCAACCTCGACCGCGGACCGTGACAGCTTGCCCGCGCGTCTTGCGGATCGCACGGTGTGCATAGGGCCGCCGCGGCCGAGCGACAGCTATCTCAAAATTGACACCATCGTACACGCTGCCCTGGCAACAAAATGCGATGCGATCCACCCGGGATATGGCTTCCTGTCGGAGTGCGCCGCGCTGGCGACTCTGTGCGAGGCCGAAGGCGTTGTATTCATTGGACCCACCGCCGCTCAGATCGCAGCGGTGGGAGACAAATTGCGCGCGCGCTTGGAAGCACAAGCCGCGGGTGTGCCGGTCGTGCCAGGCAGTGCCGTGGCCTCTGCGGACGAGGCAATGGCGGCAGCGTGCGTTATCGGCGTACCACTCCTGGTCAAAGCAGTCGGCGGTGGCGGTGGGCGCGGCATCAAACGCGTGGATCGATTGGAGGATCTTCCCGCTATCCTGGAACTGGCCGCTGCCGAGGCAGGCGCTGCGTTCGGCGACGCACGAGTGTATCTGGAAAGATTCATTACGAGCGGCCGCCACATCGAGGTGCAGGTGCTGGGGGACGGCAATGGGCGCGTCATCCATCTGGGCGAGCGTGACTGTTCGGTACAGCGCCGGTATCAGAAGCTCGTGGAAGAAACTCCGGCACCCGGCCTGTCGGCGCCGTTATGTAATGCGCTGCATGTGGCCGCGGTCCGATTTGCGCAGCGGCTCTCGTTCCGCAGTGCCGGCACCGTGGAGTTTCTGGTCGATTGCGAGCGCGATGCCTTCCATTTCCTCGAGATGAATGCGCGCATTCAGGTCGAGCATCCGGTGACCGAAGCGGTGACCGGAGTGGACCTGATCGCCGAACAGATCGCCATCGCGGATGGCGCGGGCCTGCGGCTTACCCAGTCTGATATTCAGCGCCGCGGCTGTGCCATTGAATGCCGCGTCAATGCCGAAGATCCAGCCAACGATTTTCGCCCGAGCCCAGGTTTGGTCCGTTCGGTGACGTGGCCATCGCAGGAGGGCATTCGTGTGGATACCCATATCGCGTCGGGTTCCTGTGTCCCCCCATTTTACGATTCACTTATGGCCAAGATCATCGCCCATGCACCCGATCGGCTCGCCGCCGTGGCGCGTATGCGTCGCGCCGTCGCTGCGATTCGGCTCGATGGAGTGCACACGAACTTATCTTTCCACGAGCTCGTGCTCGCTGATCGGGAGTTTCAAGCAGGTGCAATTGATACCGGATTCGTGGCGCGACTGCTCGAACGCCACGCCGCCGTGATGGAGCCCGCCCCCAATGGCTGACGTTCAGCTCGTGGAAACTTCGCTGCGTGACGGTAATCAGTGCCTTTGGGCGGCTCTCGGTATAGACACCGCTAGAACCCTCACGATCGCACCGGTCATGGATCGGGTGGGCTTCAAGGCGATCGATTTCACCACCTCCACGCACATGGGTGTGGCAGTGCGCTACAAGAAGGAAGACCCGTGGGAACGCATCCGGCTCATGGCGGCCGCAACACCGAACACACCGCTACAGTTCCTGTCTACGGGATTTCGCTTCATTTCGTGGGAGACGGCGCACCCCGAATTCATGGCGCTCGCGTTCCGGGTGCTTGCGCGAAACGGCATGCGTCGTTTCTGCCTTGCCGACCCGATGAACGATGCAGACTCCAACATCGCCTGCGCACGCATGGTGAAGCACGGTGGTGGCGAGTATGTGATCGCAGCGCTGGTGTTCACGCTGAGCCCGGTGCACGACGATGCCCATTACGTCCAGGCGGCGCGCAAACTGACGGCGTGCGCTGACATCGATGCGCTCTATATCAAGGACCCAGGCGGGCTGCTGTCGCCTCATCGAGCGAGGACGCTCATTCCGGCCGTCAAAGCCGTCATCGGCCACAAGCCGCTGGAGCTGCACGCCCATTGCACCATCGGACTCGCCGAGCATACCTATATGGATGCGCCAGGGTATGGTGTGAGCGCTCTGCAGTGCGCCTCGGGCGCGGCCGCCGATGGCACATCAAATCCGCCCGCGACGCGGGTGGTCGCGAATCTGCGCGCGCTCGGCCACCGCGTGAGTGTTGACGATGAGGCGTTAACGACAGTCGACCGGTATTTCACACAGCTTGCCGAGGCTGAGGGACTGCCAATGGGGCGGCCGCAGGCGTTCGATGCAACCTATCTGCAGCACCAATTGCCCGGTGGCATGGTGGGCACCATGCGCCGGCATCTTGCCGAGAGCCGCCTGTCTCATATGGAAGGCGCCGTGATAGAGGAGCTCGGTCGTGTTCGCGAAGAGCTAGGCTGGCCCATCGTGATGACTCCGTTTGCGCAGATCGTTCTGACGCAGGCCGTCATGAACGTCACGAATCGCGAGCGCTACAAAGTGATTCCTGACGAAGCGATTCGCTACGCCATCGGCCGCTTCGGCAAGCCCAACGTACCCATCGATGCGAAAGTGATGGCCCGTATCGAGTCGCTTGCGCGCACGAAGGAGCTGCGTGCGGAGCCGCCGATGGCGCCTCTGGCGCAACTGCGTCGCCAAATCGGTGCGGGACTGTCCGATGAAGAGTTTCTGCTGCGGGCCACGATGCCGGCCGCCCAGGTGGACGCAATGTTGGCTGCGGGTCCCGCGGCCCGGCGCTACAACCCCACAGTCAGGCCGGTGCTGAGCCTGATACGACAACTGGCGAAACATCGCGAGCTGTCGCATGTGTGCGTCGAGAAGCCGGGATTCAGACTCGTATTGCGCCGGAACACGCCGGCCACTGACCTCGGGTCGCACTCATGAATGCGGTGATCGCAGCCGAGCCGCCCCTCGAACTGCTGCAGCCGATCAAGGGGTTCATGTTCGATCTGGATGGCACGCTGTTGCTCGGCGACCGTTCGCTCGGCGGCTACGAGGTGCTGCCGGGTGCGGTCGAAGTGCTGTCAGCATTGCAGACGCTGTCGATTCCGTTCGTCGTGCTCACCAACGGCAGCGCCTATCCGCCCGCGGAGCACGCCGCCAAGCTCAGAGCAATCGGTCTGCCGGTCGCCGACGAACAGATGTTCACGCCATCCAGCGTAGCAGCGGAACTCATGACCCGCGGACGAATCGGTCGAGTACTGGTGCTGGGTAGCCGCGGTGTCGGCCACGCGCTTGTGGAGGCCGGAATTGAAACAGTGTTCACAGGCGAGCCACGCGCTAATGAGGTGGATGCTGTCTATGTAGGCTGGCATCCGGATTGCGGCATGAAGGACATTGAAGCGGCCTGTCACGCAATCTGGTCCGGTGCCAAGTTGTACGTCGCCTCGGATGTGCCTTTTTTTGCGAGCAAGCAGGGCAGGATTATGGGCTACTCGTTTGCCATCCTCGGTGCAATCCGCCGCGTGACCAAGGCGCCGGCTATTCTCACGGGCAAACCCTCGCTGCACGCACTTCGCTTCGTCGCCAAGAAGTTGGGCATTCCGACTCGCAGCGTGGCCGTGGTGGGAGACGATCCGACTGTGGAAATCATCATGGCACGCCGGGGCGGCGCCGTGGCCTTCGGCGTGTCAACGGGTACCATGACAGTGGCGGATTGGGTACGCGAGACCGGCAAACGGCGGCCCCATAGGGTGCTCGCGGACCTTCGCGAAATACTGGCCTGTGGCGCGATACCGGGACAACTGCCTGAGGTACCGCCGCGCACACCGGAGACGTGATGGTCGAGGAGGGCGATCTGCTCTGGACTCCGAGTGCTGATCGACGCGAGAAGTCCCACCTCACGGCGTTTGCGCGCTGGCTCAAACGCGAACGCGGCCTGAGCTTCGACACCTATGAGGCGCTCTGGCAATGGTCTGTGCGGGACCTGGATTCGTTCTGGGGCGCCATCTGGGAATATTTTCAGCTGCGATCTTCCGCTCCGTTTACACAGGTACTTGGCCGACGCGAGATGCCCGGCGCCGAATGGTTCCCCGGCGCGCGGCTGAACTACGCCGAGCACGCCCTGTCGCACGAGCGTCCGGATACGGTCTCCCTTATTTATGCGCGAGAAAATGCACCCCTCGCGCATCTGAGCTGGACCGAACTGGGCGCACGCGTGCGTATATTGGGGACACAGTTGCGCAACCTGGGCGTTCGCCCGGGGGACCGCGTTGTGGCGGTGCTGCCCAATTCGCCGGAAGCGGTCATCGCAGTGCTCGCGACCACGAGCATAGGCGCCGTCTGGTCCTGCTGTGGGCCAGACTTCGGTCCGGTAGGAGTGCTGGAGCGTTTCGCGCAGCTCAAACCGAAAGTCATTTTCCACGTCGATGGCTATCAGTACGGCGGGAAAATCTTCGATCGCAAGCCGGAAATGCGGCATATCCTCGCGCAGCTCGACTCGGTCGAGCACGTGATTGCCGTCCCTTACCTACGCCCTGGCGAGCGCGCGGTTCTTGCGCCGCGCACGAAGTTCTGGCCTGTGCTTTTCGAGTATCTACCTGTGTCGGCCGCCGAGTTCCGCTTCGAGCAGGTGCCATTCGATCATCCGCTGTGGATTCTGTTCTCATCAGGGACGACAGGACTGCCGAAGGCGATCGTGCATGGGCATGGGGGAATTCTGCTCGAGCATGTGAAGCATCTGCACTTCAACTACGACATTCACGCTCGCGAGGCGCTATTCTTCTTCACGACCACCGGCTGGATGGTATGGAATTTCGTAGTCAGCTCGCTTTGCGCGGATGTCGTGCCGGTTCTATATGACGGCAATCCGGCATTTCCGCGTGCCGATGCGCTGTGGAAGGTGATTGAGGAATCCAAGACAACTTTGTTCGGAAGCAGCCCGGCCTTTATCGCCCACCAACAGAAATCAGCTGTCGTTCCGAAGGAAACATTCGATCTCTCATATCTACAATCCGTCACGCTGGCGGGCTCTCCAGTGACTGCGGAGTGTATGCAATGGGTATACGACAACGTGAAACGCGACCTGTGGGTCGTGTCCGGAAGTGGCGGCACGGATTGCTGCACCGGTTTCGTCGGCGGAACCTCGACGCTTCCGGTATTTGCGGGCGAGATTCAGGCGCGCGCCCTCGGTTGTGCTGCCTACGCGTTCGACGATGAGGGCCGAGCGATAGTCGATCAGGTCGGCGAGCTGGTCATTACCGAACCTATGCCGTCAATGCCACTGCGCTTCTGGGACGACCCGGGCAATAGACGGTATCTCGAATCCTACTTCGACCGATATCCGGGCGTGTGGCGGCACGGCGATTTTATCCGCTTCAACAAGCGTGGCGGCGCCTTCGTCCTCGGGCGGTCGGACGCGACGCTCAATCGCTACGGAGTGCGGATCGGCACTGCTGAGATCTATCGCTCTCTTGCAGTCATGGAGGAGATCGAGGATGCGATCATCGTCAATCTGGACCTGCCAGGGGGCGGTTTTTTCATGCCGCTGTTCGTCAAGCTCCATGGCGATCGCGTGCTGGATGAGTCTACGCGTGCACGAATTCGCGCTCGTCTGCGCAGCGATTATTCACCGCGGCATGTTCCTGACAAGATCTATCAGATCGACGCCATTCCAATCACGCTCACGGGCAAGAAGCTCGAGGTGCCGGTGAGAAGGGTCCTGATGGGAGTGCCCGCCGAAAAGGCAGCGAACCGCGCTGCCTTGGCCAACCCGTGGGCGCTCGATTACTTCATCGCGTACGCAAAGAATCAGACGGACTACAGAGCATAGACATGGCTTGAGCGAAGGGCGCAATTCGTCGGGCGTTCAGTCGATGGCCGTCAGCAATCAAATCCACCGCAGTCGTTGAGCGTGAATCGGTTCTCCGCCACCTGCTGAAGCCACTCGCAAGTGCGCAGATAGCCGCCGAAGCAAAAGAAATGCAGGCCCGCGAAATCGCTCGTTTGAACAACGCGCGCCTCAGCCAGAGAGCGCATGACCGCCTGCGGCCCATGATCACCGATGATCTGAACCAGGGAAGTGGGCCGGGTGCCCAAGGCCCGGACGGAGGGTCCGACTCCGCAGCGCAGCGCAAACTTGAAAAGTGTCGTGATCCGGGCTGGGCCCGCAAGCCCAGCGACGATTCGGCACCGGGCGCCACCGCTTCGAAGCTCGCGCGCCCAATCGAGGAGCGGCAGCGCATCGAACACCATCTGGGTCAGGAAGGTAGGATGCAGACCCGCCCGCCCAGCCAGCTCCACTTTCTCCAGCTCCGCGCGCCGGATTTCATCGAGCGGAACCCTTGGATGGCCTTCCGGGTGACCCGCCAGCGATACACGTTGCAATCCGTGTTCGGTCAGAATGCCGCTTCGCAAGACGTCCGCGACGCACTGAAAGGGCCCGTACGCCTGAGAGTAGTCGCCCGCGATCAGCAGCAGCTCACTGATTCGTGCCTCGCGTACCAACTCGCGCACAAGGGCGGATAACTCTTGCGCCGATTTGAGCAGGCGCACGGGAACATGCGGGACGGGTTCAAACCCCGCAGCCCTCACTGCGCGACACGAATCTTGTGTCTGCGCCCAGGTCTGCTTCGGCAGAAAGCTCACATAGACGTGCTTGCCAGGTGCGAGAAAGCGGCGGCTGCGTTCCAAATCCCGCCGGTCGTGATAGTTCAGCTCGATCGTGGCCTCGCGGGCCAATTGAGCGATCACCGGCGCGGTCAAAGCGACGTCGCTCTTGGCCATTTGTCGCTGAGCCTCGTTGATCATGACGATCCTCGCCGTCAATTATCTCGCGTGCCTGTGCGCCAGCCTTGGTGGTAGGTTTCACGGACATCGCGCGAGTAAGGGGTTGGTGACACCCTCACCCGGACATCGCGCTGCCGGTGAGGCTCCACGGTCGGTTTACGCGTACCGCCATTTTCCTCGCCCCAGACAAGGGTAAGTACGTCCCCCAAGCTCACATCCGCATCGACGACACCGAGCGACAGCCCACAGCGCTCGTTGTGGCTGTAACCCGTAAACATCGAGAATCCCACCAACTGGCCGCTACGCGTTACCTTGTCGTAGGACGCCGATGCATAGTTCGCATTCGGCAGATCGAAGTACTTATAGGGCTGATTAGCGCCGTCCAGGAGCGAGCTGAATATCGAGCCGAGGTCCTCGGCATTCCATTCAAAAGTGACCTTCTTGCGCTGCGGCCGCTGTTCCGCGACCATTCTCTCGACTGCGTCGCGACCGATGAAATCGTGATCGAACTTCACGAACGGGCCATAGCCCATCGCGTAAGGCGTGAGATAGTAGTCCTCAATATTGCTCGAGACGAAGCTGCCACCGATCGACGCCGTGCCCTCATAACCATTGGCCGGCAACCATTCGCGGTATTTCCTCATCTTCTCACCGCTGTACACCGCGGGTAGCGGTGAGGGGATCCAGCCCGACTCTAGCGTGTTACTGGCATAAGTGCGGGATCCCACGACGACGAGACCGTACTGCGTACCCGCTTCGATCAAGGCGGTACGGATCTCGTCGCGTTCCGCGTACGGACCAAACAGTTCGAGGCCAGGGGCACCCGCCATGCCGTGCCGTAGCGCCCGCACCTTGCGTCCCTTAACGTTGATGTAGCCGAGATTGAAAAACTTGACCTCCGGCACCGGTCCCCCATTGACCGCCTGGAGCACCTCATTGGCCCGCGGCCCCTGAATCTGATAACGGTAATGGCGACGCGATACCGCATTTCCGTATGGATGAGACGGTGAACGGTCGTCGCGGATCGCTTCGACCTTCAGGCCGCCGGTCTCGGCATGAAACTGAATCCAGTTCACTGTCGGCGCGCGGCCGACGAACAACAGTTCGTCTTGGCCGAGAAAGAACAGGATGCCGTCGCCGATGACATAGCCATCGTAGCTCAGGGGTACCATCTGCTTGGCTTTGCCAGGCTCGAACCCTTTAAAGCTATTGATGGTGAGCGAAGAGCACAATTTGACCGCATCCGGCCCCTTTACGGTGATTTCCGCCATATGGTGCGATTGATCGAACAGCACAGCGGCCTCGCGCCAAGCGGCCTGTTCGGTGCGCCAATTGCCGAATTCCGGGGGCACCACTGGATAGACGTAGGCGCCGATCTGCGAGTTGCGCAGCAAGCTCACGGTGTCCTTGGAGTTCTTCAATAACTGGTCCAGATTCTGCTTAACCATCCGTGCCATTCCCCCTTACCGCTGTTCGCTAGATATTCGGATTGCCCAGGCAGCGCGCAGCACTGCGACTCATTCCGCAGCCCGATAGCGAGGCGGAATCCCCCAGTAAAGCTCCGCCTATGGTCGGACCGGCGGCCTCGTTCCCGCAATGCTTCTGGTGATATAGACTCTATTTGAAAATCGAATAAACACCATGCGCGAACTCGATCTCAACCTGCTGCACGTACTGGTCGCTATCGACCAGCATCGCAGCGTAAGCGCCGCTGCGCTGGCACTTGAACGCAGTCAGCCGTCAGTCAGCGTCGCCCTGCGTAAGCTGCGCGACTACTTCGAAGATCCCCTGTTCGTCCGTACCGGCAACGTGATGCAGTCCACCCCGCGCGGAGCGAGCCTGATCAGGTCGGCGCAATCTATATTGGCACGAGTCGATCTGGACATAGTGGCTGCCTCGGCGTTCGATCCGCTGACGAGCCGCAGCGTCGTCACATTTGCGCTTTCGGACGTCGGTGAGGTGGTGGTGCTGCCGGCGATAATGAAGGAGCTGCGGCGGCAAATGCCGCAAGCTCCGATTCGCTCCCTCAGCCTGCCTGCGAACCAAGTGGCAACCGAATTGGAGGGCGGCGGTGTCGATCTTGCGATCGGCTATTTCCCGGACTTGAAGGCGCGTAATTTCTATCAGCAGGTGCTTTATTTCGATACCTTTGCCAGCCTTATTCGTGCCGGGCACCCCATCGCGGCGGAAACCCTCAGCATCAAACAATATCTGCAGCTCGAACATGTGGTGGTGAGGGCGGAGAGCCGCACGGAAGAGGTTATCGAGCGCTATCTGGCGCGCAAGCGCATTCGACGTAACGTCGTACTTACGACGCCCCATTTCGCGAGCGCGCCGATGATCGTGGCCC
>Ga0302325_10016556_pt1 | contig 15613 bp, 14 predicted proteins | sample Palsa_T0_2_FD_201948 | JGI IMG/M metagenome (GOLD analysis project Ga0302325, IMG submission 201948) | Peat permafrost microbial communities from Stordalen Mire near Abisko, Sweden - Palsa_T0_2 | ecosystem: Environmental > Terrestrial > Soil > Palsa > Peat permafrost | place: Sweden: Abisko...
ACTCTGGGAACGATTGCGCGTCTGATTTCCAGGCCCGAAGACGTGGAGGATGTGGGCCAGGAGGTGTTCCTGCGGCTGTATTTCTCGCTGGACCAGCTCCGCACGGCCGAGGTCTTTGAACCGTGGCTGTACCGGTTGACAGTGAACGCGGCTTATGATTATCTTCGTAAGCACCGCCGGCGGATGGAATCGCGAATGTCGGATCTTTCCGAGCAGCAGGTGGTGCTGGCCGACGCGATGGCGGGCGGACGGGTAGATCATGAAGTACGGCAGCGGAGACAGATCGCTGAGGCCGTGGACGCCATGTTGAGTGCGGTATCGGAGGCCGATCGCATTCTGCTGACGCTTAAAGAGGTAGAAGGGCTTTCATTGAAGGAGCTTGAAAAAATCTACCGGGTCAAGGAGAATGCTCTTAAGGTGAGGCTGTTTCGAGCCCGGCAGCGGGTCTTGAAAGCGTTTGGAGAGGCCGGCCACGAACCGAGCGCGAAAGGTGCGGCGAAAGCCGAAATATAGAAGTATGAACTGGACAAACCGAGGCGACAAAAACGCAGATTTGGACGCCCTGTTCGGGGCCTACCGGGATGCCTGCCCGGATCCCGATGCGTCCGCTAACTTTATGCCTGAACTGTGGCGCCGAATTGAGGAACGCCAGCGGTCCGTGTTTTTCCTGGGACGCTGGGCGCGCGCCCTGGTCACAGCAGCCGCCGTCTTGTCGCTGGGAATGGCGGCCTATTTGTATATTCCGCACGGAAGCAACTCGATATTCTCGGTAGAAAGCTACGTGGAGGCGTTGGCAGCCGGGCACACACAGGACGCCCCGGAACTTCCCCCGGCGGCTGACGAACTCTGATGCGCCGATCCAACTTTGCCACGGTAGTCTACCTGCTGGTGGTCTTCGTAAGCGGCGTAGTGGTCGGCGGATTTGCCAATCGTGTGGTAACTGCTGGGCCCAAACCCCAGCCGCCGCCCCGCGCCGAACTCCGCAAACAGTACATTCAGGACATGCGCACCCGCTTGCATCTGAATGACGCGCAGGTAAACCAACTGCAGCAAATCGCGGATGCCACCGGACAGCAAATGCACGACATGCACAAGACCATCGAGGACGAGCACGTTCAGAAGGTAGTCGCCATGCTGGACGACAGCCAAAAAGCTGAATATGCCAAGATGCGGGATGAGCGCGAAAAGCACCGCCAGGAGCAGGCCAAGAAATAGTCAGCCCAAGAAAAATAAGCTGGCCATGCGGGCCTGAGCTGCCGAATCAGGCTACCGGTTGCGGTTGCGCCTTTTTGGCGCCGCGGGTTTCCTTGTACTTCTTCTCAAATCGTTCGATGCGTCCGGCTGTATCCATCAACTTTTGCTTGCCAGTATAGAAGGGATGGCAGTGGGAGCAGATTTCCACGCGGATGTCGCCCTTATGCGTGGAGCGGGTCTTAAACGTGTGGCCACAAGCGCAGATGACGTTCAGCTCGTTGTAAGCGGGATGAATACCGGCCTTCATTTGTAACGGGATCCTTTCGAGATTTCCAGTATAGCAAAAATAACAAACCCCCGAGGATGCGCCGATACCGTACGCACCCGCGGGGGTCTGGTCAAAGGTAGCCTACAAAAATAAAAACCTGAGGCTTGGCATACGCGAGAGGCAGCCGGTCCACAGGAACTTGGCCTCGCCACTGGACGAAGCCGGCTACGTTAGAACGGTCGACTCAACAGTCGGCCACCTCGCGCGGTCTACTATCATTCATTATTCTGGACCACCTCCTTCTTCAGTGATATTTTCATCCTACAATCGACTCCGGATTTTGTCAAATGTTTTCTTGCGCCACGCCATGGGTGGGCGCGCCAGTAGCAGAAGCCGCTATAAGTTGCGGTTTAGGTACCGGCACATCACCATGCCGTCGAGCACGTTGAAGGGGAACTGCCCGGTGGTGTAGTGGCCGCAAGGCAAAGTGAATACTTCGTGCGGAAGCTGCCGGCTGCGGAAGTACTCCAGCACCTGCTGAGAATACACCGGCAAGAAGGTGGAATCGTGCCGCGCCCAGATTAAAAGGCTCTTCAAATCCCGGCCGCGCAGCCGGTCGAGGTACGCCGCCGGGCTGATTGGGGACCAGTATTCGCGCAACTGATCCTGCGTCACCCGGCCAACTAAACCCTTGCGAATGTGCTCCGTAGAAAGACCGGTCCAGATCACGTCGGAGAAGTACATGGACACATGGTTGAACACGCCGGTGGAGATTCGCCGGTCATGAGCCGCTGCAATAAAGGCAATGCAGGAACCCAGGCTGGTGCCCAGTATCCCCAGGCGCTCATACCCCTGCTGCTGCAGCCAGTCCAGGCAGGCGCGCACGTCGATTACGGACTGACGGGCGGCGTGGATGGTGCGGCCCAGGTTGCTCGAAACGTGATAATCCGCGCGCTGCAGTTCGGGCGGCATGCGCGGGCCGTGATACGCCAGGTTCATCCGCAAGGCTGTGATTCCAAAACGGTTTAGCAGCCTACAGAGCCCCAAATGGCTTTGCTCGTCCGCATTCCACTGGGGCAGCACCAGTACGGCCCTGCCAGTGTCCTTGCGCGCGGGAAAGAAAGCCGCCCGCACTACGTTGTTCTGTGGGTATGGCGTTTGGACGGGGCTGGTAAAGGTAAGTTGTCCCGCTTCCAGCCGATAATCCTGCGGCGTCCGGCAGGCGAAGAAATGGTCGGAATCCGCCAGGACACCGCGGACGAATTCGCCCAGCGCCTGGCTGGAGTTTCCGTTGGCGGGCGGCATCCCCAGCCAATCCAGTCCCCAGTCGAACTGGCGCACCACCCGGTTATTGTCGCGGGTAGCGAGTTTATACTCCCAATCGGAGATCCAGCGGGAATAGAACGTCGGCATGGTGGGAGAGTCTTAGTGTAACAGACCCGCACCCAAAAAATGCCCCGCTGCAACCAGTGGAATCGCAGCGGGGAGCCTTAAAGCCAACAAGGAGGCAACGCACCAAAGCGAAAACTTCTCTGGAGCGCCGCGAGTGCAAGCCGGATGCCATCGCTGAAGCTGTTGCAAACAGTAGCGGAGTTCCATAGGCCGCTTCCGATTTCCGTAGGACTGCTGCCCAGGGGCCTACGGATTCACGAATCCGAAACGGGCCGCGCTACAATCGACTGGTGGCTTACACGGCTGTCCGGCAGGTTGTCGTGGCGCCGCCGGCGCCTTCCGCCGGCAAGGCGTTGGCCGGCTTTCTCCTTTCGGGGTTCCTGTTCGCACTGCTGGGTGCGATGCTGCCCGCATGGGGCTATCACCGCGATCCGCCCGAATTCAGCACCATCGGCAACTGCTTCCTGAGCCTGGCGGTAGGGGTGATCGCGGCGCACCAGGTGTCCGCGGCGATTCTGGCGCGCAAGAATCTGCGCTTTCTGCTGGTGTCCGCTTGCGCGCTGGGATGTGCCGGGCTGCTGTCCCTGGCCTTGGCCACTCCGCCCGTACATTGGCTGTGGCGCATGCCCGGCTTGGCAACACTCGGTCTGTCGGTAGGATTGCTGAATGCAGGGCTGTTCCAGGCAATTGCGGCATCCTACTCGCGCGGGCCTGCCCGGACGGCGGCCCTCGGCGGCATCTACTATGGCTTGGGAAGCCTGACGGTCACGCTGTTGGTGGCCGGGACCTTTTACGCATATACCGTTCCCATCATCCTGATTCTGATGGCACTGGTGCCCGGAATCTTCGCCTGCATTTACGCGCGCACTGCTGTAGCGGAAAAGGCCGCCGTGGCGCACTCCGATATACGGCAGGTCTTTCGCGACTTTCGCAGTCTGGGAGCTGTGCTATTCGCACTGTTGCTGTTCTTCCAGTTCGGCAACGAATGGTCGATCGCCGGATGGCTGCCGCTGTTCCTGGTGCGGCGCCTGGGGATCAGTCCGCCGGCATCTCTGGGGCTGCTGGCCGTTTTTTGGACGGCGCTGCTGGTGGGCCGCGTGGCGGCGGTCGCGATCCTGCCCAAGGTGCGGCATAGCCGATTGCTGGGAGCCAGCGTGTTGGCGGCCCTGTTTGGCTGCCTGCTGCTGGAGCTTACCAATAACCAGTTCGGCGCCGGCACCGCCTTGCTGCTGCTGGGTGCAGGCTTCGCCAGTATCTATCCGCTGGTGGCGGAGAAGATCGGGGGCCGATTTGGGCATTACCATCCGGTCTTCTTCAGCGGCATTTTCTCGTTCGCGCTTTTTGGCGGATTGATCGCACCCGCCACGTTGGGTTATGCCGCAGCCATCTGGGGAATCGGCGTGGTGATGGCGGTGCCCCTGCTAGGGACCTGTATGGTTTCCGCGCTGCTGCTCTTGATCTGGCTGGAATCCAAGGTGACGGGCCGATAATTGAGACGATGACGCGCGCACTGCTCCTTTTATGGCTGGCGTTGCCGCTGGGCGCAGGAGAGCCTGGCGCGCGGATCGCCGCGTTTCTGGATGCGTCTCCCGTAGCGCGCACGTCATTTTGGGGCGTCCGCGTTGTAGACCTGGCCCGGGACCGCGTTCTATTCGAGCGCAATGCCGACCGCCTGTTTCTTCCTGCGTCGAATGCCAAGCTGTTCACTACGGCACTGGCGCTGGTGCGTCTGGGGCCGGACTACCGGTTCCAAACACAGGTTCTGGGGGATCGCACGCCCGGCGAAGACGGCTGCGTTGAATCGCTGCGGCTGGTAGGTGGCGGCGATCCGAACCTCTCCGGCCGCACCATCCCATACAGCAGGGACGCGCCCGCGGGAAATCCGCTGGCGGCCATCGAAGACCTGGCCGCGCAGGTTGCCGCGCGCGGTGTGCGCTGCGTCAGCGCCGATATCGTCGGCGATGACAGGGCTTACGTCTGGCAGCCATACCCGGACGGCTGGTCCATCGACGACGCGGTTTGGGATTATGGCGCGCCCGTCAGCGCGCTGAGCATCAACGACAACACCCTGTCGGTCACCGTGCTGCCCGGCAGCGATCCATCCGATCCGGCCCGCATTGTCCTGACGCCGCCGGTCGAGTACTACGAGATCGACAGTCGCGTGCGCACAATGGCAGCCGATCGCAAAATCATGATCGACCGGCTGCCCGGCGCGCGGCAGTTGCGGATATGGGGCGCGCTACCGCTGAAAGATCCGGGCGATACGGAAGTCTTAGGCATCGACGATCCGGCGCTCTATGCGGCCATTGCTCTTCGCGATGCGCTTGCCAGGCGCGGGATTGCGATTCGCGGCGAAGCCCGGGCCGTGCATCTGTATCCCAGCCAGGTGTCCGACTTGACGAACGGTCCGGCGCCCCAACCAGAACCGGGTGTGGAGCTGGCGCGGCGCGATTCGGCGCCCCTGCTTGAGGATCTGCGCATCACCGATAAAGTGAGCCAGAATCTGCATGCGGAGATGGCGCTGCGGGCGGTTTCGAGAGCGCGGCGGCATATCGGCAGCCGCGAAGCGGGCAGCGCGGAACAGCAGGCGTTCCTCGACGAAGTGGGTATCGGCCGCGGCAGCTATACATTCGCGGATGGTTCCGGATTGTCGCGCCTGGACCTGGTGTCGCCCGTGGCGGTGGTCCGGTTGCTGGAGCACATGTACCATTCGGCGGCGCGAGAAGCCTGGGTGAGCCTGCTGCCGGTGGCCGGCCAGGACGGCACATTGCATGCGCGGTTTGCGGGCACCGCGGTGGCGGGGCGCATTTTCGCCAAGACAGGTTCACTGTCGCATGTTGCCGCGCTCTCCGGTTATGCGCGGCGGCGGAATGGGGAGATGCTGGCCTTCTCCATTTTGGTGAATAACTATAGCGGGCCGGGCGCGGATCTGCGGGCTGCCATCGACCGCGTCTGCGTCCTGATGATCGAATAACGCTTTGGCGCACGCGTGCTAAAATCAAGACAACAACGTATGCCTATCTACGAATACAAATGCGACGATTGCGGAACGAAGTTTGAAAAGCTGGTGCGAAAGACGGCGGACGACGCTGGCGTGGAATGCCCCTCGTGCGGCCAGAAGCACCTGCACCAGGAGTTCTCCACGTTCGCCGCGCACGCCGCCGGACCCAAACAGGCAGACGGTCCGGTGTGCCCCAGCGGACGTTGCAGCAATCCAGGCATGTGCGGCATGAACATGAACTGAGTGAAAAGGAATCTGATGGTCATGGTCGGGGAGTACACCTCCCTGGCCTTCCTGCTGCCTGCCGCCAGCCTGGTTGGCTATGCGATCGGCTACCTGCTGGACCGGGCCTTCCACACGCACTTTCTGTACATCCCGTTTCTGATCCTGGGCATCGCCGCCGGATTTGTGCAACTGATCCGGCAGGTCCTGCGGGACACGCGCGACGATGGATCCTGAGCAGGCGCACTACGAAACCGCTTTACGCCGCATCACGCGCAGTATGGCCGCGCTGGCCGCCGCGGGGTGCCTGGTTTGCCTGGGGATGCGCGGCTGGAAGTGGGCGGTGGGTTACCTGCTCGGCGCGGCGGCTTCGTGCCTCAATTTTTATTGGCTCAAAAGAGTAGTAGACGCGCTCAGCGGCTCGCTCAAGGCGCGGCCTAGCCCGAAATTCGCTATCCTGATCGGTCTCCGCTATCTGCTGCTGGGCGCGGGCGCCTATGCTATAGTGAACTTTACTTCTTTAAGCTTGCCGGCCGCCCTGATTGGACTGTTCGTTCCGGTGGCCGCCGTCATTCTGGAAATCGTTTTCGAATTGATCTATGCATCATCACCATAGAGAAATCTGGCTCGCCCAACAGTTCAACGATCACTTGCCCGGACTAGGCAATGCCATCTTGAAGCTGCTGCGGCAGCCGCCCGAGCCTCGTCCATGGTACAACTTCATGGTCATGGAGATTCTGGTGGCGCTCATCATTATTCTCCTCTTCGCGTTCCTGCGACCGCGGCTCTCGATGGACCGGCCCGGCAAGTTGCAGCATGTCCTGGAACTCATCTATAACTTCGTGCATGGCGAGTCGGAAGATGCCGTGGGTCACGATGGCGCGAAATATCTGCCATTCTTCGGCACCCTTTTCATCTTTGTTCTGATCTGCAATCTGATCGGCATCATACCGGGCTTTGAATCGCCGACCATCAACCCCTCGGTGCCGGCGGGCTGCGCGATCGCGACATTCTGTTACTACAACCTGATGGGCTTCCGCGAGCAGGGGGCGGGGAAGTACCTGGCGCATTTCGCCGGTCCCATGCCGTTCCTGGCGCCGCTGATGGTGCCCATCGAATTGATCAGCCACCTGGCCCGGCCGCTCTCGCTTACCGTCCGTCTCTACGCCAACATGTATGCGGGCGAGCAGGTCACGCTGGTCTTTCTAAGCCTCACCTACTTCGCGGTTCCCGCTCTTTTCATGGGTCTGCACGTCTTTGTTTCGTTGCTGCAGGCTTACATTTTTATGCTCCTCACGATGATGTACGTCGCCGGAGCAGTGTCGCACGAGCATTAATAACCGGCTTTATGCCGCCCCTTCAGTGTGAGACCGGCTGTACGAGGATGACGGGAACCACCTCCTGGGGGCGATTTTAATCGAAGGAGCAAGAGAAATGAAGACAAAGCTAATGCTACTCGCGCTGGTGCTGATGGCGCTGGCCAGCCCGATTTTTGCCCAGGGGACCGGCGGTTCGGCCGGTGCGGGCGCCGTCAACTGGGTGGCGATCACCTCCGGATTCTCGATGGCGATCGCTTCCGGACTCTGCGGCCTGGCGCAAGCCAAGGCGGCGGCAGCCTGCGCCGAAGGGATGGGACGCAATCCGGGAGCGGCCGCCGCGATCCGGTTCGCCCTGATCCTCAGCCTGGTGCTGATCGAATCGCTGGCGCTCTATACGTTTGCCGTTATTTTCGTGAAGGTTGTGTAATCCGCTTACTTGCAGGAGGCAGACCACGGAAGGCGATGGTCTGCCCCACCCCCTTCGCATCAACCAGCCTCGCAGCCCGCCCCCCCTCAAAAAAACCCGAAAAAAAAACTGCTCCAGCAGGCGAATCCGAGTTATACTACTGCCAAATTGGAACGGAGGCTAGTTAATTCTGGCATAGTATCTGGTGTTGTAACGAGAGTCAACAAAACAGAATAGGGGAGATCCACATGCAGCGCTATAGTCGTATGCTTTTGCCGCTGCTGGTCCTGTTCGCGCCCATGTTGTTCGCGCAGGGTACGGGCTCGATCACCGGCGCTGTCAGAGATAATACCGGAGCGGTAATCGCCAAGGCCGACGTCACCTTGACCAATACCGGCACCCAAACGCCTTTGAAAACAACCACCAACACCAACGGTGAATACCTGTTTGCCGCGATTCCGCCCGGCACTTACGATCTATCCGTGAGCGCCGTCGGGTTCAATACGTACGGCGCCAAAGGCATCGTCCTGGACGTCTCGCAGCGTGCGCGCGTCGACGCCACGCTCAGCGTCGGGGAAGTGAAAACCACGGTGACCGTGGAAGCCGCCGCCGCCACCCAGGTGGAAACCGAGTCGAGCGAGGTCTCGGGTGTGGTTACGGGCAAGGAGGTTACCGGACTCGTCTTGAACGGACGTAACTATACCCAGCTCATTTCACTGACGCCGGGAGTCAGCAACCAGACCGGCCAGGATGAAGGCACAGTCGGCGTTTATGGCAACGTCTCTTGGAGCGTCAACGGCGGCCGCGTCGAATACAACAACTGGGAACTCGATGGCGGCGACAACATGGACAATGGCAGCAACAGCACTCTGAACGTCTATCCCAGCGTTGACGCCATCGAGGAGTTCAAGGTCCTGACTTCCAACTACGGCGCGCAATACGGCCGCAACGGATCGGGCACCATCGAAGTGGTGACCAAGTCGGGCGGGAAGGCCTTCCATGGCGACGCGTACGAATTCCTCCGGAACAACGACTTCAACGCACGCAACTTCTTTGCGCCGAACGTTCCGGAATACAAGAAGAACGATTTCGGATACACCATCGGCGGCCCCGTGTATATCCCGAAGGTGTATAACAAGGCGAAGGATAAAACCTTTTTCTTCTGGAGCGAGGAGTGGCGCTACGACCGGCTGCCGGCCACGTTCAATAACCAGGTGCCCTCGATCCAGGAGCGGCAGGGCATTTTCAACGACGTTTGCCCGGCGGCGGCCAGCCCGGTAAACACGACCACCTATCCGAATTGCCCGGTCAACCCGCTGACCAAGGCGTATTACCCGAACAACACGGTACCTATCGATCCGAACGCCCAGGCGATGCTGGGCATGATCCCTGCGCCTACCTCGGGCAGCGGAGCGGAATCCTTCTTCACCGCATCCGCGGTAACACCAACCAACTGGCGTGAAGAGCTGGTCCGCGTCGATCACAACTTTTCGGACACCGAACGCTTATTCTTCCACTATATCCACGATTCGTGGAATACCATCACCCCCACCTCGTTGTGGAGCGGCGACACTTTCCCCACGGAGCAGACGAATTTCGTGGGTCCCGGCACCAGCTTCACCTTGCACACGGCTTCCAACTTGACACCGAGCCTGCTGAACGAGTTCACGTTCAGCTACACCGCCGACCACATTTTCCTGACCCCCTCCGGCGATTGGCAGCGGCCTTCCAGCATGACCATGACGTCGCTGTTCAACAACGGGTATGACGGCAAGCTGCCGGGCATCCAGATCGACAACGGAGCGCCCTATGGCGGCGGTTTCACCGCGGATGTGGGCGGCAATGCGCCCTGGAACAATGCCAACCCCACCTACACCTTCCGCGACCAGATCGCCAAGATCTGGGGATCGCACAATGTCTACATCGGCGCCTACATTGCCTTAGCCCAGAAGAACGAAGACGGGGGCTCGGAACTCGGCGGGTACCTGAATTTCAGCGACACTTCGCCGGTCTCCACGGGCAACGCCTGGGCCGACTTCCTGGTGGGCCGCATCGCGAACTACTCTCAGGTCAACCAGCAGCTCAAGTATTACTACCGCGACAAAGTGTTCGAACCGTACATCCAGGACGATTGGCACGTCAGCAAGAGACTGACGTTGAACCTGGGCCTGCGCATGAGCGGCTTCGGCGCGTACACGAATAGATATAACGAGTTCTACAACTTCTTCCCCGCGCTCTACAATCCCGCGAATGCCCCCCAGATCGACGTTACCGGCAACATCACCGGCGTGCAAGGCGACCTGGTGCCCGGTGTAGGCAATCCATACAACGGCGAGGTCGCCTGCGGTACGAACGGGACTCCCAATAGCTGCTCCAAGGGGCATTTCGTAAATTGGGCGCCGCGTTTAGGCTTCGCGTTCGATCCCACCGGAGAGGGCAAATGGGCCATCCGCGGCGGTTATGGGATCTTTTATGAGCACCTGAACGGGAACGAAGGCATCTCGGGGCTGGAGGGCGCGCCTCCCGGCGTTCTGGATCCCACGCTGTACAACATAGTCGGCTATACCAACATCGGCGGCAACGGCTTATCCGGCACCACCGGCATCACTAACTATTCCACTCAGATACACTATCCTTACGTGCAGCAGTGGCACTTTGACCTGCAGCACGATATAGCCAAAGACACCGTGGCCAGCGTATCTTACGTGGGCAGCAAGGGTACCCATTTGTCCTGGCAGCGGGATATTAACCAGCTTCAGCCCGTGACCAACAATCCGTTCCAGCCGGGGCAGCCTCTGTCGGCCACACAATGCAACACGGTAAACGGCGCTTGGACCCCGAACGTGACAGGCGTGATTAACGGCCAGACTGTGACCGGAGTCACGGCGCAGGATTTGGCTGTGGCCTGCGGATCGAGTGCGGCCGATCCGTACCGGCCATACATCGGCTATTCCAACATCACCCAAATCGAGCAGGGCGCCAACTCCGTGTACAATGCGCTGCAGGTTTCGGCGCATCGGAACGCGAGGTACGCCCAATTTACGCTCGCTTATACCTGGAGCCATTCGCTCGACGACTCTTCCGACCGCTACGATGGCAACTTCCTCAACTCGTACAATATGGAGATGACGCGGGCCAGCTCGAATTTCGACGAGCGGCAAATCTTGAACGTCGGGTACGTATTCGATGCGCCGTTTTTCCAGAATACGACGAAGCTCTCCGGCAAATTGCTGGGAGGGTGGCACTGGTCGGGTCTCTTTACGGCGCAGTCCGGGACGCCTTTTAGCGTAGTGGCCAACACCGGAAACGGCCTGATACCGGGCGCCGGCGTGGGCAACGGCACGGGCACCAACGCCTTCGCCAATGTAATCGGCAACCCGTACGCCGCGCCGCCCATCACCAATGCCGCCAATGTCATTGGTCCGCTGTTGTTCAATCCGGGAGCTTTCGCCGCGCCGACTGGTCTGACCTTCGGAGATGCCGGCCGCAACCTCATGAATAATCCCGGCCGCTGGAACATGGACACCGGCGTGTTCAAGAACTTCTTCTTGAACGAGCGCGCCAATTTCCAGTTCCGCGCTGAAGCCTTCAACGTGTTCAATCACACGCAATGGAACGGCATCAACAACTCGATCAGTTGCTACGGCGGCTCCGACAATTCCGCCGGCGACCCGAGCTGTCTCGGTCAGAGCTTCCTGCACCCCAGCGGTGCGCACAACCCCCGCATCCTGCAACTGGCGCTGAAGTTCTTCTTCTAGGCGAGTGGGGCAGACCATCGCCGTCGGTGGTCTGCCTCCTCCAGGGACACAGTATTGCAATCAGCCGCGCACGCTGGCGGCCGGAATCTTCCGGGTCAAATCCAGCATCTCGTCGCGGCTCTCCGCGCCGATCGTGAAGCAATCCACGCAATCGAGCGACAGGGCAAATTGCAGGCTCTCGTCGGCTTTGTGACGTAGCGCCCCAGCGCCCAGGATCTTCATTCCAATCACGCCCTTGCCGGCCGCCTTCATCTGGCGCAGCACCCCGATTACGGTCTGCGGCTCGGCATCCATAGCCACCTTGGCCGGATTGATGCGCGCCAGGTCCACTTGCACCCAGGGATTCGCGGCGGCGGCCTTCAGGGCTTCCAGTGTATGGCAGGAGGTGCCGTGCGTGCGCACGATGCCTTTTTCGCGCGCCTCGGATATCACCGCCATGGCGCCCTTCTTGCGTTCGGGCCAATCGCCGTCCATCATGCAGTGCAACAGCAGAATGTCGATGTAGTCGGTGCCCAGTTCGCGGCGGAAGCGGTCCAAGTCCTCGCGCATTTCCTTTTCGGTGGAGGCGTGCGTCTTGCTAAGGATCGCGACCTTTTCGCGCGGCACCCGCTTGAGCGCTTCCTTGACGTGCGGATGCGTGCCGTACTGATCGGCCGAATCCCATAGGGTAATTCCGTTGTCGTAACCGGCATCGAACAGCTCGGCCAAGCCGCGCAGACCCAGCTTGCGTGTCTGGTTGGAACTGCCCCCCACGCCATCGGTGCCGCTGCCTTGCGCCAGGCGGCTCACTTCCACCTGCATGGGACCCAGTTTCACGCGGTCGGAGGCAAACTTCTGGGCCGTGCCGGCAAACAAATGATGCGGAAAATTAGCGAACGCGGCCGCGCCGGCCGTAGCCGCGGTGCGCAGGAAGAATTCCCGGCGGTTGATCATGGTGTGCTCCTCTGCTTTCTTCAACAAATAGCATATTGTGGAGGCGGACTCCAGTCCGCCCGCATCGTTGTATGATAAAGCGATCCACAAATCCAAATGACCACGAAAGGGTTTCAACTAAGGCTGGAAGAACTGACTCGCGCCCACGAGCAACTCATCCAGCGCCCCAACGAAGCCATCCCGGAGGCCAGCGGCTGGTTCCAGCGCTACCGCAATCCAGTGCTCACGGCAGCCCACACGCCTCTGTTTTGGCGCTACGACTTCAATCCGGATGCCAATCCGCTTCTGCTGGAACGCCAGCCGGTTAACGCGGTTTTCAACGTGGGCGCTATGGAATGGCACGGCAATGTCGTGCTCATGGCGCGCGTGGAGGGCGTCGACCGGAAATCGTTTCTGGCGGTCACGGAGAGCGCCAACGGTGTCGACGGTTTCCGCTTCTGGGACTATCCCGTCGTCATGCAGGAAGGCCCCGACCCCGAGACCAACGTCTACGACATGCGTCTGACGGCGCACGAAGACGGCTGGATCTACGGCCTGTTCTGCGCCGAACGCAAAGACCCCAACGCGCCGCCCGGCGACCTTTCCTCCGCCGTGGCCCAATGCGGCGTCGCGCGCACGCACGACTTGAAGAAGTGGGAGCGTCTGGACGATCTGCGCACTCCCTCCGCGCAGCAGCGCAACTGCGTCCTGCATCCCGAGTTCGTCGGCGGCCAATACGCGTTTTATACCCGCCCGCAGGATAGTTTCATCGAGACGGGCCGCGGCGGCGGCATCGGCTGGGGACTGGCGGCCAACATGGAGCACGCCACGATTGCAGCGGAAACCATCATCGAGCGCCGCGAATACCACACCATCAACGAAGTCGAGAACGGCCTGGGTCCCGCGCCCATCAAAACGCCGCGCGGTTGGCTGCACCTGGCGCACGGGGTGCGCAATACGGCGGCCGGCCTGCGCTACGTGTTGTATTGTTTCCTGTGCGATCTGGCGGAACCTTGTGAAGTGATCGCGCGGCCGGGCGGATATTTCCTGGCGCCGCAGGGCGAAGAGCGCGTCGGAGATGTGTCGAACGTGGCCTTCTCTAACGGCTGGGTCGCGCGCGGAGACGAAGTCCTCATTTACTATGGCGCCTCCGATACGCGCACATATGTCGCGGCGACAACCGTTGAGCGTTTGCTCGACTATGTGCTGAACACTCCGCCCGATCCACTGCGCAGCGGCCCATAAAAGCCCAGATGCGCACCGCTCTGGCGCGCTCCGCGGGTGAACCGCTGAAGGTCGTGTGGAAGATCAGCCACGCCGAAGCCGCTCCAGCCAGGATGCCGCCAAAGTGGATGAATAAGTGGGGCGCCGTCCAGAACGTATCGCGGCCGATACTCTCATGCCAGGAAATGTCCCAGACCCCGCCGAACGAAGCTGAAGTTACCGCCAGCGCACACGCCCAGATGTACCAGGGAACAGTGCTGCGCTGGGAGGCAGTATTCACCTGCCAGGCAATTGCCGCTATTTGGGACATGGCCGCGTCCGGGTCTTCGATGCCACTCTACCATAGCTGCGCGCTCGTTTCATCCTGCTTTGACGCCTTGCTTCTCAATCGGCGTCTTGCACGCCTGATCTGTCCGCGCTACCGCGGCGCATCCAGCCGCCCAGCGACGGGCTCCAAATGCACAGGCTTGGCTCCGCCCGTGCGGGGCCAGACCCGCTACCGATATGTACTCATGATGCCGTCGTCCGCCGGTGAATTGGCGGCCAGCCACGGGCCGACCCCACCTTCGCCCGACCCTGCGTGATCGTCGCCGTCTGAAGTGTTGTATTATTCAACAATGCCGGCTCGCTACGGGGAATGCACGCACCTTTGGGATCGATACTACTTGTCCACGGTCGTGGCATCCCAGGAGTTGAAAACCCATACCGCCATGCATTCGCGCCAGTCGTCCCATCCGGTTGTGCTGATCGGTGAAGATGAGAGCTCTAAAGCGTGAAATCCCTACCCACTCCCATGATGCGCGTCCTTCGGCCCAAGACCGAACTCGTCGTGCCGCCGAGCGTGCGCCGGCTTGCGGGCATCAAGGCCGGAGACCAGCTAGAGTTTACGGCGTCGGAAGGCGTGATCACCATCAAAGCCGTAGCGTTGCCCACATCTCGATCGGTAAGAGCCGAACTCGCGGCTATCCGCGGAGTCGAGGCCGGGATTAACGGTGGCGCATGTGTAACGTTAACGGATCTGTTGCACGGCCTGGACCAATCTCGTCGGACGAGCGGAGCAAAAGCAGCTCGCAGACTGGGGACGGAGGGCCTTCAATCGTCAAAGCGCCTTCGGAGTTCCTCCGGCAGAACCGGGCACGTCATTTCCGGCCTGCCGAAGATCCGTCGGCGGCAGCGGGCGAAGAGTCGATAGGCCAGATCACGAATGGGACGGGGGATCAAGTCCAAGGCTCTCGCAGCGAGTTTCAGGGGCCTCCCAGTCTGTCCAGGATACAGATCCATGCGCAAGATCGCATCAGCAGGTTACCGCTTTCGGTCTCGACCACCATGGTATCGGGTAGTCGGGCCGGAAGGCGCCTGCTGGCCAGTTCTCCATGGAGCGGAGCGAACCGAAAGAGAGCTCGGCGGTCATGCTTCAGCACAAACTTCACGGCGGAATGGCAGAGCCCGCAACGCCCGTCGTAGAAAAGGATCACCGCCAAATACGCTCCACGTGCCTCCCAATTCTTGTCCGTTCCGCGCGGCTACCTGCCATTATACGGAAGCAGAACCATTTTGATCGTAACTCAGACGTGATCGCAGAGGTTCGCATTCGGGCGAAGGGTATCTGCGAAGAATGTCACTCCTCCGCTCCATCCGTAGTGCAAGCGACGACACCCCGTACTTGGAAGTGCATCATCGGCAAATGCTTTCGGAGGGGGGTGAGGATATGTTGCTAATGCGATCGCGCTTTGCCCGAACTGTCATCGGAAGGTGTTCCGGAACCGCGCGCTGAGAACTGCTACCGGGAGGAAGGTTTTGTCCCCAGGTGTGCAGCACGGCCAGAAAACCGATGGCGGCGCCCAGGCGCTTGGGGTCCGCCGCAATCGTCAGCAAAGTTTCGGAAACGGCGCGGAACAGAATGGAGTAGATGGTCCT
>Ga0302325_10016558_pt1 | contig 15613 bp, 15 predicted proteins | sample Palsa_T0_2_FD_201948 | JGI IMG/M metagenome (GOLD analysis project Ga0302325, IMG submission 201948) | Peat permafrost microbial communities from Stordalen Mire near Abisko, Sweden - Palsa_T0_2 | ecosystem: Environmental > Terrestrial > Soil > Palsa > Peat permafrost | place: Sweden: Abisko...
ACCGGTGCTGATTATCTCGCTGGTACTAGCGGTGATCGGCCTTGCCGCGCTGGTGTTCGCGGTGATCACCAGCAACGAATTGGTCGCCTGGGTATGTATCGGCGCCAGTGTGCTGGGCGTCCTGCTGTTGATCATCGACGCTCTGCAGGAACGTCAGCGCCGTGAGGCGGGTCCGGCAAGCCATGAACCGGGCTCAGCCGACGGCTCGGAGTCACACGGTGACGACGAGGCAGCCGATTACCCCGCCGATGCGATCGACGAAGCTGACAGTGCGACCGACGACAGTGTCAGCGACGACCGCAAAACCTCCTAGGAACCAGGCCGGGTAGCCAACAAGTCGCGGACCTCGTCGTCGCTGACTTGATGGAAGTCGACGAAAACCTGGCCCACCGCATCGAAGTCGTCCGGCATCGTCGCGCATACCACCTCGTCGGCCTCCTCGGCCAGCACTTGGCACACCGACCGCGGGCCCACCGGCACAGCGACAACGATCGAGTCGGGGCCGGCGGCTCGCAGCGCTCGCACCGCCGCGAGGATGCTCGCACCGGTGGCGATCCCGTCGTCAACCACGATGACCGTCCTGCCGCGCGGGTCGGCGACTGGTCGCTCGCCCCGGTAAGCGTGTTCGCGGCGAATGAGTTCGGCGGCTTCGCGTTCGACGACCGTGCGCACCTGCTCGTCGCTGATACGCAGGCTCGACACCACGTTGTCGTTCATCACCACGCCGCCGCCGCTGGCCAGCGCCCCCATCGCTAGTTCGGACCACTGCGGCACGCCCAGCTTCCGCACCAGGAAGACGTCCAGCTCTGCGCCCAGGGCCGCGGCGACCTCCCAACCGACCGGTACGCCGCCGCGGGCCAACCCGAGAACGAGCAGCCCGGCTTTACCGCGATACGACGCCAATTCCTCGGCCAGCACGCGACCGGCTTCGCGGCGGTCGCGGAAGGTACGTCGCGGCCGGCGCAGAAACCCGCTAGGTCGGTCCATGGGTCATGCTCGCCGTTGTGTCGTAGGTGCTGAATCGCAGCTTACGACCGGCGCCGTCGCACCGAGCCCGCGCGCCGCGATTCCTTACTCGGACTTCCCGCCCAGATGCCTGAGGAAATCGCGAAGCGCGCAGTGCAACTTGCTCATCCGAAGCGCCGTGAGCCATGACCAGAAATCGGCGTGCACAACGGTGTAGGGGTGTCCGAGGGGGGACTTGAACCCCCTAGAAGCACCCACCGGGCATGGTGATTTGGTGCCTGACCAGCACACTTGAGGTTAATGCAGATTAGTCGAGATATACCGGGATTAACCTGGTCGGTGTCCAAAGCGCGTCCACGAGCAGGCTGGCGTGTCCGCAATCGGGGAGTACCAGCCGACCGCCTACATAGGAGGGAAGAATTTGTCCACCGGGGATGACCGACCAGGGTTTCTCGAGCGGGATCCGGCCGCACTGGCCGCGGAAGCCGACCTCGGCCCGAACGGTGCCGCCCTGGTGACACAGAGCCAGGACTTCTGGCGGCAGGTTTTCACGCTCGTCGGGGACCAGGCTTGGCCGCAACAGCCGGAGGGCCCTTTGGCAACACATTGGCGGGGGATCGGCGGCCGGCAAACGCACCCCAGCTCATGTGCTCCTGTCTCGTGGGTGGGGGCGGTGACTCACCTTCGGGTAAATCTGGGGGTGCGCTGTCAGCGACCCAAGCCATCGCGGGCAATAGCCGGCCACCCGGGGCATGGTGGAAGATCGGCACTTTAAGCGCCGCTATGGCTTCGGTATCGAACCCCAGAGCGATGCCGTGACCATTCGCGCCGTAGCGACTCCACTGGCTCACGACGTCCCGCAGCTCGGTGAAGCACGCCACGAACATGCTGTCGTCGAAGCCCATCAGGTCGGTAGCCTTCATCAACTCCAGAGCTTTGAGCTGCGCCGCATACGCCTCCGAATATTCACCCGGCTCCGATGAACACCGTCGCAACTTCTCGACGAATGGGTCCCACGCATACCTGAGTTCGCGCGAATCGTTGAGGTATCTGAAATCGGTCGCCCACAGCGCGGCGTTTTCGACGATGCCCGCGAACGCCCGCGTGTCTGTGTAGTGGTAAACGATGGCCACGTCATCAAGCTACGTCAGCCACACCCGCGCCCGGTCACAGCAAAGAATGCCTGTTCTTCCCCCCGCGTCCGGGCGTGTCGGTGCTGGTCGATCACTTCGGCCGGGCATGCCGGTAGTGCCCTGGCAGTGCTGTAGCAAACATCAGATACTTATAAGTAAGTGTTGTAATCCATGGTCAAGCGGTCGTAGCATGGAAACGTGAAGGTAATCGCCTACATCCGCACCAGCACCAAAGACCAGCTGGCGGCCTACGGCCCGGAACGGCAGCGCGAGGCCATCACCGCCTGGGCGGGCGCGGGACGCCACCGCGTCATCGACGAGGTGATCGAGGACATATCCGGGACCGTCGCGCCGTGCAACCGTCGCGGCTGGCGGGGCCTGGTCGATCGGTGCTGTGCCGGTGAGGCCGGTGGCGCGGTCGTGGCCGACCTCTCTCGGTTGACCCGCGACCAGGTTCACCTGGAGCTGGAGATCGAGAGGATGACCGACTGCGCTGTGCGGCTGTGCTCGGTGAACGGCGAGGAGCAGAGTCTGCTCGACGACCCTGACGACCCGCAGCGCAAGCTGATCCGCACCATCATCGCTGCGATCAACGCCTACGACCGTTCGATGATCGTGTTGCGCATGCAGGCCGGTCGGCGCATCAAAAAGACCAGCGGCGGCTATGCCGGAGGTCAACCCCCGTTCGGCTATGCCGGCCGCGATGGTGAGCTGGTGCCCGACGAGCGCGAGCAGGCCGTGCTGGACCGGATGCGCCAGCTGCGCGACGGCGGTATGACGGCCGTCGCCATCGCCGACGTGCTCAACGACGCCGAGCTGTTCAACCGCAAGGGCGGCGCCTGGTCCTCAACGACGGTCGCCCGGCTGCTGCGGCGCGAGCAGGCCCAGGTAGGCCAAAACACCTAGCTCTAACCAACACATCTGTGGTGCGAATTCCGCAGCGACGCAGGGAAGATGAACGATGAGCCCACGTGATCGACTGAGGCTATTACTGCTAATCGGCGCTGTCGCGGTCGCGATAATGGTGGGCCACGCCTGCACCCGCAGCAGCCACACCGGGGGCAGCGCCTCATCGACGGCCACCTCGCCGGCCAGCGTGACTAGCTCACCGCCGCTTGAGTGTGCGACCGATCCAGAGTGGATGGTCTGCCCGGACGCGCAGGACGCGACGTTTTGGGCTGCGGTGAAAGCATCTGGGCTGCCGTCCGAACTTCAGACCGGGCGCAGCCGTGTCGGTCGCCAAAACTATGTGCAGCTCGATGCAGCGTGGTGAAAGCACGCCGCTCGATGAGGCGGCCAGCCACGCGGACCCCTGGGGCATGACGACCGACCAAGCTAGCGAGTTCGTCGGGATGGCGATGGCGAGCTATTGCCGTGATGTCGGCGCAAAGTACGGCATAGGCCAGCCATGACCGAGCCGTCTCAGCGGAACCCGCCTCTCGGATCGTTGTTGGGTCAGAACACCTATGCTTGTGTGTGATTATCTGCACCACAACGGATCTCGGCCGCGGCTGACACATCAGGAGATGCCGATTCCCGAGGCCCTGTGGCCCGCTGCGCCACGTTCACGGGCTGCCCGGCGCCCCGGTTATCACCGGCCGCCAGCACATCGGGGCCGACGACAGTGCCAACCAGTGCGCGGCAGGCGGTGGTCACCTCGGACCTGGCAAGAAATTCCAGAGCCAGTGGTCGGCCCTTCCTGCGATCTCGTTACCTATTGATTGGGGGAATGTGCCAGTGGAATGGTTGGTGGCCAGCAGGCGCTGCGAGCTGCAAAATTGCGGCGTCACGCGGTGCGGTAACGACAACGTCGGTCACCGTGTGTGTACCGGGAACGAGGGGTTTCGCGATCGCTTCCGTGCCTCTGCCGCAACTGGCATGCATATAAAGACTATAAGAGGGGTCGTAACTGGTGTCGCCGCGACTGTTAAGAATGCTCCAATGGTTCAAGCTGAGGTAACGCGCCTCTGCCGGATCTGCGAATTCGTTACGAGTTGACCATGTCTCAAGGGTGAATCGCAGATACTGCGGATCTTCGAAGAGTCCGCTATGTGGGTCGTGGCACTGGGCGTTCTGCTCTATGGCGGTCACCATGAATGAGATGTCATCGATCGTTCCAATTTCATCATGGCCACGACTGTGTAGCTGCGCCGGATCGCTAGCCACCTCCAGCTCGCTGTCATCAGACTGTTCGTACTGCAAGTCAGGACCACGACCGAGTGTGAGCGCGTTGGCTACTACCAAAAGAAGTGCCGTTTTGGGGAACACGCGGAGAATGCGGCGAACCTTGTTGCTTCGGAGTTGGATCGGTGAGCGACGCTCGCGATAGCGAATCCAGAGTTCAGCTGCCGCCAAAACGGTGACCAACACGAGGGTGAGCACTATGCCGGCCATTTCGAGGGCGAATTTGCCCCCATCCCGAGCTCTTCCATCGCGGACGTAGCTGTAAAGTGCCCACATGAAAAGCATTGTGGGCCAGGCAGTTAGCGGTATGAGCAGTGCACCTGTGACGAGGTCCAATTCGATGTCTTTCACCTCGCCGGCGTCTACCGCCGTGAACGCGCGGTCCTCGACTGTAGCCAATGGCGCCCGCAGTTGGCGATATACGCCGAACGCAGGGAGGAGGGGTAGAACGAGAATGCCTGCCGCCGTCGAAACCGTCACGGCAGCGCCAACTAACAGCATCCACTTCGTTGGTCCGCCAAGTTGATTCATCTCTGCAAATCGCTCGCTGTGAGAGAAAGCGGCGATCATCGCGGTGCGGTCGAGATTGACTGACGCTTTCGCGAGCTCGCCGAGCAGTCTGCTGTACAAATCGCCGTTCGCGATCGCCATCATGTTCGCGACAACCAGGGCCGCAAGAAGGGCGACTGGCCAGATGATATGAATGCGAACGCTTTTCGGTACCGTCTGATCGAACTGATTCAGCACGTCTATGTCTTGCTTTTTGGACGCGAGTTCAAATCCAACACCACCGTGCCGCACAACCCCGGCCTGAAGAGCGGATACGCACCGATGGACGCGGCTTACGAAGAACATCTTGATAAACCAACGCACCGCCGGTAACCCCAACCATGGCATGCGCTCGCAAGGTTTCCACCATGTTATGCGCCGCTTGCTGTCGATCTCATCAAGTGCCCGGACATAACTGTTCAACAACGAGAGTAATTCCGTTGTGCCACTGAATACTTGGTCGTCTTCGGAATGGTGCCCGTCTGTGCCTACAGCCCTGCTCGGATCTTGGGAGTGGCTGCGGCACGGTCGCTTTTGGATCACTGTGGTGCCACCTGGCTTGTGATGTTGGTGCCGTTGGTTTTGCCGTCGTTGTGGTGGTCGGTGGTGTTGCGGCATTGGCCGCGCAGGATGATCTGGCTGTGGGTGTGATCCGAGGGAAGCAGGCTCATGTTCGCGGTGACACCATCTTTGTTGAGCAGGTTGGCATGGGAGACCTGGCCGGGCAATCCGCCAACGTTCCAGCCGTCAGTCACCATCGCGTTTTGAACCTTCTCGAGATAGGCATCCGAGTCGCCGTCAATCAGGAAGGTGAGTGCAACTCGTCCTCGGTACGGTGGCTCGCCCTGGTCGTTACACGACTCGAAAGAGAAGCCGGCATCAATCCCGTTCAGGTTGGCAGTGCCGACGAGTTGCTTTGCCGGATCAACGACTTGAGCCATCGCCTGCTCATCGCTGAGCGGGTGGGCCGAATCATCAGACGGGTCACTCGATGGGCCTGATGGTTGTGGTTGGTTAATCACTCGCTCGCATCCTCCTGTCAGCGATGGTGAGAGCGGCCGCCGCAGCGATGAGCCGGCGGAGCCGGAGTCGGCGGTGTTCAGTGGTGGTGGGTGCTGTCGAAACATGGTTGTTTTGTATCGATTCTCGGGGGCGGTCAGCCTCGGGGTCGAGGAATGCTGGGCCGGCTGGCTCCTCAATCGTGACGGGGCCCAGCCACGGAAGGTTTACCTTTAGTTCGGGCCTCTCGTGGCGTTGGTGGGAGTCTTCGTCAGCGGGCAAGCAGGCGTTCCTTCTCCTTGATGAACTCCTCGTTGGTCAGGAGCCCAGAGTCGCGGAGATCACCGAGTTTGATTAACGCTTCGGCGAACTCGTGAACATCGGCGGCGATCGTGGCCCCTTTCCCTGTCGGCGATGCGGTTGTCGCCGGTACGGAGCGAGAACGGAAGATCGATCCAGTGCGCTCATGACATCCTCGGGTGGCGTCGCCGGTCAAGGCGCGACTGGCCATGTTGGCCAGCGTCATCTCACCGAGCAAGGTTCCGGGACTGCTGACTGCCAGGACGCCCGGGGCGGCGCTCACGCTGACGGCGCCCAGGCTGGTGATCGGCAGCGTCGCCGAAGCGAGCCTGATTTCCGGTGCCGCGACGGTCCAGCCCTGCGGAACCGACAGACCGCCGACCAATGACGCTCGACCCAGACCGCCTGTCACCGCTGACGCTTGCGTCGTGCCACGGAAGCTCGGCGCCGCCATTACCGACTCGCTATTGGTCGGCAAATCCGTCAATGGCATTTCGGGGAATCGGTCCCTGAGCGCCCAATAAATTCTGGATATCACGTCGTAGATAGTGTTCGACTTGCCCTGAGTCTCGAGATCTCGCTGTTCCGAATCGTCGTACTTCATGTCGGTGAATATGGAGGCGGTGTTTAGCGGTGTCAGCCCAGCCTGGGCCACGTTAGGGATGTATAGCTCGTTTGATTCGAGACTCGAGAGCTCATCCAGAACCGACGCAGACGTGGTGTTGGTCGTCGTCGTCGAGGCGATGCCCTGTAGTGCCGTGGATGCCACCTGAGATGCCGCGGGCGATGTGCCGTTGGTGGTCTGCGGTGCCGGCGTGAACGGTGTCAGGGTTGTCGCGGTCGCCGAGGTCCCCGCGTACCCGTACATCGCGGTGGCATCTTGTGCCCACATCTCGGCGTACAGGGCCTCGGTGGCAGCGATCGCCGGAGTGTTTTGCCCAAACAGGTTGGTTGCAACCAGCGCCTGCAATAACGCGCGGTTGGCCTCGATCACTGGCGGGGGCACCATCGCCGCGAACGTCACCTCAAAGGCGGCCGCGGCCGCTTTGGCTTGAGTGGCTGTCTGCTCGGCCTGCGTGGCGGTGGAGCTCATCCACGCCACGTAGGGTGCTGCGGCGGCTGTCATAGCCGCTGATGCGGCGCCAAGCCAGGGCCCCGCGCTCAGCTCCGAGAGCACCGATCCGTATGCGGTGGCCGTGGAGTGCAACTCAACAGCAAGCCCGTCCCAGGCCGCGGCGGCGGCCAGCATCGGCCCCGACCCAGGACCGGCATACATTCGCCCGGAGTTCATTTCCGGGGGTAACAGTGCGAAATCCATTGCTGCACAACCTCCTTGCCGAATCGATGTCGAGTTAGTAGCCCGGTGAGCGGATACGACGCCCCAAGACGAATCGAAATTGGGTCCTTTTGCCCATCGCTGCGTAATTGCAGCTTGCGCCTAGATTGGTAGATTGCGAGGCCAAATGTTTAGATTCCGAGCGCAAAAGTCGATGAAACAGAACTCCGGGAAAGGGGGGTCCGACTGGCCTTCATGGCAGCCGGTTTGGTGGCGCAGCAGGCCGCACAGCCGGCGCAACCGGCATGAGTGGGGCGATAGTGGCGGCTGAGCAGTTTGGCTGCCGCAGCTCGCGAGCGGCACGGAGCCTGTGCATATGATTCTGACCCAAAGCTGTCTCGTTCACGTTTCCTGCACTACAGTGACTGCTCCGTCGATGTTTTCCAGCTAGACCTCCACGGAAACAAGGTGGCATCGTGACCCCGGACAACGTAGCTCCGCCCAAAGGACGAACCTCGTCGTCATTCGTCGGGTTGCTGATGAAGATCTGTAAAAGGATCGAGGAAGACCGCAGCAAGGTTCGCGTCGGATCTCTGAGTAATGGTGCTGACAGATTTTACTGCGAGGTCCGGAGAGCCAGTTACGTCTTAATAGCTTTTTTCTCCGTCTTCTGCGTCGGTCTTGGCCTCGCGCTTGGTTCTAGTGTCGCGCAACGCTTCTCCATCATGTTGGCCGCGGCAATTATCGCCTTGACTTCCGTGACTTTGGGCACTCTCCTCGGTTTAATCTTCGCCATCCCACGCGCGCTGCAAGCGCCAGCTAGCGACGCCAACTCTCGCTACAACCGCTATGCCGCCAACACCAATCTTGAGCAGATTTCGGACTGGCTCACCAAGATACTCGTCGGAATCTCCTTAGTGCAGATCGGCAAGCTACCGGCGGCACTTGGCGCACTAGGGCGCAATGTGACACCCATGCTGGGTTCGTCTCCGGTTAGCGGAGGAATCGGCGTAGCGATCTGCGTTACGGCAATCGTGGCGGCGTTTTTGCTTTCTTATCTTTGGACTCGCATCATGCTGCCGTGGTTCTTTGCAACCATAGAGCGTGAGATCGATGACATCACAACCGGGAAAGCGGCGAAAGACACCATCGATGTGGCGATGACTGTTGTCGGCACCACTTACCAGAACGTCCTCAAGAAAAAGCAGATCAGCGATTCTGTAATTAGCGAAGTCGCGGCGTCGGTTGCGGATATTATCGAGAAAAGCTCCGTAAAAGTCGACTTGAGGGAATTCGATAGTGTCGCTAGTCTTCCCGTTCCGGTCAGCGATGACACCACGGTCCGAGACCTCCAGGTCGTCATCTATTCTGCGCTTCCAAAGTCGGTGCCCGCCTACACATATGGGGAGCTGTGGGTACTACGTCGGCCGCGTGATGGAAAGCTGTTCACCGATATAGGTACCAAGTGGGCTCGGGAAGGCGGTAAGGGCCACTCGGATAATCGGACTCTTCTCGAAGTCGGCATATCCCCAGGTGAAAAGCTCGAAGCAGTCCGCTTACGCGCTTGAGAGAGCCAGCGGGTCTTGATCTAGATGGCTAAACACCTACTCTTGTGTGGGATTATCTGCACCACAACGGATCTCGGCAGTGGGGGGCACATCGGGGGATGCCGATTCCCGCGGCTGTGCGGTCGCCTGGCGCACGTTCGGGTGCCTGGTGGTGCCCGGTTACCCTCGGCCGCGATGTCGGCGCGGCGGTGGCCGTGGGCAGCCATCCTGCGACCACCTCGGCGGTGAGCTGATGGCGTCCCAGGATGGCGCTCGTCGCCTCACGTTCGCGCGGTCCCGCCGCTGCGAACAGCGCGGCGGCCACGGTGTCCAGAGGCGAGCCCATTACGGCTCCGATAACGCGGTGTCGGCGCGGCGTCGGGCCACAGCGGTCCACTCGGCCAGCTCGTCGGCATGCAGACCACCCACGGCCAGCACACCGCGGGCGACGTCGACCTGAAGTCCGAACAGCGGATCGTCGGGGCCGACGACGGTACCGACGAGTGCGCGGCAAGTGTCGGCGACCTGGTGCTCGAGCGCGGCGGGGTCGAGCGTGCCGCTGGTGATGTCTTCCGCGATCGACATCGCTGCCGCGACGGCGTCTCGCTTGGTCAGGTGCTCACTCATCGCGTCAGCTCCCGGGGCTCGACCACCTCGGCATCAATGGTGGCCAACAGCCGGTCGCGAGCCTCGGCGATGATCGCGGCCGGCGTCTGCGAAACGTTCACGTCCAGCTGCGCGGTCACCGGCATGTAGGCACCGTGCAGCTTCGCGGTCTCGGAGAGGTTACGGGTCAGCTCACGGTGCAACGCGATCAGCGTGTCGTCGTCGCCGGCACCTTGGGCGATCACGACCCGGTCGAACAACATGGCCCGCAGCAGCCGCAGCGTCTCCGAGGCGCTGCGGCGTACCGCGTCGGGCGACGCGGCCGGGGTGGCGCGATGCAGTCGGGCCACCGCGTCGCACGCCGCGCTGCGGCTTTTGTATCCCAGCTCTCGGGAGATGTCGGCCCAGGTGCGTCCACAGGCGTGCAGCGCGAAGGCTCGCTCGGCCCGCGAACGGCTGTCTTGGCGGCTCATCACAGGGGGCATGTTCTGATTATGTTCTGAATACGTGCAGCCGGTAGAACACCGCAGCCGGGCAGGCAATGTCGCTGGCGCGCAACGGGTTCGGTGTGTTGCCGCGGCTCGCACAGATGCACACCGAGCCCGACGCGCTGAGGTATCCCGCCGCGGCCCCCCAGCAAACTCCGTTTGGTTCCGGTTCCGTGGTACCGCCCCCTTCTGTAGGGCGGGTAGCGGGAACCACTGTGCGGTTCCCTATGGTTCCCAATGCCGGGAACCACTCATCTCAGCAGGTCAGAGGGCATTTCTAAGGTGTATGGTTCCCGGTGGTTCCCGTTTGCTGGGTGCGCTATGGTTCCCACGATCAGGGAACCATCCATATCGCCAGGTCAAAGCATGTTTCCGGGGATATCGGCCTCGAACGTGTTGGTGGGCGCTGCGGACGGTTCCGCAACAACGGGAACACTGGTCACCGTCGGGTCCACCGCCTCGGGCCTGATCACATAGAACCTGGCCAATCCCGCGCACCGCACCGTCACCAGGTTGCGGCGTACGGCGAGTGCCAGCGCCGCGGTGACCGTCTCGTACTTGCCACGCACGGCCTGCCTGATGGCACGGGTGCTCATCTCGCCGCCGTCCTCGGCCCGTTTTTCGGCGAGGACCTCGCGAACCCGGATCAGCGCGTTCTCGACGCCCGCGTCGTGCCGTGTCTGGCTGCGGCTCTCTCCGGTGTAGGTCAGGTGTTGGGTGGCCGGGTCGAGGTCCAGTCGCCCCTCGGACACCTCCCCGCCGCGCCCGTAGGCGCTGAAATGCCGCTCCGACGTCGGGTCGTCGGGGTCTAGCCGCACGATCTTCCAGTGCCCGTCGGGCCAGCCGAGCAGGCGCGAGTCGCCACGGGCGCGCTCATGCTGGTGGCCCATGTGGTGGGTCAGCAGCGCGTCACCGATACCGGCCTCTTTCAGCAGCTCGTCGAACGGTGTGAGGAACTTGCCGGTCTCCCTGTTCGGGTCCAAGTTCAGTGCGTCGAAGACCGGGGCCAGGCAGTCGAAGATCAGGTAGTCGCAGCCCAGATCGGACAGCCGGCGCGCCCAGCGATCGCGTATCCGGTCGTTGCCGAGGTCGAACAGACCCACCTGACCGCGCAGCGACACCACGTCGGCCACCGCCGCGGTGTTGCGGATGCCCTGGGTGCGCAGCCACCGCTTGAGCATGTCCTTGCTCATCTCGGTGTCGATGATCACCAGCCGCGCTGCCGGGATGTGGACGGGGAACCGTCCCAGGAATGGGTCCCCGTCGACCAGCGAGCGTGCCAGGTTTCCGACCAGGGTGGTCTTGCCCGCCTTGTCCGGTGCGGCGAGCAGGGTGCGCGCGCCCCCGGCCGGGTGCAGGGTCTCGATACGGAACGGGACAGCCGCATCCTCCTCGGCCAGCAGCGCCTCGAGGCTTGTGACCGGCGGCAGTTCGATCGTGGCGGCGTCGTCGTCGGCGATGCGCCGCCGGGCCTCTCTGTCGACGCGCAGCCACTCCAACCGCTTTCGCGTAGCGCCTTCCAGGCCGGCGGCGGCCCCGCCGTTTCTGGCGGCGCTCTTGTGAAATCGGCCGGTGTCGAACGCGTTGTATCCGGGATCGCCAAATTTGCGGCCCGCAGAGTCGGGCCCCAGCGGCGGCGGCCGGTGTCCGTTAGTGGTCGGGTCGCCGGCGCGGTGCTCGCCGGGCTGTGCTGCGCCGCTGCCGGTCTCGCCGCTAAACTCGCTCACGACATCTTCTCTTCTCTGGGTAGAGGTCATCGAGCTCCTCCTCGGGAGCGACGTTGTGGTGGTGAAGTGCCCCCGCCGGATTTGCGGCCGGCGGGGTTCACCGCTTCCAGGGGTCAGTCAGTCACGGTGCGGCGCAAGCGGTCTCGCGCAGCCGGGACGCCAGCGCGTCGGCACACTCACGGCTCAGGTGGGGGGCCTCGGCGTCGAGCATCGCCGAGATGCGGTGATAGGCCATCGCCGCGCGGGCTTCGACGACACGGTGGTCATCGGCGGGAAGCCCCCGGCTGCGCAGCGCGCCAAGGCGTCCCGTCCACGCCGACAGCGACCGCGCGTCGGGGTCTGTGCTTCATCGCTTGTGTAGGCATGGCGGCGACTTTAGGCGGGCGGGATGCACGCCCTTGCCGTCCCGGCCTGCGGGTCGGTTGCCCGCCAGCGGTCGTGACTCCCGGTGTAATCAACACTGTTTGTAGGCATCAGTCACCGCCGCGGGTGGGCACGGTGTTGGCGTCGAGATAGTCGCGAATGTCTCTGATCCGGTAAAGGATTCGCCGGCCGTAGCGCACGTAGGGTATGCCCACGCCGCGGAACCGGCTCTGGGCCAGGACGGCCTCGGTGGTCTTGAGGAAACTCGCCAGCTCGCGCGGCAATACGAGCGCGTCGGGGTCGTGGAACGGCAGCACTGTTTTAGCCGTGGTTGATCTCATACGTTCTACTATGATCAGAAATAGCGTTTCACAAAACCCGTGTAGGTGAGGGATTGTCCTATCTCACAAGAGGATTCGTCTCTCGTTGCATCGAGAGGATGGCTTGAGATGGCCAGCATCACCAAGTACGCGACCAACCCTGACCGCTGGGAAGTCCGTTACCGCCAGCCAAGCGGGATCACCACCCGCAAACGGGGATTCACCACAAAGCGCGACGCCTCGGCGTGGGCGTCGAAGGTGGAAACCTCCAAGGCCGAGGGTGCCTATGTGTCGCCGGCGCGCGGCCGGGTGACGGTCGGCGATCTGTCGGTCGGATGGCTGGCCCGGGCCGGGCAGACACTGTCGCCGTCCTACTACCGCACCATCTCGTACGCCTACGGCAAGCACGTCGAACCCAAGTGGGCCGCCGTTGCGGTGAGCAAGGTGGACAGCTTGGATGTGAAGGCGTGGGCCGCATCCATCACCCGCAATGGATCGAGCGCCACCGTGGTCAACCGCGCGGTCGGCATCCTGGCGGGCATCCTCGACGACGCGGTCGAGCACCGGGCCCTGGTGTTCAATCCGGCGCGACGGTTCAAGCGCGGCGAGAAACCGCAGAAGTCACCTAAGCGCCACGTCTATCTCACCGAGGCCGATGTTTGCCGGTTGGCCGAGGAGTCCGGCCGACACGCCGACCTGGTGCTGACCCTCGCATTCACCGGTCTGCGCTGGGGTGAGGCGATCGCGCTGACCGTCGCCGACGTCGAGTTCCTCAAGCGCCGGATCTCGGTGCACCGTAACGCCGTCCAGGTCGGCCGGGACTTCGAGGTCGGGCAGACCAAGGGCAAGGAGAACCGGACGGTGCCGGTCGCGGCGTCGGTGCTGTCTCGCCTGGCGGTGCGGTGCGAGGGCAAGACAGGCGCGGATCTACTGTTTCCGGCTCGCGGCGGCGGGTATCTGAAACGGCCCAGCTACGACGAGACCGGGTGGTTCAACGGCGCCGTGGAACGCGCCGCGGTCCAGACGGTCACGCCTCACGACCTGCGCCACACCTGCGCCTCGCTGGCGGTCTCGGCCGGCGCGAATGTTCTTGCGGTATCACGGATGCTCGGCCACAAAGATCCGTCCATCACGCTCAAGACCTATGCCGACTTGTTCGACTCCGACCTCGACGCGGTCGCCGTCAAGATGGACACGAAAATCGCAAACAGTGTCCAAACCGTGTCCAAGGCACCAGCCGATCGACGCCGGAAACGTGGGAAAGCTGCTGTCTAGCTGCGACGATGCGTCCGCTGATTTTGTGTCCGAGGGGGGACTTGAACCCCCACGCCCATTAATAGGGCACTAGCACCTCAAGCTAGCGCGTCTGCCATTCCGCCACTCGGACCGAGACCAATCAATTGGCAGCTAAGGCTAGCGGATTGGCCAGCTCGCACCCAAACGGGACGGGCTGCCGTATGAGCGCCGCGCGGCCGGCGTGGCGTCAGTGGTAGGAAAGGTGACTGTGACGGTGCCCGCTGAGACTCCGATCGATGACGTGGTCGACGTTGTCAGCAGGCTGATCCGGTTCGACACCACCAACACCGGCGAGCTGGAAACCACCAAGGGCGAGGCCGAATGTGCCCAATGGGTGGCCGCCCAGCTGGCAGACGTCGGCTACCAGGTCGAGTACCTGGAATCCGGCGCGCCCGGTCGCGGCAATGTGTTCGCCCGCTTGAAGGGCATCGACAGCTCGCGCGGCGCACTGCTGATTCACGGGCATCTCGACGTGGTGCCCGCCGAGCCGGCCGAGTGGAGCGTGCATCCGTTCTCCGGCGCGATCGAGGACGGCTATGTCTGGGGCCGCGGCGCGGTCGACATGAAGGACATGGTCGGCATGATGATCGTCATTGCCCGGCATTTCCGTCGGTCCGCCATCGTCCCGCCGCGCGAGCTGGTGTTCGCGTTTGTCGCCGACGAGGAGAACGGCGGCAAATACGGGTCGCAATGGCTGGTGGACAACCGGTCTGATCTGTTCGAGGGCATCACCGAGGCGATCGGGGAGGTAGGCGGGTTCTCGCTGACAGTGCCACGCCGCGATGGTGGTGATCGGCGGCTCTATCTGATTGAGACCGCGGAGAAGAGCATGCATTGGATGCGCTTGACCGCGCGCGGCCGACCGGGGCACGGCTCGATGGTCCATGACCACAACGCGGTGACCACGCTCGCCCAAGCGGTGGCACGGCTGGGCCGCCACCGCTTCCCGCTGGTGCCGACCGACAGCGTCGTGCAGTTCCTGACGGCCGTCGGCGAAGAAACCGGATTCACCTTCGACACCGATTCGCCGGACCTGGACGGTGCCGTCGAGAAACTGGGCCCGATCGCCCGGATCGTGAAGGCCACGCTTCGTGACACCGCCAATCCGACGATGCTCAAGGCCGGGTACAAAACCAACGTGGTGCCCGCAACTGCCGAAGCCGTAGTGGACTGCCGAATTCTTCCCGGCCGCCTGGCGGCATTCGAGGCCGAGGTCGACGAGCTGATCGGCCCCGATGTCACGCGCGAGTGGACCACCAGCCTGCCGTCGTATGAAACGACGTTCGACGGTGACCTGGTCGACGCAATGAACGCGGCGCTGCTGGCCGTCGATCCGGACGCCCGGACGGTGCCGTTCATGCTTTCCGGTGGGACTGACGCGAAAGCCTTCGAACGCTTGGGTATTCGCTGCTTCGGCTTCGCCCCGCTGCGGCTGCCGCCCGATCTGGATTTCGCGGCGCTGTTCCACGGCATCGATGAAAGGGTACCCGTCGACGCGCTGAAGTTCGGTACCGAGGTGCTGACACATTTCCTGACGCACTGCTAGCCGATTACACGAGAGGGAATCCTTCATGACGACACAACCTGACCCTTACGCCGCGCTGCCCAAGCTGCCGTCGTTTCATCTGGAGTCGGCGTCGATTACCGACGGGCAGCCGCTGGCCAAGCCACAAGTCAGCGGCATCATGGGTGCCGGCGGCGAGGACGTCAGCCCGCAACTGTCCTGGTCGGGATTTCCTGACGGGACACGCAGTTTCGCGGTGACCGTCTACGACCCGGATGCGCCGACGCTGTCCGGCTTCTGGCACTGGGCGGTGGCCAATCTGCCCGCATCGGTCACCGAGTTGGCCGCCGGCGTC